>BFBZ01000015.1_pt64 | contig 309950 bp, 283 predicted proteins | sample 1888401 | NCBI WGS metagenome assembly BFBZ01 (sample SAMD00112614, study PRJDB3348) | symbiont metagenome | host: Chara braunii
TGGGCGGCGAGATGGACGAGGATCCAGCCGTCGCTGGTCGGGTTCTTCAGCGTCGCGACGATGCTGCCGCCAGGCTCCGCTCGCACGTTCGCGCCGCGGGGATCGGGATCGATGACCACGACCTCGACGTTRCAGGCATTCCGGTCGGGAGCTTGGGCGGACGCAGCGCCTGAGGCCACAACGATCATGATSAGCAGCAGAACTCGCATCGTCGTCACCCGCGCCACCTCCTTGCCGTRTCAGCATGAGTCGTGGGCGCCGCCTTGAAGTTCAACCGGCGCGCCGCCAGGTTCCCGCACRGCCGGCATGGGCAGCCCACGGCAAGCGTATCGGGACACCTCCCCCAACAGTTGCAATCGAGCACAAACGCACTCAAGATCACCGCTGATACTTAGATCCTTTGCCAGGTTTGGAGAGCGTCATGGCGTTRGCTCCAGCTGCAATGGCCGCCGCGGCAAGGTCCGTCAACGATCTCGGTCCCTATCGCCCGGCCGGCGTCTTCATTTCCTATGCCTCGGAAGATCACGACGTCGCTCAGGCCGTGTATCAGAGCCTGCAGTCGCTGAGCGAGACGATCTTCGATCGGGTCAAGATCTTCCTCGACTCCAAATCGATCGAAGCCAGCGACGAAATCCGCCAGGACCTGCGCGCTGGCCTGCGCAAATCCGATTTCCTGGTGGTGCTCTATACCGGCCAGCTCAAGAAGAGCCATGGTTACACCGGCTGGGAGCTCGGCTTCTTCGAAGCCCTGATGGAAGAAGAAAAGAAGCAGGGCGATGGCGAGACCGCGCGCCGCATCATCTATCTGTATTGCGGCGAGACGCCGCCGACGGGCGAGGGCATTCTCGGCATCAACATGGAGGTCGATACCGACGACCTGTCGGGGCCGCGCGCCGACTATGTGCAGAAATCCACGCAATCGATCGACGATCCCGATCCGCTGGCGCGCGTGATGCTCGACATCGCCGCACGGGCCGAGGTTCGCCTGCCGCCGCCGCTGAACGAGGACCGCGACACCTTGGACCGGCTGCGCACCAAGCGCARACGCCAGATCGCGACCGAGATCATCCCGACCTTGAAGGGCAAGCTGTTCGACAGCATGAGCATGCGCATCACGCGTCACTCGGTCGAACAGCGGCTCATCGAGTTCCTGCTGCCGAAGCCACCCAGCGATCAGCCGATCAGCACCATTCCGGACGACACCACCCTCACCCCGCATTCGCGCGCGCTGGAGATCTTCGGCATCGCCGAGCCGCGCGACACGCTCAAATGGGGCGAGTTTCGCAGGAAGATGCGGGTCCGCGACACGCTCGGCGCCTCCTCCATCCTCGTGGCGATCGAACAGGCGGTGATCAGCGCGATCTCGTCAGAGACGCCCACCGACAGCGACCAGATCCTGAAGTCCGTGGACGACCAGATCTACCGGGTCATCGTCACCCGGCAACTCGACTACTATAACGGCCAGAAGCTGGTGCACGTCTACTTCATCAAGCGGCTGTCGGCGCGGATGCTCGGCGACAACGCCACCTCCTGCATCCTCGGCTTCATCAACGTCGCGGCCAAATACCGCTTCATCTTCGTGGAGCCCGACAGCGCGCTCTCGGTRGACTCCTTCATCCTCGAACATGAGGCGGCCAAGACGCAGTACAAGGTGAGACAGCTGGTGCGCGAGCTGCTCCTGATCGAGGAGGAAGCGCGTGCGCTGAAGCTCGACCAGGTCGCGGCCATTCGCCAGTATTTCGGTGCCGACAGCGAACATTTGCAGCTTGCCAAGAAGCTTCAGGACCAATGGTTCGACGCCCGTTCGCAATTGATGGCTTCAGCCGAGAAGATCCTCGGCACCGATCTCGCGAGCCCGTCATTTCCGGCAGCCGCCGAGCAGTGGATCGCAACGCTGCGCGCGTTCCGCGAGACGTCGGGCCAGATCAACTCGACCGTCACTGTGAAAGCGCTGGAGAATCTCAAGGAGAGCTTCGCGATCTGACATCGGCCGGGAAGAACCGGTCCTGCGCCGGCCTCGCTCCACGATCGTCAGCGATGCGACGCGATTGACGACAAGGAGAGTTCATGACACCTGAAGGCAGCGGTCCAGGATCGACATGCAGCCGCTTGAGGGCGCAGGCGGGTGGATCTCTTGGCGCGGCTCGGGCCAGATGATCATGCGAGAGCGCATCAGCCGGCCGTAACGATGTCGACCGGAAAGCTTCGTCTGATGCGTGAACGCCCCTCCTCCCGCCTGCTGCTGCTCGACGCGCTCGACCGGCTCTTGCTGTTCAAATTCGTGCACCTCGCCGGCGCGCTGCAGGGAGAGATGTTCTGGGCGACGCCGGGCGGCGGGCTCGACCCCGGTGAGAGCTACGAGGCCGCCGCCTGCCGCGAGATGTTCGAGGAAACCGGGATCCGCATCGCCGATCCAGGCCGGCAGATCGCGCGGCGATCGGTCACGTTCACGATGGTGGACGGCGAACAGGTCTGCTCGGACGAGCGCTATTTCCTGATCAGGATCGGCAGCGCCGAGATTTCGTCGACACATTGGACCGCGCTGGAGCGCGCCGCCATCGCCGCCCAGCGCTGGTGGCGCCCGGCGGAGCTGGCAGCGACCACCGACCAGGTCTACCCCGAGGACATCGTGGCGATGCTGCACAAAGCGGGAGCCTGGTAGGCTCTCTCGCTCGCTCTACAGCCGTCCCCCCGCAAGCGCYGCGGCGCGCGGCCGGCCGATGTCCGCGAGCGCCTGCGGCATCGGCGACACCGGAAACACCGCGTTGATCTGACCGGTCCCCGACGAGGGAAAGAACGGCGTGACCACCTCGACGCCGCGGTCGTAATGGTTCCAGCCGAGCGCACCGAGCAGCATCGCGGTGTCGTGCATGAAGCCCTCGCCATGACCCTTGCTGGCATATTCCGGHAGCATGTCGCAGAAGTCGGGCCATTCACCCTGCTCCCACATCTGGATCACCTCGTGGTCGAGACGCTCGAGGAACGGGCTGAACATCTTGTCGCGATATTCGTCGGCGGTGCCGTTCTGCGCGAAGCGGTGGCTCAGGGAGCCCGACGCGAAGAAGGCCACCGTGCCATCGTAATGATCCTCGACCGCACGGCGGAATGCCCAGCCGAGCTTGGCGCTGTCGGCGAGGTAATGCGAGGTGCAGAGCGCCGATACCGACACCACCTTGAAATGGCGATCGGCATTCATGTAGCGCATCGGCACCAGGGTCCCGTATTCGAGCGCCAGCGACGTGGCCGCATGGGCCATGGTGGCGATGCCATGGGCATTGGCCCCCTCGGCCAGGATGCGGCCAAGCTCCGGGTTGCCGTCATACTCATAGGTCATGTTGGCAATGAAGTGCGGCAGCTCGTTGGAGGTGTAGAGCCCCTGGAAATGCGGCGCGCAGTTGATGTGGTAGCCCGCATTGACCAGCCAGTGGGTGTCGAACACGACGATCGTGTCGACGCCCGCCTCGCGGCAACGCCGGCCGATCTCGATATGGCCATCGATCGCCGACTGGCGCTTGCCCCTGGCCGGACCATCGAGCTCGCTGAGATACATCGACGGCACGTGTGTGATCTTCGCCGCCAGTGCGAGCTTGCCCATTGTCTCGTCTCCCTTCCCATCATTCACGATCCGGCATGGCGGACCGTCTGCTTGGCCGACAGACTAGCCGGGCCGCCTCGCGAAAAAAAGGGCCGCGACAGCGGCCCTTCCGGCATTCGAGCCATCTGCTGTCCCAAGATCATGGGACAAGATCATCGCGACAAGATCATGGGGACCGCGGCGTTCACGCCGCCTTGATGTCGATGGTCTTGGCGGCCTTCTGCACCTCCGGCTTCTTGGGCAGCGTGACCTTGAGCACGCCCTGCCTGAACACCGCCTCGATCTTGTCGGTATCCACGCCGTCCGGGATCTGGAAGGAGCGTTCAAATGAACCGAAGCTGCGCTCGCGGACGTAATAGTCCTTCTTCTTCTCTTCCTTGTCCTCCTGCTTCTCGCCCCTGATCGACAGCACGCCGTTCGTGACCTTCACCTCGACGTTCTTCTCGTCGAGCCCCGGCAGTTCCGCCGAGACCTCGTAGGCATTGTCGTGCTCGGCCACGTCGACGGCGGGCGCGACCGCAAAGGACCGCGTCCGGGGAAGACTCGGCAGTTGATCGAACAATGACGGCGTGCGCCAGATTCCGCTGTGGAAATCCTCGAACACGCGGTCGATCTCGCGGCGCAGGCTCTCGAACGGCCGCCATCCCTGCACGGACGGCGCAGTTGCTTTGTCAGTATTGACGGGCAGTTTGGTGGGTTCAGCCATGACTTCATCCTCCTGTTTCACGCGAGGATCATGTCGTTAGCGGCACGGGCGCGACCGTCGCGCTTGACGAGATCGGCCGGCATCCGCTCCCTCGCGCTTGACGGGAAACATATACCGAAGCTCTCAGCGGTTTAGATTGATCACGATCAAATGAGCCCACTCTCCGATGTCCCGAGATCCTTCAAACGGTGCGGGTGGAAGCGGCGCTGCACGGACCTCCTTGGCGTGACACGGGCCGCCATCGGCGCGCCGGTTCCAAGCGCTCCCCGCCTCTCAAGAGCGGGCAAGATGGTGAATGCATCGTAAACCGGCGCAGCTCGCATCCTGCTTTAGGGCAGGCAGAAGAAAGCTTTGCGCTCCAAGGCGTTAAGTGACGAAAATGGAGCAGTCTGGCAGCCCTGTGGCGGCCATTCCAGCGCCCCGATCATGGCGGAATGGCGCGCGAATTGTGGATCGCTTAACAGATTTTCCAGTTCCAGCGGTGAAGGTGTCGGCTCAACCATTCACCACAGGTTTCATGACCGTGACATCCTTCGGACGCGTAATCTCGGTGCGAGGCTCCCAGGCCCGCGTCGGCATTCTGTCGACCCAGCAGATGACCGTTTCCGAGATCCGCGCGACAGTCGGCCGCTTCATCAGCATCCGCTGCCCGAGCGCCACGATCATCGCGATCATCACCGAGGTCACCAGTGAGGACCTGTCGCAGGCCCACGACTATGTCGCGACCGCGTCGGTGGACCTGCTCGGCGAGATCCTCGGCCCCGCCGAGCGGCCGAAATTCCAGCGCGGCGTCACCCATTATCCGACCATCGGCGACGCCGTCGACATGATCACCAGCCAGGAGCTGCGCACGATCTACACGCCGACGGCAGGCGACCATATCGACATCGGCGCCCTGCAGCAGGACACCAGCGTGCGCGCCTGCGTCAATGTCGAGGAAATGCTGTCGAAGCATTTCGCGGTGCTCGGATCGACCGGCGTCGGCAAATCGACCGGCGTGTCGCTGCTGCTCAACGAGATCCTCAAAGCCCGGCCGAACCTGCGCATCTTCCTGCTCGACGTCCACAACGAATATGGCCGCTGCTTCGGCGAACGCGCGCTGGTGCTGAACCCGCGCAATCTGAAGCTGCCGTTCTGGCTGTTCAATTTCGAGGAGATTGTCGACGTCCTGTTCGGCGGCCGCCCCGGCGTGCCGGAGGAGCTCGATATTCTCGCCGAGGTGATCCCGCTGGCGAAGGGCATCTACACCCAGTACCAGAATACGGACCGCATCGGGCTGAAGCGGATCGATCCCAAGACCGTCGGCTACACCGTCGATACGCCGGTGCCGTATCGCCTCGTCGACCTGATCAGCCTGATCGACGAGCGCATGGGCAAGCTGGAGAACCGCTCCTCGCGCATCATCTATCACAAGCTGATCTCGCGCATCGAGACCGTGCGCAACGACCCGCGCTACGCCTTCATGTTCGACAACGCCAATGTCGGCGGCGACACCATGGCGGAGGTCATCAGCCATCTGTTCCGCCTGCCGGCGAACGGCCGGCCGATGACGGTGATGCAACTCGCCGGCTTCCCGGCCGAGGTGGTCGATTCCGTCGTCTCCGTGGTCTGCCGCATGGCGTTCGATTTCGGCCTGTGGAGCGACGGCGTCTCGCCGCTATTGTTCGTCTGCGAGGAGGCGCATCGCTATGCCTCCGCCGACCGCTCGATCGGGTTCGGCCCAACCCGCAAGGCGATCTCGCGCATCGCCAAGGAAGGCCGCAAATACGGTGTCTATCTCGGCCTGATCACCCAGCGCCCGGCCGAGCTCGACGCGACCATCATCTCCCAGTGCAATACGCTGTTCACGATGCGCCTCGCCAACGAGCGCGACCAGTCGCTGCTGCGCTCCGCGGTGTCCGATGCCGCCGCCAACCTGCTGTCCTTCGTGCCCTCGCTCGGCACCCGCGAGGTGCTGGCGTTCGGTGAGGGCGTGGCGCTGCCGACGCGGCTGCGCTTCAAGGAAGTGCCGCCGCATCAATTGCCGCGCAGCGAGGCAACGATCGCCACCGTGCGCTCCGTCAATGCCGGCCATGACATGCATTTCGTCGCGGCCGTTCTGGAACGCTGGCGCGGCGCCACGTCGAGCCGTGATGCGGCCGGCGACGGCGGCACGATCAGCAGCGGCGATCGCGGCGGTCTCGCGACCGCGCTCGATGCCCCCATGCTGCAGCCGTCCATGGGGCTCGACCCCGACCGCTTCTCCCTGCTGAAGAAGCCGCTGCGCTAAGCCCGCGGCCGCCTGCCCGGACCCCTGCCGTGCCTGTCGTGACAGCAACGGACGGAGGACCTTATCCAAAAGCATCGCCGCCGGCATCGAGGATCGCGAGCGCGCCGAGAGTGCGAGCCTGCTGGCCAACGTCAATCCGACCTTTCAACTGGGTACGGCTGGCGCAGCGCGTCCCCGGTCCGCATCGCGCTCGATGCCGTGCCGGAGCGTCGGGACCTGGTCGCGGGACGCTCGGAGACGGTCGAGGTGATGAACTGAGCCGACGGCCATTGCGCCCGCGCCGTCATGGATTATGGTTCGCCGCCCGAACGCCAATCTGGACCCGTTGCCATGACGCAGCCTGCCATCAGCCGCTTCCCCGTCCCCGCGATCGATGCGCTGCCCGACGACATCCGCACCCGCCTCCTGGCGGTGCAGGAGAAGAGCGGCTTCGTGCCCAACGTCTTCCTGACGCTCGCGCACCGGCCGGACGAGTTCCGCGCCTTCTTCGCCTACCACGACGCTCTGATGGAGAAGGACGGCGGCCTGACCAAGGCCGAGCGCGAAATGATCGTGGTGGCAACCTCGAGCGCCAATCAGTGCCAATATTGCGTCATCGCCCACGGCGCGATCCTGCGCATCCGCGCCAAGAATCCCCTGATCGCCGATCAGATCGCGATCAACTACCGCAAGGCCGACATCACGCCGCGGCAGCGCGCAATGCTCGATTTCGCGATGAAGGTCGCGCTTGAGGCCCAGGCGGTGGACGACGCCGATTTCAAGACCCTGGCAAGCCACGGCTTCAGCGACGACGATATCTGGGACATCACGGCGATCGCCGCCTTCTTCGCGTTGTCAAACCGGATCGCCAATGTCACGGGCATGCGGCCCAATGACGAGTTCTATCTGATGGGCCGGTTGCCGAAGGCGAAGTAGGCCGAGACTTAAGCCGGTCAGTCGTCCGATGCCGGGCCGCACCAGCCGGGCAGATAGACGGCATCATGGCTCTTGGCGAGCGCCAGCGCATGCTCCATGGCCGCCGCGAAATGGCTCTCCACCGTCTTGCGCTTGACCCTGCGGCGCAGGAAGTCCGCCCACAGAAACTCGCTGAACGGTGTCGTGTCCTTGGCAAAGCCACCGGCGCGGCGCAGCTCGCCCGCGAGGCTGCGAAACGGATCGTCCTTCAGATCCGCCACCGTCTTCGGCAGATCCTTGAAATGCCGCCGCTCGCCCTTGGCGTCGTAAGGATACACCCAGCGCTTGTTGTCCATCACGTTCCAGAAGCCGTCGCGATCGACCATCGAGAGATCGCCGATCACGCTGACGAGGACATCCTTGACACCCTCATCGTGCAGCGCGCGGGCCAGATGATGATGGTCGACGACATAGTGCCGCTTGTCCGGACCGAGCACGACGGGGATCATGTGCTTGCCGAGCAGCTCGGCCTGCTTCTTCTGGGATTTGTGCTCGCGCCAGCGCTCCCGCTTGTCCTTCACCTCGCGCATGCCGACCGTCATCTGCGTCGGTCGCAACGACAGGATCGGCACGGGATGCAGCAGCGGCTCGCGGGTATTGGCCATGCGTGGGCTCCAACGGATTTCGCGGACGCCTCGGGCGCGATCAGCACCGCCGGCGCGTGGGTTCCACCGTTACACCAAACGGGGCGGACACGACACATCCGCAGGGCGACAGGCCCGTCTGATGCAGCTCAACCCCGGCAAAGTTTCTTTGTGAGAGGCTGCGCCTGCATGCTAAGAAAGCACATCGGAGTCGAGGCATGAAGACCCAGCGCCCCATCGCAGCGGAGGAAGAGCATCGCGTGGTGCCATTCCGGCCACGCRGCGGTCCGGCGCGGCGCGTGGTCGAGGGCGGCGGMCCGCCGGTTCCGCTGCATCGGCGCGAGAYGCTCCAGCTCGATCTCTCCCGCTATGAGCAGCCGCGCGAGCAGCCCGATGATTTCCGTCACCGCATCCTKGCCAATATCGCTGCGATCGCCTTTACCATCGCGCTGACCGCGATCGGCATCTGGCTGGCCATGAGCATTGCGGATCTGCGCAAGACCCAGGACTGCCTGCTGACCGGACGGCGCGACTGCGCCCGCATCATCACCGAGACCTACACCCCGTGAGCTGCTGATCCCAGCGGCGGCGCCGCGGCCAGACAGGSCATCACAATCCCGCCACAACCGAGCGGCCCGGCTCCATTGAACTCACCGCGGCGCTCCGATATACGGGCACACGACTCCTGGGCGACGGGGGTAAAAGGGCTCGCATCAGACGCCCCGGGGGCGGTGTCCTCTCGTTGCCCTTCTCCGGATTAGCTCAAAAATATCAAAGGCTTAGTGATGTCCTCAACATTCGATCAGGTCGCCACGATCATCGCTGAAACCTGCGACATCCCGCGCGACACGATCACGCCGGATAGCCACGCCATCGACGATCTGGGCATCGACAGCCTCGATTTCCTCGACATCGCGTTCGCGATCGACAAGGCCTTCGGGATCAAGCTGCCGCTCGAGAAGTGGACGCAGGAAGTGAACGACGGCAAAGCCAGCACCGAACAGTATTTCGTGCTGAAGAACCTGTGCGCCCGCATCGACGAGCTGGTCGCCGCCAAGGGCGCGTGAGCGCCCGCCATGCAGATCGAGTACTTCCAGCTGATCGACCGCATTCTCGACCTCCGACTGGACGAGAAGACCATCACCGTCGAAGCCAAGGTTCCCACCGAAAGCACCATTTTCGAAGGACATTTTCCGGGCTACCCGATCATGCCCGGCGTTTTGTTGATCGAATCGATGGCGCAGACATCGGGATGGCTGTTGCTTGCGCTGATGAAGTTCGAGCGAATGCCGTTCCTGGCTGCCGTCAAGGAGGCCAAGATGCGCGGCTTCGTCTCGCCCGGCGAGGTGCTGAGCGTCGAGGCCAATGTGCTGCATGAGGGCTCCGGCTATGCCATCACCGAAGCCCGCGTGAAGGTCGACGGCAAGCTTCGCTCCAATGCGACAATCACGTTTAGCCATGTCCCCTTCCCCAACCCGGAATTGCGCGGACACATGGACGCCGTCGCCCAGCGCGTCGGCTTTCCGCAACAGGTCCTGCAGCGATGAATGAGACAGCCGTGACCGCCGAGCCCGTCGAAGTCTGGATCACCGGTATCGGGCTTGCGACCTCGCTTGGCGAGGGCCTCGATGCGAACTGGGACGCCCTCAACTCCGGCCGGATCAATGTCGACGAGCAGGGCTTCGCGCCCTACATCGTGCATCCCTGGGCCAAGGTGAATCTGGAAGCGCAGATCCCCAAGAAGGAACAGCGCCAGATGGAGGCGTGGCAGCGCATCGGCACCTATGCCGCCGGGCTGGCGCTGGATTCCGCCGGCCTCAAAGGCAAYAAGGAGATCCTGTCCCGGATGGACATGATCGTCGCCGCCGGTGGCGGCGAGCGCGACATCTCGGTCGACACCAACATCCTCAACGCCGAGGCGCAGGGCAATTGTACGCCGGGCTTTCTCAACGACCGGCTGATGAGCGATTTRCGCCCCACCCTGTTCCTGGCGCAGCTCTCCAACYTGCTCGCCGGCAACATCGCAATCTCGCATGGCGTGTGCGGCACCTCGCGCACCTTCATGGGCGAAGAGGTCGCGGGCGTCGACGCGTTCAAGATCGCGCTGGCGCGCATTGCCGGCGGCCAGAGCGACATCGCGCTGGTCGGCGGCTCGCATAATGGCGAGCGCAAGGACCTGCTCGTTCTGTACGAGTTCGGCGACTACAATCTGAAGAACAAGTTCGCCCCGGTCTGGGACCGCAAGGAGCATCCCGGCTTTGCGCTCGGATCGGCCGGTGCATTCCTCGTGCTGGAATCCAGGCCCCATGCCGAGGCCCGCGGTGCCAAGCCGCTGGCGCGGCTCAGCAAGGTGGTCGCCGATCGCGCCCGCCGCAAGGAAGCCGGTGCCGTGACTGGCACGCTGGAGCGGCTGTGGTCCGCGCTGGACGTCCACGAAGCTCCCGGCGCCATCATCACCGGCGCAACAGGCGCCGAGCCCGTGACCTCGGAAGAGCGCGCCTTCCTCGGTCARCACAARGCCTTCGCCGTGCGATCGAGCGGAACCCGCTTCGGCCATACGATGGAAGCCCATTTCGCCCTCGGCCTTGCGCTTGCGGCGCTGTCGATATCCCGTGGCGCGCTGTTTGCGCCGGGCGATTCCTCCGGCGTCGAGATCGAGATGAAGCAGGCTCCGGCCCAGATCGTCGTGGTCGGTGCCGGCCATTACCGCGGCGAAGGCATGGCCTTGGTCGAATCAGTCAAGTGAGCGCGGCGCGGCCGACGGATACGCGACGGGGGACAATATGAGTTTACGCGACAAGTTTGGACGCCCCATCGTGGTCGTGACCGGGATGGGCATYGTCACCTCGCTCGGCGCCGGCAAAGCGGAGAACTGGAGCAAGCTGGTCGCCGGCGAATCCGGCATCCGCACCATCACGCGCTTTCCGATCGACGGCCTGAAGACCACGATGGCCGGCACCGTCGATTTCGTCCCGGTCGCCCCGTTCACCTCGACAGGGCTCTCCGAACGACTCGGCCACATGGCGGTCGAAGAAGCGATCGCGCAATCCGGGATCGGCACCAAGGGTGACTTCCCGGGTCCGCTGTTTCTTGCGGTTGCGCCGGTCGAGATCGAATGGCCGCAGCGTCTGGAGCTCGCGCACGAGGTCGGCGGCACGCAATTCACCTATGACGACCTGCTGAGGGTCTGCGGCGGCGGCAAGTTCGTGAATTATCACCACCGCTTCCTGTTCGGCTCGGTCGCGGATTCGCTGTCGGATACGTTCGGCACCAAGGGGTCGCCGATCTCGCTGTCGACCGCCTGCGCCTCCGGCGCGACCGCGATCCAGCTCGGTGTCGAAGCCATCCGGCGCGGCGAGACTGATGTTGCGCTGTGCGCGGCCACCGAGGGCTCGGTGAATCCGGAGGGGCTGGTGCGCTTCTCGCTGCTGTCGGCGCTGTCGACGCAGAACGATCCGCCGCAGGCGGCCTCCAAGCCGTTCTCCAAGAACCGCGACGGGTTCGTGATGGCCGAGGGCGCCGGCGCGCTAGTACTGGAGAGCTACGATGCGGCGGTGGCGCGCGGCGCCAAGATCCTCGGCGTCGTCGCCGGCTGCGGCGAACTGACCGATTCCTTCCATCGCACCCGCTCCTCGCCGGACGGCAAGCCGATCATCGGCTGCATCCGCAAGGCGTTGGCCGATGCCGGCATGGCGCCGGAGCAGATCGACCACATCAACGCCCACGGCACCGCCACGCCCGAGAACGACAAGATGGAATATGTCGGCGTCTCCGCCGTGTTCGGCGATTACACCAGCAAGATTCCGGTCTCGTCCAACAAGTCGATGGTCGGGCACACCATCTCCGCGGCCGGCGCGGTGGAGGCGATCTTCTCGCTGCTCACGCTGGAGCATCAGCGGATTCCGCCGACCATCAATTACGATGTTCCGGATCCCGCGATCCTGTTCGACGTGGTCGGCAACAAGGCGCGCGATGCGCGCGTCACCACCGTGATGTCGAACTCGTTCGGGTTTGGCGGCCAGAACGCCTCGCTGATCCTGACCCGCGAACCGGCCTGATCCGCCTGTCGCATCGATGAGTCTCATTCCCCTCCGGACCAAGCTCGTCATCCGCCAGGCCGTGAAGTCGCTCGGGGCCTCCGCCGTCGGCGGGCTGACGGTCGGCATGCTCAGAACSACGCGCTATTTCGAYCCGCAGAAGACSGCCGACCGCTTCGCGCGCATCGCGCAGTGGATCGGCCCCAAGCTGCGCGAACAGCGCATTGGYCGCGACAATCTCACGAGAGCTTTCCCGGAGAAGTCGCCCGAGGAGATCGAGACGATCCTCGCCGGCGTATGGGACAATCTCGGCCGCGTCGGCGCCGAATTCGCCCATCTCGACAAGATCTGGGACTACGACGAGGCCCATCCCGAGCGCAGCCGRATCGAGCTGTCGCCGCGCACCCACGAGYTGTTTCATCAGCTCCGTCTCGACRGCAAGCCGGCGCTGATCTTCGCCAGYCATCTCGCCAATTGGGAGATGCCCGCGCTCGCCGCCGTCGCCCACAAGCTCGACACCGCGATCTTGTATCGCCGGCCCAACATCGCCGCGGCCGACCGCATCATCCAGGAGATGCGGCAGGTCAAGATGGGCACGCTCGTCCCTGCCGGCCGCGACGCCCCGCTGCGGCTCGGCGAGGCACTCAAGAACGGCCAGCATGTCGCGATGCTGGTCGACCAGTACCTGACCGGCGGCGTCGAGGTGACGTTCTTCGGCCGMAAGACCCGCGCCAACCCGATGCTCGCGCGCCTGCTGCGCCAGGTCGAATGCCCCGTGCATGGCGTCCGTATCATCCGCCTGCCCGGCAACCGCTTCCGCGCCGAACTGTCGGAGGAAGTGAAGCCGGTGCGGACGGCCGATGGCCAGATCGACATCCAGGGCACGACGCAGGCGGTCACCAACGTGGTCGAGAGCTGGATCCGCGAATATCCGGAGCAATGGCTCTGGCTGCACCGGCGCTGGCGCTGAGCGGCACACAGCCAAATTCCACCACGAGGAAGCAGACCTCCAGTATCATTTGCTTCTCGTGGGCCTATTCAAAGAAAAAMCTTACCTCCYCCGCCRTCGCTCGCTAGTTTGGCCTCCGATCCGACAGCTGTTCGGAAGCTTCAGGGAGGACAAGCACGCATGTTTTCGCACATCATGRTCGGCACCAACRACCTCGACAAGGCCAAGGCCTTCTACGACAAGCTCTTGGGAACGTTGGGCGTGAGGCCGGCCAAGGTCGACGGCCACCGCATCTTCTATTTCACGCCGACCGGCGTCTTCTCGGTGTCCAAGCCGATCAATGGCCAGCCGGCGACCCCCGCCAATGGCGGCACGATCGGCTTYTCCTGCAGYTCGCCCGAGCAGGCCGACGCCTGGCATGCAGCAGGCCTCGAAGCCGGCGGCACGACCTGCGAAGAACCGCCCGGCATCCGCCAGGGCTCCGCCGGCAAGCTGTATCTCGCATACTTGCGCGATCTCGACGGCAACAAGCTCTGYGCGATGCACCGGATGGCGTGATTCTGCGCCGTCATTGCGAGGAGCAACGCGACGAAGCAATCCAGAATCTTCGTGCGACCCTGGATTGCTTCGCTRGCGCTCGCAATGACGCCAGCCGAAGCTTCACCGCCCCGTCTTCACCTTCGTCCAGAGACGGTTGATGATCCGCTGCGTGGCCGGCTCGCGGGCGGTGATGACGAACAGCTTCTTCAGSGTCGCGTCGTCCGGATAGATGTTCTTGTCGCCGAGGATCTTCGGGTCGATCAGCTTCTGGCTSGCCAGATTGCCATTGGCGTAGGACAGGAAGTCGGAGTTCTTGGCGGCGACCYCGGGCCGGTAGAGRTAGTTGATCAGYGCATACGCCTCGGTGACGTGCTGCGCGTCGGCGGGGATYGCGAAATTGTCGAAGAACATCTGCGCGCCCTCTTTGGGGATCGCATAGCCGATCTCGATGCCGTTCTTGGCCTCCTCGGCGCGGCTCCTCGCCTGCATGATGTCGCCGGACCAGCCGACGACGAGGCAGATCTCGCCGGTGGCGAGCGCGCTCAAATATTCCGACGAATGAAACTTGCGCACTGATGGAGCGACCTKGCCGACCACCTCGGCGGCCTTCTCGAGGTCGGCCTGCTTGGTCGAGTTCGGATCGAGGCCGAGATAGTTCAGCGCTGCCGGGAAGATGTCGTCGGCGGAGTCCAGCATGTGGACGCCGCAATCCTTGAACTTGGCKAGGTTCTCCGGCTTGAACACCATGTCCCAGCTGTCGATCCGCGCACCAGCCCCTAAGATCTTCTCGATCGTCTTGACGTTATAGCCGATGCCGGTCGTGCCCCACATGTAGTTGGCGGCGAACTGATTGCCGGGATCGTAGGTGGCGAGACGCTCGGTCACGACCGGCCACGCATTGGCGAGATTGGGCAGYTTGGTCTTGTCGAGCGGCTGGAAGATCTTGGCCTTGATCTGGCGCTGCAGGAAATACGCCGTGGGCACCACCACGTCATAGCCGGACTTGCCGGCGAGCAGCCGCGTTTCCAACGTCTCGTTGGCGTCGAACGTGTCGTAGACGACMTTGATGCCGGTCTCCTTGGTGAAGTCGTCGAGGACCCCCGGCGCCATGTAGTTCGACCAGTTATAGAAGTTGACGACGCGCTCTTCGGCATGGCCGGCCGACGCCGAGAGCGTCAGCGTCACAACGGCCAGCGCCAGAGCCGAACGAATGCAGCCGCGCGTCATGAGCTTATCTCTTGTTTGAGCATGATCTTTGCGGAAAATCGGTGCCCACTTTTCCGGATCATGCTCGAGCTACCGTCGGTGAATGGCGTCGGACAGGCGCTCCAGCGCCGTATCGAGCGTCGCGTCCTTCTTGGCAAAGCAGAACCTGACGACCGAGGTCACGGCATCCTTCTCATAGAACGCCGACACCGGGATCGCCGCCACCTTGTAGTCGTGAACGATACGGCGGCAGAACTGCTCGTCGGTCTCGTTGAGGCCGAGCGGCGACAGGTCGACGGTGAGGAAATAGGTCCCCTGCGCCTTCAGCACGGGAAAACCGAGACGTTCGAGGCCTGCCGTGAGCCGGTCGCGGCTGCGCGCCAGCTCCGCGCGCATGTCGAGGAAGTAGTCGTCGGACTTCCCGAGCCCGTAGGCCACCGCCATCTGAAGGTTCGGCGCCGTCGTGAAGGTGAGGAACTGATGCACCTTGGCCGCGACACGCAGCAGCTGCGGCGCGGCGCAGACGAAGCCGATCTTCCAGCCAGTGAGCGAGAAGATCTTGCCGGCCGAGCCGACCTTGATGGTGCGGTCGCGCATGCCGGGGATGGTGATCAGCGGGATGTGCTCGCGGCCGTCGAAGACCACGTGCTCCCAGACCTCGTCGCAGATCGCGACCGCGTCGAACTCCTGGCAGAAGCGCGCCAAGAGCTCCAGGTCCTCGCGCGGATAGACCACGGCGGCCGGGTTCAGCGGATTGTTGAACAGCACGGCCTTGGTCTTCGGCGAGAATGCTTGCCGCAGCATCTCCTCGGACAGTCGCCAATGCGGCGGCTCGAGCCGCACCAGGCGCGGAATGCCGCCAGCCTGGCGGATGATCGGCAGGTAGGAATCGTAGACCGGCTGAAAGCAGATCACCTCGTCGCCCGGCTCGACCACCGACAGGATCGCCGAGGTCAGCGCCTCGGTGCCGCCGGAGGTCACCATGACCTCGCTCATCGGATCGAGGTCGAGCTTGTGCCAGTGCTTGTAGTGCGCCGCGATCGCCTGGCGCAGCTCGGGCAGCCCCATCATCGACGGGTACTGGTTGTAGCCGTTCAGGACGGCATCGGCCGCGGCGCGGCGGATGTCCTCCGGGCCGGGATCGTCGGGAAAGCCCTGGCCGAGATTGATGGCGTTGTTGTCGCGCGCGAGCTGCGACATCTGCTCGAAAATGGTGACGGGCAGATCAGCGAAGACCTTGTTCTGCGAGATCATGATGCGGTGTCAGCCGCCGGTCTTGATCGGCAGGCCGGCCGCCTTCCAGCCGAGCATCCCGCCCTGGAGGTGCTTGTCATAGGGCAGACCGGCCGCCTGCGCCGCCAGCGAGGCRGTCACCGAGCGCTTGCCGGAGCGGCAGGCAAACACGACGTCCTTGCCCTGGGGATCCGGGATCAGCTTCGGATCGAAACCCGACAGGGGAACAACRATGCCGYCCGGATAGGCTTCCGCAGCAACTTCGTTCGGCTCGCGCACGTCGACCAGRAGAATTCGCCCCTCGGCAATCCCCTGGGCCACGTCCTGCGGCGTCAAATCATGCACAACAGCCACGCCTATCCTCCAAGCCTGTAGCGGAGCCGCGTCAGGGCCCCCAACCGGGCGCCAAACTCACCCCAGACGCACCGAAAATCAAGCGGTTCGGCAACGGGCCGCGCGTCTCTCAGATCGTGACCTGGGTGCCGACCTCGACCACGCGCCCGCTCGGGATCTGAAAATAATCCGTGGCGTCGTTGGCCGACCGGCTCATGGTGATGAACAGGTGATCCTGCCAGCGCGGCATGCCGGAATGCGCCGCAGGCTTGAGGGCGCGCCGCGACAGGAAGAACGAGGTCGACATGATGTCGAACTGCCAGCCGAGCTTGCGCGCGATCGCCAGTGCCCGCGGCACGTTGGGCGATTCCATGAAGCCGAACCGCAAGGTGACCTTGGAGAAGGTCGGGCTGATCTGCTCCAGCCGCACCCGCTCCGACGGATCGATGCGCGGCGTCGGCGCGGTCTCGATGGTCAGGATCACGTTCTTCTCGTGCAGCACCTTGTAGTGCTTGAGGCTGTGCATCAGCGCCGTCGGCGCGCTCAAGGGATCTGACGTCAGGAACACGGCCGTGCCGGGAACGCGCTGCGGCGGGCGCTTCTCCAGCATCGCCACGAGGTCCGCGAGCGGGAATTCGAGCTTGCGCGATTTCTCGAACAGCAGCCGGCTGCCGCGCCGCCACGTATACATCAGCGTCATCACGAAGCCGCCCAGCGCCAGCGGCACCCAGCCGCCTTCGAGGACCTTCAGCAGGTTTGCCGACAGGAAGGTCAGATCCAGGAACAGGAACGGCGCGATCAGCGCTCCCGCCGCGAGCGGCGACCACCGCCAGACCTTCCAGATCACGACAAAGCCCATCATCGCCGTGACGACCATGGTGCCGGTGACCGAGATGCCATAGGCCGAGGCCAGCGCGCTGGACGATTTGAACAGCAGGACCAGCAGCACCACCGAAGCCAGCAGCAGCTTGTTGATCCGGGGAATATAGATCTGGCCCGAATGCGCCTCGGAGGTGTGACGGATCTCAAAGCGCGGCAGCAGGCCGAGCTGGATCGCCTGTCGGGTCAGCGAATAGGCGCCGGTGATGACGGCCTGGCTGGCGATGACCGTCGCCACGGTGGCGAGTGCGACCATCGGGATCAGCGCCCATTCCGGGAACATCAGAAAGAACGGGTTCTCGAGCGCCTTGGCGTCGGCGATGATCAGCGCCCCCTGCCCCAGATAGTTCAGCGCCAGCGACGGCAGCACGACAAACAGCCAGGCCGTCTGGATCGGCCGCTTGCCGAAATGGCCGAGATCCGCATACAGCGCCTCGGCACCGGTGACAGCGAGGAACACGGCGCCGAGCGTGATGAAGCCCACGATACCGTGGTGCAGCATGAAGGACACGGCGTTCACCGGGTTGATCGCCCACAGCACCTCCGGATGGCGAAGGATCGGCGGGAATGCCGCGATGCCGATGACCAGGAACCAGATCAGCATGATCGGGCCGAAAAAGGCCGCGACCTTGGCCGTGCCGCGCGCCTGAACGGCGAACAGCGCCGCGAGAATGATGACGGTCAGCGGGACGACGTAAGGATCGAACGCGGCTGTGACCAGCTTGGTGCCTTCGATCGCCGAGAGGACCGACAGGGCCGGCGTGATCACCGCATCGCCATAGAACAGCGCGCCCGAGATGATGCCGAGCAGGACGATGATGCTGGCGCCGCGGGTGACGCCGCGCTGCGCCAGCGCCATCAGCGCCAGCGTTCCGCCCTCGCCATGATTGTCGGCCCGCAGCAGGATGACGACGTATTTCAGCGTGACGACGACGATCAGGGCCCACAGGATGAGCGAGATCACCCCCATGACCGCATGGGGCGCCGCCTCGCCGCTGCTGCTGGCGGCCGTGACGGCCTCGCGCAGCGCGTATAGCGGACTGGTGCCGATGTCGCCGTAGACGACGCCGATGCTCCCCAAGGTCAAGGCGGTAAAGCTGGCCGTCGAATGGGCGTCGCCATGCCCGTTTGTCGCCGGCGCTTCCGCGGGCGTGGCTGCGGCGTCAACTGTCATGGGGTAGCCCCCTCGAGGACTCGTTAATGCTTCACTGCACAATCGCAGGGCGCGCGGCTTATAGCTGCAGCGCTCCAAGGATGAGCCGGGGAGATTGCATACGTTCCATGCAAAATAACATGGATCAACCCTCCGGGCAATCGAGCCGATCAGATCGTCACCTGYGTCCCGACCTCGACGACCCGCCCGGTCGGAATTTGGAAGTAGTCGGTGGCGTCGTTGGCCGACCGGCTGAGCGCGATGAAGAGATGGTCTTGCCAGCTCGGCATGCCCGATTGGGATGACGGCTTCAAAGAGCGGCGAGAGACGAAGAACGACGTCGACATGATGTCGAACTGCCAGCCGAGCTTGCGGGCCACCGCGAGCGCCCGCGGCACGTTCGGCGATTCCATGAAGCCGAAGCGCAGCCGCACCTTGGAGAATTTTTCGCTGATCTTCTSCATGCGCACACGCTCCGACACATCGACCCGGGGCGTCTGCGCCGTCTCGATGGTCAGGATCACATTGTGCTCGTGCAGCACCTTGTTRTGCTTGAGATTGTGCAGGAGCGCGGTCGGCACCGAGGTCGGATCGCTGGTGAGAAACACCGCCGTCCCTTTCACGATATGCGGTGGCCGCTTTTCCAGGCTCCCGATCAGGTCATCCAGCGGGACCTCGATCTTGCGCGTCTTCAGCACGAGAATCGCCGAGCCGCGCCGCCATGTCCAGATCGTGACTGCCATGGCCGCGCCGAACAGCAGCGGCACCCAGGCTCCTTCGAAAAGCTTGAGCAGGTTGGCACTGAAGAAGGACAGGTCGACAATGACGAAGGGAACGATGATGGCGGCGGCGACGGCGGCGCGCAGGTTCCAAAGCTTCCAGATCACCACGAAGCCCATGATGCCGTCGGCGACCATGGTGGTGGACACGGCGATGCCATAGGCCGAGGCGAGATTGCTGGAGGTGCGGAACAGCAGCACCAGCAGCATCACGCCGATCAGGAGCAGGCGGTTRACCCGCGGCAGATAGATCTGCCCGGCATGGCTCTCCGACGTATAGCGCACCTCGAAGCGCGGCAGCAGACCAAGCTGCACGGCCTGGCTGACCAGCGAATACGCCCCGGTGATCACCGCCTGGCTCGCGATCACGGTGGCGGCTGTCGCCAGCACCACGAGCGGCAGCAGCAACAGCTCCGGCACCAAGCGATAGAACGAGTTCTCGATGGCCGCGGGATCGGACAGGACCAGCGCGCCCTGCCCGAAATAGTTGATCAGCAGTGACGGAAGCACGAAGAACAGCCATGCCGACTGGATCGGCTTACGGCCGAAATGGCCGAGATCGGCGTACAGTGCCTCGCCGCCGGTGACCGCGAGGAACACCGCTCCCAGCGTGACCAGTCCGATCGTCCCGTGCGAGAGCAGGAATTGGACAGCATAATAGGGATTGATCGCGGCAAGAACGGAGGGATCGTCAGTGATGTGCACGATCCCCATCACAGCCAGGCTGGCGAACCACAACACCATCACCGGACCGAAGGCGGTCGCCACCCGGGCCGTGCCCTTGCTCTGGACCGCGAACAACACCACCAGGATGAACACGGTGAGCGGCACGACATAATGCTCGAGCGCCGGCGCGGCGAGCTTGAGGCCTTCGACGGCCGATAGCACCGAGATCGCCGGCGTGATCATCGAATCGCCGATGAACATCGACGCACCGATGACGCCGAGCGACATCAGAAASATGCTGCGCCGGCCCAAAGCGCGCTGGCCGAGCGCCATCAGCGACAACGTTCCCCCCTCACCGTTATTGTCGGCTCGCAGCAGCAGCAGCACATATTTGGCCGTCACCACGATGAACAGCGACCATAGGATCAGCGAGAGCACGCCGAGTACGATCATCCGCGACACCGGCTCGCCGTGAGCGGCGCCATGCGCCGCCTCGCGGAACGCGTAGAGTGGCGAGGTACCGATGTCTCCGAACACGACGCCGATGCTGCCGAGGGTCAGCCCCCAGAACCCCGATGTGCTCGCCGCTTCCTGTCCTTCGGTCGATGTTGCGCTGGCCGTCATGTCGCTCGGAACGCATCTTCCCTGTTTGGTTCGGGGCGTTTGGACGCAGACCCGCCGCCGATCAAGTCGCCACCGTAGCAGAGCTTGATTCCTCGGCTATGACCAAACAAGCACGGCGCTCACAGATCTCTCATCCCGCGTCGCGGCAAATTGCAGCGGCGGTCGCTCCGACGCCATGTCAGGTTGGCAAGCGCGCGAATCAAGGTGTGCTCGCACTCGGAGGCAGGAAATGACGGGCGACGCCCGCCCTTCTGGCCGACAATCCCGCTTTAGGGCTTCAGATCGGGGGGCAATGGCGGATCCTCGCGCATCAAGGTGATGGTCACGCGGCGATTGGCGGCGAGCGAAGGATCGTCCGGGAACAGCGGCTGGGTATCCGCCTTGCCGGAAACCGCGAAGATGTGGCTCGGCGGCAGACCTTCCCGCTCCAGGATCTGACGCACGGCGTTGGCGCGGTCTGCCGACAGGTCGAACGCRCCGTAGTCGCTGCGCGCCGGAACGAAGCCGGCCGCGGTATGCCCGGTGATCTGYACCCGCAGCGGCGTCGCCTTGAGCGGCGCAGCCAGCTTCTCGATCAGGCGGCGGGTGCGATCATAGGGCACTTTCGAGCCATCGGCGAACATGGAACGGCCGTCCTGGTCGACGATCTCCAGGTTGAGCCCCTGCTTGGTCTCCTCGAACATGATGTGCTTGGAGATCTCGGTCATCTCCGGCATGTCCTGCAAGGCCTGACGCAGCGATGCGGAGGCCAGGGCGAACTGCCGGTCGGTCTTGAGCTTGGCGCCGTTGGTGTGCTGGCGCTCCTCCTGCTCGGGGCTCGGCTCGCGGGACGTCTCCTCCGGCGAGACATGGGCTGCGTTCTTGAGCTTCGGCCGGGTCGGCAGGCCGTCGGATTCGACGATGCCCGAATAACGCGACTCGGATTGCACGCCGAACGCATCGCGCATCGAGCCCGCGACGACCTTCAGCTTGTTGTTGTCCATGGTCGAGAAGGCGACCAGCATCACGAAGAAGCTGACCAGCAGCCCCATCAGGTCGGCGAAGGTCACGAACCAGCCGTGACCGCCGCCATGCGCATCGCCCCGCTTCTTCTTGGCCATCGCTCACCCCATCCCCGGATCGCCTGCCGCTGCCGATCAGGCAGGCACAGGCTCACCTTCGGCGTGGCGATGCTTCTCCGGCAGATAGGCCAGCAGCATCTCGCGCACGAGAGCCGGGCTCTTGGAGTCGCGGATCATCAGGATGCCGTCGATGATCAGCGTGCGATTGGTCTCCTCATCGAGCAGCTTGCCATGCAGCTTGTCGGCGATCGGCAGACAGATCAGGTTCGACACCAGCGCGCCGTAGAGCGTTGCCAGCAGCGCGGTGGCCATGAACGGACCGAGCTTCGACGGGTCGGTCATGTTGGCGAACATCTGCACCATGCCGATCAGCGTTCCGACCATGCCGAACGCTGGCGCGCAGTCGCCGATGGCGCGGTAGATCTTGCTGCCCTCGTCGAGGTGCATCAGGAAGTTGTCGCGGTCGCGCTCGAGATTGTCACGGATGAATTCGAGGTCGTAGCCGTCAGCCACATAGCGAATGCCCTTGGCCAGAAAGGGCTCATCGGTTTCGACCTTCTCCAGGCCGACCGGCCCCTGCTTGCGGGCGATCTCGGCGATGCGGGCGAGTTCGTCGACCAGCTCGCGGGCCGACAGGCGGCTCATGGTGAAGGCGAACTTCATGCCGAGCGGAATGCCGTGCAGCATGACTCCGAGCGGAAAGCGGATCATGGTCGCGGAGATCGAACCACCGAAAATGATGATCGCGGCGTGCTCGCTGACGAACATTTCGAGATCGCCGCCCAGCAGCATCATCGTCGCGATGACGATCACGCCAGCTACGAGCCCCGCAGTCGTCATAATATCCATGAGTCAACTCCACCGCCTACGCGCACCACCGACCCCGCCGGACCGACGCGGCTCTTCTGAGCCACGTGTTTCGAACCCTACGCGGCCGCCATTAAGGACGAGTTACTGAAATTGGTAGGCATAACACCGGGTAAAGAACGTCGCCGGCATCCTGTCGAAATGGACCACGGTCGCTTCTCAGGCGGCCGCTACGCCACGCTTGAGCAGGTTCGCCTCGGCGAACCGAACCGCCTGCTCGAACGACTGCTGCATCTTGTGGACCATCTCCAGCATTTGCGCCGGCTCCATCGTCGCCGAGCCGAGCTCGAGCTCGCGTGACAGCCTCGACAGCGCCGAGAAGCCGAACGTCGCCGACGAGCTCTTGATGGAATGCGCCTCGCGCTTCAGCTCCAGGCGATCCTCGAACTTGCTCGCAAGAGTGCCGAACTTCCCCGACGTATCGTCCAGGAACGTGCGCAGCACCTCCAGCGCGTCTTCCTCGCCGAGCTCGGACACCAGGATCTGGTAGACGGATTCATCGAATTGAACCAAGTCGGTCATGCCACAAGCCTTTCCTTGTGTTTGGCAGCTGTCGCCCGAAGCAGAGCAGCATTCAGTCGATCGCGTGTGACCGGCTTGGTCACGAAGTCGTTCATGCCGGCATCCGTGCACGCCAGATGATCCTGGCTGGTGGCGTTGGCCGTCAGAGCGATGATGTAGATGTCCCGCGCGGGCGGCGGCAGCGATCGGATCATCCGGGTCGCCGTCAGCCCGTCCATCTCGGGCATCATCATGTCCATGAGCACGAGATCGTAGGCATGCTTCTGCACGGCAGCGATGGCCTGGGTCCCGTTATCGACGATGTCATAGCCGTGACCAAGTTTGTCGAGGAGCTTCTTGATCACGAACTGATTGGTGAGATTGTCCTCGGCGACAAGAACCTTGAGCGGCTCGAAATTAGCCGGCCGCTCCTCGGAAACGCTCTCGCCGACCGGCACGATCGGCGCTTCTGGCACGCTGAGCTGCTCGACATCCGGCTGCGGTTGCGGCTGGACCTCGATGGAGAAAGTGAAGGTGCTGCCTTCGCCGATCTTGCTCTGCACCTTGATGTCGCCGCCCATGCAGGTGACGAGCCGTTTGCAGATCGCAAGGCCGAGACCGGTGCCGCCAAAGCGGCGCGAGATGGAGTTGTCGACCTGCGAGAACTGTCTGAACAGACGGCCGACAGCCTCGGCGGGAATGCCGACGCCGGTATCGGCGACCGAGAACACCAGGGTCAGGTTCGGTCCTGCCAGATTCTCGGCCCGCACATCGATATTGACGCTGCCCGCCTCGGTGAATTTGAGCGCATTGCCGACGAGATTGAACAGCACCTGGCGAAGCCGCGCGGGATCGCCCACCACGTAATTCGGCACGTCCGGCGCGATCGATGTCGTCAGTTGCAGGCCCTTCTCCTTGGCGCGCGAGACCAGCAGTTCGGCCGTCGCGGTCACCGACCGGTGCAGGTCGAACTCGATATGCTCGATTTCCAGGCGATCGGCATCGAGCTTCGAGAAATCGAGCACGTCGTTGAGCAGCTGCAGCAGATAGTCGGCAGATTCCCGCAATGTGGTCGCGATCTTGCGCTGCTCCGGCGCGAGATCGGCCGACAGCAGCAGGTCGGCAAGCCCGATGACGCCGTTCATGGGGGTCCGGATCTCGTGGCTCATCATGGCCAGAAATTCGGATCGCGCCCGCGTCCCGGCCTCGGCCGCGTCGCGTGAGGCGGCGAGGCCGGCCTGGTAGCGCGCGATCAGGATGGTGATGATGCCGATGATGACCGTCAGCAGCGTGCCGACCATCAGGCCGCGGTCGACCCTGATGGCGCTGAAGACCTCGTCKGTCGCCTGCCCGACAACGACCACCAGTGGCTGATCCTTGACRCGCCGGAACGAATAGATCCGAGAGATGCCGTCGATCTGGCTCTTGGTGATGTAGGATCCACTGGTCTTTTGCTCGATGTTCGCCATGATGGGGCTGCCGGCCAACGAGGAGCCGACGGCACTCGGACCAGCCGAAGCACGCGCGCGAACAATGCCGTCGGTGCCGACCAGGGTCACATTGCCATTCTTGCCAATGTCCACCGAGTTGTAGAAGCTGGAGAGATATTCAGGATCGAGCGAGACCACCACGACACCGCCGAAGGAGCCGTCCTGCAGGATGATGCGGCGTGTCAGCTGGATCGACCATTTGTTCGAGACGCGGCCGAAGATCGGCTTGCTGATGAAGAGAAAATCGGCCGTGCCGTCGGCGTGGACACGGAAATGCTCGCGGTCGTGCAGGTCGAGGCCGCGCATTTTCGGATCGATATTGCTGGACAGCATGAYGCCGTCCTTGCCGATCACGACGACCTGGAACGAGAAGTCGGACAGGAACTGGCTGTTCCTGGCCCACAGCGACATGTCGAAATTCTGCGGATCCTTGGCATAGGAGTCGCGGACATAGAGCAGCGTCTGATCCGCCGCGCGGATCGAGCGGATGATCTGCTCTTCGAAAGCCCGGGCGAGGTTGGCGCCGTTCTTCAACGCCGACTGCTCGGTGCGGGCGCGCTCCTCGGTGATCGTGTAGACAATTCCGACCCACACCAGCGCAATCGCCGACAGGCCGATCACGGCGCTGCCGAAATGCCCGATCAGCCGGACCAGTGCATCGACAGCCCGGTCGAGCCGGCCGAACAGCGGCATGGATTTGGATAACACCCTGAGCATGTCTTCTCGTCCTCGAAGACATGCAATAGCGATGCAGGCTCGCCATCAGGTAAAGCTTGATGGATAAAATCTTCCCAACGCGCGACGGCGCGTTAATTCTCGCCATGCCGCTCGTGGTTCGAGGTAATCCCTCACCTGAATTGGTGCGATTTCAGGGGCGCGGCACTCATCCCCGTAGTCATCCGGAGARRCCCGCCGATGGCCCCGTCCGGCCTCGCGGATGCACGGACCGAGCGAGCCGCCCCTCGAACGAGGCGGCTCGCTCTGRAACGATGGCGCAAGCYGCGCTCAGTGGATCTCRGCGGATCGCTTCAGCGCCTCTTTGAGCTTGTCGAGCGAGAAATCAGCCGACCGTGCGATCTCCAGGATCGGGGTTTCGCGGCGGGCGCAGAGCTCGGCCGCATCGGGCAGGCTGGCGGCGATGTCGTGGGGKATCACGATGGCGCCATGGCGATCGGCATGGATCAGATCATCGGAGTGCACCGTCATGCCGGCGACGCGAACTTCGCCGCCGAAGCTCTCGGCATGCACCCAGGCGTGCGACGGCCCGATCGACCCCGCCAGCGCCTGAAAGCCGGGCGCCCATTGCGGGATGTCGCGAATGGAGCCATCGGTGATCACGCCGAGACAGCCMAGCGCCTTATGGACGTTGCTCTGCACCTCACCCCAGAAGGCGCCATAGCCGATATCCGGCCCGTCGATGTCCTGGATCACGGCAATCCGCGGACCGTGACCGGTGCCGACATACTCATAATAGGCAATGCGCCGCCTCGCCTGCTCCTCGGCCGGGAGTGCGGACTTCACCACCGAGCGGATGGTCACCGTGCGCGCATATCCGACCATGGGAGGCAGATCGGGAAACGGACAGACCAGCGGYTTGGTGGTGTAGCCGATCAGGCGGCGCTCCGGCGCCACGATCTCCATCGCATTGCAGATGGTCGGCGTGTCGTAGCGCGCGAGCGCCTCRAGGATGGAGGGAGCGAGCGGCGCGGCGGCRGGACTTGTCACAGGCGTTRTCTCCGGATGATGCGGACGGCATTCACGAGCGTCCTTGGCCATCCGGTATAGACGAGGCGGCCCAGGCCGGCAAAGCTCCGGCCCGGACCTRGGGCCTTGCGCTCAGTGCAGACGTTCAGGCGGCCGCTGCTCCTGCTCGGGCGCAGGCACGCTCGGCTGGGAGAATGAAGCGGCGGACGGCGCCGACCCTTGCGACGCCGTGGCCGCGGCGCCGAGCGCGGCCGCATGGCGCGCCGCCTGCTGACGGTACAGCCGCCAGCCGAACGGCAGGCTCAGCATATAGAGGATCGAGCCGGCCGAGAGGATGTGCCAGGGATAGACCACGAGCAGCGCGACGAAGAACACCACCGCCGCAAATACTGGCAGCACGAGCTCAGGCGCGACGCGCATTCTTGCGGTCTTGCCCGAGAACACCGGAAGCCGCGACACCATGAGGAAAGCGATCAGCAGCGTGTAGGCCGCGGTCACCAGSGCCGGCGGCTTCGGCACATCGAGGAAGGCCAGATAGACAGGCAACAGCACGGTGATCGCTCCCAGGGGGGCCGGGACACCGGTGAAGAAATTCGCCGCGAACGGCGGCTTGTTGGGATCGTCGATGCTGGCATTGAAGCGCGCCAGCCGCAGTCCGCCGCTGATCGCGTACATCATGGCGGCAATCCAGCCGCCGTCGCGCAGCTCATGAAGCTGCCAGAAATAAAGGATCAGGCCGGGCGCCACGCCGAAATTGACGAAATCGGCGAGGCTGTCGAGCTCCGCGCCAAATTTCGACTGCCCCTTGATCATCCGGGCGATGCGGCCGTCGATGCCGTCCAGGAAGGCCGCAAAGACGATGGCGCCGACAGCGAGCTCCATCCGGCCTTCGGTCGACAGCCGGATCGCGGTCAGGCCGGCGCAGATCGCCAGCAGGGTGATCATGTTCGGCACGAGCAGCCGCACCGGAATCGGACGGAAACGGCGACGGCGCAGTTCGGGAGAGTTCGGATCGAAGCTCATGATCACACCGCAGAGTGGCTGGTCTGAACCTTGTGCCGGAGCGCGACCCAAGGTTCCCTTAATGAGTCATACTGGATTGGCCGCGGTTCACTGGCTCCGGAACGTCAGTCCAGGCGTGGCCACATCGAAATCGGCCAGGATGGTTTCGCCGGCAATGGCGGTCTGCCCCTCCGAAACCAGAACTTCCGTGCCATCAGGCAGATAGACGTCGAGCCGCGATCCGAACCGGATCAGGCCGAAGCGCTCGCCGGCRCCGACCGTCTGGCCTTCGCGCACGAACGACACGATCCGGCGCGCCACAAGACCGGCGATCTGGACCACGCCGATCTTGCCGTGGGGCGTCGAGATTGCGAGCGAGTTGCGCTCATTGTCCTCGCTCGCTTTGTCGAGCTCTGCATTGATGAACGCGCCGGGGCGGTAGGAGATCTTCTCGATCCGACCGGCCACCGGGCTGCGGTTCACGTGAACATTGAAGACGCTCATGAAGATCGATACGCGCAGCAGTGGACGGTCGCCGAGGCCGAGCTCGGCCGGCGGCAGCGCCCGCGTAATCATCGAGATCCGCCCGTCGGCCGGTGCCACCACCAGCCCCTCCCGCTGCGGGGTGACGCGGATCGGATCGCGAAAGAACAGCGCGCACCAGACGGTGAGCAGCGTTCCGATCCAGCCAAGTGGGGTGAAGATCCAGAACAGGATCAGGCTGACGAGGGCAAATCCTCCGATGAAGGGATAGCCTTCGGGGTGAATCGGGGGAATCTGAGCACGAATGGAATTGCTGATCGACATGGCCTGCTTCGTTGAGATGGTGCCGCTCCGAGATCAGAGCTGAGCGCCGCCCTGACTAGGTCGCCGGGCGGCGAAGGTCAAAATGAATCCTTAACTGGGGATCGCGGCGGTTCGCGGGCTCATTCGGCAGCCGTCGCCACTGGACCGTCCAGATCGGGTCTGGTCACCTCCGGCTCGCTTCGACCGGGCGGATTGCGGTTCGGAGCCGAAACGTCGTCGCCGATCTGAGCCAGCTTCTCGCGCGCCGCCTCGGCCTCGCGCTGGCGGTTCCACATGCTGGCATAGAGACCGCCCTTTGCGAGCAACTCGGCATGGGTGCCCCGCTCCGCGATGCTGCCCCGGTCCAGCACAATGATCTCGTCGGCAGCCACAATCGTCGAGAGCCGGTGCGCGATCACCACCGAGGTCCGGTTGCGCGACACCCGGTCGAGCGCCTCCTGAATCTCGTGCTCAGTATGGCTATCCAGTGCCGAGGTGGCCTCGTCCAGGACCAGGATCGGCGGACCCTTGAGGATCGTTCGGGCGATCGCGACGCGCTGCTTTTCACCGCCGGAGAGCTTCAGACCGCGCTCACCCACCTGCGTCTCGTACCCCTTGGGGGCCATCCGGATCAGGCCATCGATCTGGGCCAGCCGGGCGGCCTCCTCGACCGCGGCATCGTCGGCATCCCACCGCCCGTAGCGGATATTGTAGCGGATGGTGTCGTTGAACAGCACGGTATCCTGCGGCACCATGCCGATCTGGGCGCGCAGCGACACCTGGGTGACGTCGCGGATATCCTGCCCATCGATCAGGATGCGGCCGCTGGACACGTCGTACAGCCGGAACAGCAGCCGCGAGATGGTCGACTTGCCAGCGCCCGACGGCCCCACGATCGCAACCGTTTTGCCGGCGGGCACCTCGAAGCTGAGCCCCTGCAGGATCGGCCGGTCCGGCTCATAGGCGAAGCGGACATCCTCGAAGCGGAGCTGGCCGCTCGTCACCACCAGCGGCTTCGCCCCCGGCGCATCCTTCACCTCTGCATCGCGCGTGAGCACGCCGAACATCTTCTCGATGTCGATGATCGCCTGCTTGATCTCGCGGTACACCATGCCCATGAAGTTCAGCGGCTGGTACAGCTGKATCATCATGCTGTTGATCATGACGAAGTCGCCGACCGTGTTATGRCCCTGACGCACGCCTTGGGCACACATCAGCATCGCCGCAGTCAGCCCGATGGTGAAGATCACCGCCTGCCCTGCGTTGAGCACCGCGAGCGAAGTATAGGTTTTGACGCTGGCGCGCTCATAGCGCTCCATCGAGCGGTCGTAGCGCTCGGCCTCGCGCGCCTCGGCGCCGAAATACTTCACCGTCTCATAGTTCAAAAGCGAGTCGATCGCTTTGGTATTGGCCTCGGTATCCGAGTCGTTCATGCGACGCCGGATCTCGATGCGCCATTCGGTCGCGATGTAGGTGTAGTAAAGATAGGCCGCCACCATGGCCAGCGTGACCAGCACGTAACGCCAGTCGAATTGCCACAGCAGCACCGCGGTCAGCAGTGAGACCTCGACGATCGTCGGGATCAGCTGCAGGATCACCATGCGCACGATCGTCTCGATAGCGTTGCGGCCGCGTTCGAGCACGCGGGTCAGACCGCCGGTCTTGCGCTCCAGATGAAAGCGCAGCGACAATTCGTGCATGTGGACGAAAGTGATGGTCGCGAGCTTGCGCACCGCATGCATGGCGACGCGGGCGAAGATGCCGTCGCGCCATTGCGTCAACACCGCCATCAGCACGCGTATCGCGCCGTAGCTCGCTGTCATCACGATGGGCGAGGCAACCAGCCAGAAGGCCCAGTTATCCGGTTGAATTGGCGCAGTGTTGGCGCCGGTCAGCGCGTCGGTGGTCCATTTGAAGGTGAAGGGYAGAACAAGCGTCGCGACCTTGGCCGCGAGYAGCAGCACGACCGACCACAACACGCGCATTTTGAGATCGGCCCGATCGCTCGGCCAGATGAAGGGCCAGAGACGCCGCAAGGTGCCGGCCAGCGTTCCCTGCTCGAGGGACGCTTGCGGCTGGTTGGCGGCAGGATCGGAGGCGGAATCAGGTGGCATCAAGCAATCTGGAACAGCAGGGGGCGCGGCATGTTGTGATGCCGAGGCGAGCCTGCGTCATATAGAGTGTCCCCGCGCCATATGCACGCGCGTGGCGACCAAAACCGTTGCCGCGGCGCAGTATTTGCATCCTCGATTGCGACAGATTTATCCGGATCGTGCGGGACTCTCCGTAAAAGCCCGCAGATCCAGCCCATCCGCCTTCGTCTTGACGCCTTTCAACTGCAGTGTCACATCCCTCCAATGACTGAAATCCGCACCGTCTGCGTCTATTGCGGCTCCGGCCCGGGGACGAATCCCAGCTTTATCGAATCAGCCAAGGCGCTCGGCAAGGCGTTTGCCGAGAGCGGCGTCAGGCTCGTCTATGGTGGCGGCTCCGTCGGCATGATGGGCGCCGTCGCCAAGGCCGTGCTGGATCATGGTGGCGAGGTGACCGGCATCATTCCGGACTTCCTAGTGAAGAAGGAAGTGATGATGCCGCTGAAGGATCTCATCATCACGCCCGACATGCACGAACGCAAGCGGCTGATGTTCGAGCACTCCGACGCGTTCGTCGCCCTGCCGGGCGGGATCGGCACGCTCGAGGAGCTGGTGGAGCAGCTGACCTGGAAGCAGCTGGGACGCCATGCGAAGCCGGTGCTGATGGCCAATATCGACGGCTTCTGGGAACCGCTGTTCGCGCTGCTCGCYCACATGCGCGAGACCGAGTTCATCCGCCCCGGCTTCCAGATCGAGCTGCTCAAGGCCGAACGCGTCGAGGACATCCTYCCCCGCTTGCGCGAAGCGGCCGCCCGCGTCGCCAAGGAAGAGACGGAAATGGCGCCGGAGATCGCCAAGCGGCTCTGACATCCCTACTCCGTCGGAAATGTCACCGCTTCGATCCGGTTGCCGTCGGGATCGAGCACGAAGGCCGCGTAATAGCGTACGCGGTCATGCGGCCGCAGCCCGGGCGGACCATCCGAGACCCCGCCGGCCTGCAGCGCCGCGGCGTGAAAGCCGTCGACCTCCGCCGTGCTCTTGGCGCGGAAGCAGAGATGCGAGCCGGTGTCAGCCGGCACGCGGGCCATCCCAGGGCGCAGATTGATCCAGAACTCCGGATAGGCCTTGCCAAAGCCGATGGTCGTCGGCCGTTCGATCAGACGCGCCAAGCCAAGTGGCGCCAACGCCTGCTCATAGAAGCGCGTGCTGCGAGCGAGATCGCTGACACCGACGGAAATGTGGTCGATCATGCGTTTGCTCCTGGCCCCTCCGCGTCAATGCGAGGAGCACAGCGACGGAGCAGTCCAGAGTCGCGCGATCGCTCCTGCACTGCTTCGCTGTGCCGCTGCGCTCGCAATGACGGCCACCTATTTCACCCCGCCGCGCCAGACTTCACGAGCTTGTAGAATACCGAATCCATCAGCGCCTGGAACGAGGCGGCGATGATGTTGGGCGAAACACCGACCGTGGTCCAGCGCTCGCCTGTTTCGTCCTCGCTCTCGATCAGCACGCGCGTGACCGCCTCGGTGCCGCCGTTGAGGATACGCACGCGGTAGTCGATCAGCTTGAGGCCGTCGATATAGCCCTGATACTTGCCGAGGTCCTTGCGCAACGCGACGTCGAGCGCGTTGACGGGGCCGTTGCCTTCGGCCGCCGAGATCAGCCGCTCACCGGCAACGTCGACCTTGACGACCGCGAGCGCCACGGTGATGCGCTCGCCGACCGCGTTGTAGCGCTGCTCGACATTGACGTCGAACTGCTCGACACGGAAAAACTCCGGCACCGAGCCGAGGGTGCGCCGGGCCAAGAGCTCGAACGAGGCATTGGCGGATTCATAGGCGTAGCCGGCGGCCTCGCGCTCCTTCAGCTCCTCGACAAGGCGCGTCAGCTTCGGATCGTTCTTGCTGAACGGGATGCCGCCGCGCTCCAGCGCGGCGATGACGTTGGAGCGGCCAGCCTGATCGGAGACCAGCACCTTACGATGATTGCCGACGCTCTCGGGCGCGACGTGCTCATAGGTCTGAGGATCCTTGAGCACGGCCGATGCGTGGATGCCGGTCTTGGTGACGAAGGCGCTCTCGCCGACATAGGGCGCATGCCGGTTCGGCGCCCGGTTGAGCATGTCGTCGAGCGTGCGGGACACCTTCACCAGCGAGCCGAGCTGCTGATCCGAGACGCCGATCTCGAATCGGCTGGAAAATTCTCCCTTCAGCTTCAATGTGGGGATCAGCGAGCACAGATTGGCGTTGCCGCAGCGCTCGCCGAGACCGTTCAAGGTGCCCTGGATCTGGCGGACCCCGGCCCGCACCGCCGCAAGTGAATTCGCCACCGCCTGCTCAGTGTCATTATGGGCGTGGATACCGAGATGATCGCCGGGCACGTGCTTCGCGACCACACCGACGATCGTCTCGATCTCGTGCGGCATGGTGCCGCCATTGGTGTCGCACAGCACCACCCAGCGCGCCCCGGCCTCATAGGCGGTCCTGGCACAGGCGAGAGCGAACTCGGCATTCTCCTTGTAGCCGTCGAAGAAATGCTCGCAATCGAGCATGACCTCGCGCCCGGCGGCCCTGGCCGCCGTCACGCTGTCGCGGATCGACGCCAGATTCTCCTCGTTCGTCGTCTCGAGCGCGACCCGCACCTGATAGGCCGACGATTTGGCGACGAAGCAGATCGCATCCGCCTTGGCCTCAAGCAGGGCCGCCACGCCGGGATCGTTCGACACCGAGCGGCCGGCACGCCGCGTCATGCCAAACGCGGTGAAACGGGCCTGGCCGAGCCTCGGCTTCTCGGCGAAGAACTCGGTGTCGAGCGGATTGGCGCCGGGATAGCCGCCCTCGACATAATCGATGCCGAGCTCGTCGAGCATGCGCGCGATGACGCGCTTGTCGGCGAGCGTGAAATCGACGCCGTTGGTCTGCGCGCCGTCGCGCAGGGTCGTATCGAACAGATACAGCCGTTCCCGGCCTGTGCCCGTGCTGCTCATGCCTGGGCTCCTGCGCCGAGCGTCTTTTTCATCGTGGTGTTCGCGAGCCACTCGCCATTGATGGAGACGCTGTTGCGCTGCTGAGCGACGTAGCCACGCTTGCGAAAGAAATCCACCGCGCTGTCGCTGGCGTCGACCCGCAGGCCTGTGGTGCCACGCGCGCCCGCGAGCTTCTCCAGCGCGTCGCACAGCGTCGCTCCAACGCCCTGCCCGGCGGCGCTCGGATGCACATAGAGCATGTCGATCTGGTCGTTGCCCTTCAGGGAGGCAAAGCCGACGGGCGCCCCTTGCAGCGTCGCGATCAAGGTGAGCTCGGATGCCAGCCTCTTGCCGAAGCCGGCTTCATCATCGGCGGCGGACGCCCAAGCCTCCTGCTGCTCCTCGCTGTAATCGTCTGACGTCAGTTCGTGGATGCTGGCAACGAAGATCGCGGCCAGCAGCGGCGCATCTGCGGGGAGAAACGGCCGCAACGCGGCTTTCGGAAATGCCTGTCCCATGTCCTCACCACATGCCGTAGAGCTTCGTRACCAGCGCCACTGCGCCCGCGATCAGCACCAGTTTCAGTCCGATATAATACAGCCAGTGCCGCGGAAACGGCGTGTCGGGCTTCGTCATCGCGCCATCTCCCAGGTCGTGACCGGCTTGCCGTCGGCGCCCTTGCCGTCCTTCAGCACCACGCCCATGGCCGCGAGCTCGTCGCGCAGACGGTCGGATTCCTTGAAATCCTTGCGCGCCCGCGCCGCGGTGCGCTCGGCAATCAGGCCCTCGACCTTCGCCGCATCGACGCCGCTGGCCTGTTGCTTGCGCGCGCGCCATTGCGCGGCATCTTCGGCCAGGAAGCCCAACAATCGCAGCGACCCGACGAAGCGCGCCACATCGTCGACACCGCCAGAAGCTGCCTCATTGCGCAGACCATGAAGCACGGCGACCATCAACGGCGTGTTGATATCGTCACGCAGCGCTTCGATGACGGCGTCCGCAGGCCTGCCTTCGCGCAGATCGCCCGCCGTGCGGTACCAATCATCGACCGCCTTCGCGCTCTCCTCGAGCCCTCTCAAGGTCCAATCGATCGGCGAGCGATAATGCGTCTTGAGCATGTTCAGGCGTACGACCTCGCCCGGCCAATCCGCCAGGACCTCCCGAATGGTGACGAAGTTGCCGAGGCTCTTCGACATCTTCTCGCCCTCGACCTGCAGGAAGCCGTTGTGCATCCACACATTGGCCATGCGCGCGGTGTGGAAGGCGCAGCAGCTCTGCGCCACCTCGTTCTCGTGATGCGGAAATACGAGATCGATGCCGCCACCATGGATGTCGAAGGTCTCACCGAGGTGCTTCCAGGACATTGCAGAGCATTCGATGTGCCAGCCGGGACGGCCCTCGGCCGCGATGCCGGCCGGCGACGGCCAGCCCGGATCGATGCCGGCGCGGCTCGGCTTCCACAGCACGAAATCGGTCGCATCCTTCTTGTAGGGCGCGACGTCCACGCGGGCCCCGGCGATCATCTCGTCGAGCGAGCGATTGGCGAGCGCGCCATAGCGCGGCAGCACCTTGTTGGCGGCATTCATGGCGGCTGGAGAGAACAGCACGTGGTCCTCTGCGACATAGGCGAAGCCGCCGGCCACCAGCCTTTCGATGATGTCGCGCATCTCGGCGATATGCTCGGTCGCGCGCGGCTCGATCGTCGGCCTGAGGCACCCGAGCGCGTCGACATCCTCATGGAACTGTCGCTCAGTCAGCTCCGTCACATTGCGGATGGCCTCGTTCAGCGGCAGTCCGGGAAAGTCGCGCGCCGCGCGCGCGTTGATCTTGTCGTCGACATCCGTGATGTTGCGGACATAGGTGACGTGCTCGGCGCCATAGAGATGGCGCAACAGCCGGAACAGGACGTCGAAGACGATGACCGGGCGCGCGTTGCCGATATGGGCGAAGTCATAGACGGTCGGTCCGCAGACATACATGCGGACATTGTTCCGATCGAGCGGCACGAAGGGGCGCTTCTCCCGCGTCGCGGTGTCGTACAAACGCAATTCCATGGTCCGTCCCCGAATGCCTGTGCGTTCCGCCTCGCCGGGCGAGACGTGACAGCTGTCCTCCGCCAGATGACGGCCCGCAGGCGGGCGGCCACGGCAAAATCACGCTCCGACCTGCCGGCCGGGCGTCCTGATCATCTCGGGTGAGAAAAGACGGCCTCAGCCAGCGAATCGCTAGCGCGTAATCTCGCGGCAAATGCAGCAGATGGCGAGGAAACCGTTCATGGGTKTCACCATGATCCAGGCTGGTGTTGCCGTCAAGGGTCGCAAAACGGCCGTTTTCGCCGCCCAAATGCACCCGCCCTGCCGCGAGGTTAATCATTATTAACCTTTTTGGCCTAACCATGAGTTGTATCCCTCATCGTCCGGTGCACCATGCGATTCTCYTCGGCGCTGCTCGCCTGCTTCGTCCTTCTCGCCGCCGCAACGACCGCTTCGGCGGAGAGCCGCATCTTCATCATCGCCAACGAATCCGACGGCTATGGCGTCGACCAGTGCCTGGCCAGGGGTGACAAATGCGGTGCCTCGGCCGCGCGCTCCTACTGCCAATCACGGGATTTTGCTCAGGCCTCGTCCTACCGCCGGGTCGATCCCGATGAGATTACCGGATCGGTCTCGAAGGCCGGCGCAAGCTGCACGCACGGCAGCTGCAGCGATTTTGTCGCGATCACCTGCCAGCGCTGAGCCGTCCGGCACCGGCAGTTCCCGCCTTCCGGGCGCCCTGGAAACGACGTGACGCTGCCGAACAAAGCGGCTATTGGAAGCTCGCCGCTGCCGCGATTTTTCCGAATTCTGTGCTAGTCCCGCGGCTGCATCCATGGACCGGAATACCGCATCTTGATCGCTTCCCTGTCTCCGCGCCTGTTGGCCCGCACCGCATTGCTCGGACTGATCCTGACCGGCTCGCACGCGCTCGCCCAATCCAGTTCCGACTCCTATGCGCAGATGCCGCCGGGCCCGCCGACGCCGCAGGCCGGGGTCAATCCGATCTGCCCGCGTCTCGAGGCGCAGCTTGCCTCGATCGACCGCGGCGGTGGCGGCGATCCCGCCCGTGAGGACCAGATCCGGCGCTATCAGGATGCGGCGGCCAAGCAGCAGAGCGAGCTCGATCGCGTCAGCATGCAGGCCAAGCGCATGGGCTGCGACAGTTCCGGCTTCTTCTCGCTGTTCAACGGCCGCTCGGCCGAATGCGCCCCCGTGAACAACCAGATCCAGCAGATGCGCGCCAATCTCGACCAGATCACCGGCAGCCTGGAGCGGCTGCGCGGCGGCGGCTTYGGCGGCGAGCGGGACAATCAGCGTCGTTCGGTGCTTGCGGCGCTCGGTCAGAACAATTGCGGCCCGCAATATCAGCAATACGCCAATGCCAACCGCGGCGGCGGCGGCGGCGGTGGCGGCGGCGGCAATTTCCTGACGAGCCTGTTCGGCGGCGGCCCCGACACCAACCCGGCCGCGTCGCTGCCACCGCCGAGCGCCGATCTCGCCGCGCCCCAGGGCACCTACCGCACCGTCTGCGTACGCAGCTGTGACGGCGCCTATTTCCCGATCTCGTTCGCCACCGTTCCCGGYCGCTTCGCCGATGACGAGCGGGCCTGCAAGGCGCAATGCCCGGCCGCCGACGCGACGCTGTTCACCTATCGCAATCCCGGCGAGGACATGAACCAGGCGGTGTCGGTCAACGGCCAGCCCTACAGCGCACTGCCGAATGCGTTCAAATATCGCACCGAGTTCAACCCATCCTGCTCGTGCAAGGCGCCGGGCCAGACCTGGGCCGATGCGCTGAAATCGATCGACGACCGGGCCAGCGCCGCCGAGCAAGGCGACATCATCGTCACGGAAGAGAGCGCCAAGCGGATGCAGCAGCGCCAGACCGGCAAGCCACCGGCGACGGCTGCCAAGAAGGGCGCAGCGCCCGCCGATGCGGCGCCGCCGGCCGCGACCGCCGACACCACCACCGGCGCCGGCGGCGACAAGCAGATCCGTACGGTCGGCCCGACCTTCATCCCGGCGCGCTGAGCAAGTCCGCCGGGTCATCCGCATCATCCCTCGCACGCGTCGGGCGCTGTCGCCTCGACCGCCCGGCCCYGCGCATCGCCAGGCGTCCAGCGCCCCCGCAAGGCGGCGAGGCGMATCACTTGCAYCGTGCTGATGTCGGCGAGCGGMGCGAAGCCGCAGCTCACATCATCAGCGTGACGCGTGCCTCTCCCCGGCAGATCCGACGTGTTGCTGGCGGCAACGACCAGCAGGCCGGATGTGCGCGCCAGCGCCCGCAGCATGGTGCCGCGGATATGCGCCAGCAGGTCGTCCTGAACGCCGGTCGCAAGCGGCCGAGGCAGGATCTTTTCGAAGCCTTCGACGGCAGCCTCGATCGGCCATATGTCGAGGGTGATGCCGAGCCTCGCCGCGAGCGCCTTGGCGTCATCGTTTGCCCCCGGCGCGGTATCGCGCCCAGGCAGCAATACGCCGCGAACCTTGTCCGGCCCGAGCGCATCGACCGCGATCTCGGCTGATAAGACCGTCGAGATGCCGCCGGCCAAATCGAGCAGCACGCCAGAGAACCCGTTCTTGAGCGCGTGGTCGCGCAGGCCGAGCACGCACGCGGCGTAATCGGCCTCGTCACCGTCGATCGCGTTCGCCACCGGGCCGTGGCCGTGCCAGCCGTCGGCGYCCCTGCTCCAGGTCAAGGTCACRACCTCCGCCGCGAAGCCGCTCAACTGGGTGGCCACCGACAAATCGGCATTGAGCGCGAACGAGGCGCCGTCGAACACCACTCCATCCTGGCCGCCCACCTGGTTGAGCCAGACGAGCGGCAGGTCGCTCCCGGTGACARCCGCCACGGCGGCCGAGAGGCGCCGATCGCCGCCACCGCGGACATAGGCCGARCCGCTCGGGACCACGATGATCTCGGCTCCGGTTTCCGCCAAGGTCTCGACCACGCTCTCGTCGTCCGACGRTGCTTCGACCCGGATGTCCTCGCCAATCGCAACGCCGATGCGAACCCCGCGCACGCTGACGGGCCCGGCGGCCGGACCACGGGCGAACAGGCGCCTCTGGTCGCCATCGGGCAGGTTGGCCTTGAAGCGCAGCGCGGCAATGCGGCCGCCGTCAAGCAGCGCGCAGGCATTGAAGAGCCTATCGTCCTCGGCCCAGGGCGTGCCGATCAGCACGGCCGGCCCGCCATCTGCGGTCTCACCCGCCAACGTCTCGATCGCGGCGCGGCAGGTGGACTGGAACGCGGGCTCGCGRACCAGATCGGGCGGCGGATARCCGGCCATGAACAGCTCCGGCAGCACCACCAGATCGGCACCATCGGCCGCCGCCTTRGCGCGCGCCTCGCGCGCCCTCGCGGCRTTGCCCGCGACATCGCCGACCGTGGGATTGAGTTGGGCCAGCGTGATCCGGAAGACGTCAGCGGCCATCGCTCAACCCGTTCACAACAGCCCGAGCCGCTCGGCGATCGCGAACAGCCAGAAGCTGCCGGACATCAGRAGCGCCACGCCGACTGCGGCCGAGCCGAGATCCTTGACCCGGCCGATCTGCAGATCGTGCTCGGTGGTCAGGCGATCGGCGAGCTTCTCGATCGCGGTGTTGAGCAGCTCGACCACCAGCACCAGCACGACGGCGCAGACCAGYTCGACGCTGCGCATCGGCGTCGCGCCGATCACATAAGCGARCGGCAGCGACAGCAGGAAGGCGACCACCTCCTCRCGCACCGCCTGCTCGGAGCGAAGCGCGAAGGCCAGGCCATTGCGCGAGTTRACCGTCGCGCGCCACAGACGCAGCATCAGAAACCCGCGACGGCCGGCATCGGGGCGGACTTGCCGCCGCGCTGCTGCTTCAGCAGCTCGGCGATCARAAACGCCATGTCGATCGACTGTTCGGCATTGAGCCGGGGATCACACACCGTGTGATAGCGGTCGTTGAGATCCTCATCGGTGATCGCCCGCGCGCCGCCGATGCATTCGGTGACGTCCTTGCCGGTCATCTCCAGATGGATGCCGCCGGCATGGGTGCCCTCGGCCGCATGCACGGCGAAGAAGGCGCGCACYTCCGAAATGATGCGGTCGAACGGCCGGGTCTTGTAGCCCGAGGTCGAGGTGATGGTGTTGCCGTGCATCGGATCGCACGACCACACCACCTTGCGTCCTTCCCGCTGCACCGCGCGGATCAGGTGGGGCAGGTGATCGCCGACCTTGTCGGCGCCGAAGCGRCTGATCAGGGTCAGCCGGCCCGGCTCGTTGTCGGGGTTGAGGATGTCGATCAGCTTCAAGAGCTCATCCGGCTTCAGCGAGGGACCGCATTTCAGGCCGATCGGGTTCTTGATGCCGCGGAAATATTCGACATGGCCATGGTCGAGCTGCCTTGTGCGGTCGCCGATCCAGATGAAATGACCCGAGGTCGCGTACCAATCGCCCGTCGTCGAGTCGACGCGGGTGAAAGCCTGCTCATAGCCGAGCAGCAGCGCYTCGTGGCTGGTGTAGAAATCGGTGGCGCGCAGCTCGGGATGGCTTTCGAGATCGAGGCCGCAGGCGCGCATGAAATTGAGCGCCTCGGAGATGCGGTCGGCCAGTTCCTTGTAGCGCCGCGACTGCGGGCTATCCTTGACGAAGCCGAGCATCCATTGATGCACGCTGCCGAGATTGGCGAAGCCGCCGGTGGCAAACGCACGCAACAGGTTCAAGGTCGCCGCCGACTGCCGGTAGGCATCGAGCTGGCGCTGCGGATTGGGGATRCGCGCCTCGGGCGTGAAGGCGGTGTCGTTGACGATGTCGCCGCGATAGCTCGGCAGCTCGACGCCATTGATCTTCTCGGTCGGCGACGAGCGCGGCTTGGCGAACTGGCCGGCGATGCGCCCGACCTTCACCACCGGCACCGCGCCGGCATAGGTCATSACGACCGCCATCTGCAGCAGCACGCGGAAGAAGTCGCGGATGTTGTTGGCGCCATGCTCGGCAAAGCTCTCGGCGCAGTCGCCGCCCTGCAGCAGGAAGGCCTCGCCGGCTGCCACCCGCGCCAGCGATTTCTTCAGGTTGCGGGCCTCGCCGGCGAACACCAGCGGCGGAAAGGTCGCGAGCTGCGCCTCGACCTCGGCCAGCGCCTTCGGGTCGGGATATTCAGGCACCTGCTGCACCGGCTTGGAACGCCAGCTCTCCGGGCTCCAGCGCTCGGTCATGGCTTCTACTCCCTTCGCGAAACACCGCGCGCTTGTTCCCCCGCCGCGGCGCGCGCGTTATACACAGCCTGTCTGCGAACCGCCATCCGGAATTTAAGTCGTCCCGCCAAGCCGTTGCAGCTGCGAAGGGATTCCGGCTCGTCCGAGATTCCGGAGATTGGCGGCGGGCCCACGCCCTGCGCCGTCCTTGCGAGCGCAAGCGAGGCTCGACAATGACCAGTGTCATCCCGGCCATCGCCGSAATCCATCACCACCGGCTGTCGTCGTGACGCCACGTGGATCAACTTGCGCAAACCAACCGCGCCTTGGGCGTATGGGTCCCGGGTCGGCGCCSCGCCGCCRCGGCTTGCCCGGGACGACAGCCGACGATGACCAGGGAGCACGGGATCAGTTGACACGTGGTCTCGTTCCCGCRGCACGGATGCCCGAGGTTGAAGCCGAACGGTTCACCCTCTCGACAGGTCGGAGGGCGCAGGGAATGCCGGGTGAAGGCCCCACCCATGGCCCGCCTGCGGAAAAAAAGTACAGGCGGCAGACACCACAGGCAAAGCCGATCAACCGGCATTCCCTGCGCGACAGTCTTAACGCTTATACGCAGTCTGCCTGGTGCGCCGGCGTGTTGGCCACCATGGCGACAATGCGCTTTCGCACATTGCGCTGGACACCAGCATCGGGGTGTCGGCACGCTGCGACTTCACGTCCGCAGCCTCGCCGTTCGTCCGCGCATCCCAAGGACACGCTGCGGCAAAACCACGGCCATCGCTCCCCGCCCCGCGTGTCGTGACGATCGCGCGCAACGCCCCTTCCGAATGAGGCGGGATGCGCGCAGTAGAGCATGATTTCTGGAAATCGTAAAGACAAATCTTGCAGCGATACCAACCGCGGTCCAAAGCCGACGAGATCGAGGCCACGCCTGCCAGTATTCAGTTTGCTTAGGCAGCAAGCCGAGAGAAGGCCACGGATAATTACAGTGCAGCGAACCGGTTTAAGGCACCAACAACGGCGGTCATGAATGTGTCGCCGCCGCCATGGCCGGCATCGTCCAGGACCTGAAGCTCGCTGGTGGTCCAGCCTTGCGACAGTTTCCACGCGGTATTCAGCGGACAGCTGACGTCATACCGGCCGTGGATCAGGACACCGGGAATGCCGTTCAGGAGCGCGGCATCACGGAGGAGTTGGTCCTCTCCCAGGAAGGCGGCGTGCCGCCAGTAGTGCGTAACCAGGCGTGCGAACCGGAGGCGAAAGTCCGGATCTTCGTAGCGCGGATTCGGGAGATGCCCGGGGGTAAGCGAGACGTGCGCATCTTCCCAGGCGCACCACTCCCGCGCCGCGTGGTCGCAGACGGCGGGATCGGCGTCAAACAACAGCGTGGCATACGCATCGGCCAAAGGCAGGTGCCGCAATGTGTCGGGCACGGCTGAGGCGAACCGGTTCCACTCGCGGGGGAAGATGCGGCCGACGTCGTGGGTGACCCATTCGACTTCGCGACGCGATGTGGTGGTGACGAGTGCCAGCACCAATGCGTCGACCCGCCGCGCATGTGTCCGGGCATAGGCCAAGCCAAGGGTGGTTCCCCACGACATGCCCAGGACGGTCCAGCGCTCGACCCCGTGTAGCTGGCGCAACGCTTCGATGTCGGCGATGAGATGAGCGGTGGTGTTAGTGCTCAGGTCGGCATCCGGCGCGCTGGCGAGCGGCCTGCTGCGTCCGGACCCGCGCTGGTCGAAGAGTACGACCCGATAGGCATCTGGATCGAACAAGCGTCGCTGGCCCGGCGTGACGCCTGAACCCGGGCCGCCGTGCAGATAGAGCGCGGGCTTGCCAGCGGGGTTCCCGCAGCACTCCCAATACACCTGATGACCSTCACCGACGTCGAGCATGCCGCWGTCGTACGGTTCAATTGCCGGGAATCGATCGTCCTRCATTCAGARCGGCTCCGCCATCTTCTCGACCACCGCCTCGTTTGCTCRACCCGTTCGAGATGTGGTCTGCAATTCTCCAGGGCCGTCRCGGGGTGGCGCCTCATTCWCCGATCTCAAGCAGTTCGAGCATCAGATCGATTCCGATGTCAAAGCCGACAACGACAGAACTGCTCCTACTGTCCGGACCAAGAAAAAGCTACGCCAGCGCCTCCYTATCACTCCACTCTGATTCCGAGCACTGGYGGCCYTTCTCCTTTCCGCATTGTCCGCACCAAGGGCGGCATGCTAGCGTGAGGACCAAGCGCCGATTTGACCATCAGCTTGCGGGCGCGTTTCCAAATGCAGCTAAAGCGAACGGTTCATCGCATGGCCACGCCCTGCCCGCCGTTCCCCGAACGGAGGCTTTCATGCGTTTTGCGGCCATCGCCGACATTCATGGCAATTCAGACGCGCTCGCGGCCGTGTTGGCCGACATCGCTTCGCGCGGCATTGATGACGTGGTCAATCTCGGAGATCATCTGAGCGGCCCGCTCGAACCTGTCCGCACCGCCGAGATGCTGATGGCCTGCGGCTTCGCGTCGATCCGCGGCGACCAGGACCGGCACATGATCGACYTGCATCGCGCGGGAGACTCGTCGCGTCGCGATGTCCGAGCGCTCGAACAGGCGCATATCGACTGGCTCGCGGCCCAGCCAGCGACGCTGATCTATCGCGACGACGTCTTTCTTTGCCATGGGGCGCCGGACGATGATGCCGCATTCTGGCTCGAGGAGGTGATGGCAGACGGCACRGTGCGCCCGAACAGTCTTGCTCGCATCGCGGCGCGGGCGGACGGAATCGATGCCTCGCTGATCCTGTGCGGACACAGCCATGTTCCGCGCGTCGTTCGACTGCRTGATGGTCGGCTGATCGTCAATCCCGGCAGCGTCGGACTGCCCGGCTATCGCGGCCGTCCGCCGAGCAGCTATCGGGTGGAGACCGGCACTCCCGATGCCTGCTACGCGGTTCTGGAGCGCGGGCTACGCCAGTGGTCGGTCACGCTGCACTACGTGCCCTATGATCCAGCGCCGATGGCGGCGTTGGCGCGCAGCGGGGGCATGCACGACTGGGCGAACGCCATCGCGACCGGCTGGGTGGCGTGAGCCGCTGACGCAGCTGTCCTGTTCGCCGCATGCGCAGGCATCACGCCCAGAAGGGCATGACCTTTCAGACGACCAGCAGCAGACCCGACAGCAGCAGGATGCCCAGGATGATCTTCCTGAACACCGCGTCCTTGATCCTGCGAAAAGCGAGGATGCCGAGGGCGGTGCCGGCAAGGAGAGCGGGAATGCTCATGGCGAGATCGACGAGCACCTTGGACGACAGTTCGTGGCGCGCCAGCATCATGGCCAGCGATGACACCTGCATCACCGCGATGAAGGGCTGCACCAGGCCGCGCTGATCGGCTTTCTGCAGGCCGTGCATCTCGCACCAGATCGTCGGCAGCGCACCGGGCATCGCCGTGAGGCCGCCGATCACACCGCCGCCGAATCCGACCATCGCCGTGCGGCTTCGGCTCATCTCCTGCAGGCGGCCGAGGCCGGGCTTGAACAGCATGTAGCCGGAATAGGCCGCAATCATCAGGCCGAACCCGCGCTGAAWGGCGCGGGCATCGGCATTATGCAGCAGCCAAAGCGCCAGGGGCACGCCGAGGATGCCGCCCAGGATCAGCACCGCGCTCTCCTTCCAGCGGATGCTGTTGCGCAGCGCCCACAAATTCGTCGCCTGCACGCCGATGCTGCAGGCCATCATCAAGGGGACAGCCTCCAACGGCTGCAGCACATGCAGCAGGATGGCGCCGGCCACGGCCGAAAAAGCGAATCCTGCCAGTCCGGAAACGAAAGCACCAAAGAAAACGGCGACGCTGAGCAGSAGGAATGAATCGAGCCCGGGCATGAAATATCTCCGGCTGAAGAATGAAAATGAACTGGGGTCAATCGTAGATCTGACGCATCGAAACAGAAGAAGGACCATCCACCGTGGCAGAGGCCCGCACGATGACGCCGGCAACAACGTGCAGCAGCAGGAACAGGATCGCGATGCCCACCGCCAGCGCCGCGCGTGGCGTGACCGAAAGTCTCTGCTGCGGCGGAACCCGATGGGCCTGCATATCCGTGATCTCCAGCAACTGATTTGATGGTTGCTAGCATCACAGCGTCCCCTGAGCGTCCCCCGATAGGAGTATGGCACGCGACGTTCGTTCCCCGGCGCGCGCAGCGTTGGCTGTCTCGCCTGGAGCCGGCTCATCCGCCATTGCACCGATGCATTGCTCATTCGGCGAGAGTTCCAGATTGACAAATCCATAACCATACGGTTATGCATATATCCATAACCAACGAGTTATAKATTGAATGGCCCGCTCGCCCGACCTCCTGTTCCGAACGCTCGCCGATCCGACCCGGCGTGCGATCTTCGAAGGCCTGTGCCGCAACGGCGAGCAGACGGTCGGCGCGCTCACCGCCAAGGCCGGCGTGTCGCAGCCGGCGGTCTCGAAACATCTCGGACTGCTCAAGCAGGCCGGCCTGGTGCGCGAGCGCCACGAGGGTCGCCTGACGCATTATCGCGCGCAGCCCAAGGCGCTGGCGCCGCTGCTCGACTGGACCAGCCGCATGGCCGCGTTCTGGGAGAGCCGCTTCGACGATCTCGACAATCTGCTCAACAGGATGGATCAATGAMCTCTGCTGCGCCTGAAACCCGCACCGTCGTCGTCGAACGCGAGTTCGCACATCCGCCGGAAAAGCTGTGGCGCGCGCTGACGCAGCCGCATCTGATCGCGGAATGGCTGATGGCGAATGATTTCATTCCGGAGCTCGAACATCGCTTCAAGCTGAAGGCCGACTGGGGCATCGTCGACTGCCAGGTCCTGGCCATCGAGCCGAACAGGACGCTGGCCTATAGCTGGGCCGCGCTCGGCCTCGACAGCGTGGTGACCTGGACGCTGACGCCGACGCGCCATGGCACGCATCTGCGCATGGAGCAGACCGGCTTCRCCGCCGATCAGACCCGTGCCTATCAGGGCGCGCGCTACGGCTGGCCGAAATTCTTCGACGGCCTGGAGCAGACTCTGGCGCGGCTCGACTGAGCCGCACCGACCAAAAGCAACGTCRTCACCGGGAGGAACAGATGAACTGGAGCAACACGATCCGGCAGGTCCATCGCTGGGTGTCGATCGCCTTCACGGTCGCGGTCATCATCAACATCGCGGCGATGACGCAAACGCAACCGGCGTTCTGGGTCGGCCTGCTGGCGCTGGTCCCGCTCATCGCGCTGCTGGCGACGGGGCTCTATCTGTTCGCGCGGCCCTATCTGTCGGCGAGTTCGGCAAAGACTCAGCCCTGAGCGGGACGGGCGCGCGCCTGAGCCGAACGTCACAAACGCGCGCGATATTGTGCCTCGCTCACATGCTCGAACCAGTCGGCCGTCTTGCCGTTCAACGACTCCGTGATCGCGATGTGAGACATTGCGGTCGTGGCGGTCGCGCCATGCCAGTGCCGCTCGCCGGGCTCGAACCTCACGACGTCGCCGGGGCGGATCTCCTCRATCGSGCCGCCGTCGCGCTGCACCCAGCCKAGGCCGGAGGTCACGATCAGGACCTGCCCCAGCGGATGGCTGTGCCACGCCGTGCGCGCCCCCGGCTCGAAGGTGACCAGCCCGCCCCGCGCCCGCGCCGGCTCCACCACGTCGAACAGGGGATCGCTGCGCACCGCGCCGGTGAAATGATCGGGCGCTCCCACGCCGGAAGGCCGCGAACCGCTGCGCTTGATGTCCATGTCGTCTCTCGTCCTGCTGCTCATGCTCGCGATGACATGCCTCGTCATCGATCGTGCCCGCCAGTGTAGGACGCGCGCCGCCGCCCGATAAGATGGGACGCGGAGCATGGTTTTCTGAATGCAGCTCACACGGGAGAAGCAACGCCTCAGCCAGCACTGGGTGGCGCCAGTTCGGGTGCAATGTCAACGCATCCGGACATCGCCGCCTCGATCGCGCAAGGCGAGGCCGCTGCGGCCCCTACTCCGCGGCCTGCCGCACGTGGCGCTCGGTCACGGTGCGCATCGTSACSAGYTCCTCGGCSGCYGAAGGATGCAGCGCGACSGTRGCGTCGAAATCRGCCTTGGTSGCCTTCATCTTGAYGGCRATSGCSACMGCCTGSGTGATCTCGGCGGCCATGTCGCCGACGATGTGGCAGCCGAGCACGCGGTCGGACGCGCCATCGACGACGAGCTTCATCARCACGCGGGTGTCGCGGCCGGACATCGTCGCCTTGATCGGSCGGAAGCTCGTCTTGTAGATGTCGACGCGGTCGTAGAGTTCGCGCGCCTGGGTCTCGGTGAGGCCGACCGTGCCCACCTCAGGCTGGCTGAACACCGCGGTCGGGATATCGGCGTGGTCGACGCGCACGGTCTTGCCGCCGAACACWGTGTCGGCGAAGGCATGGCCCTCGCGGATCGCCACCGGCGTCAGATTGAAGCGATGGGTGACGTCGCCGATCGCATAGATGCTCSGCACCGAGCTCTGCGAGAACGCGTCCACCGCGATGCCGCCGTTGCGCGGATTGATCGCGACGCCGGCCTTCTCCAGGCCGAGATTGGCGACCGCAGGATGACGGCCGATCGCGAACATCACCTTGTCGGAGGCGATGCTGGAGCCGTTCGACAGATGCGTCGTGTAGTCCTTGCCGTGCTTGTCGACACTCGCCACCGTGCAGCCGGTCAGGATGGTGATGCCTTCCTTCTCCATCTCGGCGCGGACATGCTTTCGCACGTCCTCGTCGAAGCCGCGCAGGACATTGTCGCCGCGATGCAACAGCGTGACGGCGACACCGAGCCGGGCGAAGACGCTGGCGAATTCGAGCGCGATATAGCCACCGCCCTGGATCACGATCCGGCGCGGCAGCTCCTCCAGGTGAAACGCCTCGTTGGAGGAGATGACGTGCTCGATGCCCGGAATCGGCGTACCGTGATTGGGCGCGCCGCCGGTCGCGATCAGGATGTATTTGGCGCGGATCGTCTCGCCGGTGGCGAGCCGCACGGTGTGGGCGTCCTCCAGCACGGCGCGGGTCTTGACGATGCGCGCGCCCGACTTCTCGACATTGGCGGTGTAGGCCGCCTCRAGCCGCGCGATCTCCTTGTCCTTGTTGGCGATCAGCGTCTTCCAGTCGAAGGTCGCGGTCGGGATCGTCCAGCCGAAGCCGGCGGCATCGGCGATCTCCTGGCGGACATGCGAGCCGATCACGAACAGCTTCTTGGGCACGCAGCCGCGGATCACGCAGGTGCCGCCCATGCGGTATTCCTCGGCGACCATCACGCGGGCGCCATAGCCGGCGGCGATGCGGGCGGCGCGCACGCCRCCCGAGCCGCCACCGATCACGAACAGGTCGACGTCGAATTCAGCCATTTCGTCCTCGACCTATCCTTTTGACAACCTGATCAGAGCTGCTTGCCGCGCTTGCGCATCTCGGCGCGGAACTGCGCGGCAACGGTGTCGGAGAACTCCGCCGCCCACTGATTCATTGCGCCCATGCTCATCTGGATCGCCTTCGGCTCGGCCGCAAGCAGCTTCTGGCCGATCGCCGACTTGTAGAATGTGACGAGGTTCGCGATCTCCTGGTCGGAGAACTCGTTGCAGTAGATCTGCGCCATCTTCTCGCCGATCTCCTTCTCCTTGCCGGCATAGGTCTGGGCGACCACCACGGCGACCTCGTCGAGATCCTTCTGGTAGTTGAGGTTGGACTGGAGCAGCGCCTGCTTGGTCTGCTGCACGATGCCGGGGACGGCATTGGCGTACATCGCAGCCGCATTCTTCATTCCCAGAATCTCGCGCGCACCGGCCATGCAGGCGGGCGAGGCCGGCTTCAAGGCCGGCGGCTGCGCTTGCGCCTGCGCGGCAGCGGGGCTCGCCGAGGCCAGGGCCAGCACAACGCCGGCGGCCGGCAAGATTCTGAACACGCTCTTCATTCCAAGTCTCCTGTGAGATTGCGGCGCTGGGCGCAGTTTCGGGCTGCGCTCAAGGCCGCTGGATAACGCGAATTCCCTGTGCGCCCGCCAGGATCGCCGTGCTGCCGAGGCCGATGAACAGCCCGTGCTCGACCACGCCCGGAATTGCGCTCAAAAGACCCGCCAGGCGCGGGGGATCCTCGATCTCCCCAAGGCGGACGTCGACAATCCAGTGGCCGCCATCGGTGACGAAAACGTGGCCATCTGCCGACTTGCGCAGGTCCATCTGTCCGGACACGCCCGCCTTCGCGAAGGCGGCAGCAATGGCATGCCGGGTCGCGGCMAGCCCGAACGGGATCACCTCGATCGGCAACGGGAAGCGGCCGAGCCGGGCCACCCATTTGCTCTCGTCGGCGATCACGATCATGCGATCTGAAGCGCTGGCGACGATCTTCTCGCGCAGCAGCGCCCCTCCCCCGCCCTTGATCAGATCGAGCGCCGGATTGATCTCGTCGGCGCCATCCACAGTCAGGTCAAGATGGTCGATCTCGTCGAGCGTGGTCAGCGGCACGCCGCAGGCCTCCGCCTGTGCCCGCGTCGCCTCCGACGTCGGCACGCCCACGACCTTGAGGCCGGCGCGGACCTTCTCGCCGAGCAGGTCGACGAAATGCTTGGCGGTCGAACCGGTGCCGAGCCCGAGCTTCATGCCGCTTTCGACCTCGCGCAGCGCGTGCGCCGCCGCCTGCCGCTTCAATGCATCCATGTCGACCAAGGAACCCGCCCCTCGCAACCCCTGAGGCTCCGCGCAAGCCGGAGCCGAAAACCGGCGCATATCTAGCGATGTTTTGCCGCGGGGCCTAGCTCTCCGCGGCCACGAAATCGGACAAAAAGCCGTCGCGAGCCCTTGCAAGGGCGCGAGCCTGCCGGTAGCGGATACCCATGCGCATCTCGAGCACCATCGTTTTCGATCTCGACGGCACCCTGGTCGACACGGCGCCGGACCTCATCAACGCGCTCAACCACATCCTGCAGCGCGAAGGTCTGCGGCCCGTGCCGCTGGCCTCGGCGCGCAAGATGATCGGGCATGGCGCGCGCAAGCTGCTCGAGCGCGGCCTCGAGGCTGAGGGCCGCTTCGCCAGCACCGAGGATATCGAGCGCCTGACCGTCGACTTCATCGACTTCTACGCCGAGAATATCGCGGTCGAATCGCGCCCCTTCGACGGGCTCGAGGCCGCGCTGGACGAACTCGCCGGCCGCGGCTGCCAATTCGCGGTGTGCACCAACAAGCTGGAATGGCTGTCGAAGCGGCTGCTCGACCAGCTTGGCCTCTCCGCGCGCTTTGCGGCGATCTGCGGCGCGGACACGTTCGGGGTGGCCAAGCCGGACCCGGCGATCCTGCGCCAGACCATTGCCCGCGCCGGCGGCGAGCTCGGCGCCGCGATCATGGTCGGCGATGCCGGAACCGATGTCGGCGCGGCGCGCCGTGCCGGCGTCCCCGTGATYGGCTGCACCTTCGGCTATACGGATGTGCCGATCGCGGAGCTGAATCCGGACCACCTGATCGACCATATGCGCGAGCTGCCGGCCGCCGTTGCCGCGCTCGGGCCGTCGCTCAAGGTCGGCTGACGGGCACTCAGCCGGGCGCCTCGCAGAGCGCGGTTGCATCTCTTCTCGTTCAAAAGTGCGCAGCCTCGCCCCCGGCCCGGCTGCTCTCCAAAATTGCGAATCTCCCGCAGCACCACACGTAAGACGCTGGCCAATCTCCGGAATTCGTGGCGGTTCCAGGTTTAACCTTCTGTTGAGAATAAGGTTGACCGCAGTTGCGCCGCTGTTCTGACGCTCCTATGGTCGCCCTGGGATTGCGGCGGATGGCCGCAGGGTTGTGGGGCGGACATCATGATGTGGCGTGTCATCGCAATTGCGATCGCGGGAGCTGGGTTGGCCGGCTGCTCGTCCTTCTCCATGGACAGTTTCAAGATGGCGGCGCCGGAGGTGCCGGTGCAGCTCGATTCCGTGCCGCAAGGGGCCGAGGCCAAGACCTCGCTCGGACCGGGCTGCAARACGCCCTGCACCGTCTCGGTGCCRGCACCGGATGCGGGCTTCAGCGTCACTTTCACCATGGACAAATATCAGCCGGCGACGATCCCCGTGCAGGTCATCCGCAACAGCGGCGATTTCAACAGTTCACCGCCTGTTGTGATGGATCCGAGCCCTGTCGTGGCCGAATTGCAGCCGGCCGCGCCCGCGCCCAAGGCCGTCAAGCATATGCGGCCGAAGAAGCCGAAGCCGCAGAAATCCGCCGCTGCGCCGGCCGCAGCAGCCCCTGCTCCGGCGGCCACCGGTTCCGCATTCCCGGCGCCGACCGCGGCACGCCAATAGCAGCTCGCCCGCGATATCGCTGCTTCGGCGGCGCTGCATCGCAGCATCGAAGGCGCGCATCTCGACGATTGTGAGCCGCGCTGATCATGATTAGATTGCTTSGTAATTGATGTTCGGCCGCGCCACGCGGCCGCCTCGTGGCATCGGCGCCACCTGCCAAGGCTTTCCATGACCGCTGAGACGACGTTGAGTGACACCGCCCTGACGCGCCCGATGACCGACCCCTTCGGACGCCGGATCAGCTATCTGCGCGTTTCGGTCACCGACCGCTGCGACCTCAGATGCTTCTATTGCATGGCGGAGGACATGACGTTCCTGCCGAAGGCCGACCTCCTGACTTTGGAGGAGCTCGACCGCCTCTGCTCCGCCTTCATCCACAAGGGCGTGAAGAAGCTGCGCCTCACGGGCGGCGAGCCGCTGGTCCGGCGCAACGTCATGAGCCTGGTGCGCTCGCTGTCGCGGCATCTGAAGAGCGGCGCGCTCAACGAGCTGACGATGACGACCAATGCGACCCAGCTCGCGAAATACGCCGCCGAGCTCGCCGATTGCGGCGTTCGCCGCATCAACGTCTCGCTCGACACGCTCGATCCTGAGAAGTTCCGCACCATCACCCGCTGGGGCGATCTCGACCGCGTGCTGGCCGGCATCGAGGCCGCGCGCGCCGCTGGCCTTGCGGTGAAGATCAATGCGGTCGCGCTGAAGAACATGAACGAGGACGAGATCCCCAGCCTGATCGACTGGGCGCATGGCAAGKGCATGGCGCTGACGCTCATCGAGGTGATGCCGATGGGCGAGATCGGCGAAGGCCGTATCGACCAATATCTGCCGCTCTCGCTGCTGCGCGGCCGTMTCGCGCAGAAATACACGATGACCGATCTCGACGAGACCACCGGYGGCCCTGCCCGCTATGTGCGCGTCGCCGAGACCGGCGGCACRATCGGCTTTATCACGCCGATGACGCATAATTTCTGCGAGAGCTGCAACCGCGTGCGCGTCACCTGCACCGGCACATTGCACACCTGCCTCGGCCACGAGGACGCCTCGGATCTGCGCAAGCCGCTGCGGGCCTCCGCCAGCGACGAGGAGCTCAGCGCCGCGATCGACCGCGCCATCGGCCTGAAGCCGAAAGGTCACGACTTCATCATCGACCGCCGCCACAACCGCCCGAGCGTCAGCCGGCATATGAGCGTGACGGGCGGGTGAACCACCCGTGATCCCCTGGAAGCTGATCGACACCGCAGACGTCCCGGGCGGCGGCGAGCCGCTGCGGCTGATGCAGCGCGGCAAGGAGTTCACCATCAAGCTCGGCCAGAACGAGCTGATGAGCAGCCGMCTCTACGGATCCGAGGAGGCGCTGGCRACCCTGAGCTGCGCCCGTCTCAAGGCCCGGCCCGATCCGCATCTTTTGATCGGCGGCCTCGGCATGGGCTTCACGCTGCGCGCGGCGTTGAAGGTGCTGGGACCGCAGGCCCGGATCACCGTGGCAGAGCTGGTGCCCGCGGTGATCGCCTGGGCACGCGGCCCGATGGCCGAATTGTCGGGCGAAAGCCTGCTCGATCCGCGCGTCGACATCCGCGAAGCCGACGTGGCGCGACTGATCGCGGGCGGACGCGGCACGTATGATGCCATCCTGCTCGACGTCGACAACGGTCCGCAGGGCCTGACCCGGCAATCGAACGACGCGCTTTATGACTCGTCCGGCCTGCGGACGGCGTTCGCCGCGTTGCGCCCCGGCGGGGTGCTGGCGGTGTGGTCGTCGCACCCSGACGATCGCTTCGCCCCGCGCTTGCGCAARGCCGGCTTCGACACCGAGGAGATCAAGATCCGCGCCACCGGTCGCGGCGGTGGCGGTGGCGCCCGCCATGTCATCTGGATCGCGACGCGCCCGGCGCGATGACGCCTGGCGCAGCGACGGCCGACCACATCGATCCTGCTCAGGCGCTGGCGAAGGTGCGCTGCTGACGGAACGCCGAATAGATCGAAGCGGCGTGCGCCTCGGACAGGCGTTTTTCCGGAGCGGCAGCGATCTCCCGGAGGTTCTTCAGGTTCGTGGTTCCGAAAATGCAGGCCGACACCTGCGGAAGCCCGAGAATATAGGACATTGCGGCCTGGGCCGCCGAGAGACCCTCGACTGCCGCGAGCGCGGGCCGGACATCACGCGCGGCCAAGGCCAGGCGGCGGGCGTCCGGCTTYAGCAGCGCGCGGGCCAGATACCACAGATCGGCCGCGCTGCGGATGTGACCGATCTTGCCMCGGATCAGGTGCCCCTGCGCCAGCACCGTGCCCGCCACGACGGCAATGCCCGCTTTGTGCAGTTGCTCGACCACCGGCAGCCGGTCCAGTTGCGCGACGTTCAGATCGATCAGGGCCACGTCGAACACGCCCTTCAGCTGSGCGACATATTGCATATGCGCCTCGGAATGCGTGTTGATGCCAAGCARCCGGAACATGCCATTGCGGCGCATCGCGGCGAGCTTCGTCAACAGCTCATCGGTGATCGAGGCCGGCGAGAAATTATGCAGATAGAAAATATCGATGAARCCGGCGTTCAAATTCTTGATCGCCTGCGCGCAGGCGCGCTCAATATAATCGGGGCTGTGATCCTGCGTCTTGACCTCACGGAGCGACAGCAAAGGCCGSGGACGCAACGTGCCGGCCTTGGTCGAGACCACGATCTTCGAGCGATCTGAGCGCTTCAATATCTCTGCCAGCGCGCGGCCCAACCGCGGCTCGGCATTATAGTTGCAATARTTGTGTCCAGTATCGAACAGATTGATTCCGAGATCGAACGCTTCATGCACGATCCGGATGGCCTGCSGGTCGTCGAATTGCCGATGCCCCCAGAATCCGGAGCAGCCGAGACCGATTTCGGAGACGGTCAGAGAACCAAGTTGTCGATACTTCATGGACAAACGCAAAGGTTGAACGCTACCGTCAGCCAATCATATCCGGCAATCATTGGCAATATTTRGATACCGACCGACACATTTTTGTCGGCCCACACAGGCGCGCGATGTCGAGTGGTTCGTTSCGGTCGTCCGGTCTCTTATGGCTCGGCCGCCCGTGCGCGACCCGGCCGCTCGGGCTGGGATCGACCCGACACRTCAGACCGTGGCGACACAGCGGCCGCTGCAGCCGCTTCGTCCACGCCGCCGATCAAGGGTGTCCGCCACATGTCGCCGGAACGGCTGCCTTGCGCGCGAGTTGCACAGGCGCGGAGAGGATCGAGCGACGACCAGCAAGGCTGTCGGGCGCATCCGTCCTGCATTGGCAGTAACTGGAAAGAGAGGCGACAATGAAAGCACCCCTTCTTCTTGCTGGCGCGGTGATCATCGGATCCATGGCCCCGTCATTCGCTGACGAATACTATGTCGTGCAGGGCCCGAGCCATCGCTGCACCATCACCACCACGCGTCCCGCCGACCGGGAGGTCGTGACCCAGATCGGACCGATGGCGTTCACGAGCCGCGTCGAAGCCGAGGACCGTATCAAGCAGACCAAGGTCTGCGAGGACGAAGGCACCGTCGGCAGTTCCACCAGCACCACCACGGTCATCAAAGAGAAGTAGTCGGCCGTCCCTCGACGGGCTATGGCGACGTCAGGAGGTCGTGCTCATCCCCGGGCGCGACCTTTCTGTTTGCTGGGGTCAGCAAGATCATGCGACATCGCTCCGCMAGTTGCAGGCAGCAACAAGCTCTCCCGAAACTCAGTCGCAGCAACGGACATTGCGTTCCCTCGCGCCCTTGAGTACCCAGCTTCGGTCGGGATCAGGACATCATGCATTCGCAGTCGCTCAAGCTCGCCGTCGGCAGCCTCGTGGTCGGGATGATCGTCCTCGCCCTGAAATATGCYGCCTATTGGATCACGGGATCGGTCGCGCTCTACTCCGACGCGGTTGAGAGCATCGTCAACGTGGTCACGGCGGGCGTGGCGCTGCTCGCGGTGCGCATCGCCGCCAAGCCGGCCGACGCCAACCATCCGTTCGGTCACCACAAGGTCGAGTATTTCAGCGCGGTGATCGAAGGCGTCATGATCGTGGTCGSCGCGCTGCTGATCGTCCACGAGGCCTATGGCAATCTGTTCGCGCCGCGGCCGTTCTCGGCTCCCATTGAGGGTCTCGCCGTGAATGGGCTCGCAAGCGTGATCAACGGCATCTGGTGCTGGCTATTGATCACGCGCGGTAAGCGGCTACGGTCGCCGGCCCTGGTGGCCGACGGGCGACATCTGCTGACGGACGTGGTCTCCTCGGGCGGCGTYGTGATCGGCCTTGGCCTCGCGGTGATGCTGCAGCTGCCGATCCTCGACCCGGCCCTGGCTCTGCTGGTCGCCGTCAACATCCTTTGGTCGGGATGGCAGGTGCTGAAGGAATCGACCGGCGGCCTGATGGATGAAGCGGTGCCGGACGCCACGCTCGCCCGTATCCGCCAGATCATCAGCGGCCATGCCGACGGCGCGCTCGAGGCGCACGACGTCCGCACACGGCACGCCGGCAAGATGACCTTCATCGAGTTCCACCTCGTCGTTCCCGGCGAGATGTCGGTCAACCAGGCCCACGCCATCTGCGACCGGATCGAAGAAGCCTTGCGTGAGGACGACGAGCATAGCTCGATTACCATTCACATCGAGCCCGAAAACAAGGCCAAGCACTCCGGCGTCGTCGTGCTCTGAGTGAAGCGCGGCACCCATGTCGGTTGCCGTTCGGCCGCAATGCCGCGAAGGCTTGCCGACCGCCAAGCGAACGCCCCTGATCCGACGCTCACATTCGGACCGCGTCCCGCGCGAAGCGCGTCACTCCTGAAGCGCGTACTGCTTCGACAAATGATCGCCGATCTGGACCAGCATGGCGACCCATTCGGGATAGCCGGGCTTGCTGATCGTTTCCTGATCTGCGCTGGCGCGAAACTCCCAGGAATGTCCGTCCCGCACGACGGAAATGCGAAGGCCCTCAGCATAATCCGTATGAACCTTCAGCTCGGCCACCGCCATCGCGATCAGTTCGGCCTCGGTCTTGCTCGGCTTGCTCATCCGGTTGATCCCTGGGTCAGACGTTCATGATGACGTTCTATCCAGCTTGTGGCCCYGCGCCAACATTCCCATGGGCGATCTCGAGACAGGTTGGGGATCGCTGTTTGGAACGCTCCGGCGTGGTCGARCTGTAGGKTCTCTGCTGAACGACGATCCATCCATGGCCATGGACGCCCCGGCTCCGCGCCTGCGGCGGCGGCCGCGGTCGCGTCGCGAACCGAATTGGCACCAGCCCGTTCTGATCCGCCGCTGTGGCGGCTGCGAACCGCCTCCAGCCGACTGCCTGATCCTTCGGCAACAAAGACTGCGCGTTCGCCGTGAGCTGTCGGATCCGAGTTTACCGAACAGCGCCAGACTGTTGCCGGGGCGTCAATGTGYCCATTTTCCGATTGACGGCAGGATGACACGCTGAAATGGTGCCCTCGCTTTCGGGCCCGCGCGGCCGACGGGCGTTCGCCCTCACACAAGCGCCGAACAAGAGCCGGAAGCATCGAGGGGGAGGACGTTTCGTTGCATTCGCTCCAAGCGCGTCGTCGACAAGACCCGCACGCTCAGCGTGATCGCGAAACCATGCCTCCCGTGAGCTCAGGCGCGCTGTTCTGACCAGCGCCCGCAGCGGAGACCATGATGCGCCCCTTGTTGGCAATCAGTAATGCCATCGATCAGCTCAACGAAAAGATCGGTTACATCTGCAATCTGCTGGTGCTGCTGGCCTGCCTGGTCAGCGCGATCAACGCCATGATCCGCTACGCCTTCAGCTATTCGTCGAATGGATGGCTGGAGCTGCAGTGGTACATGTTCGCATTGCTGGTGATGTTCGGCGCCTCCTATACATTCCGGCGCAACGAGCACGTCCGGGTCGAGCTGCTCTATCTGTATCTGTCCGAGCGCGGCCAGCTCTGGCTCGATCTGATCGGCACCCTGTTCTTCCTGATCCCCACCTGCCTGCTGCTKGCCTATCTGTCCTGGCCGTTCTTCATGCAGTCCTATTCGGTCAACGAGATGTCGGCCAATGCGGGCGGCCTGCTGCGCTGGCCGGTCAAGTTCGCCATCCCAGCGGGCTTCGTGATGTTGGCCCTGCAGGGCCTCTCCGAGGTGATCAAGCGTGCGGCGGCGCTGCAGGGCTACGTGACGATCGACGCGAAATACGAGAGGCCGACGCAATGATTACGCTGGAGATGATGCCGCCGCTGATGTTCGGCGGCCTGGTCCTGGCGATGCTGATCGGCTTCCCGGTGGCGTTCACGCTCGCCGCCGTCGGCCTGTCGTTCGGCTTTCTCGCCATCCATCTGGGCTTCTTCGACCTGAACTTCCTGCAGGCGATCCCGGGGCGCATCTTCGGCAGCGTGCTCGCCAACGACCTGCTGCTCGCGATCCCCTTCTTCACCTTCATGGGCGCAATCCTGGAAAGATGCGGGCTCGCCGAGGACATGCTGGATTCGATGGGCCAGCTGTTCGGGCCGATCCGCGGCGGCCTCGGCTATTCGGTCATCATCGTCGGCTTCATCCTCGGCGCCATCACCGGCACGGTGGCGGCGCAGGTGATCGCGATGGCGATGATCTCGATGCCGGTCATGATGCGCTATGGCTACAACATGCGCTACATCACCGGCGTGCTGGCGGCCTCCGGCACCATCACTCAGCTGGTGCCGCCGTCGCTGGTGCTGATCGTGCTCGCCGACCAACTCGGCAAGTCGGTCGGTGACATGTATCTCGGCGCCTGGGGCCCGTCGATCTTCCAGGTCATCCTGTTCGCCGGCTACACCTTCGTGCTCGGCCTGATCAAGCCGAGCCATGTACCGCCGGTGCCAAAGGAGGCGCGCACGCTGACCGGCTGGGCGCTGTGGAAGAAGTGCCTGATGGGCATCATTCCCTCGGCGGTGCTGATCTTCGTCGTGCTCGGCACCATGATGATGGGCCTGGCCACCCCGACGGAGGCCGGCGCCATGGGCGCGGTCGGCGCCATCGTTCTGGCGGTGATCCACCATAAGGAGTTCACCAAGAAGGATCGCAGCATCCTGATCGTCGGCGTGGTGGCGGCGGGCATCGGCACCATCGTGGCGATGCTGTTCACCGAGAACCTGGTGTTCAAGCTGTCGTTCGCGATCACCTATCTCGCAGTGGCCTGGCTCGGCATCCGTGCGGTGGCTATCCCGGACCTGCGCGACCTGATCAAGCAGGGCTACGAGACCACCATGCGCATCACCTGCATGGTCACGTTCATCCTGATCGGCTCGACCTGCTTTTCGGTGGTGTTCCAGGGCGTGTCCGGCGGCGAGTGGCTGGAGCACCTGCTGACGTCCCTGCCCGGCGGCGTCTGGGGCTTCCTGATCTTCATCAACGTCTTCATCTTCTTCCTGGCCTTCTTCCTCGACTTCTTCGAGATCGCCTTCATCATCCTGCCGATGATCGCGCCGATCGCGCAGAAGATCCTGGCCCCCGTGGTGGGCCCGGAGGCCGCGCTGATCTGGTTCGGCGTGATGCTGTGCGTGAACATGCAGACCTCGTTCCTGCATCCGCCGTTCGGCTTCGCGCTGTTCTACCTGCGCGGCGTCGCGCCGAAGGAAGTAAAGAGCTCGGACATCTATTGGGGCGCGATGCCCTGGATCGGCCTGCAGGCGATCATGGTGCTGCTGGTGATCGCTTTCCCGATCACCGTTACCGGCCTGCTGGACAAGCCGGTCCAGGTCGACCTCGACAAGGTCAAGATCGAGGTGCCGCAGATCGACCTGCCGCCGCTCGATTTCGGCCAGCCGAAGCAGTAGCCGCGGCCACTAATTAGGCCGCGGCCGAGGGTGCCGGAGCGGGCCGGAAGCGCAGCGAGAACTCGGTGCCGCCGGCTGCAAGGTCTCCGACCATGATGCTGGCGCCGTGATCCTCGATCACGGCGCGCACGATCGACAGACCAAGCCCGGCGCCCTCGGTATCGCGGTTGTCGCCGCGCCAGAACCGCTGGAAGATGAACCCGCGCTCCGACGGGCGGATGCCGGGCCCGCGATCGCGGACCCAAACTGCGCCGCCTGAGCCGATCTCGACCTCGACCGACGTCCGCGGCGCGGTGTATTTGATCGCGTTCTCGGCCAGATTGAAGATCGCCCGCTCCAGCATGCCGGCATTGCCATAGATGTAGACCGGCGTATCGGGGCCCTTCAGTGCGATGTCCTTGCCGTGCGCCAGCGCGAACGGCGCGATGGCGGCGACGACCTCGGCACAGACCGCCTGGAGGTCGGCGATCTCCTCGGGATCGAGCGCCAGCGTGTCGAGCTCGGCGATCTCGAGCAGCTGGTGTACGATCCGGCTCATCCGCGCGATGTCGTCGAGCAGTTCGGCGCTCCCCGCGGACGGGCCGGTGGTCTCGATCCGGGTGCGCAGCACGGCGAGCGGCGTGCGCAGCTGATGGGCGGCATCCGCCGTGAACTGGCGCTGCATGCGAAAGCCGTCCTCCAGACGGTCCAACGCCTGGTTCACCGCGAGCACCAGGGGGCGGATCTCGGCCGGCATCCCGTCCCCCGGCAGACGGATGTCGGTCCGCGCCGGACCGATGCGGCTCGCCTCCTCCGACGCGCGCAAGAGCGGCGCGAGGGCACGGCGGAAGATCATGATATCGATGGCCAGCAGGACCAGCAGAATCGGGATCGTGATCCAGCCGACCCGGCGGAAGAAATTGGCGGCGATGTCGTCGGTGATGACGTCACGATGGGCGAGATCCTCGGCAACCTCGATGCGCAGCACCCGATCGCCCACCGTCCGGGTGACGCGCGCGCCCGAGATGCTTCCGGAGGATGATGCGCCGGCGGGCAGTATGGCCCGGCCGTCCGCGCGCGAGGAGAACAGCACCTGTCCCTCAGGATCGCGAACGTCGTAGGTGTAGCGGCCATAGGCTGCCGAGTAGAGATCACGCTGGCTCTGGGTGAGGTTGAGCTGCAGCGTGCCGTCGGCCGCCTGCACGAGGCGATCGCCTAGCGCATCGGCCTGCTCCTGCATCGACTCGCGATGCAGATGGTCGATCTCGGAGGTGAGCAGCCAGAACAGCACCAGCGGCAGGAAGACTGCGGCGATCGCCACCGCCACGATGTGCAGCAGCACGATCCGCGAGAGCAGCGATCTGAAGCGCACGCTATTTCTCCGCCGCCATCATGTAGCCGACCCCGCGGATGGTGTGGATCACGACGGTCGCCCCGTATTCCGAAAGCTGCTTGCGCAGCCGCGACACATAGACCTCGACGGCGTTCGAGCCGACCTCGCCGGTCAGGCCGAAGATGTGATCCTCGACGGCCTTCTTCGGCACCACCCGGCCCTGCCGCCGCAACAGAATCTCCAGCACCGAGAGCTCGCGGGCCGAGAAGGTGCGAGGCGTGCCGGCGACGAAGGTCTGCCGGCTCTCGGTGTCGTAGACCAGATTGCCGAGTTCGAGCGACCGGCCGAGCAGCTGTCCCGGACGGCGCAGGATGGCCTCCAACCGCGCCACGAGTTCTTCGAGCGCGAACGGCTTGACGAGGTAATCGTCGGCACCGCTGCGCAGGCCGCCGACGCGGTCCTGCAATCCGCCCCGCGCCGTGAGCACGATGACCGGCAGCGGATCAGAGCCGCGGCGCAGCGCCGTCAGCACCGCCAAGCCATCCTCATCAGGCAATCCGAGATCGAGAATCATGGCAGCGTATCTGATGCCGCTGAGCGCATCGCGGGCATCGGCCGCGGAGCTCACCGCATCCACCTCATAGCCGGCCCTGCCGAGCCCTTGGGACAACAGCTTGGACAGTTCGACATTGTCTTCGACGATCAAAAGACGCATGCGGGCTCACGCAGGCAATGCTCGGCTGGAGCAAGCTCGATAGACCAGGGCTCGGATGAACCAGGGCGCGATGAGGCGCCATCGCGCGCGCACGATGCCCGACCGCCCCGGTGCATGGCAAGCCCGACGGAATGACCAAAGCGGCGGGCCTGTAAGGCCAGTGTCAGCCTGCTCTGCTATTGCCCGCTCAGGCGCGGACCGCCTCCAGGACCTCACTCCGTCAGTTGCTAATCAGTTTCGGACATGGCCGTGACTTCGTCTCTCTTCAAATTCGCGGTGCTCATTGTGGCCGCGGGCGCTCTCCTCAGTGGCGCGTGGATGGCAATGCGCCCCGAAGTGGCGACCGCGACCAAAGCCGCTGAGTCCTCCGCCTCGCCCGCGATCAACGCCGCCGAGCAATGGGTCGAACTGACCGAGCGGCAGGCCGAAGCCTTTGAGGTTCGTCCGGTCGAAACGCGCGCGTTTCGGGTGACCCGGAATGCCGTCGGATCGATCGACTTCAATCAGAACATGCTGGTGCAGGCCTTCACGTCGAATTCCGGCAGGATCGTTGATACGTTCTTCAACATCGGCGACGAGGTCAGGAAGGGCGAAGCGCTGTTCACCATCGACAGCCCCGATCTGCTGCAGGCGGAATCCAGCCTGCTCGCGGCCGCGGGCGTGCTGGAGCTGCAGACGCGCACACTGGCGCGCGTGCAACAGCTGTTGAAGGCAGGCGGCGGCGCGCAGAAGGACGTCGATCAGGCCACGTCCGATCAGCAGACGGCCGAGGGCAACTACAAGGCGGCCCATGACGCCGTACGGATTTTCGGCAAGACCGACGCGGAGATCGAGCGCATCCTGGCTCAGCGCAAGGTCGACTCGATCCTGATCGTGCGCTCGCCGATCTCGGGCCGCATCATCGCCCGCAACGCCGCGCCCGGCATCTACACCCAGCCCGGCGCGTCGCCCGCACCCTACACGCTCGCCGATCTCTCGACCATGTGGATGGTTGCCAATGTGATCGAGACCGACGCGCCAGCCTACCGGCTGGGCCAGCCGGTCGAGGTCTCGGTGCCGGCCTATCCGGGCGAGATCTTTCGCGGGCGGATCACGACGCTCGGCCTCAACATCGATCCGACGAGCCATCGCCAACTCGTCCGCTCGGTGATCGACGACCCCGAGCACAAGCTGCGCGCCGGCATGCTGGCAAGCTTCACCATCGAGACCGAGCCTCCGCGCGACTCGCCGGCCGTTCCGGCCGAGGCCATCGTCCGCGAGGGCGACGGCACGATGACGGTCTGGGTCACCACCGACCGCAAACGCTTCGTCCGCCGCACCGTGACGACCGGCCTGATGCAGGACGGCTGGCGGCAGATCGTCGGCGGGCTCGCCGCCGGCGAGCAGGTTGCGACAACCGGCGCGATCTTCCTCAGCAACAGCTTCGCCAATGCGGTCTCGGGTGGGTCGTGAACTCCTCTCCACAGCAGGGCCCACCCGCGTCGCTGCGAGTTCGGTAGAATCGCCTTGGTCAAAAGCCTCATCCAGTTCGGCCTCACCCGCAGCGCCATCGTCGTGCTGGGCCTGCTCGTGTTCTGCGCAGCCGGCATCGCCGCGTTCCTCAGATTGAACATCGAAGCCTACCCCAATCCTGCACCGGTGATCCTGGAGATCACGGCGCAGGCGTCGGGCCTGTCGGCAGAGGAGATGGAGAAGTACTATACGATCCCGATGGAGGTCGGGCTCTATCCGACCCCGGGCGTCGTCAACATCCGCTCGACCTCGTTCTACGGCCTCGCTTTCGTTCGCGTCACGTTCAAATACGGCGTCGACTATTATTTCGCTCTGACGCAGGCCGCCAACAGCATCCAGCAGAATATCCAGCTGCCCGGCAATCTCGTCCCCACCATTCAGCAATCGAGCCTGATCGGCGAGATCTACCGTTATCGGCTGGTCGGGCCGCCCAATTTCGGGCTGACCAATCTGCGCACGCTGCAGGACTATGTCGTGACGCGGCGGCTGATGACCATTCCCGGCGTGGTGCAGGTCAACGCCTGGGGCGGCACCACCAAGCAATTCAATGTCGACGCCGATCTGCAGAAGCTCGAATCCTACAACATCACAGTGCCGCAGCTGGTGGCTGCGCTCGGCAACGCCAACGTCAATGTCGGCGGCCGCGAGATCACCATCGGCCAGCAATCGGTCAATATTCGCGGCATCGGGCTGATCGATTCGGGCGGCACCGACGACATCACCAAGGGGAATCGCGTCGCGGATATCGAGAACATCGTGCTGACGCAGTCCGCGGGACTGCCGATCCAGATCAAGGACGTGGCCAGGGTCTCGGTCGGCTACGTTCCCCGACTCGGCATCGCCGGCAAGGACAAGGATGACGATATCGCGGCCGCCATCGTCGTGATGGGGCGCACCCAGCACACCAACGACATCATCCCGAAAGTGCAGGCCGAGGTCGCCCGGATCAATTCCGACGGCACGCTGCCGGCCGGCGTGCRCATYGTGCCGTATTACGACCGCAGCGCGCTGGTCGGCGTCACCACGCATACGGTGCTGCACAATCTCGTGTTCGGCTGCCTGCTGGTGTTTGCGATCCARTGGATCTTCCTCGGCGATCTCCGCAGCGCGCTGATCGTCAGCGCCAACATTCCGTTCGCGCTGTTCTTCGCCATCATCATCCTGGTGCTGCGCGACGAGGATGCCAACCTGCTCTCGCTCGGCGCGGTCGATTTCGGCATCATCGTCGACTCCGCGGTCATCATGATGGAGAACGTGTTCCGCAATCTGCAGTCGCCACCGGAGGCGCGGCAGCTGACGCTGCAGAGGCTGTCCGAGGGTTATTGGGGTGTCGATCCCACCGTCSCCACGCATGGTCATCCGGCGGCGGTCCGTTGGAGCGAGCGGCTGCGCATGATCTATGTCAGCGCGCTGCAGGTCGACAAGGCCGTGTTCTTCACCGCAGCGATCACGGTGACCGCGTTCGTGCCGCTGTTCACGATGCAGGGTGTCGAGGGCCAGATTTTCGGCCCGATGGCGCGGACCTATGGCTATGCGCTGGCCGGCGCGCTGCTCGCAACCTTTACCGTCACGCCTGTTCTCGCCGCGCTGCTGTTGCCGCGGCACGTCGAGGAGGTCGAGACGGTGATCGTGCGTGCCCTCCGCCGCGTCTACACGCCTGTGCTCGCCTGGTCGCAGGCGCATGTCAGGCTCGCGGTCGCGGCCGGCTTGGCCTTCCTCATGCTCAGCCTGCTGGCCGCAAGCCAGCTGGGCAGCGAATTCCTGCCAGCGCTCGAAGAGGGCAATTTCTGGATCCGCGCGTCCATGCCGCCGACCATCTCGCTCGATGCCGGCACCGCCGCCACCCGTAAAATGCGCGAGATTCTKCTGCGCCACCCCGAGATCATCACCGTGGTGTCGCAGCACGGCCGTCCCGACAATGGCAGCGACGCCTCGCCCTTCTCCAATGTCGAACTGTTCGCCCCGATCAAGCCGTTCGACGAATGGCCGGCCGGCCTGACCAAGGAGAAGCTGACCGAACAGTTGCAGCAGGAATTCGCAGCCGAGCTGCCCGGCATCAGCTTCAACTTCTCGCAATACATCCAGGACAATGTCGAAGAGGCGCTCTCCGGCGTGAAGGGCGCCAATTCGGTCAAGGTGATCGGTYCCAATCTCGAGGTGCTGGAGCAGATTGCGACCCACGTGATGGAGGAAATGGCGAAGGTGAACGGCGTCGCCGATCTCGGCGTCTTCCACCTGGTGGGGCAGCCCAACCTSGACATCAAGGTCAACCGCGAGAAGGCGGCGCGCTACGGGCTGAATACCGGAGATGTCACCACGGTGATCCAGGCCGCGCTCGGCGGCACCAACGCGACGACCGTGCTCGAAGGTGACCGAAGCTTCGCCGTCGCCGTCCGGCTCGATGCGCGCTTCCGCAGCAGCATCGATGCGGTGAAGGACATCAAGGTCGCCTATGTGACACCRTCCGGCACCAACGCCTATATTCCGTTGTCGGAGCTTGCAGACATCTCGCTCGATACCGGCGCACTTTTCATCTATCGCGAACTCAGCCAGCGCTACATCCCGATCAAGTTCTCGGTGCGCGGCCGCGATCTCGGCGGCACGGTCAAGGAGGCGCAGGAGCGGATCGCGCGGGCCGTCCCGCTGCCGGCCGGCTACCGCATCGTCTGGTCGGGGGAGTTCGACAATCTCGAAGCTGCGAAGGCGCGCCTTCTGGTCGTGGTACCGATCACGCTGCTGCTGATCTTCGTGCTGCTCTACAGCCTGTTCAACTCGCTGCGCGACAGCCTGCTGGCGCTGGCCGGCATTCCCTTCGCGATCGGCGGCGGCCTGATCGCGCTGTGGATCGCCGGGCTCGCCTTCTCGATCTCGGCTGCGATCGGATTCATCTCGCTGTTCGGCGTGGCCGTCATGGACGGCATTCTGAACATCACCTATTTCCGCGAGCTCCGCGCCACCGGCCGCAGTGTCGCCGAGGCCGTGTTCCGCAGCTCCGAGCAACGCATGCGGCCGATGCTGATGACCGCGCTGTCCGCGGGCGTCGGTCTGTTTCCGGCCGCCCTCTCCCATGGCATCGGCAGCCAGGTCCAGCGGCCGCTCGCCACCGTCGTCGTCGGCGGCATGTTCATCGGCCCGCTGCTGCTGCTGATCGTCGCGCCGGCGCTGCGCCGCATCTTCCTGGCGCACGATCCCACGACGGCCCCGATCGACGACGGCACCGCGGCCTCTCCAGAACCTGCTGAATAGGAGCCGGCCCGATGCGTCAGCTTCATCCACTCTCGCGGTCTGTCCGGCGTGCCTCAAGGGCTTGGCTTGCCCTGGCGCTCTTGATCGCGACAAGCGGCTGCGCCGTCGGTCCTGACTTCGATAGGCCCGAGCCGCCTGCRGTCGCAGGCTATACACGAAAGCCATTGGCCTCGCCTGCGGCGGACCGCACCGGTCCGCAGGTTGCGCCGCAACAATTCCAGATTGGCGCTGGCGTGCCGGCGCGCTGGTGGGCGGCGTTCCGCTCGGTCCCGCTGAACGAGTTGATCCGCAGATCAGTCGCGCGCAACCCGACTCTCGACGCCGCCGACGCCGCGATCCGCATCGCCAACGAGAATGCGCAGGCACAGCGCGGGCTGTTCTATCCGCAGYTCGGCGCGAACTATACGGCCGCGGACCAGCAGAGCTCGAACATGGCGAGGCAGCAGGGGCCGGGTGATCCGCCACAGTCGCGCTACTCTCTCCACACGGCGCAGCTGACCATCAGCTTCGTGCCGGACCTTTGGGGACAGAACGCGCGCAGCGTCGAAAGCCTGGAGGCGCAGACCGAGCAGGCGCGCTTCCAGCTCGAGGCGGCCTATCTGACGCTGACGACGAACGTCGTCACGGCCGCCATCCAGGAGGCCTCGCTGCGCGGCCAGATCGCAGCGACCGAGCGCATCATCAAGATCGAGCGTGACATTCTCGGCATTCTCAACAGCCAATTGCAGGCCGGTCAGGCCGCGCAGGTCGACGTGCTGACGCAACAGACCGCGCTGGCCCAAGTCGAGCAGACGCTGCCGCCACTGCAGAAGCAGATCGCGATCCAGCGCGACCTGCTGACCGCGCTCGCCGGTCAATTCTCGGCTGACGAGATCACTGAGACATTCGACCTGCAGCATCTCGCTTTGCCGCGCAACCTGCCGATCAGCCTGCCGGCTGCGCTGGTGGCGCAGCGGCCCGACATCCGCGCCGCCCAAGCTAATTTGCATGCGGCCAGCGCGCTGGTTGGCGTGGCCATCGCCGCCCGGCTGCCCAACATCACGCTCTCAGCCAATCCCGGCAGCAGCGCCTTCARGCCCGCCGAGTTGCTCACGCCGGGCACGCTGTTCTACACCGTCGCCGGCAGCGCCACCGCGACCGTGTTCGACGGCCTCACGCTCTATCACCGGCAGAAATCCGCGGAGGCAGCCCTCGACCAGGCCGGCGCGCTGTACCGCCAGGCCGTGATCACCGCGCTGCAGAACGTCGCCGACAGCCTGCGCAGCCTGCAGGCCGACGCCCGCGCGGTGCAGGCGGCGATCAAGGCCGAAGACAGCGCCCGCGCGACCCTCGACATCATTCAGAAGCAGCTGACCCTGGGCCAGATCAGCCAGGTCACCGTCCTCAACGCCCAGCAGGCCTACCTCAACACGGCCATCGCACGCGTCCAGGCGGAGGCGACCCGGCTTGCTGATACCGCCGCCTTGTTCATGGCGCTCGGCGGCGGCTGGCCTGCCGCCTGCACCACGCATGTGTGGCGCGACTGCATCATGAGCGAGGGCCGGGTCGATGTCCTGCGAACGGCCGACGCCGCACCGAAGTGATTGGCCGGCCTGCTTCGCACGCCGGCCGTTGTGTCAGCTCTGGGAACGCCGGGCCATGAAGTTGTCGTAGCCGACCTCGGCGACCTGGAACCAGGAATAGCCGGCGCCCGAATAGGCCGTCAGCGACTCCAGCGCCTTCTTGAAGTTGGGATTGCTGGCTGCGACCTCGGCATGCAGCTCCTTGGCGGCCTTGAACGAGGCTTCCATGACCGGCGCCGGGAAAGGATGCAGCTTGGCGCCGCCGGCGATCAGCTTGCGCAGCGCCAGCGGATTGGCGGAATCGTATTTCGCCATCATCCAGTTGTTGGCGAAGTGGCCGGCCTGCTCCAGGAGCTTCTGATAATGCTTGGGCAGMGCATTCCACTTCTCGAGGTTGATCATCGCGAGCAGCATCGGCCCGCCCTCCCACCAGCCGGGGAAGTAGTAATGCGGCGCGACCTTGAACAGGCCGAGCTTCTCGTCGTCATAGGGACCGACCCATTCAGCGGCATCGATCGTGCCCTTCTCCAGCGCCGGATAGATGTCGCCGCCGGCGAGCTGCTGCGGCACGCAGCCGAGCTTCTGCATGACCCGGCCGGCAAAGCCGCCGATGCGGAATTTCAGGCCGTTGAGATCGTCGACCGAGTTGATYTCCTTGCGGAACCAGCCGCCCATCTGGCAGCCGGTGTTGCCGGCAAGCAGCGAGGTGACGTTGTAGCTCTTGTAGAACTCGTTGAGGATCTCCTTGCCCCCGCCCATCAGGTACCAGGCCTGGTTGATGCGCATGTTCGGGCCGAACGGCACCGAGGAGCCGAAGGTGAAGGTCGGGTCCTTGCCGAAGTAGTAGTACGACGCCGTGTGCCCCATCTCGACCGTGCCGTTCTGCACGGCGTCGAGCACCTGCAGGCCGGGCACGATTTCGCCGGCGGCGAAAGTCTGGATCTGGAATTTGTTGTCGGTGGCCTCGCTGACCATCTTGGCCATCATCTCGGCGCCACCATGCAGGGTGTCGAGCGATTTCGGCCAGCTCGTGGTCATGCGCCATTTGATCTCGGGCAATGATTGCGCGATCGCGGGCGATGCGATTGCGGCGGCGCCGGCCGCGCCGAGCCCCGTGACCTTGATGAAATCTCTCCGCTTCATAGTCTTTCCCTCCCTCATGATGATGATGTGCCTGGTGTTGGGCGGCCTTCTTACGAGGCCTTTGCAACCACTCTGGATCAAACCGCGACGGAGTGCCATTGCGAAACGTTGTCGCAACGCAGCGCAAAAAGCCCGGCCTCTTACGAGGCCGGGCTCAATTGTCCGCCGATCGAATGGTTGAGATCAGCCGCGGGTGCGCGAGCGGATCATGAAGCTGTCATAGGTGTATTCAGCGACCTGCCACCACAGATACTCATCCGAGCGGTAGGCCTGCATGGCGTCGATCGACTTCTTGAAGTCGGGGTTCTTCGCCGAGATCTCGCCCCACAGCTCGTTGGTGGCCTTGAGGCAGGCTTCCAGCACCTCGTTGGTGAACGGGCGCAGCTGCGTGCCGCCGGCGACCAGGCGCTTCAGCGCCGAGGGGTTCTGCATGTCGTAGCGCGCCGCCATCCAGGTGTTCGCCGCCATCGTCGCGTTGGTCAGAATGGCCTGGTAGTTCTTCGGCAGCGAATTCCACTTCTCCAGGTTGGTGTAGGCGTGGACGGTCGGACCACCCTCCCAGAAGCCCGGATAATAGTAGTACTTGGCCACCTTCTGGAAGCCGAGCTTCTCGTCGTCATAGGGGCCGACCCACTCGGCGGCGTCGATGGTGCCCTTCTCCAGCGCCGGGTAGATGTCGCCGCCCGCGAGCTGCTGCGGCACGACGCCGAGCTTCTGCAGCACCTGGCCGGCGATGCCGCCGATGCGGAATTTGAGGCCCGAGAGGTCGGCGACCGTCTTGATCTCCTTGCGGAACCAGCCGCCCATCTGGGTGCCGGTGTTGCCGCAGGGGAAGCCGATCACGCCGAACTTCTTGTAGAATTCGTTGGCGAGCTCATTGCCGCCGCCCTGATACAGCCAGGAGTTCTGCTGCCGGGCATTGAGGCCGAACGGCACCGAGGCGAAGATCGCAAACGTCGGGTCCTTGCCGACATAATAATAAGACACCGTGTGGCACATCTCGACGGTGCCGTTGGCGGTCGCGTCCAGCGCCTGCAGGCCGGGGACGATTTCGCCGGCCGCGAACACCTGGATCTGGAACTTGTTGTCGGTCATCTCGGCGACGTATTTCGCCAGCTCGGTCGCGCCGCCATAGATCGTATCGAGCGACTTCGGGAAGCTGGAGGTCAACCGCCACTTGATCTCGGGCGAGGACTGCGCAATCGCCGGCGAGGCAATGGCGCCCGTCGCCGCGGCGCCAGCGGCCGAAACCTTCAGAAAATCACGACGCTTCATATTAAGGCATCTCCTTGTTGGGGGCGTTTCCCGTGAAAACTATTTGTCCGCCGATGCGATTGGCCGCATCGAGTCGAGTACGATCCGGCCGGGGCTTTAGCACGGAACCGGGTCAGCGAAAACGCGACGTTGGAATGACAGGCCGTCCAATAGTCGCACGCAAATTGCTGCAGCGCGTCACGCCGCGGCGATGGCGCCCTTGATCTGATCCCGAACCGACGCAGCGATAGTCCGGTAGATCGCCGCATGCGGCCCGCTGGGGTCGCTCTCCACCACCGGGGTGCCGGCGTCGGAGGTCGAGCGGATATCCATGTGCAGCGGGATCTCGCCGAGGAAGGGCACGCCGAGCCGCTCGGCCTCGTGGCGGGCGCCGCCATGGCCGAAAATGTCCGAGCGCGTGCCGCATTGCGGGCACTGGAAGTAGCTCATGTTCTCGATGATCCCGAGCACGGGCACGTTGACCTTGCGGAACATCGCAAGACCCCGGCGGGCGTCGATCAGCGACAGATCCTGCGGCGTCGATACGATCACCGCACCCTTCAACGGCACGTTCTGCGCCAGGGTCAGCTGCGCATCGCCGGTGCCCGGCGGCATGTCGACCACCAGAACGTCGAGCGTGCCCCAGGCGACCTCGCGCAGCATCTGGTTGATCGCCGACATCACCATCGGGCCGCGCCAGATCATCGGGCTGTCCTCCTCGACCAGGAAGCCGATCGACATGATCGCAAGGCCGAAGCGCGACAGCGGGATCATCTTCTTGTCCGGCGTGAGCTGCGGCTTCTCGTGCAGGCCGGTCAGCTTGGGCACCGACGGTCCGTAGATGTCGGCATCGAGCAGCCCGACCTTGAGCCCAAGGTCGCGCAGACCGAGCGCAAGGTTGATCGCGGTGGTCGACTTGCCGACGCCGCCCTTGCCGGAGGCAACCGCGATCACCGCGCCGATGCCGGGAATCGCAGCCTGCCGCGACATCGGCGAGTCCGCCGGATGCTGATGCTGGTGGGGACGATGCGCCGAGACCGGCTGCACGCCGGAGCTCCGTGGCGGCGGCGCGGCGCCCGGCTTGCGCTCGGCGGTCAGGGCGATCATGGCCATGGTCACGCCGGGAATGGCGCGCACGGCCGCCTCCGCCTGGGCGCGGGTGTCCTCCCAGCCGCGCGCCTCGCTGGCCTCGACATTGATGGAGAAGAACACCTTGCCGTCATTGGCCGTGATCGGCGACAGCACCCCGGCGTCGGTCAGCGCCACGCCTGTCTCTTATACACATCTGGAGAAGAACACCTTGCCGTCATTGGCCGTGATCGGCGACAGCACCCCGGCGTCGGTCAGCGCCACGCCGCGTGGCGAGCGGACCCGCTTGAGTGCCTCGAGAACCTGCTGCTGCGTCACGCTCACGGCGCGTCTCCTGAAGAAGTTCAGAACGCGCCACATCGTCGCGCCCTATCGTCTTGGCCGGACATGATCTTCCGTCGTTGCCGACAGCATCCGCCCGGCCTCCTGTTGGGCTGCTTCATAATGCCGGTCGGCTCAAAACGCCACCATGGTTCCGATGTCGGATGCGGTCTCCACCGGCGCATCCCCGGCCTGYTCCTTGGCTGCCTCGTAATTGAGCTCGATCATCACGCCGTTCGGATCGCGCACGAAGATCTGCCACAGCTCACCCCCCGGAACCTGGCGGGCTTCGAACGGCATGCCCTTGGCCGCGAGCCGCGCCTTCATGGCGGCGAAGCCACGGCTGACGAAGGCGACGTGATGGACGACGCCGGAATCAGGCTTTTGTGCCTCTGACGTCGGCGAGATATCGACCAGATGCACCACCGCCCGGCCCTCGCTGTACATCCAGGCGCCCGGAAACGCGAAGTTYGGCCGGGCGCCGTTTKCCAGCCCGAGCACGTCCTCATAGAAGCGGACCGTCTCGGCAAGGTTGCGGGTCCGGATGTTGAAATGATCGAGCACGCCGACGCTGACGCCCATGCGGGACACTCCCTGGCTGGTTCGTTGGTTATTCGGATTTCGTAGCCGGATGACGGCTTTGCAAGCCRTCATGATCAGGCCTGTTTAGCACACAGTCCCGCTTTCGCATCCGTCACGAAGCCGTTGCCCCCGCCTCGCAAGCCGTTATGGTGCGGCGTCCAGCACGCCGCCGCGAGCCGCGCGGGGTGCTGATGTGTTCCTTCCAAGAACAGCCCGGCCCTCTCAAGGCTGTCGGCAGAACCCAAGGTCAAGGTAGCTCATATGGCTAAAGTCGCTTTCATCGGTCTCGGCGTCATGGGTTTCCCCATGGCAGGACATCTCGTGAAGAAGGGTGGTCACGAGGTCACGGTCTATAACCGCACCGCGGCCAAGGCGAAGGAATGGGCCGACAAGTTCGGCGGCAAGACCGCCGCAACGCCGAAGCAGGCCGCCGAGGGCCAGGACTTCGTGATGTGCTGCGTCGGCAACGACAACGACCTGCGCTCGGTGACGATCGGCGCCGACGGCGCCTTCGCCGGCATGAGCAAGGGCGCGACCTTCGTCGACCACACCACCGCCTCGGCTGAAGTGGCACGTGAGCTGGACGCGGCAGCCACCAAGGCCGGCTTCAAATTCATCGACGCACCGGTGTCCGGCGGCCAGGCCGGCGCCGAGAACGGCGTTCTCACTGTGATGTGCGGCGGCACCGCGGAGGCCTATGCCGGCGCCGAGCCGGTCATCGCGGCCTATGCAAGGATGTGCAAGCTGCTCGGACCGGCCGGCAGCGGCCAACTGACCAAGATGGTCAACCAAATCTGCATCGCCGGCCTCGTTCAGGGCCTGTCCGAAGGCATCCATTTCGCGAAGAAGTCGGGCCTCGACGTCGCAGCCGTGATCGAGACCATCTCCAAGGGCGCTGCCCAGTCCTGGCAGATGGAGAACCGCTACAAGACCATGAACGACGGCAAATATGATTTTGGTTTTGCAGTGGAATGGATGCGCAAGGACCTGTCGATCTGCCTCAACGAAGCGCGCCGCAACGGCGCCCATCTGCCGGTGACCGCGCTGGTCGACCAGTTCTACTCCGAGGTCGAGAAGCTYGGCGGCAAGCGTTGGGATACGTCCAGTCTGCTGGCCCGGCTGGAGAAGTAACAAGACGAATATCGATCCGGCTCTGCCGCCGCCTTGCGTGCGCGGCAGAGCGCTCGCCTCGCTTGGCGGCGAGTCCCCTCTCTCTCGCTCCCCCCAGTGCACCGAGCCACGCGCGATGGCAGGTCGCATCGCCATTGTGCGCATCACGACTCGCTGTTACCGATTGCAATCGCYAGTCGTTCGCAACTGTTGCCGAAACGAGACAGCCCGTGGCGGAAAGAAGGAAATGTAATGTTATAACATTACATTCWTCCGWTTTTCGGCTAACTCGTCTCCGTCATCATGAACGCATGGCTTGRGGACGCGGGACGCCGGCACAGCCGACCCGCGGTGGGGATTGGAATGAGCGCGCGGGACGTCTGGGGTTCGATATCGCTGGCGGGGCTGGTTGCGGCAGGCTGGGCGCCCGCGCCCATGGCACATGCGCAGCAGGCCGCCAATTCGTCGGGAAAGCCGGCGGCGGAAACCGTTCTGCCCGGCGTCACGGTCGATGCACCACGCCCGCGACCGGTCGACGGCCGCGCCCCCTCCGCGCGACCGACCGCCGCGCAGACCGCGCGTTCTGCGCCGCGACGTCCGCCGGCGTCCTCCCCGGCAGCAGCCTTGTCGTCCGCCACCACCGGCCCCACGGCCACCACCCCGCTCAATGGCAATGCGACGCCGGCCAGCGGCAGCCGGCTCGGACTGACGGCGCGGGAGATCCCGGCAACAGTTGAAGTGATCGGCGCCGAGACGCTGCGCGAGCAGGGCTATCACACGACTGTCGATGCGGTGAAGGGTGCCACCGGCGTCAGCGCGGGCGATGCGCCGAACGATGTCGGCTTCGCGATGCGCGGCTTCCAGGGCAACCAGATCAACGTGCTCTACAACGGCATCAACATCGGGCCGACCGGCTTCACCGCGCTGACGATGGAGACCTTCAATCTCGATCGCGTCGAGTTTCTCAAAGGCCCCTCCTCGCTGAGCTCGGGCCAGGGCGCGGTCGGCGGCACCATCAACTTCGTGACCAAGGCGCCGCACACCGGCCCGGTCGAGAGCGAGGCCTTCATCGGCTTCGACCAGCGCGGCACGTTCCGCAGCGGCTTCGGCTCGGGCGGCAGCACGACAATTCAAGGGCTCGACTACCGCTTCGACATCAGCCGGACCAAAGAGATCGGTTTCATCGACGACACCGAGTTCAAGAACGTCCACGTCTCGGGCCAGTTGAACTATCGCCTGTCCGACAGCTTCAGGACCTTCGTCGCGGCCGAGTTCAAGGACTACAAGGCCAAGCCCTATGAAGGCACACCGCTGGTGCCGGTGGCCTTCAGTGGCGCGAATGCGACCAGCGGCATCGTYTCSGGCACCAAGGTCTCCGACTACAACGGCACCAATCTCGGCGCCGTCACGATCGATGGCCGCWCGCTGTCGACCAACTACAATGTGATCGACGGCCACAARACCATCAAGGAGTCMTGGGTSCGCAGCGGCTTCGAATGGGACCTSAMCAACGCCGTCACGCTGCGGAGCCAGATCTACAACTACAATGCCAGCCGCGACTGGTACAACAACGAGGTGTCGGCRTTCAACGCCGGGACCAACCTGGTCGACCGCGAGCGCTTCTTCGTCCACCACAACCACAACATCGTCGGCAACGTCACSGACGTCACCTGGAACGGCAGTATCTTCGGCCTGTCCAATCGCATGGTCGCGTCGGTCGAGAGCTCGCACACCGACTTCACGCGGCCCGGCGCGGCGAACTTTCCCGGCGAGTCGGTCCCGCTGGTCGGCTTCGACCGCGGTACCTATGGCCTGCTGACGACACAATTACAGACTGCCGCCATCGACAGCGTCGCGATCAATCTCGAGGACCGGCTGAAGCTGACGGACAGCTTCGCGCTAGTCGGCGGCCTGCGCTACAATCCGTTCACGCTCGACCGCAACTGGATCCGGAATGGCGCCGAGCGGCCGGGCTTCCCCTATTCCAAGAGCTGGCAGCCGGTCACCGGCCGCATCGGCTATACGTGGGAAGCGCTGCCGGGGACGACCTTCTACAGCCAATATGCGACCGCGAGCGACATCTCGGCCGACAGCATCTTCCTGCTCAGCCCGACGCAGAACCTTACGCTGTCGGACTCCCGCAGCTACGAGACCGGCGTCAAGCAGCTCGTGTGGAACGGCCGCGCAGAGTGGACCTTCTCGGCGTTCGACATCGAGCGCAACAATGTCTACAGCGCCCAGGCCGGCCAGCAGCTCAACCTCGCCGGCAAGGTGAAGTCCCAGGGCATCGAGCTGGCCGCCGCCGTGCGGCCGACGACGGAGACCAGGCTCTGGGGCAACGTCGCCTATGTGCGCGCACGCTACGCCGACTACGATCTYGCCAATGGCGGCTCGTTCTCCGGCAACACGCCGCCGAACATTCCGGCWGTCATCGTCAATGGCGGCGGCTCCTACCGCTTCCTCAATCCGGGCTGGTGGCCGGTCGAACTCGGTTTCTCCGTGCGCCATGTCGGCGACCGCTGGAGCACCGATGCCAACACGGTGAAGCTGCTCGCCTATACCACGGCCGACCTGTTCGCCTTCATCGACCTGCCGAAGGTGCCGCTGTTCGCCACCGCGACCAGCACGCGCCTCGCCTTCCGCGTCCGCAACGTCACCGACAAGCGCTATGCGGCCTGGAGCGATCCGTTCTATCCCGACCAGATCTTCCTCGGCGCGCCCCGCACCTACGAGGTCGAAGCCTCGTTCAAGTTCTAGGGCCGCATGATCCGGGCGCTGATCCTCACGCATCGCTGGCTCAGCATYCTGCTCGGTCCGCTGTTCRTGCTGTGGTTCGCGACCGGCATCGTGATGCACTTCGTGCCGTTCCCGGCACAGACGGAGGGCGAGCGCTTCGCAGGACTGGCGCCGCTCGATCTCGCTGTGCCGCTGCACGCCCCGGCAGAGGCGCTCGCCAGCCTKGGCAGCCAACCTGCCCGCCGCATGCGGCTGATGCAGCGCGTCGATGGCGCGGTCTACGTCATTGCCACGCCGGGYCGCSAKGTGGCGATCCATGCCGACAGCCTTGCCGCGGCCGACGTCACCGATCCCGRCCTCGCTTTGGCGATCGCCCGCGCCGCSGCACAGCGGCGCGGGCTCGACGCCGCGGGCGCCGCGATCGCGGCGCTCGGCGATTACGATCAATGGACGGTGCCGAACCGGTTCGATRCGCACCGCCCGCTGCATCGCATCGCGCTGAACGATGCCGACGGCACCGAGYTYTACGTCTCCTCGCGCACCGGRGAGGTCGTGCTCGACACGACACGCTTCGAACGCGGCTGGAAYTATGTCGGCAGCGTCGTGCACTGGATCTACCCGACTGTGCTGCGCAGAGATTGGGCGGCCTGGAACGTCACGGTCTGGTGGCTCTCGCTCGCGGCGGCGATTGCCGCCGTCACCGGYGCCCTGCTCGGTCCGCTCCGGCTGCGGTTGCGCAAAGCACGCCTGTCGTCGCGCTACCGCAGCTGGCACCTGTGGCATCACTGGGCCGGCCTGATCTGCATGCAGTTCGTCCTGACCTGGATCGTCAGCGGCTGGCTGTCGATGGACCATGGTCGATTGTTCGCGACCGGCCAGCTCACGGCTTCGGAGGACGCCGTCCTCATCGGCGTCCCCGACTGGAGCGCCCTGACCACCATCCCTCCGACGGGCCTSTCTGGCGACGTCCGCGAGATCGAATGGTTTGCGTTCGGCGGCCGCCTGTATCAGCGCGCACGGCGGGCCCTCGGCCAGCAGCAGATCTCGGTGCGCGACCGCGCGACCTGGCGACCGGTCGGCCGCTTCCTGCAGCCCGCCGATATCAATGCCACGGCGGATCACCTGGGCGGCCATTGCGGGCGCGCGACCGAGGTCGAAGCGGGCGACGATTATCCTTTCGTCTCCGACGTCCCGGGAGCGCCGGTCTATCGCATCGTCTGCGGTGACGCCTGGTATCATGTCGACGCCGCCTCGGGCGCCCTGCTCGAGAAGCTCGACTCCTCCCGGCGCGCTTATCGCTGGCTTTATCAGGCGCTGCACACGCTGGACTTCCCCAGCCTGCTGGCCCACCCGACGCTGCGCACGCTTGTCATCGTCGGCCTCTGCGCCTGCGGCTTCGCCTTCAGCATCACCGGCGTCGTGATCGGCTGGCGGAGGCTGCGTTTTCTCGGCATCGCCGCGCGGCGGAAGCCGGCCTCTTAACGCGGCGTTAACGCAAATTTTTCGTTGTCTATAATCCGTCTTAAGGATTTAGAGCCAGTTATAGAAGATGCAGAAAGCAGCCCGTATGGCCACGGGCAGGATTCGTGTTGTTGATGAGTAGACCCGCTGAAAAGCCCGAAGTCGTCGAGCTTCCGGCCGATACGCCGGCGCTTGCACCGGCAAGCCAGCGTCGGGCCGCGCAGCAGCGGGTGCGCGAGGCGCGCGATCGATTGACATCGACATCGGGAACGCGGCCAGCCTTCGATCGCGAATTGCTGCGCCAATATGCGCAGACYCGCATCTCCGCATCCTACATCGTGATGCTGCTGGTCGTGGCGACCGGGCTGATGCTCAGCGTCTGGCTGCATGCGCTGGCGGCCGGCGCCTGGACCTGCGGCGTGCTCTGCATCCACGCCGCGATCGTGCGCAACTGCTCGAAYTTCCTCGCCGACCAGCCGTCGATGGCGGCGACCCGGCGCTGGCGCACGCGCTTCGTGCTGCTCGACCTGCTCTACGGCGTGTGCTGGATGGCGATCCTGATCCATCCCGCGCTCGCGGAGGTGTCGGGCACGCTGATGATGTTCCTGATGCTGCTGGTGATCGCCGTCTCCAGCATGCTCGCCGCCAACCTGCCCGTCGCCGCCGTCGCCGTCACCGCGCCGGTGACGGTCGCGATCACGCTSAGCCTGGCGCTGTCGGGMACGTTCGACAATTACCTGCTCGCCGCGTTCGCGGTCGCGGCCGAAGGCTATTTCGTTCTGCTCGCCCATCAGCTGCATTCGACCACGCTCGCGACCCTCGAGGCGCGCGCCGAGAAGGATGCGCTGATCGGCGAGCTCGAACAGGCCAAGGCGATCTCCGACGAGGCGCGCTATCGCGCCGAAGCCGCCAACGTGGCGAAGTCGCGCTTTCTCGCCCAGATGAGCCATGAGCTGCGMACGCCGCTGAACGCCATTCTCGGCTTCTCCGAGGTSATGAAGAGCGAGATCTTCGGCGCGCATGCGGTGCCGGTGTACAAGGARTATTCCGCCGACATCCACAATTCCGGCGTCCACCTGCTGAACCTGATCAACGAGATCCTCGACCTTTCGCGCATCGAGGCCGGCCGCTACGAGCTYAATGAGGAAGCCGTGGCACTGGTGCATGTGGTGGCCGACTGCCATCATCTGTTGAAGCTGCGGGCGTCCAGCCGTGGCCTGACCATCCATGAAGTGTTCGAGCAGAACATGCCGCGCTTGTGGGCCGACGAGCGSGCGATCCGCCAGGTCGTGCTCAACCTGCTCTCCAACGCCATCAAGTTCACGCCGCAAGGTGGCGAGATCTGGCTGAAGGCCGGATGGACCGCATCGGGYGGCCAGTATCTCAGCGTCAAGGACACCGGCTCCGGSATTCCYGAGAACGAGATCCCGATCGTGCTCGCCTCGTTCGGCCAGGGCTCGAACTCGATCAAATCGGCCGAACAGGGCGCGGGCCTCGGCCTCCCCATCGCCAAGAACCTCATCGAGATGCATGGCGGCACCTTCACGTTGAAGTCGAAGGTCCGCATCGGCACCGAGGTGATCGTCACGTTCCCGCCCGAGCGGGTRATGTCGGCGCTCGCCCCGTTGTCGGACGAKGCGCCGCCGCTGCAGCCCGAGACGGTCGCCGCACCTGCCCAGGAGAAACGCCGGCTGCTCCGCAAACCGATCATGAATGCCGGAACGGGACTGTGAGATGATTGCACTTGCAAAACAGTGCCAGAAGCTTTCACACTCGCATGATGAGCCAAGATACACCATGCATCGCTGTCTGCATGATCGATCCCAAGACCAAGCTCTGCTTCGGCTGCGGCCGCACCTTGCCGGAGATCGCCCGCTGGGGGCGCATGTCAGCCGACGAGCGTCTGGCCCTGATGGACGGGCTGGCCGCGCGGATGCACGACGCCGGCCTCGCCGCGATGGGACGCCGGCGCGACTGAGCGCGGCGGCATCGACGGGAGGCCTGGCATGAACAAGGTCGTGCTCGTCCTGGTCACCATGGTGACCACCGCAAGTGCCGTGATCGTCTACAAGGATCCCGAACAGGCTGCGCTGGCGAGCGACACCGTTTCGGAGATGCTGCGCAGCCGCGCCTTCCGCGCCAAGGCAAGCCCACCGACCAACGCGGTCGAGATCGAGCGCACCCGCGGCGGCGAGTTTGCGCTGCGCGCCAAGATCAACGGCGTCACCGCGCCGATGGTCGTCGACACCGGCGCGACATCGGTGGTGCTGACCTATGAGACCGCCAAGGCGGCAGGCCTGCCGCTCGAGCTGCTCAACTACGATGTCGATGTCGAGACCGCCGGCGGCCACACCAAGGCGGCGCGGCTGACGCTCGATCGGCTCGCGATCGGCCGGCTGGTGGAGCGCTCCGTGCCGGCGCTGGTGGTGCCGCACGGCCAGATGAAAACGAATCTGCTCGGCATGAGCTTCCTCGACCGGCTCGAACGCTGGGAGGTGCGCTCCGACCGGCTGATGCTGCACGGCTATCCAGAGCGCAGCTGAGGCCGCCGCGGCGGCGGTYCGTTCGCTTGCGCGGGCGGCAGGTCCCGGCCTAGATTCCAGCCATGRCCGATGCCCTGCCCYCACCATCGATCCGACTGGCCCTCAACGAGACTCCGCTCGGGCCATCGCCTGCGGCSATCGACGCCATCAARGCSGATCTSKCCGGCCTYGCCCGCTACACCGGCCGGGAGCTCGACGATCTCACGGCGGCSATTGCCGCGCGYGAAAACATCGCGCCGGAGCAGATCGTGCTCGGCGAGAACCTCAACGTGCTCGGACTATATCTGTCCGCGCGCGGCGGACGCGGCGGCACMTTCGTCTACTCCGAGCCGGGCTACACGGCGCTGGTCGATGCGGTGACACCGGCCGGCGGCCGCGTGGTCGGCGTGCCGCTGAATGCCGCGCTGGAGAACGACCTGCCGGCCATCGCGGCGGCGGTCGACGGCACCACGCGCGCGGTGTATCTCGTCAATCCGCACAACCCCTCGGGCACGGTCAGCGACACCGCCGCCTTCATCGCGGCGGTGCGCGACTTGTCGGCACGCACGCTCGTGATCGTCGACGAGGCCTATCTCGAATTCATGCCGGACTTTGCCGCCCGCAGCGTTGCGCCGCTGGTGCGCGAGGGCGGCAATGTCGCCGTGTTCCGGACATTCTCCAAGATCTTCGGACTCGCAAGTCTCGCGATCGGCTACACGCTGGCTCCGAAGCCGCTGGCCGCTGCGCTGAAGCAGATGGGCATCGGCGCGTTTTTCGGACTGAGCCGGCTGAGCCTGGTCGCCGCCACCGCGAGCCTCGGTGATCACGACTACGTCGCTTCGGTTCGTACCAAGGTCGCGGCCGAGCGCGAGGCCTGGCATGCGCTGCTGCGCGCTCGCGGGCGCCGCTTCAGCGCCTCACAGGCCAACTTCGTGTTCTTCGATTGCGGCCGGCCGCATGCCGAGGCTGCGGCGGCGCTCGCCGCCCGCGGCATCATCATCGGCCGTGCACAGCCACAATTTGACGCTTGGCTGCGCATCTCGATCGGACTGCCGGTCGAAAATGCGATTGCGCGCCAGGCCGTGGCAGAACTGCTGCCGGCCAGCGGATGAGTCAGGCGAACGCGGCCGCCGGCGCACGCTCCTCGACCATCGCCACCGCCTCGCGCAGCACCTCGATCCCGGCATCCGGCTTGACGCCGCGCTCGGCGAGATGACGGCGAAAGGCGCGCGCGCCCGGCACCGCGTGATAGGCGCCGACCAGATGCCGCGTGATCGCGTGCAGCCGCGAGCCCTCCCGGAGTTGGCGTTCAATATAGGGCTCGAGCGCCGCCAACGCGTCTTTCATGCTCCGATGCGGCGCGGCGTCGCCGAACAGCATGGGATCGACGTCGAGCAACTGCCACGGTTCCTGATAGGCGGCGCGCCCGAGCATCACGCCATCGACGTGAGCCAGATGCGCTTGCGCCGCCGCGATGCTGGTGATGCCGCCATTGATGATGACCGGCACGTTCGGCAGCCTCGCCTTCAGCCGATAGACCCGGTCGTAATCGAGCGGCGGGATGTCGCGGTTCTCCTTGGGCGACAGGCCGTTCAGCCAGGCCTTGCGCGCATGCACGATCAGCGCGTCGGCGCCCGCATCGACCACCGCATCCGCCAGCGTATCGAGCGCGAGCTCCGGATCCTGGTCATCGATCCCGATGCGGCATTTCACCGTGACGGGAATGCGCACCGCGCGCTTCATCGCCGCGACGCAGGCGGCGACGAGCTCAGGCTCCGCCATCAGGCAGGCGCCGAAGCGGCCATCCTTGACCCGGTCGGAAGGACAGCCGACATTGAGATTGATTTCGTCATAACCGAAGTCTTCGCCGATCCGCGCCGAGGTCGCGAGATCGGCCGGATCGGACCCGCCAAGCTGCAGCGCCACCGGATGCTCGCTCGCATCGAAGCCGAGCAGCCGCTTCCGATCGCCATGAATGACGGCGCCGGTGGTGACCATCTCGGTATAGAGCAGCGCCCGCCGCGACAGCAGGCGGTGAAACACCCGGCAGTGCCGGTCGGTCCAATCCATCATCGGCGCCACGGCGAAGCGCCAACGCGTTGATATCGTAGATTTATTCGTATTTTCAGTCATTTACAAGTCGTACCGGGAGCATCCGATATCCGCCTGTTGACGCCGATCTCCACCGATTTTCACCCATTTTGCGCCCCTCGGTACAACAATGTTGTACCGGAGAGATTGATGTTGTACCGGAATCCGGCACCCCTAGAGGCACCTAATGGGAACGATCACCGCTCGCAAGCGCAAAGACGGGACCACCGCCCATCTGGCCCAGGTCCTCATCAAGCGCGGCGGCGCCATTCTGCACCGGGAGGCTCGAACATTCGACCGGAGGCAGGCGGCCGCAGCCTGGCTGGAGAGACGGGAAAAGGAGCTGGCGGCACCAGGAGGGCTCGATCAGGAAAAAGGTCTCGACCCCGTCCTCTCCGACGTCATCGAGCGCTACGTTTCCGAGTCCAAGAAGGAGGTCGGGCGCACCAAGGCGCAGGTCCTGAACGCAATCAAAGGCTACGAGATTGCGCAGCGAAGGTGCTCAACGATCGATAGCACCGACCTCGTGGAATTCGCCAACCAGCTGGTAAGCAAAGTCCAACCCCAGACCGTCAGCAACTATCTCTCACACCTCGCGGCCATCTTCGCGATCGCACGCCCGGCTTGGGGATATCCGCTCGACCAGGCTGCCATGAAGGACGCCTTCGTCGTCGCCAAGAGGCTGGGGATCACGAGCAAGAGCCGGACACGGGAGCGGCGCCCGAGCTTGGCGGAACTCGATCTGCTGATGCAGCATTTCGGCGAACGGCAGCAAAGGCGGCCCTCGTCTGTGCCGATGCAGAAGGTCATTGCATTCGCAATCTTCTCAACGCGACGTCTCGAGGAAATCACGCGGCTGAGGCGAGCCGACCTCGATGAGGTCGGAAGCAAGATTCTGGTGCGTGACATGAAAAACCCTGGCGAGAAGCTCGGGAACGACGTCTGGTGCGATCTCCCCGCTGAGGCTCTCCACGTCGCACAATCCATGCCTTCGGATACCGATGAGATCTTTCCCTACACGACCGACGCAATCGGCATGGGATTCACGCGCGCATGCCAACTGCTCGGCATCGTGGATCTGCATTTCCACGATCTCCGCCACGACGGCGTTTCCAGGCTATTTGAAATGGGCCACAACGTTCCCCAAGTCGCAGCCGTCTCAGGCCATCGTTCCTGGTCGAGCCTGAAGCGATACACGCATCTCCGGCAGACGGGGAACAAGTATGAAGGCTGGAAGTGGCTGGAGGTCGTTACAGTGAAGACAGCTCCCGGATGAGCTTCGTTGACCGGTGTCCTATGAGAAGCCGTAGGTGCCCAGGGAGTGATCGACGATATCCTCTCATTCAATCGAGTGCGCATTTTTGAAAGCTGGCCGGCAGTGTACGCTCTACCTTGCGCGCGATCGTCGGAACTTCGACCGATCTTTCTGACGAAACTGTTTGCTAGTATCCGACTTTCCACCCGGAACATGGCCCAAGTCGGTGCTTGTTTGTATGCGACTTCGGCTCATGCACCGGGGAATAGACCATCTCGTTAGGCGGTTCGGGTCTCGGGTCCCTACATCGGGTAATCCACGACCTTGTCTTCTGACCAGCGAGCGAATGACGTCGGTAGTCGAGTTGTCACGCTTCGCCCGAAGGTCGTCCTTCCAATGAATGCGGGCGTGCAGGGGCGCAGGGCGCAGGCGTCTTGGTGCCAAACGCTCAACTCCGACGGCACACACCGTCCCCGGGGTCGAGATGGCTGAAAGCGGGTGTGAAAGCTGCCTCCCCCCCATCATGGCGCCATGGGCGGCGCTCTCTGACCTCCAGCCGTAGGGCGTCCTTCAGGTTGCGAGCAGAACCACGCGTTGTGCCATCCTGACATTGGCGTAGTCGATCATCTTGCCGTCGAGCGTCACCGCGCCATGGCCGTGCGCCTCGGCCTGCTCCATGGCCTCGACGATGCGGCGCGCCGTCGCGACCTCCTGCTCGGAGGGGAGGAAGGCGCGCTTCGTCACGGCGATCTGGTCGGGATGGATCACCTGCTTGCCGTCGAAGCCCATCGCGGCGGCCTTCACCGCGCTAGCCTCGGTCAACCTGGCGTCCTTGAAATCGCCGCACGGCCCATCGATCGCGCGCAGGCCGAAGGCGCGGGCGGCGACCAGCAGACGCATCATCGGATAGGCGAACAGATCCAGCGGCACGCTCTCGTAGCTGGCATCCGGGCCGCCGACGTGACGGTAGCTCGACGGCGAGGCGCCGATGGTCGAGGAGCGCGCGCCGATCGAGGCCGCGAGATCGCCGACCCCGAGATGCAGCGCGCCGACATCGGGGTGAGCCGCCGCCAGGGCCTCCACATTGACGAGCCCCCTCGCCGTCTCGATCAGCAATTCGATCGCGACCGGCCGCGCCCGCGCCGGTGCGGCTGCGCTCAGCGCCTGCGCCGTTGCGGCGACCGTGCCGACCTGCTCCGCCTTCGGTAGGATCACCGCATCGAGCCGCGGACACAAGGCGAGCGCGCGCAGCTCCTCTGCGACGGACGGACTATCAGCCGCGTTGACGCGAACGGAGACCAGTTTGTGGCCCCAGTCCAGCTCGGCGAGCGCCGTCACCGCCCCCGCAAGCGCCGCAGCCTTCTCCGCGGGCGGAACCGCATCCTCCAGATCGATGAACACGGCATCGGCCGGCGATCGCGCAGCCCCCGCGACCATGCGCGGCCGATGTCCGGGCACCGCCAGGTAGGTCCGTGTCGGTCGCGCGCTCACTGGGCGTCCTCCGGCCGCTGCAATTCGGCGAGGATGGCCGCGTTGTGCTCGCCGAGAGCCGGCACCGGCCCCATGCGCGGCGACATACCCGGAATGGTCAGCGGCGGCAGGAAGCTCATCAGAGGTCCACCGGGTGAGTCCACGCTCGTGATCCGTGATCGCGCGCGAAGCTGCTCATGGCTCAGGAAGCGCTCGACCGAATTCATCTCCGCATTGGCGATCGATGCACGGTCGAGCAGGGCCAGCGCCTCGGCACTGGTCAGCGCGGCGAAGCGGGCCTCGATATGCGCCTCGAGCGCCTCTCGATGCTGCATCCGCAACGGATTGGTGCTGAAGCGCGGATCGTCGGCGAACTCCGCATCGCCGAGCACGACGGCGCAGAAGGAGCGCCATTCGCGGTCGTTCTGGATGCCGAAAAACACCGTGCGGCCGTCGCCGACGCGGAACGGCCCGTAGGGCGCGATGGTCGCATGCTTGGCGCCGGTGCGAGGAAGCGGACGGCCGCTGCCATGGGCATAATACGCCGGGTAGCTCATCCATTCGGTGATCGAATCGAACAGCGAGACCTGGAAGGCGAGGCCTGTGCCCGTCCGCTCCCGGTGATAGAGCGCCATCAGCACGCCGTTCAGGATGTACATGCCGGTGGCGATATCGACGATCGAGAGTCCAACTTTCGCCGGCTCGGCCTCGGTGCCATTGACCGCCAGCACGCTGCCCTCGCATTGCACCAGCAGATCATAGGCCTTTTTGTTGCTGTAGGGCCCGCCAGGGCCATAGCCGGACACGTCGCAGGCGATCAGCCGCGGGAATCTCGCCACCAGGGCCGTCGCGTCGAGACCGAGCCGCTCGGCCGCGCCCGGCGCGAGGTTTTGGACGAACACGTCGGCCTGCGCCAGCAGCGCGTCGAGCACCTTGCGTCCTTCGGCGCTCTTGATGTCGATCGCCAGACTCTCCTTCGACCTGTTGGTCCAGACGAACTGGCTCGACATCCCGTTCATCACATGGTCGTAGTCCCGGCAGAAGTCTCCGACTCCGGGCCGCTCGATCTTGATGACACGGGCGCCCCAATCGGCGAGATGCCGGGAGGCGAGCGGCGCAGCAATCGCCTGCTCGACCGAGACGACCACGAGGCCGGACAAGGGAAGTCTGCTGCCGTCAGCCATGTCTCGTTCTCTCGCTGCCTTATGGAAGAGTACGACGAGGCCTCGATCGGCAGCAAGCCGATGCGCCGGCGCCGCCGGACCTTTCGGTGTCAGGACACTTCGTTGGAAATCTCGACGAGGTTGCGGTCGGGATCGCGGATGTAGACCGAGCGGATCGGTCCGCACGCGCCGGTGCGATCGACGATGCCCTCCTCGATGGCGATGCCGTTGGCCTGCAGGTGCCGGACGACATCCTCGAGCGGCGTCGCGGTGATCAGGCAGAAGTCGGCGGACCCGCTGGTCGGCCGCAGCGCCTTCGGCTCGAACTCCTTGCCGACCTGATGCAGGTTGATCTTCTGCCGCCCGAACTTCAGAGCCTTGCGGCCGCCGGCAAACGTGTCGACCGTCATGCCGCAGGCCGCGACATAGAAGCGACAGGTCGCCTCGATGTCGGCGACGGTCAGCACCAGATGATCAAGACGATCGATCCGCACCATCTCGTTTCTCCCTTCGTCGCGACGCACTCATCATCGTCTGCCTTGTTACGCATGCCGGCGGGCGGCCGGCATATGCAGCGCCTCCTGCTCGCGACGCAGCCGCACCGCCGGCAGGGTCTCGTCGATCGCGACATCCGACCAGGTGATGCAGGCGTCCTTCGCCACCGGACGGACCAGCCGCACCTGGTGCGCGAGGCCGAGCGGAAGATAGCCATGATCGAGCGAGGTCTCCGCCGGCGTCAGCTTGCCGAACACGGTATAGCCGCCCTCGCCATCGAGCACGTCGCCGGGCTTCAGGTCGCGCTTCGCGGTGGCGGCAACGTCGGCGTTGAAGCAGGTGGCGACGCCGGTCGGCTCGCCGCGCAGCGCGATCGAGGCCACGGAGATGCCGAGCTCGAGGCCGATCAGATGCCATTTCTTGTAGGCGCTCATGTAGCGGCCGCTCGGATCGGTGACGACGTTGTACTCCTCGAAGCAGTTGCGGATGTACTCGCTGTCACCCTCGAAGCACACCCAGACGCCCTTGCGGATGTCGTTGGCGATCGGACGCCCGTCCGTGGTGAGGCAGGACACCACCTCGACCTGGCCCTTGGCCTCGAGCACGCCGCCCTCCGCGCGCGGCCGCATCAAGGTCGGAATGTCGTCGACCGATCCCGGCGGAAAGGCCAGCCCCTCAGACGGTGCAGCGAGCCCGGTGGCATTGGCGATCGCCGCCGATTCGATCGCCGGCTTGGATCCATCCAGAAAGGCGTTGAACATTTTCGGATTCATGCCGCCGCGCGCGGCCTGCTCCGCGGTGAGGCCCCAATGATCCCACACCGTCTCCGGCGTCGATTCCCGATATTGCGGCAGCCATTTGTGGCCGCGTCCGGCCGCCACCACGGGGAAGCCGCAGGCACGCGCCCAGTCGACGAGATCGCAGGCCAGCGCCGGCTGGTCGCCATAGGCGAGGCTGTAGATGACGCCCGCCTGCCGCGCCTTGTGCGCCAGGATGGGTCCGCAGAACGCATCGGCCTCGACCGTGACGTTGATGATCGGCTTGCCGGCAGCAAAGGCCGCGAGACAATGCTCGACGGCGGCGACCGGGTTGCCGGTGCATTCCGCGACAACGTCGATCGCGCCGCACGCAATCAGCGCCTGCCAGTCGTCGGTGACGAACGTCGTGCCATGGCGCAGGGCATCATCCAGCGACGTGGCGGCATAGCGCTCCTCAGTCCAGCCGACGCGCTTGAGGTTCTCGATGGCGCGGGCCGGCGACAGATCGGCAATGCCGACCAGATGGATGCCGGGCGTGCGCAGCACCTGGTGCAGATACATCGCACCGAACTTGCCGGCGCCGATCAGCCCGACCTTGATCGGCCGACGGGCCACGGCGCGCCCCATGAGCTTGGCATAGAGGTTCATGGATGGATCTCCCTTGGGCTAGGTCGCGTTGCGATGCTGACGCAGCGACGATGGGACGAGGAAGGCGAAGTCGCATCCCTCCGGCGCCTGCGTCACGTTCTGTCGATACAATGCCTCGTAGCCCCGCTCAGGCTGAGGCGGCGGCACATGATCGCGGAGCCGGCGCGCAAGCTCGTCGTCGTCGACCAGAACGTCGAGGCGCTTGTCGCGCACCGACAAGCGGATCCGGTCGCCATTTCTGACGGCCGCGAGCGCGCCGCCGACCGCGGCCTCCGGCGACACGTGCAGCGCGATCGTGCCGAATGCCGTGCCCGACATGCGGGCGTCGGAGATGCGCAGCATGTCCTTCACGCCGCGTTGCGCCAGCTTCTTCGGGATCGGCAGATACCCCGCCTCCGGCATCGCCGCCGCGACGGGGCCGGCATTCTGCAGCACCAGGACGTCCTCGGGATGGACATCGAGGTCGGGATCATCGATGCGCCGGGCGAGATCCTCCAGGCTGCTGAACACGACGGCGCGGCCCTCCGTCTCGAACAAGGCCTCTGTCGCCGCCGCGCGCTTGAAGATCGCCCCGTCGGGGGCAAGGTTGCCATGCAGCGCGATCAACCCGCCCTGGCGCGACACCGGATCGGAGAGCGGACGCACCACGCTGCGGTCGACCCAATCGAGCGGCTCGTCGAGCCGCTGCGCCAGGCTGCGCCCCTCGACGTTGAGGGTGTCCAGGTTCAGCAGCGGACGCAGCTCGCGCAGCACCGCTCCCATGCCGCCAGCGGCGTGCAGATCCTCCATGTAGCCCTCGCCGACCGGCTTCAGATCGACCAGCACCGGCGTCTCGTCGGAGATCTCGTTCAGCCGCGACAGCGGGATGCGGATGCCGAGCCGTCCGGCGACGGCGGTCAGGTGAATCACGGCATTGGTCGAGCCGCCCAGCGCCATCAGAACGCGGAACGCGTTCTCGACCGATTCATGCGTGATGACCTGGCTCGGCGTGATCGGCGTGTTGATCAACGCGACCGCCGCCCTGCCCGTTTCCTCCGCCGCAACCAGACGGTCGGAATGAGTGGCCGGAATGGTCGCCGTTCCCGGCAGCGACATGCCGAGCGTTTCGGCGATGCAGGCCATCGTGCTCGCCGTTCCCATCACGGCGCAGGTGCCGCTGGTGACCGACAGCCGGCCTTCGATCGTGTCGATCTCGTCGCGCGAAATCTCGCCGCCGCGATACTTGCCCCAGAAGCGCCGGCAATCGGTGCATGCGCCCAGCCTCTCGCCGCGATGGCGCCCGGTCGACATCGGACCGGTCACGAGCTGGACCGCCGGGATGTTGGCCGAGGCCGCCCCCATCAACTGCGCCGGCACCGTCTTGTCGCAGCCGCCGATCAGCACGACCGCATCCATCGGCTGCGCCCGGATCATCTCTTCCGTATCCATGGCCATGAGGTTGCGGAACATCATGCTGGTCGGGTTCAGGAACACTTCACCGAGCGAGATCGTCGGAAAGGTTCGCGGCAGCGCACCAGCCGCCAGCACGCCGCGGGAGACGGCCTCGACCAGCTCCGGCATCGCGCGGTGGCAATTGTTGAAGCCGGACGGCGTCACCGCAATGCCGACGATGGGCTTGCCCAGCATCTCGGTGGACAGACCCATCGAGCGCGCGAACGAGCGGCGAAGATAGCGTGCGAAATCCTGATCGCCATAGTTCGTCAGGCCGCGGGCGATGCCATGGCTCCTGCTCATCCTAATTGTCCTTGCGCGCGTCTGTGGAGAGGTCTCTGCGGAACCGGACGCCGAGGAGATCCTCGAACACCCGGATCATGCCGCCCTTGTCGTGGTCGCCATGGCCGCGCAGCAGCGCCTGCTGATACGTGGCGGTGGCCGCGGCCAGCACGGGCATCGGAATGCCCCGTGCTGCCGACAGCTCGGCTGCGCTCACCAGATCCTTGTAGGCGTGCTTCATCGGATAGCCGTCACTGAACCGATTCTGCAGGATGCGCGGGACGAAGAATTCGGAGGCGTAGCTGCGGCCGGTGCCGCCGTTCACGACGGCGCCGACCTTCTCGGGATCGAGCCCCATCCTCGCCGCCATGGGCAGCACCTCGGCGAGAGCCGCAGCGTTGATGTCGAACAGCAGCTGATTGATCAGCTTGGTCAGCTGGCCCGCGCCGGCGGCGCCCATGTAGAGGATGTCGCGGCCCATGCGCTGGAGCCATGGCCGGGCAGCCTCGAACGCGGCGGCATCGCCGCCGCACATGATGGTCAGCGTCCCGTCCTCCGCCCGGGCCTGCATGCCCGACACCGGCGCATCGACGAACGACAGCTGCATGTCGCGGAGCGTCCTGCCGATCTCCACCGTCGCGCCGTAGCTGATGGTGCTGGTATCGATGACCAGCGCTCCCGGCTGAAGCCGCTTCGCGACCCCATCGACGCCGAACAGGACCTCGTTCACTGCTGAAGTCCCGGGGAGGCTCAGGACCAGCACCTCCGCGCCCGCGAGATCGGCAACGCGGGTCGTTGCCTGTACGCCCCGATCGGCGAACTCGGCGAAATGTTCGGCGCGCCGGCTGCAGACGATGTAGTTGCCGGGCGGCCTCGTGAGATTATGGGCCATCGGCCTGCCCATCTGTCCGAGCCCGACAAATCCGATCGTCACGTTCCTCTCCCTCTCGATTTGCGAGCGACCATCGGGCAAGCCAATCGCGAGGGCCATCGTTCATTGGCGACGGCCGACCTCGCAGCTCACGATGGCCGCGCCGCGCGCCCCCTGCCATCGCAAGCCGCGATGGCGCCCGTGCCGAGTCGATGGTTTTCGCGCTGTCCTGCCAAATCTATTCTCGCGGCAACCCAGCAGGGCGGGCTTCGCGCGCTGGGAGCAATCAAGAAGCACATCGCCGCACGAGGGAGGCACATTTGGATCAGCATTCCGGCCCGCCGTCAGGCGGGAGCATCTGGCCTGTCGCGTTCCCGGCACGCCTCCGCCATGACGCTGCGACGCTCGCTCGCCGAGCGCCCCGTGCCGCCGCGCGGCTGTGTCCGCCCCCCGCCCCTTCGAACCGGCCCGCCTCGCATGCTTGAGACCGTCCCCGTGCGAACGAATACGCGCGCCCCGTTTCAACCGCCGACCATCGCGCGGCTCTTCAACGGCGCACTCGACCATATCGAGGAATGGCTGATCGCGACCCTCATTGCGGCGGCGACCGGCCTGATCTTCATCGCCGTGCTGCATCGCTATGGCGCGGGCGAGTCCATCGCGCTCGCGAGATGGGCAACGGCACACGGTCTGCCGCGGCTCGCCGCCGCTGCCCAAGCGGTGTTTACCTTTGCCTCGGAGCTCGACCTGTCCTGGGCCCAGGAGCTCTGCATCTACATGTTCGTCTGGATGGCGAAGTTCGGCGCCGCCTATGGCGTCCGCACCGGCATCCATGTCGGCGTCGACCTGCTCGTCAACCGCCTCCCCGAACATTCGCGCAAGCAGGTGATCCTGTTCGCTCTGCTATGCGGTGCGGTCTTCACCGGCATGATCGCGACCTTCGGCGCCTCGTTCGTCCGCGCCATGTTCCACACCGGCCAGCAGTCGAACGATCTCGAGGTGCCGATGTGGATCGTCTACCTCGCCATCCCGCTGGGATCGGGCCTGATGTGCTTCCGCTTCCTGCAGGTCGCCTGGTCCTACTTCTGGACGGGGACGCTGCCGCATCACGACGAGGCCCATGTCGAGGGGGTGCAGGCCAACGCTTCGCCGGCGCTGCATCCGCAGCCAGCGGGAGCGGCGACGAAGGCGGCCGCGCGCAAGCTCTCGCCGCTCGGCTTCATCCTGATCCTGGCGCCGATCCTGATCTTTGCGATCTGCATCGCGGGCAAGGCCGAGCTGTTCATCCTGCCGCAGGCGCTGCGGGCCGCAACCATCTTTGCGCTGCTGATCTCGCTCATGCTGACCGGCGTGCCCGTCTCCATCGCGCTCGGCCTGACCGTGATGACCTTCCTGTTCACGCTGACGGCGGTGCCGATCGAAGCGGTCTCCATGAAGCTCTTCACGGGCATCGAGAGCTTCGAGATCATGGCGATTCCGTTCTTCATCCTCGCCGGCAACTTCCTCACCCATGGCGGGGTCGCGCGCCGCATGATCGGTTTCGCCACCTCCCTGATAGGGCACTGGCATGGCGGTCTCGGCCTCGCGGGCATCGTCGCCTGCGCGATGTTCGCGCTGGTGTGCGGATCGAGCGTTGCGACCGTCGCGGCGATCGGCGCCATCGTGCTGCCCGAAATGGTCCGGCACGGCTACCCGATGCGCTTCGGTGCCGGCATCATCACGGTGGCGGGCTCGCTCGGCATCCTGATGCTGCCCTCGATCCCCAAGATCGTCTACGCCGTCGGGACCAACACCTCGATCGGCGCGCTGTTCGTCGCAGGTCTCCTGCCCGGCCTTCTGCTCACCGCCATGCTCTGCGTCGTGACCTGGTGGCTGGCTCGCAAGCGCGACTACCCGCGCCTGCCCAAGGCGAGCTGGGGCGAGACGCTGCGGACGTTCCGCGAGAGCATCTGGGGATTGATGCTGGTCGTCATCATCATCGGCGGCATCTACTCCGGCCTGTTCACCGCCACCGAAGCCGCCGCGATGGCCGCGGTCTACTCCTTCTTCATCTCGGTCTTCGTCTACAAGGCGATCGGCATGAAGGACGTGCCGCGGGTGCTGCTGCGCGCCGCCAACACCAGCGCGATGCTGCTCTACATCGTCACCAACGCGGTGCTGTTCTCGTTCGTGCTGTCGAACGAGAACCTGCCGTCGACGCTCGCCGACTGGATCGCCGCACAGAATCTCGGCTGGATCGGCTTCCTCGCGGTGGTCAACGTGCTCCTGCTGCTCGCCGGCAACTTCATGGAGCCGAACTCGATCATCCTGATCATGGCCCCGATCCTCGCGCCCGCCGCCAAGAAGCTCGGCATCGATCTCGTCCATTTCGGCATCGTCATCGACGTCAACATGGAGGTTGGGCTCTGCCACCCGCCGGTCGGCCTGAACCTCTACGTCGCCTCGATGATCGCAAGGATGCGCATCACCGACCTCGCGGTCGCTGTCCTGCCCTGGCTGATCACCATGCTCGGCTTCCTCGTCATCGTCACCTATTGGCCAGGCCTGACATTGTGGCTGCCGCGGATGTTAGGGATGCTCTGACATGCGCCTCCTCGCGCCCGGCTCGACCGGATCCCGCGTGCTGCTGAGCTCGCCCGCGCCCGACGATCGCTCCACTGTGACGTCGAATGTCTCTCCGCCAGCCGGCCTCCGGACGCCGTAAAGCTGCGGCGGCTGCCTCTCAGGCCCAAGAAAGGAAACGCCAATGAAACGAAGCCTTCTGTTGATCATGGCTGCGGCCTTCATCTCCAGCGCCGAGGCCGCCCTCGCCCAGGCGCCGATCGTGATCAAATTCAGCCATGTCGTCGCCCCCGATACGCCGAAGGGCAAGGGCGCGCTGAAGTTCAAGGAGCTGGCCGAGACGTATACGGGTGGCAGGGTCTCGGTCGAAGTCTATCCGAACTCCAGCCTGTACAAGGACAAGGAGGAGATCGAAGCCTTGCAACTGGGTTCGGTGCAGATGCTGGCGCCCGCGACGGCGAAGTTCGCCCCGCTCGGCGTCAAGGAGTTCGAGGCGCTCGACCTGCCCTGGCTGTTCAAGGACGAGGCCACCTATGCCGCCGCCATGAAGGGGCCGATCGGCAAATATCTGTTCAAGAAGCTCGAAGCGAAGGGGCTCACCGGGCTTGGCTATTGGGACAATGGATTTTATCTCGCGTCATCCAACCGGCCTCTGATCGAGCCGAGCGACTTTCAGGGCCTGAAGATCCGCATCTCCGGCTCGAAGGTCGCCGACCGCTATTATCGCGAGGTCGGCGCCGTTCCTCAGATCATGGCGTTCTCGGAGGTGTATCAGGCGCTGCAGACCGGGGTCGTCGACGGGTGCGAAAACACGGCCTCGAACTACCTCACGCAGAAGTTCCACGAGGTCCAGAAGCACATCACCACCTCCTATCACGAGCATCTCCAATATGCCGTGATCGTCAATTCGAAGTTCTGGGCCGGGCTTCCCGCCGACATCCGCGCTCAGCTGGAGAAGGCCATGGACGAAGCGACGGACTACACCAATTCGATCGCCAAGAAGGAGAACGACGACGCTCTCGCCGAGCTTAAGGCATCCGGCAAGAGCACGTTCCACGACCTCTCCGACGCGCAGCGGGCCAGATGGGCGCAGGCCATGCGCCCGACCTATCGATGGGCCGTCGGCCGGGTCGGCCAGGAGGTCATCGACCTGATCTTCACGGAGCTGAAATTGAACTCGAATTAGCCCCGATCGAGCGCTCTCCTCCGGCGTGGCATCGGCCGCGTTCAGGCGAGCGGGGCGAGCGTCTCGACCAGATAGCGGGCGACCAATGGAAGCGCGCGGTAGTCGCGATAGGCCACATAGAGGGTCCGGTTGGCCCAGGGCTCGTCGAGCGGCACCGCGCGAAGGCTGCGGCTGTCCAGGTAAGGCAGCACGGCGCCCTGCGGCAGGATGGCGATGCCGAGGCCTGCCTCCACCATGCGTCGGATTCCATCGAAGCCGAAGACATGGACGCGCAAGTTGATCTCGACGCCCGCCTCGCGTGCCGCTTCGAGGACCTTGGCCTGAAGCGAGCTGCCGACCTGCAAGCCGACGTGATCGTAGTTTTCCAGGTCACGAATGGTGACCGCCTTCGCATCCGCCAGCGCATGGCCGGACGGCACGATCACCATCAGCGTATCGCGGCGATAGATGCGCTGTTCCAGATCGGTCTGGCCGATATGGCCGGAAAATATGCCGATGTCGGCCGTCCCGTCCCTCACCGCTTCGATGATCCGCGCGCTGGTATCCTCGCGCAGCTCGATCCGGACGGCGGGACGCTGATCGACATAGACCTTCAGGTCTTCAGGAAGGAATTGCGTCACCGCCGAGGTATTGGCCCAGAGCCGGATGCGCCCGCGCTCACCGGTGGTGAACTCGCTGAGATCGGCCTGGAGCCGGTCGACGGCGGAATTGATGCCGCGGACATGCTCATAGAGCACCTGCCCTGCAGCCGTCGGCCGGATGCCATCCCGCAGCCGGTGAATCAGCGCTACGCCGATCTGGTCTTCGAGATCGGAGATCCGCTTGCTGATCGCGGAGGCAGCAATGCCGTTGACGCGAGAGGCCTGCGCGATGTTGCCGTGCTCGATCACCACGGCAAACAGACGCAGCGAAACGAAGTCCAGCGTGCGCATCTTGCTCCTTTCTTCGACGAAGCCCGCTGCAGCGGGATAGCAAGTCTCGGGGCCACCCTCAATCCGCCAGCGGAGCACAACAACCGCTGACGCCCATCGTCGCACACACGACGCCCACAGGCATCGCGTCTGGCGATGCGAGGCATATCGACCGGATGGTTCTGGCTCTGAATGGGCAAAACTATCCTGAAGCCGGGACCATCGGCCAGATGGTTTGAATGCCGTAACGCAAAACAAGCACAGCGGCAACGGGGAGGTTGACCTTGGACTCGACGATCGCCGCACGAGCAATATCGAAGATCGGCTGGCGTCATCTTCCGCTGCTGTTAGCCTGCTTTGTCATCGCCTTCCTCGACCGCGTCAATATCGGCTTTGCCGCCCTGACGATGAATGCCGACCTGACGTTCTCGGCATCCGTCTCCGGCCTGGGTGCAGTGCTGTTCTTTCTGACCTATGTCGCGTTGGAGGTGCCCTCGAACCTCGCGCTCGACAGATACGGCGCGCGGCGCAGCCCGGCCCGCTTGGGGGGCGAGGACGAGACCGCAACGGCTCCGACTGCGGCCGAATAGGAGCGTGCCATGTCGCTTGCCCAGATCCCCCCTGCAACACCTCTCTACGAGGTCTACGCGATCAAATATGCGGAGTTGAAGCAGCGCCCCGCCTCCGACATCTTCCTGGGAGCCGATCCGCACGACGCTCCCGTCGACATGGACTATTTCGTCTGGCTGATCCGGTCGCCGGAACGGTCTGTTCTCGTCGACATGGGATTTAACCGCAACGTTGCGGCCAAGCGCGGACGACGGTTCATCCGTTGCCCGGGCGACGGCCTCAGGGCGCTCTCCGTCGATCCAGCGGAGATCGAGGACGTGATCGTGACGCATCTCCATTACGATCATGTCGGCAACTATGCGCTGTTTCCGAAGGCCCGGTTTCACCTTCAGGATCGCGAGATGGCGTTCGCAACGGGACGCATGATGCGCCATCGCTGTCTGTGCATGGCCTACGAGCCAGAGGATGTCTGCGCGATCGTGAGAAACGTATTTGCCGGCAGGGTCGAGTTTCACGACGGCGACGAGGACATTGCGCCGGGGATCTCCGTCCACCTCGCGCCCGGTCATACAGCCGGCCTGCAATTCGTCCGCGTGGCGACGCACCGCGGTTGGATGGTACTTGCGTCCGACGCGTGCCACTACCGCCGCCATTTGGAACGAAACGAAGTGTTTCCTCTCGTCACCAGCGTGCCCGATCTGCTGGAAGGATATGGCAAGTTGCGCAGGCTCGCGACATCGTCCGAGCTCATCATTCCCGGACATGATCCCGCAGTGCTTAGCTCATTTCATCGTGCCCAATCAGATGATCCGCTAACGGTCAGGCTTGATTAGGCAGCTGAGGTTGTCGCCGACGTCATACGCTGCACAATGACGGAGCGGCGCGACCGGTCATTCTGTCAGATGATCGACGGCGTCGAAGATGACGCCGCCAGCCAACCGGCCGCACGCAGATTAGTTCTCGAGCGGCTTCACCGGCCGCTGCTCCGATGGATCACCGCGTCGAAAATCCCCCGACCGTCTCTCTCAGTGCGCGCGAGGACAACAAGAAGAATCCGGCCGCGACCACGATCAGCACGGATGCGCCGATCAAGGCTCCCATGATCCCGGAGGCCGCGGCCGCGCGGCAGGCCGCATCGATCGCCGCATCGGGTGACACCGCCTGGCCGCGATTGCACAGGGCGCTGAAGTCGCCGGCGGTGAAGCTCCGCCGCGCAAGAGCGTCGCTGACGATGCCCACGAACAGCGGGCCGAGGCCAGCGCCGAAGAGTCCCGTGAAAACACCGAATACGGCGACGGCGGTCGAGCGCATCCTGACGCCCGCGATCGCCTGTACGGTGGCATAGGACGGGGCGGAATAGAAGAAGGCGAGGATCCCGCCGAGCGTGATCAGCGCGACGGCCGGCTGCAGCGCCGTCTGGGCGAAGCCGGCCGCGAAGCAGGCGGCGCCTGCCGTGCATCCGATCGCCGGCAACCACATCGACCAGCGTCGATCGCGGCGCGCGAGCCAGTCCGTCAGATTGCCGCCGATCAGCATGCCCGTCCCGATCGAGACGAAGGCGATCAGGCCGTTGACCAAGCCGGCCTGACCAAGACTCATCTGGTGCACACGAAGCAGATAGACCATCTGGAATTGTCCGATGGCGTTGAGCGCACAGGTGCAGACGGTCCCCGCCACGACGAGCCGGCGGAAGGCGCTCAGCCGCAAGAGCTCGCGCAGCACGGCACCGAAGCTCGGCGCAGCATCGCGGACGATCGCCCCTTCGGCGAGGCCGCGCGGCGGCTCCCGCAGCAGCAGGATCATCAGGAGCGAGACCACGACCCCGGGCACGCTCATCACGAAGAACACCATGCGCCAGCCCCAGTGCTGGGCGACGATGCCCGCCAGCAGCGAGCCGAGAAAGAAGCCAAGAGGAATTCCGAGCAGGAAGATGGCCAACGCCGAGGCACGCCGCTCCGGCTTGTAGTGATCCGCCACGAGCGACGTTGCCGGCGGCATGTAGCCGCCCTCGCCGACCCCGACCAGGACACGGAGCAGGAACAGTTGAACGAACCCGGCCGCCAGACCGCACAGACCGGTGGCGACCGAGAACACCATGATGCAGACCGTGAGGATGCCGATGCGGCTGCGGCGCTCGGCCAGGTAGCCGATCGGAATGCCGGTCAGCGAATACATCACCGCAAAGGCCAGCCCCTGCAGCATGCCGATCTGCAGATCCGACACGCCGAGCTCGTGCCGGATCGGCTCGACCACCGCCGAGAGAATCGCACGGTCAGCGAAGCTCAGCGTGTTGGCCAACAGCAGGATCGTCAGCAGCCGCGCCCGGTACGATCGCCGTAACAATTGACTCTGCGCAGCGTCGGCCGCGCCCAATGATGCCGACAGGATCGTCATGGTCCCTCCCCTGATGAATCCGAAGCCGCTTGACCGCAGCCTTTCTGGATTGATGGCGCGAGGCCCCGCTGCGCGGCGCCTCGCATCGTCGTTCGACGAGCGCTGCTCGTGATGGGTCAACCTGATCGGCCGGCCGTTGCCGGCCGGCGCTGCGGCGCGCCTAGCGCTTCGACAGCGCCGGAATCACGGCTTCCGCGAACAGGCTCACGGAGTCCACGACCTCGTCGAAGCTGAGATCGCCGAAGGCGAAGTTGCCGCTGAGATAGTTGACGCCGCTGATCTCGACCTGGCGCTCGATCTCGGCGCGCACTGTCGTCGGCGATCCGATCACGACAAACCCGCTTTCGATCAGCGGATCGAGCGTTGGCGGCAGCTTCCAGCCGCGCGGCTCGCTGTCATAGCGGTGCCACAACGTCCAGAAGCTCTTGTGATGGACCTGCCAGGCGCGGTCGGCAATCTCCCGGGCCAGCGCATCGGTCTTCGCCACCACGATGTAGCGATTGACGCCGAACAGATTGGCCGACGCCCGTCCGTCGAGCACGGAGGCCTGCTCCGAGCGATAGCGCAGCACGACCTCACGCACACGCTCGACCGGGCCGGCACAGACCATGTTGAAGAAGTTGCGCGCCGGCCAGGCCGCGGAGTCGGGGCCACCCGCCGCATACCAGATCGGCGGCGGCGACTGCACCGGACGGATCGAGAGATTCACGTCGGCGTAGGACCAGTGCTTGCCCTGATAGTCCAGCCGCCCGGTCGCCAGCCCCTGGCGAATGATCTCGAACGCCTCCTGGTACCTTTCGAGCGCCTCGGACGGGTTCACGCCGAGATAGCCAAGCTCGAAGCCCGACGCGCCACGCCCGACGCCGAACTCGAAGCGGCCGCCGGACAGATTGTCCAGCATGCAGATCTCCTCGGTCAGACGCATCGGATTGTAGACCGGCAGCAGATACACCAGCGGACCGAAGCGCAAAGTCTTGGTGCGCTGCGACATCGCAGCGAGAAACACGCTCGGCGACGGCGTCGTGCTCAGCGGCGTGCCATGGTGCTCGCTCATCTGGTAATGCGAGAAGCCCAGGCTCTCGTATAGGGCCGCAAGCTTCAGCCGCTCCTCATATTGCAGCGCAGCCGACCGGCCGGACGAATCGTTCTGGTCGAATACTCCAAACTTCATTTGCCTTCCTTCGATGTCTCTCATCCCGGCGCGACACTACAGAACAGATAACAGTTGTCAACGCAACGATGTCCAAACAACGTTATGCGCTCGCGGCAGCGCCCTTGGCGGCCACAGTCGCGACGCTTTTCCCATTGCATCCAACGAGGTGAGCAGATTGCCGCAGTGCGGCACGCCATCGGAGGCCACGGCGAGGCGCGAACCGGCCTGCTGGCAGGCTGCGAGAACCGGCTTGACATCGATATCGTTGTGTTGACATCATTCTTGCAACGAGCGGCAGGGACGTCGTCCTGAGCCGTCCGGCGAGCCGAGCGAGGCAACGGCCAGCCCGGCTCAGCGCACCCGAGGAGACACGCCCGAACAACGGGCGTGGTGCCACAGACCAAGAGAGGAAACATGCCAGAGCCACTTTACCCATCCGTCGGATTTTGGGGTCTTTCGCGGCCCATGCGTTTCGAGGCCGACGTGCGCGACTGCGAGGTCATCGGCGAGATTCCGAAGGACCTGCGCGGATCCTATTTCCGGGTCGGGCCCGACCGCGCCTATCCGACGCTGGAGGGCGACGCGCTGATCAACGGCGACGGCGTGATTTCGGTGTTCCGGATCGAGGATGGCGGAGTGGACTTCCGCTGCCGCTATGTCGAGACCGAGCGCCTGCGCCACGAGCGCAAGGCGCGCCGCCGCCTCTACGGCATCTATCGCAACGAATTCACCGATGACCCGTCGACGGCGGGCACCGATCGCGACAACACCGCAAACACGCACGCGTTCTCGCATCACGGCAAGCTGTTCGCCCTGCGCGAGGACAGCTACCCGACCGAGATCGATCCGAAGACGCTGGAGACGCTCGGCACCTGGACCTGCGGCAACCGCCTCAAGTCGAAGACCATGACCGCCCACCCCAAGATCGATCCGGACACCGGGGAATGGTGGGGCTATGGCATCTTCGCGCATAAGCGCTACGAGGGCGAGATGACGCTGCAGGTCATCGACCGCAACGGCAAGCTGATCCGGGAAGAGGAGTTCATGTCGCCCTTCCCCGGCATCGGCCACGATTTCGCGCTTACGACCGAGCACATCATCTTCCCGATCATGCCGCTGACGGTCGACCTGAGGCGGGTCCGGCAGGGTGGCGATTTCTACGCCTACGATCCCGACCTCACGCCGGTCTACGGCATCATGCCGCGCGGCGGCAGCGTCTCGCAGATCAAATGGTTCAAGGTCCCCGGCGCGTTCCTGGCGCATGTGATGAACGCCTATTCCGAAGGGCATCTCGTGCACATCGATGCGCCGCTCGCACGTGGCAACAGCTTCGCCATGTTCCGCGACGTGTCCGGCAACAAGACCGATCCGGCGCTCGGCATTCCGATGATTTCGCGGCTGACCTTCGATCTGAAGAGCGGCGAAGTCTCCATCAAGCAGTTTCCCGGCTCGATCGGCGAGATGCCGCGCTGCGATGAGCGCTTCGCGTCGAAGCGCTACCGCTATGGCTTCCACCGATCGCTCGAGGGCATCACGCGAATCGACTGGCAGACCGGCGAGCGCTCGATTTGCGCCACGCCGCACGCGCCCGGCGGAACGCAGGAGCCGGTGTTCGTGCCGCGCGCGCCGGACGCTCCGGAGGGCGAGGGCTATGTCGTCTGCCTCGCCAACGTCGCGTCGGAAAACCGCGCCGAGCTCATCGTGGCTGACGCGATGAAGATGGAACAGGGCCCGGTGGCGACCGTTCGTCTGCCGTTCAACCAGCCCGCGGCGTTCCACGGATGCTTCGTCTCCGACTGGCAACATTGATGCGCCGGCGTGCGGCACCACTGCCGCACGCCGCTGCAGCCTGCGAGCTGCAGCAGCGTTCTCGACACCGCTGAGACGCGCATCGGCGTCACACCGGTTCTTGACTGAGGGCAGGCTTCGAGCAGTCCCCCGACGAGGGCCCCTCTCCTCGCGGCGGGCCGCCCAGCGGGCGCGCGTCCAGCCCTGCGCGGGCGGTCGTCGTCCGGCTGGGGTGGAGCTCGCGCCACCGTTCAGGGCGGGCCGACCGATCCCGTGCGGTCCAAGCCCCTGAAATGCCGGGTTGATGGAAACCGTTCTGCGCGCGTAGTGTTCGCGAGCTTCACCTCGGACAGTGATTCCGGGCATCTGCCCGGACAAGGTGCAGCGATGAGCCACTGATCTCGGCCTCAACGTCCGAGAAGGGGCTGACGAGATTGCCTTGATACGTCCGACAGACGCAGATATTTGCCAGCAAGCCCATCGCAGATGACACAGACCAGCAGATCGGGACACGATCATCGTCCAGTCAGCGGCGCGCGCGGGACCGGCTCCGACGAGGTCGGACATCTCGATGATCTCGTCCTGGTCCGGATCATGCGCATGGCGGAAATGGTCGCGCGTCTGTCAGCCATCAACCTCGAAGCGCGCTACGGCATCCGGATGACCGACATGCGGATCCTGGCGCTGCTGCACGATGCCGACAGGATGTCGGTGGCCGAGATCAGCCGTCAGGCACGGGTGGACAAGGCCTGGATCAGCCGCCTCTCTCGCGAGCTCGAGGACAAGGGGCTGATCGAGCGCGTTCCCGACCCCGAGGACTCCCGCGCCATGCTGCTCTCGCTCACCCGCAAGGGCCGCGACATCCAGCGCAGGCTGCTGCCCGAAGCGACGAAGCGCGAGCAATTCCTGCTGCGGGGAATCGACCGTCGCAAGCTCGTCACCGTGCTCGCGAAGCTCGATCAGAATCTCGGGGCTCTACTGGGCGAGGCCGGACTCATGCTCGATCAGTCAGGGCAAGATTGATCCCATCGATCGGCCTGACTGAGATCAGGCTGGCCTTCATATCCGGCGGCACGAGCCCTCGACCCTCACGTCAAAGGGGTGGTCTGCCGTCTTGCTCCATTTGCTATGACCTCTCTCACGAGGTTTAAATGTCTTGACATCCATTATGTTGTTTTGACATCATTTACGATAGGAGCGACGTCATCACCGCCCGCGAGAGCAGAGGCCGCAGAAACCGTCAATGTCGCTCACGCTGAGGAACCGTTGATGTCCAATCTTCCGATCGCCTTGTGCGAGGCCCTGTCAGAACTCGGCACGGCAATCACGCCACAGCTGATCCAGCAGACATCGTTGCTGCTGGCTCCGACCGCGGCGCGTCCCGCCCCGTCGTTCTGCAGCGTGGAGCGCGATCTCGCTTATGGCCCGCACGAGCGACACCGGCTCGACGTGTTCGTCCCGGTCGCCGCCGGCCAGTCCCGTCCGATCCTGGTCTATGTCCATGGCGGCGGCTTCACGATGGGCAGCAAGGGCGGTCCTGACGATCCGTTCTTCAACAATTTCGGCGCCTGGGCGGCGCGCGCAGGCTTCGTCGGCGCCACCCTCAATTATCGCCTCGCGCCTTCGCATCAATGGCCGGCCGGGCCGGAGGATCTCGATGCCGCCGTCACCTGGCTGCGCGACCATGCGGCGCAGTTCGGCGGCGATGCTGACAAGATCGTCCTGGTCGGGCAGTCGGCCGGCGCCGTTCACGTGGCCGGCTATCTCACGCTCGCCAAGCATGACGGCCGCGCCCCCCTGGCGGCCGCGATTCTGCTGTCGGGCATCTTTGATCTCGAGCGGCACCAGGGCGGCCTGCCCTCCGAGGTCCTCTATTACGGCGATGACCCAGCGCGCCGGGCCGAGCAGTCGACGCTGGCCGGGCTGTTCCAGCAGCGCGTGCCGTGCCTGTTCACCGTCTCCGAATTGGACCCGCCGACGTTCCAGCGCCAGGCCGCCCATCTGGTCGAGCATTGCATCGCCGTGCACGACCGGCTCCCCCGCCTGATCTATCTGAGCGGGCACAATCACCTGACACCCGGCTACAGCCTGGGCGGCGCCGACAGCGCCTTCAGCGAGCTGTTGGAGAGGTTCGTCCGTCAGATGACCTAGATCATGATGCGCTTCTACAGAAACGCATCATGATCTTACCTCTTTGTTTGAGCATGATCTTTTCGGAAAACCGGTTTCCACTTTTCCGGATCATGCTCTAGGTCAGACGTGCTGGACACCGCCGCGCGGGACGCGCCGGCGCCACCATCGGGCCTCGCCGTGACCGGCGAGGCCTTTGCGTGTGATGGGCATGGCTCCCCACGCAGATCCAGGGCCTGATGGCTCTCCCCGCACCGGCCTTTTTCGTCCTGGAGCTGTCGTGGGCCGCGCCGCCCCATGGTGCGGACCCGGTCATTCGAAATGCTGGGTTGAAGGAAGTGGCCTCGGCCGCGTAGTGTGGCATCCAAGCGTCATCGTATGCAACGGATCAGCGCCCTGCTCCGGCGCCAGCTGCAAGCGATGTCGCCATCGGCCTTCCCCGGTCCGGGGCATGGCTATCGTCCCACCTTCGCCCGCGTTCGAGTTGACGCCGAAAAACACCACCAGCCTGCAGCGAATGAAGAAGACCACCAAGGCCCGCTCCGACCGTCGTCGGCCCGCGGACAAGACCGCCGCCCCTCAGGACCAGGTCCAGTACCTCGACGATCTCATCGTCGTGCGGATCGCGCGCATGTCGGAGGCGATCGCGCGCCTGACCGCCGTCAACATCGAGGATCGCTTCGGCATCCGGATGACCGACATGCGGATCCTGTCGCTGCTGCGCGATGCCGACCAGATGTCGGTCGGCGAGATCAGCCGGCTGGCTAGGGTCGACAAGGCCTGGATCAGCCGCCTGTCGCGCGAGCTGGAGGACAAGGGACTGGTCGCAAGGGTGCCGGATCCGCAGGATTCCCGGGCGATGCTCGTGTCGCTCACCCGCAAGGGCCGCGAGCTGCAGAGCAAGATGCTGCCGCAGTCGATCGCCTGCGATCGCTTCCTGTTGCAGGGCCTCGACCGCCAGAAGCTGGTAGCGCTGCTCACCAAGCTCGATCAGAACCTGCTGGTGCTGCTGGAAAACTCGGGCGCGGTCCCAGATCAGGACAGCTGATCCCGAGTGCGGTGGAGAGGTCGCTGCCTGCAGCGTTCAGACCAGCTCGACGTGGACCTTGATCGCCCCGCTTGCTTCGTCGATCCAGCCGCTTGTCCCCGCCTGCCGCAGCATGGTGTCGAACTTGACGTTCCAATCGGCACCGACGCCGGGCCCTGCGAGCCGCCGCAGCGCATCGGGATTGATCAGCGCATCGGTCTGCGACACCAGCGATCCGACGCCAGCGAGCGCCGAGACGAGCGCCGCCTGCGACAGGCTCCGCGGCGACGTGATCTTCAACGCGCGAAAATTGCCGGCATCGACCAGCCGGCAACGTCCGTCCGTGACCTCGATGATCATCCGAGCCTCCCGGTCAGAATAAGAGCCTTGATCCAAGCCGCACGCATTACCCTGGCTTCCGGCAACGTCAGTGTGACCGCGAGACCTTCGGCGCGATGTCCCGCCCGAGCCCGACATAGCGCCCGCCGAAATATCCGAGCGGCATCCCGTTCTCATGGCCGAACTCCGCGACCCGCCCGATCAGGATGGTGTGGTCGCCGGCGCTGATCGCTTCGTGCCTGGCACAATCGAGCCAGGCGATGGCGCCGTGAATGATCGGACTTCCGCGCTCCGACAGCTTCCACGCCACGCCCTCGAACTTGTTGTCGCCGGGCCGCGCGAAGCGCGCCGAGATGTCGACCTGATGCTGGCTCAGAATGCTGACGCCGAAGCTCGGCGCAGCGACGAAGTCGGCCGTGCTGCTGGATGCGTTGGCGACGCAGACGAGGACCAGCGGAGGATCCAGCGAGACGGACGTGAAAGAGTTGGCCGTGAATCCGCGCAGGGTGCCGTCCGGCGCCACTGTTGATACGATGGTGACGCCCGTCATGAAGCGCCCCATCGCCTTGCGAAATTCCAACACGTTGACTTGGTCCGGACTCGTCATTCACTGTCTCTGTATGGCGGCTCGCCGGCTCGACGGCGGCATGTGCACGAGCGGCAGAATAGCTCGGAGCCTATTGTTGTCAACACATCAATTGGTGAGCACGCGCGCCGTTTCATTGCTCAGCCGAATAGCCGAATGGGACCATGAGGGCGGCCGGGAGGCGCGCCACGCAGGACCATCGCGCGCCTCACGCCAGAAGCGTGAGCTTCCGGCTCCTTTGGCTGTTATGGCAAACGGCGGCGGATTGCAGCAGCGGACGACGAGAGAGGCTACGCCTCTGCCGCCAGAAGATCCTTCTCGATGCCTTCGTAGGTCGACAGGACCTTGTCCATCGCGAGACGCATCGTCCGGACCTCGGGCGACATCTTCATGATCTTGTACTGCGCCTCGATCATCGTCTTGTCCTCGCCGAACGCCTGCTCGCTCAGCTCGAAGAAGAACTGCTTCTCGCCGGGAAAACGCGAATCCGGTCCGAAGGCGAAGTAGTAGCGCGCTTTGCCTTCCGTGACCGGCGTCACCGCCTGGCAGGTGTAGGACGAGAACAGCGGCTCGACATCCGGAGGATTTTCGCCGCAGCGCGCCAGCGTGCCTTGCGGGTAACGCGCGGCAAACTGGATGAAGATCCCGGGCGAGAGGAACTCGTACCAGGAATAGAAGTCGCCGGGTCCCTTGTCCTTCAGGACGCGCAGCCCGCCTGCCGGAACCGGCGGAACGTTCTCCATCCTGCGCGTCACGCGAACGCCGCGCGGCAGCTTGTCGACCTCGGTCTTACCGTAGATCCAGCCTCTCGTCGCGCGATCGCTTCCGCCTGCGAAGCTGTTCTTGTGAACCCAGCCGACATGCGACAGATCCAGCAGATTGTCGTGAATGAGCTTTGCCGGCGCGTCCATCTCCATGTGGCCGGGCTCGAGCGCCCAGTCAGGATGCGCATAGCCCTTGAAATCCGGGATCAGCGCTTCGTCGGCCTTGTCCGCCGGTCCCATCCAGACCCACACCGCGTTGTCCTTCTCGACCGCCGGATAGGCGCGCACGCGCACCGACGGCGGCACGATCTCCTGGCCGGGCACCTCGGCGCAACTGCCGTCGGGATTGAACAGGACACCGTGATAGAGGCAGCGCAGCTTCTGTCCCTCGCAACGCCCATGCGACAGCGGCGCGAGACGATGTGCACAACGATCGGCGAGCACGACGATCCTGCCCTCCTCGGTCCGATAGACGACGAGCGGCTCGCCGAGCATCACGCGAGCTTGAGGCGCCTGGGTAAAGTCCCGGTCCCAGCCGGCCATGTACCATGCGTGACGAACGTAGCCATTCAGCGAGTACCCTGTCGCCATGGACGATGAACTCCTTGTGTTGAGGATGGCAGTGTCGAACGGGATCAAGCCTCGTGGTGTCGCCGCGATCGCAGAACGAGGGACAGGTCTGACCAGCGGCAGAGCTGCAGGGGATGCCTATCGCATCCCACATCGGGACGAGTGATCCGCCGGACAACCGACGGCCAGCCCCTTGGGCGTTGCATCCTCATGACATCCTCCCATCGCCGGGCGCTGCTTGCTCGCAGCATCTTCAGGCAGTCTGGGATGTCGCATCGCGACACCCCGGAACCAAAACCTACAACGGGGACTATCGATGTCAACACACCTTTTTGCCCTCGACATTTTGATGTTCTGACATCTATCATTCGCTGCGGCGGCATGAGAGCCGACAGGTCCCCAGGACGCCGGCAAGCACCACGCGCAGCACGTCACCTCGGCACAACCGATGTGATCGTCGGTATGGCCGCGAGCTACACGATCCTGGCCAGCAGCAGCGCTGTTGCAGCGGCCAGCAGCGCCGGGATGGCGGCGACGAGAAACAACGTCTCGACCTCGACATGGCTCGCCAGCATGGCGCCGCCGATCAGCGGGCCGACGATCGAGCCGATCCGGCCGATGCCGAGCGCCCAGCCCATGCCGGTGGCCCGGATGGCGGTCGGATAATAGGTCGCCGCCAGGGCGTTCGAGGCGATCTGTCCGCCGACGATGCAGAATCCCGCGGCGAAGATCGCGATGGTCACCAGCGCGATCGCGTGACTGCTGAGGCCGATGGCGCCGACGGCGGTGGCCGCACAGAGATAGGTGACGGCGAGCGCACGAAACGAGAACCGGTCGATGACGCGGCCGAGCGCGAAGGTGCCGGCCACGCCGCCGACCTGCAGCATGGCGCCGATGATCGCGGCGGCCGACACCGAGACGCCGAGATCGTTGAGCACCGTCGGCAGCCAGTTGGACAGCAGATAGAGATCGAGCAGGCTCATGAAGAACACCACCCAGAGCAGCAGCGTGATGCCGCCGCGGCGCTCTGCGAACAGATGCGCGACCGGCAGGCCGGTGAGGCGAGGCTCCGGCACTACGAAGCGCGCGTCCTCTGCAATGCGCAGCTCCGGATCGACCCGCCGCAGCAGCACGGCGACGTCGCAGTCGCGACCGCGCAGCAGCGCGAGATAGCGGATCGATTCCGGCAGCGCGGCAGCGAGCACCGGCGCCAAGGCCAGCGGCACCAGGCCGCCGACCAGGAACACCGAGCGCCAGCCGAACGCAGGGATCAGCGCGGCAGCGAGCAGCCCGCCGAGCGCCGCACCGATCGAGAAGCCCGCGAACATCGCCATCACCATGGTGGCGCGGCGCCGATGCGGCGCCAGTTCGGCGGTCAGCGCCACCGCGTTCGGCATCGCGCCGCCCAATCCGAGGCCGGTGAGGAAACGCAGCACGATCAGCACGGTCGCGTCCTGCGCCAGCATCGTCGCCAGCGTGCCAACGCCGAAGGCGGTGGTCGCGATCACGATGATGCGCTTGCGGCCGATCCTGTCGGCCAAGGTCCCGAATATGATCGCTCCGAGCATCAGACCGAACAGGCCGGCGCTGAACACCGGCCCGAGCGCGCCACGCGCGAGCTTCCACTCCTGCGCCAAGGCCGGCGCGACATAGCCGATGGCCTGGGTGTCGAAGCCGTCGACGAACAGCACTGCCGCGCAGATCAGCAGGACCCGGATCTGGAAGGAGCCGATCGGAAGCCGGTCGATCAGCTCAGGGAGGTCGACCTCGGCCGTCGACGGCCCGTCCGTGTGGACGATCTGCATCCGCGTGTCCTTCCCCGAGGCCGTTGGCCGCTTTATATTGCTTCTTATAAATCTCTTATTATGAGATTTTTGCGAGTTCAAGTGGCGCTTTCCGGGCCTCGGACCCGGGTTCTGCGCCCGTCACGACGGAGCGGATGGATTGGAGCGGCCGGTGAAGAAGGCGAAGAGCCAGGATCGGCTGCTCGCGGTGCTGGACCTGTTCAGCGAGCAGCGGCCGCATTGGACGCCGGACGAGCTGATGCGCGAGCTCGGCTACACCCGGCCGACGCTCTACCGCTATCTGAAGAGCCTGAAGCAGAGCGGGTTGCTGATGACCACCCGCGCCGGCCAGCTGACGCTGGGTCCGCGCGTCGTCGAGATGGACTATCTCAGCCGGCACGCCGATCCGCTGGTGGCGGCAGCGGCCCCGGAGCTCGCGCAACTGACGGCCGCTCATCCCTGCACGGCGCTGCTCGTGCGCTGGTACGGCGACAAGATGCTGTGCGTCGCCTCGCAATCCTCGGCACCGCATCCGGTCAGCAGCTATCCGCGCGGGCGCCCGATGCCGATGGGCCGCGGCGCGATCGCCCGCTCCATCATGGCGTTCCTGCCGAAGCCGCAATTGCAGCCGCTGATCGCACGCTATGCCGCCGACCTGCGCGCGGTCGGCGTCGGCGCCACGGCGGACGAGATCATCGCGACGCTGCGGCAGATCCGGCGCGCCGGGGTGGCGATCGCGTTCGGCGAGGTCACCCCCGGCGCCGTCGGCATCGCCGCGCCGATCCTCGATGACGGCCATCCGGTGGCGAGCCTCTGCGTCACCGTCGCCGGGCGGCAGACGACGGGTGAGCTGATCGACCGGATCGGCGGCGAGGTGCGCGAGGCCGCCCGTCGGATTGCCGCGACGGAACTCGCTAATCTCATAATGTGAGATTTATATTGACGACATTCATGCCAGACGGCAAGTGAGGAGCAACCGCTCCCGGGCGTCCCAGCCGGTGGACTGCGGAGCGACGGAGGCATGGCCGTGGAAACCAGCACGCAGGCACCGGTGGTGATCGTCGGCGGAGGGCCGGTCGGCTTCGGCCTCGCCATCGATCTCGCAACGCGCGGCATCCGATCCGTCGTGGTCGAGCGCCACGCGACGCCGCAGCCGATCCCCAAGGGGCAGAATCTCACCCAGCGCACGATGGAGCATTTCCATGTCTGGGGCGCCGAGGATGCGCTGCGCGCCGCCCGCACGATTCCGCGCGACTACGGCATCGGTGGCATCACGACCTATGGCACCTTGCTCAGCGGCATCAGCCATGACTGGCTGCAGCGCGAGTTGGTGCGGCCGTTCTACGCCGCCGACAATGAGCGGCTGCCGCAATATGCCACCGAGGCGGTGCTGCGGCAGCGCGCCGCCGAGCTCGGCGCGATCGAGACGCTGATCGGCTGGACCTGCACCGCGGTGCGCCAGGACGCCTCCGGCGCCGAGACCGACATCGTCGATGCGGCGGGGCGCAAGCGCACGCTGCGCTCGGACTTCGTGGTCGGCTGCGATGGCAGCCGCTCGCTGGTGCGCGAGCAGGCCGGCCTCACCCAGACCCGATCCGATCACGACCGGCTGATGGTGCTGCTGGTGTTCCGCTCGACCGAGCTGCACCAGCTGCTCGAACGCTATCCGGGCAAGTCGTTCTTCAACGTGCTGCATCCGGCGCTCGACGGCTATTGGAAGTTCTTCGGACGCGTCGATCTCGGCAGCACCTGGTTCTTTCACGCGCCGGTGCCGGCCGATACCACGCGCGACAATTTCGATTTCGCGCGTTTCCTGCACGAGGCCGCCGGCGCCAAGTTCGACATTTCGTTCGACCATATCGGCTTCTGGGATCTCCGCTTCGCAGTGGCCGACAACTATCGCGCCGGCCGGCTGTTCATCGCCGGCGATGCCGCGCATAGCCATCCGCCCTATGGCGGCTACGGCGTCAACAGCGGCTTCGAGGATGCGGTCAACCTGTCCTGGAAGCTCGCGGCGACGCTGCAAGGTTGGGCAGGCCCGGGCCTGCTCGACAGCTACGGCGCCGAGCGGCAGCCGGTATTCGCCTCGACGGCGCGCGACTTCATCGAGCAGTCGATCCTCATCGACCGCGACTTCCTGCGCCGGCATGATCCGGCCCGCGATCGCGCCGATTTCGAGGCCGCCTGGGAGGAGCGCCGGTCCGGCGCCCGGGCCGAGGTGAACGCGTTCGAGCCGCATTACGAGGGCTCCCCCATCGCTGTCTCTTATACACATCTAGATGTGTATAAGAGACAGAGGTGAACGCGTTCGAGCCGCATTACGAGGGCTCCCCCATCGTGTTCGGACCGCCGGGCTCAGCCTGCAGCGCGATCGGCGGACACGCATTTGCAGCGCGGGCCGGCCACCATCTCGCGCCGCAGCCCTTGTCCGCCGGTGGCTACGTGTTCGAGCGGCTCGGCCGCGGCTTCACGCTCATCGCGCTCGGCGCCGGCGAGGCCGCGGACGCCTTCGCGGCCGCAGCCAAGGAGCTCGGCGTGCCGCTCGAGATCATCAACGACACGGCGGCACAGGGGCGCGAGAAATACCAGGCGCGATTGATCCTGGTGCGGCCGGACCAGTTCGTCGCCTGGGCAGCGGATCGCCTGTCGGCCCCCGCCGAACCGGCCCGCGTGCTGCGACGCGCGATCGGGCACCTCGACAGCGGAGCAGCTCCACGGGCCGCAACGACGTAGCAGGCATTGCTGCCGCAACGCGCCCCTACCCCCGCAGCCGGACGCGATCGAGGCGCGCGCGGGCGGCGACGAAGTCGATGACGGCGCGCACGGCAGGCAGCTCGACCAGGTCGGGATGCGCCAGCAGCCAGAGCTCGGTGAGACTGCCGAGCTTCTGCGGGGCGACGCGCACCAGCTCCGGATGGCTCTCCGCAACGAAGCAGGCGAGCGGACAGATGCCGACACCGGCGCAGGCCGCCGCCAGCATGTCGCCTTGCGACGAGCAGCGCATCACCACCGTCCCCTGCCGGGTGACGGAATCGCTCCAGCGCGCCAGCTGCGCATGAGCCGCCGGATCAGCAAAGCCGATGACGCGATGCCCCTTCCACTCGCCGGCCCGCTCCGGCAGCCGCCGCTCCGCCGCGTAGCGCCGCGAAGCGTAGAAGCCGGCGCCGAGCCGGCCGATCCGGCGCCCGATCAGATTCTCCTCGCCGCTGTCGGTGGGACGCAGAACGATATCCGCCTCGCGCTTCCGCACGCTCGCCGGATAGGGATAGGTGACGATGTCGAGCTGCACGTGGTCATGCGCCAGCAGGAAATCCGGCAGATGCGGCATCAGCCAGTGCGAGGCGAGCGTCGCGCCGATCGACAGCCTGACGGTGCCGCGCGCCTTGCGCGCGTCGGCGGCGACCGCGATCTCCGCCTGCAGCGCCGCCGCCGCCATCGCCTCGGCATGCGGGCGGAAGCTGTGTCCCTGAGCGGTGAGGGCGAGCCCACCGGCCGTGCGCAGCAGCAATTTGGTGCCGAGCTGGGCCTCGAGCGCCGCGATGTCGCGGCTCACCGTCGGGTGACTGGTGCTCAGGCGACGGGCCGCCGCCATGAAGCTGCCGGTCTCCGCGACTGCCATGAACGTCTTGCACAGGTCCCAATCCATCATCATCCAACCGTTCAATTCTGGTCTTAGCTATGTTCAATATTGAACGTCCCGTCGGCCGATGTCCAAGCTTATGATCGCCGCAAAATCGAACGTCGTTCGAATGCACGTTCATGATCAATGGGGAGCGCCGTCGCCGGATGCTTCCGGGAGGACGCGATGGGGTTGCCGGCATTGCTGCGTGAGAGTCTCGAACTGCCGGTGGTCGGATCGCCGCTGTTCATCATCTCCGTGCCCGAACTGGTCATCGCCCAGTGCAAGGCGGGCGTGGTCGGCTCATTCCCCGCGCTCAATGCCCGGCCGGCCGGCGTGCTCGACGAGTGGCTGGCCCGGATCAATGACGAGCTCGGCGAGCACAAATCGCGCCATCCGGGCCGCAAGGTCGCGCCCTATGCCGTGAACCAGATCTGTCACGCCTCCAACGGCCGGCTGATGCAGGACATGGAGACCTGCGTGAAGCATCGGGTGCCGATCATCATCACCTCGCTGAGGCCTCCTGCCGAGATCGTCGCGGCCGCGCATTCCTACGGCGGCCTCGTTTTCCACGACGTGATCAACGCCAAGCATGCGCACAAGGCGGCCGAGCAAGGTGTGGACGGATTGATCCTGGTCTGCGCCGGCGCCGGCGGCCACGCCGGCACGCTGTCGCCCTTCGCGCTCGTGCGCGAGGTCAAGCAATGGTTCGAGGGCGCGATCCTGCTGTCCGGCGCGATCAGCGACGGCTTCAGCATCGCAGCCGCGATCGCGCTCGGAGCCGACCTCGCCTATATGGGCACGCGCTTCATCGCGAGCGTGGAAGCGAATGCCAACGACGCGTACAAGCAAGCGCTGATCCGGCACGCGGCCCACGACGTCGTCTATACCAACCTGTTCACCGGGGTGCACGGCAACTATCTCGGCCCCTCGATCGCGGCGGCCGGGCTCGATCCCGACAATCTTCCGACCGCCGACAAATCCAAGATGAACTTCGCCTCCGGCGGCAACATGGGACCGAAGGCCTGGCGCGACATCTGGGGCTCGGGACAGGGCATCGGGCAGATCAGCGATGCGCCGCCGGTCGCCGAGCTGGTCGAGCGGCTGAAGCTCGAATTCGACCAGGCGCGGCATGATTTCCTGCTGCGCACCGGCGCCGCATGAGCCACCCTCGCGACATCCACCAGGGAGCGCGCAACATGAAGGGTCATCTCGCCCTGATCGGCGCCGCATGGCTGATGCTGACCGGGACGAACCTCGTCGTCGCTGCCGGGCCGGAGGAGATCCGGATCGGCCAGACCCTGCCCTATAGCGGCCCTGCGTCCGGCTTTGGTGCGATCGGCCGCGTGCAAGAAGCCTTCTTCGACAAGGTCAATGCCGAGGGCGGCATCAACGGTCACAAGGTGAAGTTCATCAGTCTCGATGATGCCTATTCGCCGCCAAAGACGGTCGAGCAGACGCGCAGACTGGTCGAGCAGGACGAGGTGCTAATGATGTTCGGCTCGCTCGGCACCGCGACCAACGGCGCCGTCCATCGCTACCTAAACCTCAAGAAGGTGCCGCAGCTGTTCGTGCTGTCAGGCGCCACCAAATGGGCCGACCCGAAGCGCTATCCGTGGACCATGCCGGGCTCGACATCCTACGATTCCGAAGGCGTGATCTACGCCAAATACGTGCTCGCGACGAAGCCCGACGCCAGGATCGCCATCCTGTCGCAGAATGATGATTTCGGGCGCGACTACGTCGCGGGATTCAAGCGCGCGCTGGGGGACCGGGCGGCGACAATGATCGTCGCCGAGCAGAGCTATGAGACCACCGCGCCGACGATCAGCTCGCAGCTGTCGACGTTGAAGGCGTCCGGCGCCAACGTGCTGTACGGCGTGGTGCTCGGCAAGTTCACCTCGCAGGCGATCAAGGGCGCCGCCGAGATCGGATGGAAGCCGGATCTGTTCTTCGTCCCGACCTCCGCCTCCTCGATCTCCTTTCTCGAACCGGCCGGCCTCGACAATGCCACGGGCCTGATCTCGTCGAGCAACCAGAAGGATCCGATGGATCCGCAATGGGCCGATGATCCCGGCGTGAAGGAGTATTTCGCGTTCATGAAGCAGCACATGCCGAATGCCGACGCGGGGAATGCGAACCATGCAACGGGCTATCACCATGCCACGCTGCTGATGACCGTGCTGCGGGCCTGCAAGGACGATTTCAGCCGCGAGAACGTGATGCGCCAAGCGGCGTCGCTGAACGACGTCAAGCTGCCGCTGTTGCTGCCGGGTATGTCGGCGACGACCGGCCCCGACGACTACCTGCCCTACCAGCAGCTGCAGCTGCGGCGCTTCAACGGCAAGAGCTGGGTCGCGTTCGGCGGCATCATGGACGATCGCTGAACGAAGACCCAGAAGAAAAGATCGAGGAGACGAGATGATCATCAGCGGCGAGCGCCGGATCACCCATGGCGAGATTCAGACCCGCATCCGAAAGGCGACGAGCGGTTTTCGTGCGCTCGGCCTTCCCGAGGGCACTCCGATCGCAACCATGCTACGCAACGATTTCGCGTTCTTCGAGGTCGCTGCGGCCTCTTCGGATCTCGGCTCGTCGATCGTGCCCCTCAATTGGCACCTGAAGGCCGAGGAGGTCCAATACATCCTGACCGACAGCGGCGCCAAGATCCTGGTCTGCCATGCCGACCTGCTGCCGCAGATCCGCGCCGGCGTGCCCGACGATGTCCTCGTCCTGGTGGTCGAAACCCCGCCGGAGATCGCCGCGGCCTTCGGCATCGCGCCGGAGCTTACGCGCGTTCCGGCCGGACTGCGCGACTGGGATCGTTGGCGCGACGGTCACGGCGAATCTCAGGAGCCGCCGCGGCACGGCGCACCGATGATCTACACCTCCGGGACCACCGGCATGCCGAAGGGCGTGCGGCGCACGCCGATGCTGCCGTCGCAGGCGGAGGCCGTCGCGCGTGTCGGCCGGATCACCTACGGGATCAGGCCGCAGGAGGATCAGGTCGTGCTCATCAACGGTCCGATGTATCACTCGGCGCCGCATTCCTATGGCACGCTGGCCTTCCGCAGCGGCTGCACCATCGTCATTCAATCGCGCTTCGATGCCGCGGAGCTGCTGGAGCTGATCGAGCGGCATCGCGTCACCCACATGCACATGGTGCCGACCATGTTCGTCCGCCTGCTCCGGCTGCCGGAGGAGATCAAGCGCCGCCACGATCTGTCGTCGTTGCGCTTCGTCGTGCATGGCGCCGCGCCCTGCGCGCCGGATGTCAAGCGTGCGATGATCGACTGGTGGGGGCCGGTCGTTCACGAATATTTCGGCGCCACCGAGACTGGCATTCCGGTGTGGCATTCGGCCGAGGAGGCGCTGCGGAAGCCTGGCACGGTCGGGCGCGTCATCGATGGCGGCATCGTCAAGGTGTTTCGTCCGGACGGCAGCGTCTGCGGCGCAAATGAGGTCGGTGAGATCTACATGCGCCAGACGGCGCTGCCCGACTTCGACTATCACGGCAAGGCCGAGGCGCGTGCGGAGGCCGGTCGCGAAGGCCTCGTCAGCGTCGGCGACGTCGGCTATCTCGACGAGGACGGCTATCTGTTCCTGTGCGACCGCAAGCGCGACATGGTGATCTCGGGCGGAGTCAACATCTACCCGGCGGAAATCGAGAAGGCGCTGATCACGATGGAGGGGGTGCGCGACTGCGCGGTCTTCGGCATCCCCGACGCCGAATATGGCGAGCGCCTGTGCGCCTGCGTCGAGCCGGAGGCCAATGTGACTCTCTCGGCCGAGGCGGTTCGCACCTATCTGCGCAGCCGACTCGCGAACTTCAAGGTGCCGAAGGAGGTCCATTTCCACGACGCGCTGCCGCGCGAGGCGACCGGAAAGATCTTCAAGCGCAAGCTGCGCGATCCGTTCTGGTCCGGCCACGTTCGCGCGGAGGCGTGACGGCGGAGGGCACTCGTCAGCGCGCCGTCTACCATAGCGGAAGCCGGCTACGCGATGCCGGGACGAGAAGCGGCGCCGCGCAGGCGATCAAACAGCCAGTCGGGCTCGCGCGGCGCAGCCTGTCCGCGCCAGGCAATATGCGAGTCCGGACGCACCATCAGCAGCGGCTCGCCGAAGCCGTAGCAGGCCTTGGTGCGATCGACATCGAGCAGCGTCAGGGGAACTTTCGACCGCGCGGCCGCTTCGACCAGCGGCGCCACATCGACCGCCGGGCCGAAGCGCAGCAGCGTATAGGCGGGGCCGAGCGCATCGAGCAGCGAGCGCCCATCGGACAACCACAGATGCGGGACGCGCGCACCGGGCACCGTGGAAGCTGTGAAGCTACCCATGCTGTAGGGCGGCGGCGCCTCGCCATCATGGGCAATGATCGGCGAGCGGTCATAGTAGTAGCCGAAGTTCAGGCCGGCACAGCAATATTGCTGGACGTTGAGATCGTAGGCGGCCTGGCCGAGCCTGCTGCGAGCGGCCTCACCGGCGGGCCCGTCGAGCTCGACCTCGGGCGGCACCGCGCGGCGCTGGCCCATCACGGCGAGGGCGTGGTTCATCGCGAAATGCGACACCTGCTCGGTGATCGGCTGCCGCTCGGCCTCATAAGCATCCAGCAGCGCGGGGCTGCCCCAGCCCTGCAGCACGCCGGCGAGGATCCAGCAGAGGTCGACGGCATCGGCAATTCCGGCATTCATGCCGTATCCGGCATAGGGGATCCAGAGATGCGCGGCGTCGCCGCAGATGAAGGCGCGGCGGTCACGGAAGCGGTCGGCCACCAGGCGGCGCCCGACCCAGTCCTCCTTGCTGATGATCTCATACTGGAAACGATCATCGACACCGAGAATGGTGCGCAGCGCCCAGTCGCGATCGACGCTGTCGAACGCGACCTCCTCCGCGGCGAGGTGATTGTGGATCAGCCATTTGTCGCGGCCGTCGATCGCGACCGTGGTGCCGCAGCGGCGCGGATTGAGCGACATCGTCATCCAGGCCGGCTTCTGGTGGATCAGATCCTTCAGCGCCGGCGCATGGATGTAGGTGGACTGGACCCGCTGCACCACGTCGGTGCCGGACAGACGCGCGCCGATCAAGCGACGCACCGTGGAGCGACCGCCATCGCAGCCGATCAGATAGTCGGCCGAGATCGCGATCGGCTGCTCGGTGTCGAGATCGCGGGCGCGGGCGATGACGCCATCGGCATGCTGCTCGAAATGTTGGACCTCGACACGGTTGATGATCCTGACACCGGACTGCGCCGCGGCAGCGGCGAACAGGATCGGCTCGAGATAGATCTGGTTGATGCGATGTGGCGGTTCGGGCGTCGGCCAATCCGTATCGGGGCCGACGGTCGCCGTGTAGCGCTCCGCACGGCAGGGGATCGGAATGCGCGTCAGCTCGCGCCCGACGACGGCCGTGCGATAGGCACAGTCGTTGGGAAACTCGGCCGGAAGTCCGCCGTCGCGCACCTCACGCACGATGCCGAGCCGGCGGAACACCTCCATGGAGCGGGCCGAGACGTGGTTGCATTTCACGTTCGGCGGCTCGCCGGCGCGGCGGGTCTCGGCGACGACCACATCGATGCCGCGGGAGGCGAGATCCATCGCGGCCGTCAGGCCGACCGGCCCCGCGCCGACGATCAGGACCTGGGTCTGAATGCTCTTCATGTCATATCCTACCACGTCTCGTGTGACTCAGGTTCGCTCGGGGCCCGCCAGGCGTGTCTCGGCCAATCGAAGACGGCGGATGCGCACCAAGCCGGCGTCAATGGTAGAACGGCAGCTTCCCAAGCTGCATACGAGGGTTCGATTCCCTTCGCTCCAGCATCCCTCCCGATCACCTCGGCAATTCGCGCAAGAACTCCAGCATCGCCGCATTCACCTGTTCCGGCCGCTCCTGCTGGGTCCAGTGGCCGCAGCCGGGCAGCATGATGGTGTTGCGCAGCAGCGGCACGGACTGCTTCATGTTGGCGATCTGCTCCGCGGCGCCTGGAAATTTTGTGACCACGTCCTGATCGCCGGCGATGTAGAGCGTGGGTACGGTGACCTTCACGCCGTCGAAGGCAGCCAGCTGCTCCCAATTGCGGTCGACGTTGCGATAGTAGTTGAGAGGGCCGCGGAAACCGCTGCGGGAGAACTCGCCGGCGTAGAAATCGAGATCGGCCTCGCTGAGCCATGACGGCGACGGGACAGTCCCCGTCGGCAACATGCCGCCCGATCGCTGCACCATGCCCGCGCTGAGCATCCTTTCGCTTGGCGTTCCGTTGGAGCGGGTGGCCGCCATGCCCTCGCCTGAACCGCCGAACAGCATGGCGCGCAATGTCAGGCGCGGATCCCGCTCGAACTCGGCTTCGGTGACGCCGGGCTGCTGAAAGTACAGTTGATAGAACTGCGCCTCCGCGGTCTGCGGCATCAGGCTGGTCGGGGGCGCCGGGCCGCGCGGCCGGTACGGCACGCTGAGAATGACCGCCGCATGAAAGCGATCGGGACGCAGTCGCGCCGCCTGCCAGGCAATGCTCGCGCCCCAATCGTGGCCGACGATGACGGCGTTCGGTGCCTCGAGCGCATCCAGCAGCCCGATGAGATCGCCGACGAGATGAAAGATCGTGTATTGATCGATCGCCTCGGGCCGATCGCTCTTGCCATAGCCCCGCATATCGGGAGCGACGGCGCGATAGCCGGCCTCTGCGAGCGCTGCAAGCTGATGACGCCAGGAGTGCCAGCTCTCGGGAAAGCCGTGGCAGAGCAGAACCAGCGGTCCCTGTCCCTGCTCGGCGACGTTGAGGCTGATGCCGTTGACCTTGATGATCCGCTGCGTCGGCTGGCTCATGTCACGGATCTCCTCGCTGAACGTTCGAACGCTCGTCGATCGTATATCCCGAAGTTCATCTGGTTACTCTCATGGCGCTCCGGCTGAAACAGACTACACTCCATTATTGATGTCAAGACAACAGTATGGTTCAACGCGCCGCTTCCCCAGCTTCGGCACCAGGCGAATGCCTCAAAATGACGGCCTGCTCATTTCGATGTCAACACGTCAAACTTGACTTTCAATTCGATGTGTTGACAATGTTTTTAACAATGGGCGCCTTGGGCATAGTTCAAGAGCCGCTCGGAGAGGCCAGGATCGGCTCGCAAAGACGGCATGCCGAACCTCGACAGATTCGTACCTGCAGGGAGGACATATGCCGGAACCACTTCATCAAGCCATGGGCTTTTACGGACTCGTCCGATCGTTTCGGTTCGAGGCCGATGTACGCGATTGCGAGGTCTACGGCCATTTGCCCAAGGAGCTGAGAGGATCTTATTTCCGGGTCGGCCCCGATCGCGCCTACCCGACGCTGGAGGGCGACACATCCATCAATGGCGATGGCATGATGTCGGTGTTCCGTTTCGAGGACGGCGGCGTGGATTACCGATGTCGCTACGTCGAAACCGAGCGGCTCCGCCATGAGCGGCAAGCGCGACGCCGTCTGTATGGTAAGTACCGGAACGAATATACCGATGACGAGCAGACGACGGGCACCGACCGAGACAACACCGCCAACACCCACGCGTTCTCACACCACGGACGGCTATTCGCCCTGCGTGAGGACAGCTTCCCAACCGAAATCGATCCAAAGACGCTGCAAACGCTCGGCACCTGGAATTGCGGCAATCGACTGAAGTCGAAAACAATGACGGCCCACCCCAAGGTCGATCCAGACACGGGCGAATGGTGGAGTTGCGGCGTATTCGCCCATAAGCGTTACGAGGGCGAAACCACCCTGCAGGTCATCGATCGCAACGGAAAACTGATCCTGGAGGAGGAGTTCATGTCTCCCTACCCAGGCATCAGCCACGATTTCGCAATTACCAAAGAGCACGTCATCTTCCCGATTATGCCGCTGACGGTCGATATGAGACGCGTCAAACAGGGCGGGGATTTCTACGCCTATGATCCCGACCTCGCGCCCGTCTACGGCATCATGCCGCGTGGTGGCAGCGTTTCGCAGATCCGCTGGTTCAAGGTTCCGGGCGCATTAATGGCGCACGTGATGAATGCCTACTCGGAGGGGCATATCGTGCATCTGGACGCCCCCATCGCCAGCGGTAACAGCTTCCGCATGTTCCGCGACGTGTCTGGACACGAGACGGATCCCGCGATGGGCATTCCGACCATTTCGCGATTGACGTTCGATCTCAAGAGCGGCGAGGTCTCGATCAAGCCCTTCCCCGGCTCTATCGGCGAGATGCCGCGATGCGATGAACGCTTCACCGCGAAGCGCTACCGTTATGGCTTTCACAAGGCGCGCGAAGCAATCGTGCGTGTCGACTGGCAAAGCGGAGATCGTACGGTCTGTGCCCTGCCACACGCTCCATGGGGGGCTCAGGAGCCGGTGTTCGTCCCCCGCGCTCCGGATGCCCCCGAAGGCGAAGGCTTTGTCGTCTGTCTCGTCAATATCGAATCCGAGAACCGTGCGGAGCTCCTCGTGCTCGATGCGATGAAGATGGACAAGGGTCCGGTGGCAACTGTCCGCCTGCCCTTCAATCAGCCCGGCGCGTTTCACGGCTGCTTCGTCTCCAACTAGAGAGACCACCCGCAGGCGTCCGGCGAACGCCGCTGCACGCCTGCCATCTGCTTCAATTGTCGTCGACGAGCCACCAGGCCTCGTCGACGGCATGGTCAGTCATGCGGAAGGCTTGCGGGCGGCAGGACACCGCGGAGGCCCTCGATCAACATGGCTGGTGCTCACCATGTGGACACCGTCGCGTGGCTGGCCACTGCACCCGATTGCGCTTGGCGCGGCGACCTTCTGATGGTCGGCGCCGCGCTTTACATGGCGCTCTACAGCATCTGGTCCAAACCCATCATTCGCCGCTCGGGCCCCATTCCCTTCACGACGCTTGCGATGGCGGCCGGTGCTGCCGTCCTCGTTAGCCTCTCCATGCTCCACGGCAGCTTTGCAACCGTCGAAGCCTTCGGCCCGCCGCAATGGCTCGGCGCACTCTATCTCGGTGCCTTCGGCAGCGCGCTGACCTTCTACCTGTGGGCCTTCGCACTGGAGCGAACCACGCCGACCCGTGTCGTAATCTCCGTCACCGTCAATCCGGTTGCAGCCTCGCTGGTCGGCGCAGCATCGCTGGGCGAGCCGCTGTGCTGGAATCTCGCGGCCGGGATCCTGACAGTCTTCATCGGCATCTGGATCGCGACGCAATCACGACCGAGGACAACCGCCGAAACCGATCGTGCATTGCAGGAGCTGTGACACTGAGCGGCAGTTGCCGACTCGATGCAGCGCCGCAAGTCAGCAGGCTCCAGGCCATCCATGGCCCGGTCGGGCAACCCGATCACGTCCGCAATTCGGCTATAACCGGCCTTCCCGCCGAGTGCATCGACGGCAGCTCCTGGCCCATGGCTGCCGACTTGCGGCACTGCGGCAAGTCGGCAGTTATCTGGGATACACCGACCGTGGCGCCGACCCGTTTCGGAAGGACAACCCATGGTCCGGCAGTGAGAGCCGTCAGGGCCGTGCCATGTCGGTTATTCGAGGTTGTGCAGAAGAAACTTTGCTCGGCATGAGATTTTCAGTCTTTGACCCATTGCGGTCATTCCGGCGGACGTGGGAATCGACGTAGGCATTGCTCGGCCCTGGGCATGGCATCATGCAGAAATTGCTTGGGCTCTCGAAGCCAGAGACCATCATACTCACGCGACTTTGACTCTGAGATCAGCACCTCCATTGGAAGAGGAATCAACTGAGCAGACCATCCTGGCCACCAGCGGTTCGCTTTCGCTTCGATGTGGCCGAACAGATGGCTCCAGCTTGAAAAGCCATGATAGTCGAAGGCCATATCATCGCGTACAACCACGATGTGGTTGCCGGTGAAGCCCTTTGACGGCTTGATCCAGAGCGGAGCAAAGCCGGACTGCGGATACGCCTTGAGGAAAGCAAAGGCGAGGATATGGCACGCCCCACAGGCAAAGAAGACCCGGTCCGGCAATGACCAACGGCGAACGGGGTCCTGCTTCACTCCATCTGCGACAACATACATGAAGACGCCCTCCAATCCGACCTCATCAAATGTCTGATACGTCGCCTTCTGGCCCAACTCGGAAATCCCTTTCAGCGCTCGCACGATCCGGCTGCCAAGGTGCAAACGGAAGTTAACGGCCGCGGAAGTGCAGAGCTGCTCTTCCCGGAGTCGCTGGCAGAGCGGAAATGTTTGGCAGACAGCCAAATCGGCTCACAAATCGGCTCAGTTGACCACGCGAACTCTCTAGACGAGCAGACAAGGATTCTAGACTAGCATAGAAGGCATAAGAAGGAGCCTAGGTCGTGCATATACTTTCCACGCTGTGCGGCCTGCTCGCTGGCCTGATCCTCGGGGCTCTCACCGCGTTTTTTCAGCTGTTTGGGCTGGCTGCGCTTGAGCTTGGCGCCCAGCGTTTGCTCAACTCTCCTCTGTCTCCGAAGCAGGATCTGTTCTTGAACTTGGCGGTCTATGCGGTCCTGCTGTATTTCGTCTTCTTTCGTGCGCTGTTCGGTCGTGACGAGCCAACTCCAACTCAGTTGTTCTATCGTACTTTCATCGTTGCTCTGCCGCTGCCGGGCATTTGGCTAATGTATGCATGGCCAGCTTATGGAGGCTAGAGCTTCTCGCGTGACCCCCGCCATCCGCTGCCAATCGCCGGAACCTGACGATTTTTAACTAAGGAAATGTGAGGACAGCTATTGGTCCATGGCTGCCGAGCCGGGATGTCCGCGCTAACGGTCGCGACCGGAGGTAACCCGGACATAGTGATCCAGCCCGGTTCGATCTTGAGTACCAGCGACCTTCGACCTCCGTAATGGGCTGGAAGGGGACGCTGTTGACTTGATCGAAGATTCAGCTTCGGGTCATTGGACTAAACCGCTCGCGCGGTAGGGCGCTGCGGCAGGCGACACAGCCAAGACGATAGCGCAACGGGGCGTCCTGTCTTGAGATTGAGGGGTTTCGACAACCTCACTCAAGACAGGAGCATCCCCATGACCGACGAGGCAGTAAGCCCGTTGCGCCGGCGCATGATCGAAGACATGACGATCCGCAAATTCGCGCCGAAGACCCAACATGACTACGTGCAACGGGTCAAGAACTTCGCAGCGTTTCTCGGGCGCTCACCCGATACGGCGAGCTTCGAGGACGTGCGCCGCTACCAGCTGCACTTGGCGGCGAGCGGCGTTGGTGTACCGACCATCAACCAGACCGTATCGACGCTGCGTTTCTTTTTCCGGGTCACGCTCAGGCGCCACGATATCGTCGAGCACACCACGTTCGTCCACGAGCCCCGCAAGCTGCCGGTGGTGCTGAGCCCCGAGGAAGTGGCGCGGCTGCTCGATGCCGCGCCGGGGCTGAAGTACAAGGCGGCGCTGAGCGTAGCCTACGGCGCCGGCCTGCGCGCCGCCGAGGTGGTCTCGCTCAAGGTCTCCGACATCGACAGCAAGCAAATGATCATTCGCGTCGAGCAGGGCAAAGGCGGCAAGGACCGTAACGTCATGCTCTCGCCGAGCCTGCTCGACCTGCTGCGCACCTGGTGGCGGGCGGCGCGGCCCCGGGGTTGGCTGTTCCCGGGCCGCGATCCGGCGCAGCCGGTGACCACGCGCCAGCTCAATCGCGCCTGCCACGCCGCTGCCCGGATGGCGGAGATCAAAAAGCGCGTCTCGCTGCACACCTTGCGGCACAGCTTCGCCACCCACCTCCTGGAGCAGAACATCGACGTCCGCGTCATCCAGGTGCTGCTCGGTCACGCCAAGCTCGACACCACGGCGCTCTATACCCGCGTTGCCACCAAGACGATCAGCGAGGTCATGAGCCCGCTGGAGCACATCGCGCTCAAGTTCAAGGAGGTCCGGCCGCCGCCCGGCTGACGCGCGCGCGTGTCGCGTCCGGCTTTGGAGGTTGCGGATATCTTCCGCGACCATGGACCGGCATGGCGCCAAGCCCATGCCGGCCATGTCAGCCTCGAGCAGTTGAAGGTGATGTCGGCAATCGAGCGCTGCCGCACGGCAGCTCTCGGCGGTCATGTCGCGCGCTGCGCGGACTGCGCCTATACCACGATCGCCTACAACTCCTGCCGCAACCGGCACTGCCCGAAGTGCCAGGGTGCTGCCGCCAAGGACTGGCTCGCCGACCGCGAGGCCGAGCTATTGCCGGTGCCGTACTATCACCTGGTGTTCACGCTGCCTGGGCCAATCGCCGACATCGCCTTCCAGAACAAGGCCGTCCTCTACGATCTGTTGTTCAAGGTCTCGGCCGAGACCATGCTGACAATCGCCGCCGACCCGAAGCATCTTGGGGCCCGGATCGGCATCACCTCCGTGCTGCACACCTGGGGCTCGGCCATGACCCATCACCCCCATGTGCACATGATCGTGCCAGGCGGCGGCATCTCGCCCGACGGCTTGCGCTGGGTGTCCTGCCGGCCGGGGTTCTTTCTCCCCGTGCGCGTGCTCTCCCGCCTGTTCCGGCGATTGTTTCTGGAGAAGCTCGTCGCCACCCACCAGGCCGGCCGCCTGAAGTTCTTCGGCGATCAGGCCGCTCTCGCGGACGCGCAGGCGTTCGCGGCTTATCTCGCGCCGCTGCGCAAGAGCGAGTGGGTCGTCTATGCAAAACGGCCGTTCGGCGGGCCACAGGCCGTGCTGGCCTATCTGTCGCGCTATACCCACCGCGTCGCCATTGCCAACAGCCGGCTGATCGCCTGCGACCGCACCAGTGTCACCTTCCGATGGAAGGACTATCGTGCCGATGGTCTTGATCGCCAGAAGGTCATGACACTGGCCACCGGCGAGTTCATCCGACGTTTCCTGATCCATGTGCTGCCAAAAGGCTTGCATCGCATCCGCCACTACGGCCTGCTCGCCAGCGGCACGCGCGCCGACAACATCGCGCAGGCGCGTGAGCTGCTCGCCGTTTCAAACTCCCAGGCAGAGCCCGCCGGTGCCGCCATCGATCTCGGCAAGCCGACTTGTCCATGCTGCGGCGGTCGCATGATCATCATCGAGGTCTTCGAGCGCGGTACAGCGCCGCGGCATCGGCCGACAGCTCCATCCATCGTAATCAGGGTCGACACCTCATGATCGCGTCACAATCCCGCAAATCTCCTCGTCTCGCTCGCCGGCTCTCGACCGGCCACGGCAGAGCGCGCTCGGATATCCAGTCGTCGTCTCAAATCGTCCGACAATTCACCGCAATCGACGCGACCCGCCGCTCATCCAGCAGCCGTTTCATCGTCCTCCGGCTTGCCGGAGCGCCTCGACTCCATTCACACACCTCATCCGCGGCACTCAAATCCCCATAGCCTACGCTGCGCCATCCACGTACCCCCTCCCGCGGTTTCCTCCCTTGGAGGTTTGCGTACGCCGGCCCCCGGTGTGCGCCGCGCCACCATCATGGGGCCGGCATCCGAAAACCTTCACAGATGTCGCCCTTCGGTCCTGCCGTGCGCTACTTCCGGTTGGCTCCCGGAGCGGACATGGCCGTGCAGGCGACGGACAGGCATGTCGGACGCCACGCCGCGGGATCGGCGATCCAGCGGTTGATGTCGGATTCCCGCCAGCCTGCGCCGTTGACGCTGATCCTGAGTTGGGCCGGGAATGTGCCTTCGCCGATCTTGCGGTAGATGGTGGATCGGGACAGACCGGTACGGGCAAGAACGGTTTTCAGGCGAACGATCCGGTCTGGTTCGCGCATGGCTGCGCTGCCTCCTGCTGACTGCTCCTGATCTACACAGAGCAAGCAGTCGCGCGTGCAAGGGCATTTTTCAAGGCGTCGTACTGTGGCGTACAGACGGCGGCAAATAGGCCGGGTCAACGTTCGAGGCCTCTGTCTCTTCCAAAGCCTATGCCATGGGCGATGGCCAATTGCTGRCCGAGCCGGCGACCTGATTCGAAGGCGATGCCGAGGTCTTTCCTGCGGCTGGCGAGGATCGACTCCAGTTGCGGATCGCGTTCGAGGCCTTTGGCCATGTCGCCCATCGCCGCGCGSGTCGCCCTGTAGCCGGACATGTCGCCGGCCTGATACTGTCGCTGGCTGGTGTGGTCGAGCTTCTGCCAGCGCTCCACGAAACGSGCGGCGCGGCGGCTCGGATCGATGCGCAGTTTGGTCTCGAGCTGGAGCGCGCGGATGGCGCGGTTGAGGCGTCCGCCAGCGGCCTCGCGGGCCAGCTCGGGGTTCTTCTTGTAGGCGGCCTCAGCGTCGTGGGAGCCATAGRGACGCACCTTTTCGAAGGCCTGCCGGGCGGTCTGTAGCTCTTTGACCTGTTCGGGGCTCGCTCCGCCGCCCGTCTCATGGGCCGCGAAGATCGCATCCACGGCACGAGCATGGCGCACCAGCGCCCGGGTCCGCACGCGACGGGCTTCCGCTTCGGGATCTTGCGCCACGGTCCTTGCCGGCACTTCGGCTTCGCGTCGGTCGCCTGTCGTGCCGCTGCTTTCTCTTTCGGAGGTTCCCCGTTCGGGCCGTCGTCCGCCATCACGGTCGAGCACCTCTCCAGGAACGCCAAGGCCGTCGAACATGCCGCGCAGCTTCTCCGGCACGGCCTTGCGCACGATCTCGGCCACGCGCTCGCGGAACGTGATCCCGCGCCGCTCGGCGTAGCTCTGGACGGGATCGGCACGGTCGTAATCCAAGGCCATGTCCTTCGACCGGTCGCGCGACAGAGCACGGTTGAGCCGATCCGCATCGGTAAAATCGTTGCGGCCATAATGCAGGTCCACGCTGTGGCGATGCCGCGACAGGGCGACATAGCTGCTGTGGGCGTCCATGCCGGGCGTTGCCAGTACATGGACCCGGTCGACCGTCATACCCTGCGCCTTGTGGATCGTCGCGGCATAACCGTGGTCGATCCGGTTGTAATCCTTGAGGTCAAAGCGCACGGACCGGCCATCGTCGATCTGCACGGTCATGGATTGCGCGCTGACCAGTTCAATSGTCCCGAGTGTGCCGTTCTTGACGCCAAGCCCACGCTCGTTCTGCAGGAACATGATGCGGTCTCCGCCGGCGAAGCTTCTCGCGCCGCGCTCGACCGTTACACCCACCTCRTYRCCCAGRTCGCCGGCGGCCCGCATCCGTCCGCGCGCCGCCTCGTTCAGCGCGCGCACCTCGTCATTGGTATRGGTCAGGATGATCCGGCTCCGGTCCGGCGAGACCTGCCGGTCGCGGTCCCAGCGCGCGATCAGATCGCCCCGCGCCTGCTCGCGGGTCATCGCCTCATGCACCATGCCATTGGCCCGATAGGCTTCCAGCGCATGGCTGACTTTGCCGGTCGCCAGATTGCGCGTGGCGTCGCGCTGCCAGTCTTCGCGCTGACGGCGTATTTCGCCGATCTCCGCCCCGCCATGACGCTCATGGATCGACCGGAAAGCTGCGCCCGCCTCGATAGCCTGCAGCTGCTGCGGATCGCCGACCAGCACGACCTTGGCGCCCGCCTCGGCAGCACGGGACATCACGCGCTCGAGCTGGCGTGTGCCGACCATGCCCGCCTCGTCGATGACGAGCACCTCGCTCGATTTGAGTAGATCACGGCCCTGCTCCCAGCCATGCTCCAGGCTGGCAATCGTGCGCGACGCAATGCCCGATCCGCCTTCGAGGTTTTCCGCGGCAATGCCGGACAGTGCCACGCCCCGGACCTCGTAGCCGGCTGCCTCCCAGGCCTCCCGCGCCACCCCCAGCATCGCGCTCTTTCCCGTCCCGGCATGGCCGACCACGACGCTGAGACCGCGTCCATCCGTGACATGCGCCAGCGCCTTCGTCTGCTCCGACGACAGCACCAGACCGCGCGCTTCCGCTTGCACCAAAGCGGCTTGGCGGTCCGCGTCACGGACCTCATGGCGCTGCCGGTCCGCCAGCAGCTCGGAAGCGCGATGCAGGCGCTGTTCTGCCTCGACCATTCCACGGGTGGTGAATCGATCCTCGCCGCGTGCGTCCTTGCCGAGTTCGACCAGATCGGGCGCTCCTTGCATTGCGCCCGCCACCTGGTTGAACTGGTCGAGCCCATCACTGTGACGATGCGCGAACTTCGCCAAATCCCGGCGTGTGAAGGTCGATTGCTGCTGCGTGATGGCGTCCAGTCCAAGGGAGGGATCAGCGATGATCCGCGCGCCGTTGTTCCGCGCGATCTCGCGGTGCATCTCGGCGCGGTCGGCCTCAGCGCCTTTGCCTGCGATGTCCCGACCCTCGATGCGTTTGGCCGGTGCGCCGATCTGGCTTTGCGGCTCCAGCGCGAAGCCCTGGGCTTCCAGACTGCGATGATCGATTCTCGCGTCGATATCGAGCTCGGCCAAGCGCTCGTTGGTGAGCTCCGCCCAGCGTTCGCGCCAGCGCTCGACCATCTCCGTGCGATTCCAATCCCGCACCTTCTGGCCAAAGCCGTTCTCGTCGACCGAGCGCATCGTCAACATGACATGAGCGTGGGGCTTGGGCAGTCCGTCCTCGGACCTGTCCCAATGTACATTGAGATCGGCAACCATGCCCAGACCCACGAACTCGGTTCGAACGAAGTCCCGGGATAGCTCGATGCCCTGCGCCTCACTCAGCTCGCGCGGAAGGGCGAATTCGACCTCACGGGCCAACTGGGCGTCCTTCCGGACTTCGAACGCCTCGACATCGTTCCAGAGCCGCTCGCGGTCGCTCCATGCCACCGGCGCATTGTCGGGCAGCATCACCTCGGAATGAACGACACCGCGCTTGGCGGAAAACTCATGCTCACGGCCGAGCCGCTCGTCGCGCAGGCGGGAGGCCGAGCGGTACGCCGCCGACGCCACCGCGCTGCTCCCAGCCTTCCGGCCAATGACCTTGACATGAARATGATAGATCGCCATCGCGATCAGATCACTGGCACAGCGAAGAGTACGTCGGAACGACGTATAAGCGCGCCCTCCCTCGAAAAATTCTCGGGAGGGATTACACCGTCTCAAGCCGTCCTGACGACCTTACAGCATTCTGTCGGGTGTCCAGCTATCATTTCTCCATAGACACTCATGGAGACGACGATGCGTAAACCAAGGGACTTTGATGCGGACCTAAAGGTACTGGACGACAAGGCCCGCGAGCTGAAAACCCGCAAGGTGCGCCAGCTCGGCGAACTGGTCATCGCCACCGGAGCCGACACGCTCAGCGCCGAAGAACTGGCAGGCGCGCTCATTGTGCTGGCTGAGACGAAAGAGGCCGGAAAGAGGGAGGCATGGGCCAAGCGCGGGGCCGCGTTCTTTCAAGGCCGGGCGCGGCGAAATGCACCGACAACTGACCAAAACAGTCACGGCGCTCCTGCGCAACCGAGCGGCGCGCAACCGGCATCAAGCCGCAAGAGCGCGACATGATATGCGTACATGGCAGGTCGAGCGCCGCAAGCGCACACGGCATCTCATCGAACTTGGCGGCCTCGTCGTCAAAGCCGGTATCGTGGATTTGACCGGCGATGATCGTGCCATGATCTACGGCGCGCTGTGCTGGATGGCTGACAAGCTCAAGAGCGATCAAGGCGAACGGGCACGAGCGCTATGGACCGCAAAGGGGACGCAGGAGCTGGAGGCGGACACTGCAACACACATAGATCGAACTGCTTCAGCAGTTCGCCGTTAGTAATTTCATCTTCGCCTCCTTGCTTTCTGGGTGCCGCAGCTGCTGCACCCCTACCCTCATGCTCGGTCCAACGACCGTGTCGGCCTTCGCCGAAATGAATACCCAGCGTGGTGGTATGCTGGATGAAATTCTGGCTTTGGGCTAATTGCATCCTGAAACGGTCGACGATGGCCGCTTCAAACGATATCGTTGCCCAGAAGACCGGCATATCGAGCCTCTCGGCCGGTGACCGCCGACACGAGGCGTAAAAGGGGCGAGGGGGGTATCAACGTGGTATTCTTGTTCGTCGTTGCAGCCGCGATCTTTTTTGGTGTACTCGCCATTTTGCTCGCGGTGGTCGTCGCGGGGGCCCTTAGTTCGCGGAAAAATCCAATCGGCGAACACCGAAGACGGCGAGGAAGTCTGGTATTTTCGCGGCAGCTCACCCATTACATTTTGGATTCACGGTGGTCTGCGCTCGCCATTTTGTGTGATTTCAAGCGTTATGCTTCTGCGTATTCTTCCGCTGTTTATGAAATCGTGAAATAAACGCCGACGCGACGGAGCGCGTTGCAATCCGGCTCAGTTACCCTATCGACAATAAATCGATTCGGATCAAATGACTTGCGACGATGGGTGTCGCAAGCGCTGTTTAAATCCAATGGCCCCGGAGATTAGCCATGCTTCGTCGTAATGTGAGAGCGAAGTCAATTGTCATTGCGTTCGCTTTTCTTCACGCCACTTCGGCGGACGCCGCGCGGGTAATAAAAATCCAAAACATTGCTGGAAACTATATTTTCGCCGACGGATCTGCGGCCCATCAATATAAATGCAAGATCAAGTTGTCGCTGGAGAAAGAAGGCGAAAACTATCATCTCGACATCCCGCCGGCTTGCCGTGAGCGATTGGCAGTGCAGTCGGTGAGCGCCTGGAGGTTTCGGCCTGAAACGAACATGATCGTATTCTTCAGCGATGGTGGATCACCGATCCTGGCGTTTGCAGAAAATGAAGAACTCGAAGCAGGCAGTGGCGGGTTTTACTTCGATGAGTCATTGGGTGACGGAAAAATGGGGTCACGTTATATTCAACAATTGGCGCGCTAGGCGGCAATCGCAGCGCATCTCGAGCGCCGGAATGATCGCCGTAGCGTGTAGTGCGTAAGACGGATCGGAGCCGAAGGCGTAATCCGCCGCTTCGAATCATGGCGCGGTGAGGTTGAACGGGCGGGTGAGGACTGCGGCCAATACGTCCCAGCACAGGATGTAGAACTAACCCGGCACCTCGGCGCAAACTGCCGATCAGCAACAGGCCTCGGCGCTATTCGCGACGCCCGCGCAATGGGCCTGCCCGGCAGGCGCCGCGCACGAAGCCACCACCATGCACAATGGCGCCGAATGGAACGACGCCGAAGGCTGAACCAGTTGAAGGATCGGCGCGCTACATGAGAAATGAGCAGTTCGCGGCAACTTTTCCCTGAGCGCTCTGAGCAACCGCTCGGACGGCCTGCCCGCCTGCTGCAATTCTCTAATCGTGTCATGACCGGCGACCCAGAGAAATTTGCCACGCGGGTGCGCCGCCGAGACGAGCGGGCGTCCCGGATCTTGATACGTTCGGCATCACTGCCGCCGAACGTATGGCCTCCGAAGCACAGCAAATGGCTCCACGAGCGATGTGATGTTGAAAGAGAACAAGCTGTTTGAAAAGCCGGTTTTGTTTTCAAAACTCAAACGGTAATTTTGGCTAAGCGCTTGATTTGAGTGGCGCGCCCCGGAACGCTTCGAACGTCCGCCCCTCAGATCCGTAGTCAGCCGACCTGGGCGATAGAGGTTGCGCCATTGTACCGGTCGACCAAACGACCCGCCTTTCTCCCTCTATGCTAGCCAAATATTCGATCCTGATCCCAGGATCTGCCTTGTCCTGATTTCTTCGGTCAGGATGCAGAGGTCAGCTCCAACCGCGCGTGGCGAGAGCGCATTTAACGGTTCTGGTCATGAACACCGCATTTCTCCTGATGGCGCAGTATGGTGCCAAAGCCATCATTCCGATTGAGGACGTCTGCCGAGATTATTTTTCACATCTCAGCCCCACAAAGCTCGTCCAAAAAATTGGCGCGGGGGAAATTCCAATCCCCCTGGTACGCATGGAAGACAGCCAGAAATGCGCGAAGGGTGTACATCTGGTGGATCTCGCTCAGTATTTGGATGCTCGGGCTGAAGCAGCGCGCAAGGAATTAAACGCGCTCATCAGCTGAAGCGCGTCGATCAGCCCTACCTGGCATAAGAACAGCCTCGCGCTTCGCCGTCGGCGCCTAGCTCTCGTTCTAAGCGCACCCAGAATCTGCCAAAGCTGGTGCCGGCTTCTAGTCGACGCCTGCCCACCGCCTGCGCTTCTCCTGCGGATCGAAGTCACCTTGGAGCGTCTGGATCCTGCGCGCTTAGCCGGTACAACAAAAGGTACGACACGAACTTAAAGACCCGCCTTAAGCTTCTGACCTCATTCGCTTTTCCTTAGCAACAGGTCCAATCCATCATAGGCGCCACGGCAAATCTATGTAGTTGATTTATCTGCATTTTCCGAGTACATTCAAGTCGTTAGGTCGCGTCGTGTGCACTCTATTCTACGCCATAGCGCGACGTTTTTTCCGGCTTTTCGACGCCTCAGTGCACACGGAGCGCACACGCGTGGCAACTCTCACCAGACTGAGATCAGGCTCCTGGAGAGTCCAAGTCCGACGAAAGGGGAAATATGTCAACGAGACATTTCTCCGCCGAAAGGACGCGGAGGAATGGGGCATCGATATCGAGCGACGGATCGATCGCCAGGAACCGACAACGACGCGCCAACCTCGTGACGTCCAACTCTTCGGCGATCTCGTCGCACTTCACCGTCAAGACTTGGGAGAGGTCGGGAAAGACATCGGTCGTTCCAAGACTGCCAGCCTCATCTTCCTGGATGAAAGACTTGGGCATCTTCGTCTTCCAGAACTTGATCGAGAGCGCCTCATCAAATTCGGAAAAGAGCGCGCACTGGAGGGAGCCGGCCCCGTGACGGTCGGCATCGATCTTGGATATATCAAAACGATTCTGTCTCACGCCGCCGCTGTGCACGGCGTCGTTGTGTCAACCGAACCAATCGATCTCGCCCGGATCGCTCTTGGACATCTCGGGCTTGTCGGAAAAGGCGATGAGCGTGATCGCCGTCCCACGCAGGACGAGCTCGATGGTATTATCTCGGCATTGGAAGCAAATATTCGGCAACAAATTCCAGTTGGTCGTGTCATCCGATTTGCGGTCGCAACGGCGATGCGGCAAGACGAAATTGCAAGAGTTGAATGGCGCGACTTCGACGCCAGCAATCGAATGCTCCTCATTCGAAATCGGAAGGATCCCCGAAAGAAGAAGGGCAATGACCAGCGAATTCCTCTGTTGGATGTATCAGGCTATGACGCATGCAAGATCATTGAGGAGCAAGGACGTTTCTCGAATATTCGCGAAGGCCGGATTTTTCCTTACAACGGACGATCCGTTGGAACAGCATTTCGTCGCCAGTGTCGGAAATTGAAGATCGATGACCTTCACTTTCACGATTTGCGTCACGAAGGTACGAGCCGCCTTTTCGAGGCCGGATTTTCTATCGAACAGGTCGCACTCGTCACCGGGCACAAGGATTGGAAAATGCTACGCCGATACACTCACCTGAAGCCGGAGGCACTCCACTCAATCCGCTCGATGCGAGTTGCCTGACAGCCATCCTGATCGAATCGGTAATCGAGCCTCACCTTCACCGAACCGGCAGCAAATAAGCCGCTACCGCGAGCAGAAACGAAGCAGCAGAGTTTGTCGGAATGCAATCCAGCGCTCGCGTTAACCCGGACGGCCAATCGACGCCATCACGCATGGCGTGTACCTCGCAACCATCGTGCCGCGCGTGAAGGCGCTAGCGGCGGAGCCGGACAAGGTCTGCAATGATGAAAGATGGAGCTGCGCAGGACATCTGGATTGGAATCGATCTCGGCACCCAGAGTGTGCGGGCGATCGCCGCGACAAATGGCGGCGACATCGTCGGCTCCGGAACTTATCCGCTATCCAGCTCGCGCGTCGAGAAGCGGCACGAGCAAAACCCCGAGGATTGGTGGATCGCGGTCGGTCACGCCTGCCGCGAGATGTGCCGAACGATCGATGCGCCCCACCGAATCTGCGGCGTCGCTGTCTGCGGCACGTCGGGCACGGTTCTGCTGACGGATGGCCAGCGTCGCGCGGTAACGTCCGCTCTGATGTATGACGACGCACGTGCTGCCGCAGAGTGCGATGAAGCAAACGCCGTCGGCGCGGCGCTGTGGGAAAAACTGGGCTATCAGCGCATTCAAGCCGTCTGGGGCCTGCCTAAACTGATGTGGCTGCTTCGCAAGGACAGTGGTCCAGGCGAGCGTTATCTCTCGCATCAAGCCGATTTCATCACCGGCAGACTGGCCGGAACACGACTGCCGTCGGATTTCAGCAATGCGCTGAAAACCGGTTGCGACACGGTTTTGCAACGATGGGACCTAGCTGTCATGGAGCAGCTTGGCGTAAGGGATGAGGTGTTGCCGGAATTGAGTCGATCAGGCGCCCAGATTGGCGCCGTCGGTGCCGCCGGCGCCGAGCACACCGGGATTCCCATCGGCACTCCGATCGTCGCAGGGATGACAGACGGCTGCGCGTCACAGCTGAGTTCCGGCGCGACATCGACAGGAAGTTGGAACAGTGTGCTGGGCACGACGCTCATCCTGAAAGGAACGAGCAGGGCGCTGCTGCGGGATCCAGCCGGAGTCGTTTATTCGCACCGGTCCTCCGAAGGTCAATGGCTCCCCGGCGGAGCGTCGGGTTCCGGCGCTGGCGCGCTGGCACGTTTTCTTCCCAGGGCCGACCTCGATACGCTCGCCGCGGAAGCAGACCGGCGAACCGGTCCGCCCGCCCTCGCCTATCCGTTGGCATCGACGAAAGGCGAACGATTTCCCTTCATTGCGAGCGAGGCGACGGCATTCTTTCTACGCGGAACTCCTGCCGATCCGGTCGACATATTTCTCGCGATCACATTGGGCCTGGCCTCCATCGAACGGCTCTGCTTCGACTATCTCGACTTGCTCGGATTCCCGACCAATGGCCGCTTGTCGCTGACGGGCGGCGGGTCGCGCAGCCGGTTCTGGAACGATCTTCGCGCCACAATGCTCGGACGAGAACTCGTGGTGCCCGCGACCGCGGAGCCCGCATTCGGAATGGCGGTCCTTGCGTCCTGCCTTCAAAGGCCGCTGGACGACGCTGTGGCGGCGATGGTTCGCATCGAGTCCCGGCACGAACCGCAATTGCAGCGAATCGATTCCGCGCTGCAGGCCCATCTGCATATGGTCGATGCTCTCGAAGCCCGCGGATGGCTGCCTCGCGCGACGGCTTCACATGCACGACAGCGAGTTACGCGATGACGCCCGGAATTGATTCGGCAATCAACGGCTCCTCAAAACAGAAATAAAATCCGCGAGGCTCATCTCGCGGACCGTCAATCTGAATCTTGATCGTGCCCGGTGGCAGCGTCTACGGCGACCACTCACCGACGTCACAGCTACGTCCACGGTGCGGCAGAAGCGGTCGGTCGCGAGTACTCTCTTGGGCGCGCCAGACTGGTCACTCAGTATAATGTGATACGCTCGCAATATAGCGACGCGGAGGGCGGGACGGAGGATCCCTTATGCCTGTACGTCCTGTCGACAGATGCCAACGACCCCGGAACAAAGGGTTGCTCATCGGCCAGAAAAACCCTCTTCCTCGAACGCGACCTAAAGCTGAAGTAATCGTAATGTATCAGATCGACCCGCGTGACGCTTGAACGCGGCCGTGATCGCCACCACGCCCAGATCAACGCCCGCGCTACGGGGAACATGTCTATATCAACCCAAGCCCGGCACGACGCAAGCACAGACGGCAGAACCAAAAGACCGGAAAGGCGAACCCGGATCTATACAAGCGATGTCGAATAGATCGTCGTCGCACCGATCGCGATCGTGATGACCCCTACAGACCCCTGAAGACCGCGATTGGCCCAGGTCAGCCAACGCGCTGACGCCACGAGCGGCACCGCGATCACGATCGACAACGCACCCATGCCCAGCATCGAACCGAACCCGAACAGTAAAACGTAGAGAACGCCATACACTGGATCTGCGACCTGTGTGACTGCGAGCACCAGGAGCGCAGCCGACCCCGCCATTCCGTGCATCAGCCCCACGAGCAAGGATTTCCACCGAAAACCGTGATAGTGCGCATGACTACTGCGCCGATGGGGAATGGTGTCCCCGGCGTGGCTGTGGAGATGGAGGTGCTCGGAACCGTCGCCATGCCGGTGCTGATGGAAGTGCACTCGGTCGCGCCACAATCGCCATAGCACGTGCGAACCAAGCCCAACCAGCATGATGCCGACCGCCGTTTCCAACGGCCGCGAAAGGTGTTCGGGAATCGCCTGGCCGAATAGGATCGCCGCACCGGCAAACACGAAAAGCGTGACCGTATGACCGAGCCCCCAAGTCAGGCCGTGCCTGACGATATCGCCGACGTTAGTCCGTCGCGCAGCAATGCTGGATACCGCCGCTATATGATCGGCTTCAAGAGCGTGCTGCATTCCGAGCAGAAAGCCCAACCCCATGATCCCAAACATGCTTTCCCCGGTTTCATTTACCGTCAACAAATCTCAAGCAAAAGCAGATTCGCGGGCTTTGGCGGCTTCATTTCGGAGCCAGGCATACCAGCCGGCCAGCCCCTCGCCGCTCCGCGCCGAGACCTGCAGGACGGCGATATTCGGATTGACCTCGCGCGCATTCGCAACGGCCCGCGCGACGTCGAAATCGACATGCGGCAGCAAATCGGTCTTGTTCAGGACCATGACCTCTGCGGCGCGAAACATGTGCGGATATTTCAGCGGCTTGTCTTCCCCCTCAGTCACCGAGAGGATGACCACTTTGGCGCGCTCGCCGAGATCGAACATCGCCGGACAGACGAGGTTGCCGACATTCTCGATCATGACGATGGAGCCTGCGGCCGGCTTTAGTTCTGCAAGGCCGCGCGCCACCATGTCGGCTTCGAGGTGGCATCCCGTACCGGTGTTGACCTGTACCGCGGGCGCGCCCGCCGCTCGGATGCGCTCGCCGTCATTCGCCGTCGCCTGGTCACCCTCGACCACATAGAGTTTCAGTTCGCCCTTCAGGTCGCGGATGGTGCGCTCCAGCAGCGTGGTCTTGCCGGAGCCCGGCGAGCTGACGAGGTTGAGCGCCAGAATGTCTCGCCCAGCGAACCAGGCCCGGTTTTTGGCCGCCAGGGCATCGTTCTTGGCCAGGATGCGCGTTTCCAGCTCGATCACGGCGTCCGTCGTGCGCGGCCCGTGATCGTGGCTATGGCTATGATCATGATGCCCGTCATCGTGGGCATGGCTGTGCCTGGTACCGTCGGCATGGACATGGTCATGTTTGTGGGAATGACCATGCTGGTGATCATGGCCGTGATCGTGCTCGTGGCTGTGATCGGTACCGTCGGCATGGACATGGTCATGCGAATGATGGTGCGCGGGATCGTGGCCGTGGTCGTGCGCACCGTCATCATGTCCATGTCCGTGGCGATGGCGCGTTCCATCGGCGTGAACGTGCTCATGCTCATGCGAATGGCCGTGATGATGATCATGGCCGTGGTCATGACCGTGATTGTGACGGGTGCCGTCGGCGTGAACGTGATCATGGTCGTGGGAATGGCCGCCCATCGTCGTTTCCTTTCCGCTCTGGAGATTGAGAATGGTGGCGCCGGTTTTGTCTCCGCACCCGCAATGTCCGCACATCAGGCGACCTCCGTTTCGAGTTCCATGTTCTTGATGTTCAATTCCTCGCCCTGCAGCCGCTTGAACTGCCGCGAACCGCAGCAGCATGGCGTAAACAGGGTGTCGGCGACGAACTCCGTGCCACATGCGTCGCAGCGAGCGCGCCCGACGATCGGCCTGATCTCCAGAGTGGCACCGTCGAGCGCCGTCCCCCGCGCGACCGTGTCGAAGCAGAAGGCGATGGCATCCGGCATCACGCCGGACAGGTTTCCGACCTCGAGCGTGACGCGGCGGACCCTGCGCCCTTTCGCGGCATCGCCGACGATTGCGACAATGTTCCTGACAATGCCGAGCTCATGCATAGCAACGCCCTCAACAGATCCGGGGCAGCTGTTCGCCGACCAGCATGTCGACGATCCGCCGCCCGCCAAACACCGTGCGCATGGTCACGCGCCCGGCCTCGCCCTGATTGACGCGCCCGATGATGCCGGCGCCCCCGCCCAGCGGATGGGCACGCATTGCGGCAAGCGCCGCCTCGGCCTGCTCGGGCGGCGCGATCACGACGATCTTACCTTCATTTGCCAGATAAAGCGGATCGAGCCCAAGGATTTCACAAAACGCCTTGACCTCCTCGCGGATCGGCGTGGCCCCCTCTTCGATCTCGATCGCGATCTGCGATGCATCGGCAATCTCGTTGAGTACTGTCGCAAGACCGCCGCGGGTGGCGTCGCGGACGAACCGCACCCCGGGCGCTGCCGCCAACAGCGTTTCGATCAGCCCGTGAAGACAAGCGCAGTCACTTTCAATCAGGGTGTCGAGCGCCATATCGCCCCGCGCGCACAGGATCGCCGCGCCGTGATCGCCGAGCAGGCCATTGACCAGTACCAGGTCGCCAGGCCGCGCGGCATCGACACCGAGCGTGCGTCCGTTGCGGATCACGCCAATGCCGGTCGTGGTAATGAACAATTTGTCGCAAGCGCCGCGTTGCACCACCTTGGTGTCACCGGTGACAATCCGGACCCCGGCATCTCCAGCGGTTTTCGCCATCGAGCGGGCGATCCGGCGCAGCATATCGACGCTCATGCCCTCCTCGACAATCACGGCACAGGACAGATAGAGCGGGATCGCGCCGCCGACCGCAAGGTCGTTGACTGTGCCGCACACCGCGAGTTCGCCGATGTCGCCGCCGGGGAAGAACAGCGGATCGACCACGAAGGAATCGGTGGTGAATGCCAGCCGGTCGCCATAGGACGCAAGCTCGGCCAGATCGAACCGCGCCTGATCCTCCAGCGGCGCCAGTGCGTGATTGTCGAAGGCGGCTACGAACACGTCGTCAATAAGATCCTTCATCGCCTTGCCGCCGCCGCCATGGGCAAGCGTCACCGTGCCCACATTGACCTTGCCGAGCTTTCGGGTGCGGATGAAGGGTGCAACGTTCATACCGCCTCCTTGTAACGCTTGACGCCGCCGTACTGATAATAGGCAGCACAAGCGCCTTCGGACGACACCATCAGCGCGCCGAGCGGGGTTTCGGGTGTGCAGGCCGAGCCGAACACCTTGCATTGCCACGGCTTGATGACACCCTTCAGCACTTCGCCGCACTGGCACGATTTCGGGTCCGCGATCTTCAAATTCGGAATCGCAAACTTCTGCTCGGCGTCGAAATGCAGATATTCGTCGCGCAGCTTGACGCCGGAGTGATCGATCGAGCCCAGCCCGCGCCACTCGAAAAATTCCCGCAGCTCGTAGACCCGCGACACCGCCTGCAGCGCGGGGGCGTTGCCGTCCTCGGGGACGATGCGGGCATACTGGTTCTCGATATCGGCGCGCCCCTCCTTGATCTGCTTCAGCACCATCCAGATCGACTGCAGGATGTCGAGCGGCTCGAAGCCTGCGACCACCATCGGCTTCTTGTAGAAATTCGCGATGAACTCGTACGGCGCGGTGCCGATCACCATCGAGACATGACCCGGCCCGAGGAAGCCGTCGAGCTGCAGCCCGGGACTGTCGAGGATTGCCTTGATGGTCGGCACGATCGTGATGTGATTGCAGAACACCGAGAAATTTCTGACGCCCTCGGCTTCGGCCTGGAGGATAGTGAGCGCGGTCGACGGCATCGTGGTCTCGAACCCGAGTCCGAAGAACACCACCTCGCGATCTGGGTTCTTGCGCGCCAGCGCCAGCGCATCCATCGGCGAATAGACCATCCGCACGTCGGCGCCCTCGGCTTTGGCCTGCAGCAGGCTCTTCTTTGAGCCGGGCACCCGCATGGCATCACCGAAAGTTGTGAAAATCACCTTGGGATTTTCGGCAATCGACACGCAATCATCGACCCGCCCCATCGGCAATACGCAGACCGGACAGCCCGGCCCGTGGATCAGCTCGATCTGCTTTGGCAACATGCCCTCAAGGCCGTAGCGGAAGATCGAATGGGTGTGGCCGCCGCAGACTTCCATGATGTAGAGCGGCCGCTCCGCGGGGATCGTCATGGTCGCGACCAGCGTCTCGATCTCATTGATCAGGACCCGCGCTTTCTGTCCGTCACGAAATTCGTCGAGATATTTCATGCCGCGGCTCCCTTGGTCGTCGCCGAGCCGCGATCGTCGGCCAGAAGCGTGTGAACGAGATCCCACAGAATGTGATAGGCGGCGACGTGACATTCCTGGGTTCGATGAATCGACGAGGTTGGAACAACCAGGCAGAAGTCGACCACGCCAGCCGATTTCATCTTGCCGCCATCGCCACCGGCCAAGCCGATGGTGACGATGCCCATCTCCTTGGCCTTGGCGAACGCCGACATCAGGTTAGCGGAGTTTCCACTGGTGGAGATGCCGATCAAAGCGTCGCCTGCCCTGCCCTGCGCTAGCAGTTGTCGCACGAATACATGCTCGAAGCCGAGATCGTTGCCGACGGCAGAAATCATCGCCAGATCAGCCACCAGGTTGGTTGCGGCCAACGCCGGGCGCCCCGCCGTGATCGGATGCACGAACTCGACCGCGACATGAGATGCGTCACAACTGGAGCCGCCATTGCCCATCGAGTACAGCCGCCCGCCACGGCGATAGACCTCGGCGAGCGCCTTTGCCGCGGCGACAAGAATAGGAGCGTGCTCACTAAAGAATCGGTCGTTGGTCTCACGGGAGTCGCGGGCCTTTTCTTCGACCGAATGCAACAGTGCCGCATCGAGCCGCGCCGGCGCCTGCGGCTGGCCGTGCAGGAATGGATAGAGCGCCTTGAGGTCACCATCGTTGGACATGACACGATCCTCCCTATTCGGCTGCCGACAACCGCATCGCTTCGATCTCGGCCTGCGCCTCGCCGAGTTCGGTCAGAATTTGCAATGTCAGCGCCGCCTCTTGCTCGTTGATCCGGCTCATGGCGAATCCGACATGCACCAGCACCCAGTCACCGACGCAGGACTCCACCGGGTGCTCATCATTGACGATGCAGGCGATGTTGATCTGCCGCTTGACACCGCCGACATCGACGGTCGCAAGCTTCCGGATGACGTCGTTGATCTCTACGATCCGTCCGGGAATACCGAGACACATGGCGCGTTTCCTTCCGGTTGGCTTTTTGTCTGCTTGTTATTGGAATTGATGAGATGCGCGGCGCCGATTACTGCCTGGCCGAGCGCGAGGCCGCCGTCATTGGCGGGCACCTGCGCATGCGACAGCACGGCGAAATCATTGCTTTCGAGGCGGCGACTGACTTCTTCGAAAAGGATACGGTTCTGGAAGCAACCACCGGACAATGCTACCGTATTGAACCGCCGCGGGCCGGCTTCGTCCTCGCCGCTGGCAAGCTTCTTCGTCATGGCGACGATGGACTTTGCCAGTCCCTTGTGGAATCGCGCGGCCATGACAGGCGCCGGCGTCTTCAGGATGAGATCGCCGAGCACCGCATTCCACATCGCCAGCGGTTCGATATAGGGCAATCCGGACCCGCGCAGATTGGGGATGCTCAGGGGATAGCCGAGCGCATCGTCCTCGTTGCGCAGCATTTCTTCATCGACGATGGCTTCGAGCCGTGCCGCCGCCTCGCCTTCATAAGCTTGCCGCTCCATGCAGATATCGAGCGCCGCCGCAACCGCGTCGAACAGCCGCCCGCATGACGACGCCTGCGGCGCGTTGACGCCGTTCTTGATCATCGCATCGAGAGTGCCGCGGGGCTTGCCTGCGAGATAACCATGCAATTCGAGTTCGTCGAAGTTCATCGCGAACTCCGGCCATTTTATCTCCGCCATCAGGTGGGCGTAGAGATTGCGCCAGGGCTCGCGCGCCGCCTGTGCGCCGCCCAGCATCGCGACCGGCTTGAAGGTTCCAAGCCGTTGATAGCGGAGATAGTCCGCGAGCAGGAACTCGCCGCCCCACAGCGTGCCGTCAGCACCCCATCCCAAGCCGTCGAGCGCGATGCCGAGAACGGCCGGGGCATCCACCGGGTAGCCGTTCTCGGCGAGGCACGCAGCAACATGGGCATGATGGTGCTGCACTTCGATCAAAGGTAATGCATCGTCTGCCGCACGCTCCCGCGCCAGTTTCGACGAGAGGTATTCCGGGTGCAGGTCGGCGACCAACGCGACCGGGGTGTGATCGAACAGCTTTTGGTACAGTGCGAGATTCTTGCGGTAGTCGTCGAAAGTTCTGACATCCTCGAGATCGCCCTGATGCTGCGACAGGATCGCGGCACCGTCCTTCACCAGGCAGAACGTCGACTTCAGTTCGCCGCCCATGGCCAGCAGTTCGGGCGCAACCTCGAACCCCTTCGGCAGCCTGATGGGCTCAGGCGCGTACCCCCTCGCCCGGCGCATCACGCGGGTGTGCCCGGCGACGACATGCACCACCGAATCGTCGATCCGGTTGGCGATCTCGCGGTTGTGCATCAGCGCGTAGGTCGCGATGCCGCGCAACCGGTCGCCGACCTCGTCGTCGGAGATCACCTGTGGCTCGTCGGACAGATTGCCGCTGGTCATCACCACCGGGCGGCTCATCCGCCGCAGCATCAACTGATGCATTGGCGTCGTCGGCAACATGAAGCCCAGCATTGCGAGACCCGGCGCAATCGCGACCGGCAATTTCTCCGCGCCGTTGGCGCGCAGCAGCACAATCGGCGCAGATGGACCCGTGAGCAGCGCCGCCTCCTCGAGGCTGACGCTGCAATAGCGCTTGATCACATCCAGATCGCGTGCCATCAGCGCGAACGGCTTGGCGTCGCGTTTCTTCGATTGCCGCAACCGGGCGACTACGTCGGCCTTGGTGGCATCACACGCGAGCTGGTAGCCGCCGATCCCCTTGATGGCGACGATCTCGCCGTTCTTGATCAATCCACCGGCGGCGTCGACATCATCCATCATCGAAAACTGGTCGAAGCCGAACGGGCGCCCGTCGAAACGCACCAGCTTGGCCTTTGGCCCGCAGACGTGGCAGCCGATGGCTTCGGCGTGGAAGCGGCGGTCGGCGGGATTGTCGTATTCGGCCCGGCAGTCCGGACACAGCGCGAACGGCGCCATCCGCGTGTTGGCGCGGTCATAGGGAATGCCGTCGACGATGCTCAGTCGCGGCCCGCAATGGGTGCAGTTGGTGAAGGGATAGCGATAACGCCGCTCGAACGGGCTTGCGATTTCTTCCGCGCAAGCCGCGCAGATCGCAGCGTCAGGCGCCACCTGCGTATGGGCATCGCCGCCAAGACTATTGGCAATCCCGAATTCGGCCGGCAGATCGCCGAAATATGCCTGCGTCTCGATCGCATCGATACGAGCCAGCGGCGGCGGCTCGCGCTCGATGCGTCCGATCAACGCGGCGATCACGCTCGGACGGCCAAAGACACGGATCAGCACGCCGGCGGAATCGTTCAGCACCTCGCCGGAAAGTTCGAGCTCACGCGCGTAACGCCAGACCGTCGGCCGGAAGCCGACCCCCTGCACGCGGCCGCGTACCCGGATTTCGGTTGCGACCCGGTCGTCGAGCTCAGCGATGTTGCTGTGACGGTTCACGGCGCCGCCTCCCACAGGAGAACCCGGTTGTTGCCGGCGTCAGCGATCACGAGCTGATTGCCGCAGGCCGCCGCGCTGTAGGGCCAGCACACGCTGTCGCGGCCGGCGAAGCGCCAGCGGTTGTCGCCCTTGTCGGAAAACAGCGGCTGCCCGGCAAGCGCGATCGCCGGCGAATCCATCGCAAGGCCGTCGAGTTCGAAACCGAGCAGGCGCGAATTGGCGGTATCCGTCACGACAAGCAGATCGCCCTGCACGGTCAGCCCGTACGGCATGTTCATCGCGCTCGAGGTCGGATAATACGCGGCGCGGTTGTGATCGAGGCCCACGAAGTCGGTCTGGCCCAGCACAAAATCGCAGGCCCGGCCAACCGATCGCGGAAACTTCCGCCATACCATCACGCGGTTGTTGCCGGCGTCGGAGACGAACAGCATTCCCCGTGCCGCCGCGATGCCGTGCGGCCAGCGCATGCCGAGCGCGCCGCCGGTCTCGCCGGCATTGTCGTCGCGGGTGACGAAATCGCGCTGACCGAGAACCAGATCGGCCGGTGCGCCGCTGACGGCCGGAATCGCATTCCAGACCAGCACGCGGCGATTGCCGGTATCGGCGACGATCAGCTTGCCGTCGGCAAAAGCAACGCCATAGCACCAGTTCAGCGTCGCGGCGGTGGGCGTATTGGCGCCGCGGTTGGCGACGCCGCCGGTAAAATCGGCGTGACCGAGTACGACATCCGCAGGCTGGTTGGAGGTTTCGGGATAGCGGTGCCAGATCAGCACGCGATGGTTCCAGGCATCGGCGACGGCCAGAATGCCGTCGCATGCCGCGACGCCGGTCGGCATATTGAGCGTCGCCGCCCCGACCTCGCCCTTGGCATTGCGACCCTCGCGCGAAAAATCCGACTGGCCGATCACGAAATCGGCCTCGGCCTGATCGCCCGACGGCGGCTTACGCCAAATCATCAGGCGGTGATGCCCGGTATCGCAGACGAACAGTGGTCCGTTCTCGCCCGCTAGACAGGCGCCGCGCGGGCCAAACAGCGTCGTTGCGCCGGGCACGATCGATCGCGCCAATCCGTTCGGCAGCGCCTCGCCGCCCAGCACCACGCGCGATCCCCTCGCCGACAGCAGCGGCCGCGCCACATGGTTGTCGCCGACCCGGGGCAGAGCCTTTTGCAAGCGGTTGGGAGCGAACGAGACCTGCATGGCTATTTCGAAATCCTCACTTCGACGCGTGGGCCGATCACGCGCACGGCATGCGACTGCAGCTGGACCTCGGGCGCGGTCAGGCACTCGCCGCTGGAGAGGTCATACTGAAAGCCATGATGCGGACAGGTGATGATGCCATTCTCGATCTCGCCGTCATGGATCGGGAAACCGAGATGGGCGCAGGCATTCTGGAAACAGGTCACGCTGGCGCCGTTGCGCGACAGCAGGACCTTTTCGCCGCCCAGCTCCATCGAGCGGATCGACCCTTCGGGAATTTCCGACAGCAAGCCAGCGGCGAGCCAGTTGCCTTTTGCACCGAGTGCGAACGGACTGACGAAGCGGACACCGCTATCTTCCGAGCCGGCGAGACCCTTGACCTGTACGATGTCGGTAATCTCGGGACATGCCTCCTGAACCGCCTTTTTCACGCCGGCGTGGAAAGTCAGTGCTGAGGCTGGACAGCCATCGCAAGCCCCAATGAACCGCACTTCGACTGCAGGCGGCTTCACCTTGACGAGTTCGACATCGCCACCGTGCGAAGCCAACATGGGACGAATGCTTTCAAGTGCAACTTCGACACGCTCATTCAAGCTCGGCTTGACGATGTCGTGCCGCCGCAGGACGGCATAAACCACCTCGTCCGCAATAGCGCTCTTCATGGCGGCGAGGGCCGCAGGATCAGTTTTCAAGGCTCGGATCAGACGACGCAAGGCCTCGGCATTAAGGGCCTCAATCGAGAGCTTGTAGGCTCCAACGGCGGCCCGGTGTGTCTCGTCCCATGTCGCGAATATGGCCTCCAGCCGCTCAACGTCACCGACGAGGCCGGCAAGATCGTCACGCGTGGTCGAAACCATATCCTGATCGTGAGCGTTCATGTTGTTCTCACTCGCGTGATCCCCATCGCCTCATCGATAGCGAAGATTCCGAAACAAATACGGCTGCAATCCGCCTCCGATCAGCGCGGCGACGAGCGCCGCCATCCACAGCGGCGCGCCCGCCTTGGCGATCGCGATCAGCAGTAATGCCGTAACAGCTATACCGATCAAGATTTTCAGGAAGGCCTTGCCCGGTTCTGCGAACAACTTGCCGCGAAAAAACAGAACGATAGAATTTTGAGCCATTGACCACATGAGTTTTTCCTCAGGCAACGATTGTAAGGACAACGAGTCCGACGACGACGCCGCTGACTCCGGCGAGCGGTCCGTAGAACCCCCCCAGCATGGCAGCGAGTTCATTTCCCAATGCTTTGCCGCCGACGAGAATGCCTCCGACAGCGCCGCCGGCAATCGAAGCAACGACGCCAAGGACGAGGGAAATAGCCAACATCTCGGGAGAAGGGAGTATCATAGTTGAGCAGCTCCTGTTTCGCGTGGTTTCACGATTGCTTCGACTGGCGCACGCCATGGCCGTTGGTGGCGGGCATTGCCAGCATCTCGCGTTGACTCTGATCGACGGCTTCGGCGACGATGCGGGCTTTCCCGAGGTCTCCGTGTTCCATGAAGACTTCACGCGCCTCTCGATAATAGGCATTCGCCTGAGCCAGGTTGACCCGGTTGCCGGTGTCGGGGTTTGCCGGATCGTCCGGCAAGTTCCACAGGCAATTGGCCTTGTTGGAGATGGTGTTGGCATATTCAAGCGGCGTGGTCTCGCGTGTACGCACCTTCAGCGCTTCATCGTAGGCATCGAGCGCACGCAGGTTGTTTTCGAGCGTATGGCTCGACGACACGTACTGCAGCGCGTTTCCCAGATTATTCTGCAGCATCGCATATTCGGTTGGGTGATCGATCAGCGTAACGGCCTTGAGGCCTTCCTCGAAAGCCTGCACCGCGAGTGCTTCGCGCATTTTTCCACGCGCATCGGTCATCGGCATCGACAAGAACGCGGTCGCAAGGTTGTTCTGCAGGATAACAAACTCCCGCAGGTATTTTGTCTTTGTGAACGTGCGAAGAGCACGCTGGTAGGCTGAAATCGCATCGGTGATACGCGCCCGCCCCACGCCAGCCAGGTTCTGCAACACAAGGCCAAGGTTCATTTCGGCCTCAGCCAATTCTTCCGGTTTGCCAAAACCGATCAACGTCGGGATAGCTTGCTCAAAGGTCGCGCGCGCCTGCTCTAGCGAGGCCGTTCCCTCCTCGGGGATGGCCTGCAGCGCAGTGCCTTTGCGCGCCAGGATTCGCGCCGACAGAAGCCGCATGTCTTCCGGACAGATTGCAAGTGCCTTGTCATAGAGCGTGACCGCGGCACGCAACTGATCGGGCGACTTGGGTTGCTGCTGCAGACCCATCGCGATTTCCATGAGCATTTCAGCGCGTTCAGAAAGACTGGCGTCCGCATCCTCTGCAGCAACAAGGGCTGCGCGCACTTCGTCTTCGACGAGACTTGTATTCACCGGTTCCCCCCAATCGCGCTTTTCGGTTGCACGTTTCGGTACCGGCGCCAGTCTAACAGGACCTCGCCGCCAATGTCTATATCTTATGCTAATTGCATACTTAGTTTACATATCGAAGGTATCGGCCGCCACGAGCGCGCCTCGTTCTGTCGACCAGGCGACGGACAGTTGCAGCGCAATATCTTCATCGACGCCATGTTCGCGGAAGAAATCGGGGGCATGGACAACGCGATCACCTACCTTGTTGCGGAGTTTGAGAAGATAGCCGCCCGCGGCCGCGTGCCGGACGGGCAAGACGCAGAGGTCGCGTTCGCGGCGGATTAAAATAACGGCCTCCAGTCCCGCGAAATAGCGATCGTAAATCTCGCAACTCAGGTAGAGCGCCCCGCGCTTGAGTGTGACGATCGCAGCCGCCGTCACGACGTTGCCCGCCGTTCGAGCAGGCGCGCTTGGATCAGTCCGCCGATACGGTCAGCGACTTTCACAACTGCAGCAGAGACGGACGGCGACAAGCCTATCCCCAGATCCACCGTCTCCGCCTCGATCAGCAGCACCATCACGTCAGAAGGAAAGTCTTCACGAAAGATTTTCTTGCCCGCGAACAGCGCATGATCCCACCGGAAGTCGTGCAGGTTGAGAGAAGCTTCGTAACGTTGCTCGAGTTCTTTGCCCGGCACCTCGAAGATCGCGCCCGGTTCCGAACCTGAGCGGCAGGCATCGACGACGATCAGTGTCCGGCAGCCACGGGCCGCAAACATTGTCGCCATTCCGTCGGTCCCAGCAGCAAGCAGCCGAACGCTTTGCGTGTCGCGGCAGACGTCGCCAGCTTCCAACAGCCGCAGCACCTCGATGCCTGCTCCATCGTCGAGGCGATTTGAATTCCCGCACCCGACAACCACGATCATGAGGAGCCTCCTGGACTCGAAGCGTCAATTTTCCGCGGCCGAATTGCACTCACCGATCGATATCGCGTTGCATGACCGGGATCAAGAACGGGGTCATCCGAGACATTCGATAACTGACAACCGGCACTTGAAGCGGCGCCAGCTGTCCTTGTCGGCAACATACGCCGACCTAGGAGCCTGTCCGAATAGTCGCTGTTCAATTCTCAGCGAGTCTGATTCAACCTCGGGCTATGAGCAAGTATTTTCGCCCCTGGAATATCGATCAGACACTGCTTCTGCCGCCGAGTGTGCAGGACTTCGTGCCGAAAGGCCATGTCTCGCGGTTTATCGTTGAACTGGTGCGGGAGAGCCTCGATCTCAAGGAGATCACTGGCAGCTATGTGAGCGGGCTTGGGCAGCCGCCGTTTGACCCGCGGATGATGGTGGCGCTTCTGCTGCACGGCTATGCGAGCGGGCTGTATTCGTCGCGGCGGATCGCGAAGGCCTGCCGGGAGCGGAACGATTTTGTGATGATCGTGGCGCTCGATCCGCCGGACTTCCGGACGATCAGCGACTTCCGCAAACGGCATTCGAAGGCGCTCGGCGCGTTGTTCCTGCAGGTTCTGAAGCTGTGCGAGACGGCAGGATTGGTCAAACTCGGCCACGTCGCGCTGGATGGCACGAAGATCAAGGCGAACGCGTCGAAACACAAGGCGATGAGTTATGAGCGCATGAAGAAACGCGAGGCGGAATTGAAGGCCGAGGTCGCTCGCATGCTGGCGGCGGCGGAGGCTGCGGATTGCGAAGAGGACGAGACCTTCGGCAAGGACAAGCGCGGCGACGAGATGCCGGATTGGGCCGGCGACAAGCAGAAACGGTTGGCGAAGATCCAGCAGGCGATGGCAGCACTGGAGGCCGAGGCCAGGCAGGCGGCGGAGGAAGAGCGACGGATCGAGGCCGAAAAGGAACGGCAGCGCCAGGCCGAAGGCCGCAAGAAGCCGGGCAAACCGGCGGCGCCGCCATCGGAGGAGCCCAATCCCAAGGCGCAACGCAACTTCACCGATCCGGAAAGCCGCATCATGAAGTCGAAGGATGGCTTCGTTCAGGCCTATAATGCCCAGGCCGCCGTCGACGCAGGCGCCCAGATCATTGTTGCGCACGAACTGACGCAGTGCGGCAGCGATCAGGGCCAACTGGTGCCCCTGGTCGAGGCCATCGAGAACAATCTCGGCCGCAAGCCGGCGCAGGCCTCAGCGGACTCCGGCTACTGCAGCGAAGCCAATCTCGAAGCGCTGGACGCACACGGTATCGACGGCTACGTCGCGCCCGGTCGCGCCAAGCACCCGACCGCCGCGAACGGAAAAGTCGGCGGACCGTTGACCCAAGGGATGCGAAAGAAGATCGACGATGGCAGCTTCGAAACGCCCTACCGATTGCGAAAGCAAGTGGTGGAACCGGTGTTCGGACAGATCAAACAGGCACGCGGCTTCCGCCAGTTCCTGTTGCGGGGCGTCGAGAAAGTGCGTGCCGAATGGGCAATGATCTGCACCGCCCACAACCTGCTGAAGCTGTTCACCCTCGCAAAGGCCGCCTAAGACGGATACCCTGCAATAAACACCCGTCACAACACCCTATCTGGACGGGCTCCTAGCGGGATGCATAGTTTGGCAGTGCGTATCATGCCGCGAGAGCCCGTGCGAGATCATGAACAGGATCTCAGATACGCCAGAGTCTGCATGACCATTTGGGTTCGACCGGGATATCGAGTTCAGGCAACTCGCAATATTGCCGATGAACCTTGTAATACATGCAGGTTTCACACAACTGCTCGATATCGGCGTACTCTATTGGCGCCGGCGTAAGCCCACCAATTGCGAGCTTTGCCTCCAGGTCATTGCCTGCCGCCTTGAGCCGAGACACAATCGACAGAACTTCCTCATGTGTATCGGCGCGGGGGAACACTTCGGTCTTGAAGCCGCCCTCAAGAAGCGATCTGATCGCATCGCGTAACTTTTCGTCGCTCATAGACCCTCTTTCGACGTCATTCTTCCGTCGAACCGGAGCGTCAGATTCGCCATAATCGGCACCACCATTCCGCTTCGACAGGAACCGCAAGTTCAGGCAGGTCGCACCATTTTCGGTGCACGAGGTAATACATGCACTCCAGGCAGCGCTGTTTGTCCGGTCCATAGGGATGGTTCAGAAAGCCGCCGACGACAAGCTTGGCCTTGAGATCCTTTGGATCTAGTTGACGAAGCTGCAGCAGGATGTCGGCGAATTCCTTGTCGGTCTCGGGAAAGGGCTCGACTTGCGTCTCAAGCCCTTTCTCAAGCATGTCGGCGATCGTCTTGAGCAAAACCCCGTTGTCGGACGCCATATGCGACCGCCTTTCGCGATGAATATTTCAGTTCAAGGAATTGGAGTCGCAAGCCCACCTTCCCCACGATGGGCCAGCGACTTTAGATTGGCAATGACTGCTTAGGCGGTCCGAAAGCGAGCCAATTCCTCACCCGTCTTTGCATCGTGGGCATGGACGGTGCAAACGAGACATGAATCATAGGAACGACAGACATGACCGACCTCAACGGGATCGTGCGGATCCTTGATGGGGGCTCCGATCAGGGCCTGCTCCATCGGCCCGCGAATGCCGTCCGACGACCTCGGTCCGACGTTCCACGTTGTCGGGGCAATAATCTGGTAATTTTTGATCTTGCCCTCCTTAACTTCAATCCAATGACAAAGCGCGCCGCGGATTGCCTCAGTCGCGCCCCAGCCGCGGCCGTCCYTTTCGGTCGGCTTGATGTACCAGGGATCGTTCAACTTGAATTCTCGCAATGCGTGTTCGGCCTGACGATACAACTTCACGCCCTCATGCATGCGCGCGAAATGACGCAGCATCACGCTTGCACCCCCCAGCTTCTTGTACATGTCGAGCACCAGCGGGTCAAAGTGCTGCCAGGATTCGCCGTGCTTGCCGCCGGCGATCAATTGCCGCGACAGCGGTCCAGCCTCAAGGCGGCCGTTTTCCTCATGCCGCACGGCAGTCGACCAAGAATACTGGCCATCCATGTTCACGGTGTTTTTCTGGGTCGGCACTGTCCTGCGATCAAACGGATGCAAGCCGCCGGGCTCGTCGTACCAGGAATGCATCGTGTCTTCGCGTGTGAATTTCTGGTCCATTAGCTTGAATTGGTCGGTCTTACCGTCGTAGACGCCACTTTTCATAATCAACGCCGCGTTGCGGCCTTCGATCGTCGGCTTCTGATATTTGTCCTCGTGCGGCAAGTAACCCCACGAAACAAAACGACCGTGGCCTTGACCGAATTTGTCCATTCCGCAATCGACGCTCATGCGCCAGAACATGCCAAGATCCGAATTCGCATGCTCCGGTTTCTCGTCAAGCCAGGCCATGAAGTCATCGAGGGATTTGATTTCCTCGTAACGTTCCAACGAACAGCCGAGCCAGATCTTCTCCATCCAATCACGACGGAAGTATTCGAGAATCGACCATGCGCGAGTGACGTCGGTCAAGGTCGGCGCGCACATCACGCCGCCGGGTACCATGTAGCTCGAATGCGGCCATTGGCCACCGAGTAGCGCGTAGATTTCGACCGGCTTGCCGGAGATGGTGACGCCTATTTCGTAATTGCTGCCCGTGAACGGCGACCACCGTTTCACGGCCTCCTCATAATACTTGGACTTCGCATAGTTTTTGTGGGTGTAATCGATCATGAAGAGCCCGTAGTGATGGCGCGGCAAGCTCTGAAGACTTTCGACGAGCTGTCCGAGATTTCGCGCCAGGATCGCATTACGGGGTACTTCGGTTTGCCACGCGGTATCGAGGGCCCACGCAGCGCATGTCAGATGCGAGGCACCGCAGATGCCGCAAGCGCGCGGCGTGACGACAAGACCGGCTTGAGGATCCTTGTCCCTTAAGATGACCTCAAAGCCGCGAAACAGTTCGGCCTGGGTCCAGGCGTCAACGACGACGCCGTCCTGAATGTTAACACGGACGTCAAGATCCCCTTCGACTCGACCGACCGGAGAGATATCGAGGGTTTGGACTGCTGATGGCATGATAATTTATCCTATTTGGCATGAAGGCGTGAAGATGCATTTGCGATTCGTCTGAGAGGCGTTTCCGTCAGACGACGAAGATGTCTTCTTCGGCCCAAGCCGGAGATGCTGCCTTTGCGGCGGCCGTAAGCTTGATGTAACCCGCTTTATCGACCCCCGACGGCATGTCCTTCGGAACGCCCATGACGGTCTGCGTCTTGAAGACGGTACCTGGCATGAGATCGAAGAACGGAAATTCCGGCTCGGTACATCCCATGCACGGCATGCCCGCACGCGTTTTCGACGACTGGCGATTCCACAAGATGCGGTTACAGGGCGAGTGGGTCATGGGACCGCGGCACCCGAGGTCATAGAACAGACAACCCTTGCGCTGTCCGAATTCGGTCGCCGATACCTTGTAGGCGAAGTGCATATTGCGGGTGCAACCCGTCTGCGTGAAACTGGTAAAGAAGGTCTTCGGCCGCTGGAATTCGTCGAGCGAGAGGTCGCCACCACGTCCCGTAGCCACCGCCACCACGATTTGGGTGATCCAGTCGGGGTGCGCGGGACATCCAGGTACGTTTATGACAGGCAAACCAGCCTTGGATTTGTAGCTGGCGCCAAGGAACCCGCCATGCTTGCGCTTCAGGAACTGCAAGCCCTCGCTGTCCGAAGGATTGGGCGCTGTTGCCGGAATACCGCCCCATGTCGCGCAGTCGCCGATGGCTACGGTATAACCAGCGACTTTTGCAAGGTCCGCGACCCAATCTTTCATCGGGCGGCCCGCAAATCGATTCCATTCGCCCGTACCATTCGGAGCGTTGACGACTGTACCCTCAAACACGAAAATATCGAGTGCAAGCTCGCCGGAGGTCAGCGCGTTCAGCAACTTCTTGAGATTCTCTCCAAGCTCCAAACCCAGTGACGGATGCCATAGGACGTTGACGCCAAAGTCCGTCACAAGATCGCAGGCGCTCGGCTCCTCCGCATTGAGAAACGACATCGTATTTCCGGAGCACGCTCCGCCCTGGAGCCAAAGAAGATTAGCCATCAGTTTCCTCCAACATTGTTTTGTCGCCAACCAGAAGGTCGTCCCAAACGAGTTAGCAAATCGCGTGCCGGATTGACCGCGAGTTGAAAGCCTTCGGCATCTCAGCAACTTAACCGTCATGAGATGTTTTCGCAGCGCACACCATGGCCGAACTTGAATGCAAACTAAGTTGGCTGTGCAAAGTTAGTTTTCAACAATTCGCGCGCGGAAGCTTGCGCTTCAAAGCCAGCAATTAAGCTGTGATGCTTACTAAGATTTTTTTTAACAAGACTTGATAGAACAAGGCATTCCATAATCGCGGGATACTTGAACAATGATCGAAGATGTTAAACGAGTGGCGCAACTGCATGCAATAACTGCAGAGACCTTACACTGCCTGCAGCAAGTATGGCCTACCGTCCAACCGCACGCGGAACGCATACTGGCAGAATTCTTCACGCACTACATCGACGAGCCGGCGGTAGCGCAAATTGACTCCGAACGGAGGGGCGCTTTGGTCGCCGCACAGCTTGCACATTGGGAGATCGCTTTTACTGCCAACCTTTGTGACGAGTATCTTGAAAGCACGCGCAGGACGACGCTGGCGATCATGGGGGCGAGGCTCCCAACCTACCGGCTTATGACGGTCGCAAACTTTTGCCTACAGCGATTCGTTGTAATAATTGCAGCGAAGCATCGGATTGTGCGCGGACGACGGGAACGTTTCATCAATGCGCTGACGAAGATGGTTATCTTCGACACGGATATTGCGATATTCGACTATCTCGCGTGCCAACAGGAGCTTGAACGCCAACGCAAGCGCGAGATTGAGGAAGCGATCATGGATTTCGAAGACAGCGTTGCACCTGCGGCGGAAGCTTTTTTGGAAGCATCATCCATGCTCAGCACAATCGCTGCAGTTCTCGACAACGAGGCAGGCGTTGCCATCGAGAAGATCGGCTACGCTAACGAGGTGTCTGGACTCATCGTCAAGCGGATTGAGAAGGGCGCAGAGGTAGTCAAGGAGGTATTGACCTCAATGTCCGAAATCGGTCGACAAGGCGTCAGTACTCAGAACGTGGCAGCCGAAGCAGTCGAACGCAACCGGACCACGTCGCAAACGATAGCCGATGCAGTCGGGAAAATCGGATCAATCGTCGGGACGATCTCCAAAATCGCGGCGCAAACCAACTTGCTAGCGCTGAACGCCCGCATCGAAGCCACTCGAGCCGGTGCGTTGGGCAATGGTTTTGCGGTCATTGCCACGGAGGTAAAGGCTCTCGCGGTTCAGACATCGACCGCGACCACAGAGATCGCTGCTCAAATCAATGCCGTGGAGCAAGCAACCATGCTTTCCGTCGAAGACGGAGAACTGACGTGCCGAACAATCGGCGAAATCGCGGCCGTCGGGCACGCAATAAACGCGGCGGTCCAGGAGCAGGAGGATGCCACGCGCAGAATTAACCGGAACATCTCCGATGCCGCCAGGTTCGCACAGGCAGTTACCACATCAATTGCGTCGATGGAGGCGATGAACAGCCACGCCAAAAAAGGCGCCGGCGACCTGTCCGGCCTGGCGAAGTCGCTCATGTCACACGTTGGTAGCCTCCAAGCCGACATCTCGTCGTTGCGTCATCGCGTTCTGGGATAGATCGAATGCGGTGCCCGCCGACAAACCCGCCGGGCGATCGGAATGTACAGTGGTAAGGGTATTGCCGCACACCTCCAAGGATCACTCAGGGTAACCGCCGTTCGAACATCCGTTGGACCGGGAAGAATCCTTGATCCGAACGTGCCAGCCGTTGCGAACGCAGTGCCCGCATCAGTCAGCCCCTGTCAGGCGGCCCCTTCGGCTCGGAACGTGAGGGCTCCGGTTGAAGCCAACGACCGCCTTGGAGTCAGGAATCCGCCCCGAACTTCTAGAAGCGGTAGCTCACACCTGTCCCGACGACCCATGGGTTAATTCTTACCTTGCCCGTGATAGTGCCGTTGGCAAAACTGACACTCGGCTGCATGTCTACATATTTGACGTCAACATTGAAGCCCCAGTGCTTGTCAAACATGTAGTCAAAACCGACGTTCCCAACGATGCCTGCGGAATCACTGATGTGAACATTTAACAGAGCAGGCTGCCTCAAACTCTGGTCCAAAAACCAAGTGTAGTTCGCACCAACGCCGACATAAGGCCTGAACGCGCCGAAGTTGGTGAAGTGGTACTGCAGGGTTGCGATCGGAGGCAGGAGAACCGTATGTGCCAGTTGGCCCAGCGGAGCAATCGTACCCGATGCGGTCACGGTGTGCGGCGAGAAGGCTGCAACGACTTCGAGAGCAATGTTTTTCGTGAAGAAGTAAGTTACGTCGACTTCCGGTACGACCGAAGTGCTCACATCGACAGAGGCCCCGGCCATCGGTACGCCGGCCGCGTTCAAAGTCGCCGACGCATCCGGGACGACGGCAATGGCGCGAACACGAAGCATCCACGGGCTTTCCTCGTAGAGCACGGGAGAGGGAGCCTTGACCGCATACGGAAGGTCCGCTGCAGAAGCCTCGGCAAGCATACCGGCCACGGCGCTGAGCACCATTGCGACCGCAAGATGAAATCTTTTCATGACGTTCCCCATTCAATATCTGTTTTGCTTGACGCAACCGAATTGGCTGCGCCGCCGAAGCTTTCTTTTCTTTTTATCAAGCATTGCAACTAGCGTGCCTAATCCAAAAAACGTGGAAAAAATCATTTAATCGAATGGCTTGCGCAAACTTATGATTTTCGAAGGCGACTCCAAGAACGCCAGATCAAGCAAAGTTACGTTGCAGCAGCAAACTATGTTGTCATTTGACGCGAGTTTCTGCAGTTAGGAGATTCATCGCCACGTCGGCGCTGAATATCAAAGCACCGAAATGACAGATCTGCGCGATCGGGATGTCAGGCCGCGGGACACGAGCAACGAGCATCCGAGTATCAATTTGACCGGTTTGCGAAAGGCGAGATGGGATAGCGAACCTTGCTGCCGAGAACCGCCGCGGAAGAAGTTGAGAATGTGGCTGTGGCCAAATTGAACCGAGGTTCGCCAATACTCACCTCGCCCGACCCACTTCAACTAGGCTGTCTGCTCCGGAAGGCTGCCACGGCGCCCGAGCGATCCCCAATTAAAAGGGAGAATGACTTCCATGACGCTGGGATAAAGCCCAATTGCAACGTCGGAATCCGTGGCACTAACCGTGACGATTTCCACAAGCCGGGCAAGATACCTCAAGCAGATATCCGAACCAGATTCCGCGACAGCGGCTACACCAATGCCCGGTCGCCTGACGTTCAGGCAAGCCTAGACTCTTCGAGAGCGTGCTCATGCCGAGCTCTCGGAACGGCTCGGAACTTCCCGCAGGTGAAACGCGCGATTGGGGAAAACGAACGATCTGAGCGAACGAATCAGCCTTGCCTGAACCCAGGTCATCGTTCGGATCCGCATCGTCAGCCATCGCTACACCCTAGCTGGATTCGTCAAGACTATATCGCTTGATCTTGTTGGCTAGACCAACGCGCGAAAGGCCCAATTCGTTCGCCGCCCGGCTCTGATTCCATCGATGGCGCACCAAAGCCTCATAGAGAATGTGTTTCTCGAGGCTCTCGACCTTGTCCTTTAAAGTCGCTCCCTGGGGCATGTAGGTGTTGGCGGCACTAGAATGCTGCCGAGGAGAGGCCGCGAGTATTGCGGGCGATATGTATTTTGTCGTCAAATATTCGCCGTCTTCAGCCAGGGCGACCATTCGACGGATTTCATTTTCGAGTTCACGAACGTTCCCGGGAAACTCAAACGCGGACAGCTTCTCAAGGACACCCGCGGAAATTCCAAGAATTTTTCGACCGATCGCATCACTATGTTTGGCGGCAAAAAACTCCGCAAGCGCTGGAATGTCGTCAGGACGGTCTCGGAGCGGCGGCACTTCAAGCTCGAAACCCTTGAGGCGAAAATACAGGTCCTGTCTGTATTTTCCCTCAGCAACGAGCGTCCTCAACGGTCGATTGGATGCCGCAATAATGCGGACATTGCATGTCTGCGTCTTGTCGGAACCGAGCGGCTTGACCTCGCCTTCCTGAAGGAAGCGAAGGAGACTCACCTGGAAAGACGGCGACACTTCCGAGATTTCGTCAAGAAAAACCGTTCCACCATCGCCGGCACGAAATAGACCAAGGCGGTCGGAAATTGCGCCCGTGAACGCACCGCGCTTATGCCCGAACAATTCTGATTGAAGCAATTCATCGGACATACCGCCGCAATTCTGAACCATCAAAGGGCTGGCCTTGCGGTTCGAGCTGTAATGTATCGCACGTGCCAGCAACTCCTTGCCGGTCCCGGTTTCGCCCTGGATCAGGATCGGTAGCTCCGTCCGGGCAGCCTTACGGGAGAGATCGCAAAGCTCGCTCAGTTTTTCGCTGACGTAGACGAGCTTCTCGAACCGTTGGCTTTCCGCATGCAACGCCATCCCGCTGCGTGCATGGAGCCTCATCGAATCTGCTGGGATTTTGAACTCACGCGATAGCATTCGATGGCGGCGCGCAAGTTCGCGTGATTCCAGGCCGCGCTCAACGACCAAACCTATCTGCTTTGCGTCGAGTGGCTTGCGCACAAATTGGTAGATAGCTGCTGGCGAGATGGCCTGCTGGGTTAGTTCCGTCTTAGCGTCAAGCGCCAGCACGCGGATTACGTCGGGATGGGTGACACGCAGGTTGGCAAGAAAATCCAGTCCATCCCCGGCCGGGCCGTGTTCTGCCAAAACGATATCGACGTGGGCGTCCGACAGCGCACTGGCAGCGTCTTCAGTCGAACGCGCGGTCAGGACGCGGTAATCATACTGTTCAGACAAGACATCGGCTGTGGCGGACCATTGCGGACCACCCCGCGCCAAGATGAGGACAGTTCCAAGCGTTTCCATGCAATCTTCTTTTCAAACTGACAACTTACTTAGCAGTACCGCAGGGACTATTCAACCTCTTTTTGCGCGCGGGCCGTAGAGTCATTGATCGAAAAGAGGTCGAAAGCTGTCGCAGGCCGACTCACAAACTTGATGCAGCAAGACCACTGGAGGCTACGCTTTTTTGCCGCGCGCACTGCGTTAGCTCATTCGACAGGAACCTCGAAATTCACGAGATCATCCAGACCGTCGATGACCGCAAAAGCGCCGTCGAACTGCTCTTCGCAGAAATACGCACTTCGGGTAATCAGAACCGGAATCCCGGCACGAGACGCCGCCAACAATCCATTGCGCGAGTCCTCGATAGCCAGACAGTCACGGTTCGGGAGTCCGAGCAGGTCTAGGACTTTCAGATAGGCATCAGGCGCAGGCTTCTTCTGATCGACCTCATCGCCTGCGACAACGGCACTGAACAGCCTCGTTCCGTCTTCTCCCAGCGTGGCCGAAAAGAGCGCTTCTACATTGTGGCGCGATGTCGTCGTCGCAATCGCAAGAAGCTGCCCGCGGACAGTGGCCGCGCGAATTGTCTCTGCAACACCAGGTCGTAACGGACAAGCTCCAGAGGCCATAAGCTGCGCGTAACGTGCGGTCTTGAAGCGATGGAGCTCCGCGACCTCATCGTCCGATATCTCGCACCGACATGAGGTGAGACGGATAAACTGGCGAATTCTCTCCTTGCCGCCCGTAACCTGTAGAAGACTCCTGTAGAGAGGAATGCTCCACTGCCACCCCAGATCAAAATACGCAAAAGCCTCGTTGAAAGCCCGGCGGTGCAGCTCTTCGGTCTCGGCCAACGTGCCATCAACATCGAAGATCAGAGCACGGAATCGCTTCATGGCACTTTCGCGTTGAGTGACGCACATGCGGCTTCGAACCCGGCATAGTCATCGATGGTTACGTCAGGGTAAAGCTCGCGCATAGGGGTTTGGGAGTAGCCAAATGAAACGCCGATCACGGCGACACCGGCGGCGCGCGCGCATTGCACATCGACAACACTGTCGCCGACCATGATCGTATCTGCCGCGGCAACCCCCAGATCTTCGAGCGTATTAAATAACGGTATTGGTGACGGCTTGGCAGGTCGTCCTCTTCGGGCGCCGACGATCGCGTCGACGTACTTGCGCAGTCCGAGACCTTCAACAACGCCAATGGCGTGGTCTTCCACCTTGTTTGTGCAAATGCCAATGCGGACCTTGTGTGATCTCAGCTCAGAAATGGCCGCGACGGCTCCGGCGTAAACCCTGGTTCTCTCCGTTAGCCGAGCGCCGTAAATTAGCTCGTAGGATTCGGACGAGGCCCGCAACTCTTTGGAGTTTAGGACGACGCCCCGTGCATAAAAGGCGCGCTCCACAAGAGCGTCCAGGCCGTCGCCGATGAAGCTGCGAACCAACCCCTCGCAAAAAGGCGGCAAACACCGGGCGGCCAAGAGATCGTTGATCGAGGAGGTGATGTCGCCCACGCTATCCACGAGGGTCCCATCAAGATCGAAGACAACGGCGGCGGGCCAATGTCCCTTCCCTCCTGCGTGACGTTGTCGATGGGTCATCAACATCGCCTCCCCGCCTCCGCGGCAGCTCGAATCGCCGCAATGTTTGCCCGATACGCATCCAACGTACCTCCGCGAAACACGGCCGACCCCGCGACGATCGTGTCAGCGCCAGCGGCCACAGCCTGAGCCGCGGTCTCGACGTTGATGCCGCCATCCACCTCTAGCCGGATCGGCCGGCCAGCAATCATCGAGCGGATGCGCCGAATCTTGTCCAATTGCGATTGAATGAACGATTGTCCCCCAAAACCAGGATTCACTGTCATCACCAGGATAAGATCGAGCCTGTCGAGGACATGCGTAAGGACCTGCTCCGAGGTTGCCGGACAAATCGTCACTCCGGCCTTCTTCCCCAACGCCCGGATCGCCTGAAGCGAACGATCCAGATGCGGACCGGCCTCCGCATGCACCGTAATGACGTCAGCGCCGGCCTTTGCAAAGGCTTCCAGATACAGGTCAACCGGCGCGATCATCAGATGGACGTCGAAAATCTTGGTGGTGCGCGGACGAATGGCCTTGATGACGTCGGGACCAAAACTGATGTTCGGAACGAAATGTCCGTCCATCACATCGCAATGGATCCAGTCCGCGCCAGCGGCATCGATGGAATCGATTTCGTCGCCGAGGCGCGCAAAATCCGCTGAGAGGATCGACGGAGCGATAACAATAGATTCTGGCATTCGTTCAGGATTTCCTCTCGACTTTCAAGCGCTCGACAGAGGCAGGTAGGGATTTCGAAAATAGCCGACTGGCCAATACGTCGGACGCTTCGATCGATTTGATGTCATCGGCGACAAGGACACGGTCGAGATCGGCAACGAGACGGTTGGCCTGACGCAACCGCATCCGATCGAGCGCATTGCGCATCGAGCGTGCATTAGAAAACAATGGCTGCGTCTTGCGTAGGCTGATGTAGCGAATGAATGACGCGCGCGCGTCCGAGCTGAATTTATAGTTCATTTTTTGCAGCATCAGTTCGGCGATCGCGAGTAGCTCGTCGTCGGAATAATCGGGGAAATCGATGTGATGCGCGATGCGAGACCGGAAGCCCGGATTGCTGGCGAAGAACTTGTCCATGCGGTCACCGTAACCTGCGAGGATCACCACCAAATCCTCACGCTGGGCTTCCATGACTTGCAGCAATATCTCGATCGCCTCCTGCCCGTAATCGCGCTCATTGTCCGGCCGGTGCAGATAGTAGGCTTCGTCGATGAACAGGACGCCACCCATCGCCTTCTTGAGAATCTCCTTGGTCTTGGGAGCCGTGTGCCCGATGTACTGGCCCACCAATTCGTCGCGCGTAACCGACACCACTTGCCCCCGGCGCACGAAACCGAGCTTGTGAAGAATGCCCGCGATCCGCAGCGCCACGGTTGTTTTGCCAGTACCTGGATTACCGGTGAACGACATATGCAGCGTAGGCGTCTCCGAACTCAGCCCCATTCGTTTGCGGATACGCTCGATCAGCAGCAGTGACGAAATCTCCCGAATGCGGGTCTTGACAGGCTGCAGGCCGATCAGCTCGCGATTGAGCTGCTCGAGAATCTCGTCGATGCCGACGGCCTCAAGTTCCTCTCGAAGACTGACGCTATCTGTCATCGCTTACCGTCTAGTGGCATCGCACAAATTCTGACGCGCACGCCTCGCGTGCATGTTTCGGCAAGAATAAGGAGGCTCCGTCACCGCTTAGGCAGTGACGGAGCAGTACACCCGGGGGAAACCGCAACCAGGGAGGTAAATGGTGCGTTCCGGTCCGGATGGTATTACGCACCATAGCGTCGGCCCTCAGGGCGATCGGCGGCGTAGGATTTGGTTGTGTACCGGATGTTGCGACCATCGACTTCCTGCCGTTCGAGTTGGAAGCCCGGCTCGTCCTTCGGCCGGTTGACGATGAACGACAGACGCAGCGACTCCCAGCCGTGACTGGAATCGAAGGCCGACATCCGGATGTAGCGATCGCCATAAACCTTACGGCATTCGTTCAGCTCCATCAGCACGCCGGCTGCGTCATGGAGATCGAACATCGGCAGCCCCCACATTTCCCAGAAATTATTCCGGGGGTGCGGATCGTCGGTGAATTCGATATTCACCGCCCAGCCCTTGCCGAGGCAATACTGGACCTGCCGGGAAATCTGCTCGTCGGTAAGGTCGGGCAGGAACGAAAAACAGCCTTGGGTAATGCGCATGGTCCTTCGCTCCTTACATCGAGACGCTGGCGGTGGGGGCATAATCGGGCATGTCGGTCGATTCGTAGTTGAAGGTCACGTCTTTCCACACTTCTAGCGCGGCCTTTAGCGGCGTGCAGGTCGCGGCCGCCTTAGCAAGAATCTCCGGGCCCTCATGAAGGTAGTCGCGGCCTTCGTTGCGGGCGAGGATCATGGCTTCCAGCGCGACCCGGTTCGCGGTGGCGCCGGCCTGGATTCCCATGGGGTGACCGATGGTGCCGCCGCCGAATTGCAGCACCACGTCCTCGCCGAGATGATCAAGCAATTGATGCATCTGGCCAGCATGAATGCCGCCGGAGGCCACCGGCATCAGCTTGTTTAGGCTGGCCCAGTTCTGGTCGAAGAACACCCCGTGTTCGAGCTTCGCCGGATTGAAGTCCTCGCGGCAGATATCGTAGTAGCCGCGGGTCGTGGCGGGATCGCCCTCGAGCTTGCCGACCACAGTGCCGGCATGAATGTGATCGACGCCAGCCAACCGCATCCATTTGGCGATCACCCGGAACGAGACACCATGGTTGCGCTGCCGCGTATAGGTGGAATGCCCAGCCCGATGCAGATGCAGGATCATGTCGTTGCGGCGCGCCCACTTTGCCATCGACTGAATCGCCGTGTAGCCGATCACCAGATCGATCATGATGACGACGGAGCCGAGTTGCTTGGCGAACTCCGCTCGCTCATACATATCCTCCATGGTGCCGGCGGTGACGTTGAGATAGGTGCCCTTGATCTCGCCGGACGCGGCCTGCGCCTTGTTGACCGCCTCCATGCAGTAGAGAAACCGCTCGCGCCAGTGCATGAACGGCTGTGAGTTGATGTTCTCATCGTCCTTGGTGAAGTCGAGCCCACCCTTTAGCGCCTCGTACACCACGCGGCCGTAGTTGCGGCCGGACAGACCGAGCTTCGGCTTCACCGTCGCGCCGAGCAGCGGGCGGCCGAACTTGTCCATACGCTCGCGCTCGACCACGATGCCGGTCGCCGGGCCCTGGAAGGTCTTCACATAGGCGACCGGCAGCCGCATGTCTTCGAGGCGAAGAGCCTTCAGCGGCTTGAAGCCGAACACGTTGCCAATGATCGACGCCGAGAGATTCGCGATTGAACCGTTTTCGAACAAGTCGAGATCGTAGGCAATGTAGGCGAAATACTGCCCGGGCGAATTCGGTACGGGATCAACACGGTAGCATTTGGCGCGGTATTTTTCGGCCGCCGTGAGACGGTCGGTCCACACCACCGTCCAGGTAGCCGTGGACGATTCACCCGCCACCGCAGCCGATGCCTCGATCGGATCGACACCCTCCTGCGGCGTCACCCGGAACAACGCGATGATGTCGGTATCCTTGGGCTGATAGTCGGGCTCCCAGTAACCCATCTTCTTGTATTCCATGACGCCGGACTTGTAGCGATCCTTGCCGCGGACGGTGATCGAGTGCTGGTTCATGTTGGTCTCCTCGTTGTGCGTGCGCGAGCTATCTGGGTTCGGAAGTATTCAGATCATTCGGCTGCATCCGCTATGCCTCCGATACGTGGATCGAGAGCGCCGGAGCGATAGCGCCTGGCCATCTCCGCGAGTGGAATGACGTTGATCTTGGCGGCATGGCCAGCCGTGCCGAATTGCTCGAAACGCTCACGGCAAAGGTCGCGCATTGCGTCCATTGCGGGTTTGAGAAACTTGCGCGGATCGAATTCACTCCGGGCTTGCATCCCGACCTTGCGGAACGCTGCGGTCATTGCCAGGCGGCAATCGGTGTCGATGTTGACCTTGCGCACGCCATGCTTGATGCCGCGGACAATTTCCTCAACCGGCACCCCCCAGGTCTGGGGCATCTCGCCGCCGAATTGGTTGAACGCGTCCTGCAGCGGCTGCGGCACTGACGACGAACCGTGCATTACGAGATGCGTATTTGGCAGCCGGCGGTGGATTTCCTCGACCACCTTCATCGCCAGGATATCGCCGTCCGGCTTGCGGGAGAACTTGTAGGCGCCGTGCGAAGTGCCCATCGCGATCGCCAGCGCATCGACCTTCGTGGCACGAACGAAATCGACCGCCTGGTCGGGATCGGTTAGTAGCTGGTCATGGCTGACCTTGCCTTCTACACCGTGGCCATCCTCCTGCTCGCCGGCGCCGTGTTCGAGCGAGCCGAGCACACCGAGTTCGCCCTCCACCGAGGCGCCGATCCAGTGCGCCAGCTCAACAACACGTCGGGTGATATCGACATTGTAGTCATAATCGGCGGCTGTCTTGGCGTCGGCCTTCAGTGACCCATCCATCATGACGGACGTGAAGCCATGCTTGATTGCCGTGGCGCAGGTTGCTTCCTCGTTGCCGTGATCCTGATGCATGCAAAGCGGAATCTGCGGGTACATCTCCTCCAGTGCGTCGATCATCTTCGACAGCATGATGTCGTTGGCGTAGGAGCGCGCGCCGCGCGAGGCCTGGATGATCACGGGCGCATCGACCGCCGCCGCCGCGTCCATGATCGCCAGCCCCTGCTCCATATTGTTGATGTTGAATGCCGGCACCCCATAACCGTGCTCGGCGGCGTGATCGAGCAGTTGTCTCAACGTAATTCGCGCCATATTGGCTACCTCACATTTGATAGGTCTTGAGAACATCCACGCCCGGGAGCACGCGTCCCTCGAGCCATTCGAGAAACGCCCCGCCGGCCGTTGAGATGTAGGTAAAGCTATTGCTGACGCCCGCAGCCGAAAGCGCAGCGACCGTGTCCCCGCCCCCGGCAATCGTCTGAAGCGTTCCGGACTGGGTGCGTCTTGCGGCCGCCTTCGCCAGCGCACTCGTGCCGCGGTCGAACGGCTCTGTTTCGAATGCGCCGACCGGACCGTTCCACAGCAGCGTCCTTAGATCGCCGAAGAGTTCCTTGATGTCGGCGACCGTCTCTGGACCGATGTCGAGAATCATCGCGTCTTCCGGGACCTCTCCAATGTCTACGGTCTGATGCTCCGCGTTTGCCGCAAACTCGCGGGCAACAACTGCGTCGCGTGGCAGGACGATGTTGCAGCTGTGCTTTTCGGCCTGGCGAAGAATGCGTTCGGCGAGGCCGCCAAGCTGGGGTTCGCAAATCGACCGACCGACCGAAAGCCCCCGCGCATGCAGGAACGTATTAGCCATCCCACCGCCGATGACCAGGTCGTCGACGCGTTTTACGAGATTTTCGAGCAGGGAGATCTTCGTGGAAACCTTGGCGCCTCCGACGATGGCCCCTACCGGCCGAAGTGGACTGCCGAGTGCCCGATCCAGCGCTGAAAGTTCGGCCTGCATTCCGCGACCGGCGAACGACGGAAGCAGATGCGCAATACCCTCGGTCGAGGCGTGGGCACGGTGGGCGGCGGAAAACGCGTCGTTGACGAAGATATCGCCGAGGCCCGCGAGGGTGCGGATGAACGCCGGATCGTTTTTCTCCTCGCCGGGATGAAATCGCGTATTGTCCATCAGCAGGATGTCACCCGGTTCGGCCGCAGCGACCGCGCAACGATGCAGGCCGTTTCTCCAGTCTGTGGCCACGAACTGTACCGGCCGATGCAAGCACTGCTCCAGAGCGGGGCGCAGCGGAGCAAGCGAGTACTCGGCGATGACCCTGCCTCCTGGCCGTTCAAAGTGGGAGAGCACGATGACAATCGCACGCTTGTCTGCCAGTTCCGCAAGCGTCGGAGCAACGTGCCGTATACGCATATCGTCGGCGACGCGCCCGTTTTTCATTGGCACGTTGAGATCGACACGGACGACAACCCGCTTGCCGGCCACGTCGATTCCATCGAGTATGCGCAGCGGTGCCGTCACAGAAGCCTCCCCAGCGCCACCGCGGTGTCGCTCATGCGGCTAGAGAAACCCCACTCGTTGTCATACCAACTCATCACGCGCACGAAATTACCGTCGATGACCTTGGTCTGGTCCATATGGAACACTGCCGAGTGTGCATCGTGATTAAAATCGGTCGAGACGTTTGGAGCGTATGTGACGCCGAGGATGCCCTTCAGCCGACCATTCGCTGCCTCGTCGATCGCTGCGTTGATCTCTGTGATCGATGTCGATCTTTTTGCAATGAACTTGAAGTCGACAACCGAAACGTTCGGCGTCGGTACGCGGATAGCGACCCCGTCGAGGCGACCATTCAACTCGGGTAGTACAAGACCGACGGCCTTCGCCGCACCTGTGGAAGTCGGGATCATCGACGTCGCGGCGGCACGCGCGCGATAGAGATCTTTGTGCAAGGTATCCAGCGTCGGTTGGTCTCCGGTGTACGAGTGGATTGTCGTCATGAACCCCCGATCGATGCCGACGGCGTCGTTCAGGACCTTAGCGACTGGTGCAAGGCAATTCGTGGTGCACGACGCATTCGAAACCACCAAATGCTCGTTGTTCAGCTTTTGGTGGTTCACCCCGTAGACGACCGTAAGATCGGCGCCTTCGGCAGGTGCCGAAACGATAACGCGTTTGGCTCCTGCCCTCAGATGCGCTGCAGCTTTGTCCCGTGTAGTGAATATACCCGTGCATTCGAGCGCGATATCGACATCCAATGCTGCATGGGGCAACGTCGCGGGATCCCTTGCGGACGTCACCTCGATCGGTCCTCGGCCTACATCGATGGCGTTTCCTGCAACCCTAACCTCGTACGGGAAGCGCCCATGTATGGAATCAAAGCGTAGCAGGTGAGCGTTCGCCTCGACCGATCCAAGATCGTTTATGGCGACGACTACGATATCGCGGCGCCCGGACTCGACGATCGCACGCAGCACATTTCGACCTATCCGCCCGAACCCGTTGATGGCTACTTTGACCGGCACTATCCGAGTCCTTCCATTCGAGAGCGCGCGATCGAGCGCATCGCCGCCACCGCAACAGCTTCCGGCGTGACGCCAAACTCGCGGTAGAGCACGCTTGCTGGGGCGGACGCGCCGAACCCGATCATTCCCACAAATTCGCCGTCGGCATCGATCCAGCGAGTCCAATCTCCCTGAACGGCCGCTTCAACACCGACCCGTGGGCAGCGCCCTAGAATGGTTGATCGATATTCGCTGGTCTGTTTCGTGAAGAGTTCGAAGCATGGCGCCGAAACTACGGCGGCACGGACATCGTCCTTCGCAAGGAGTCGTGCGGCCTCGAGCGCGATGGCAACTTCGGACCCCGTGGCGATCAAGGTCACGTCACGCGGGCCCTCGGGATCGGTCACGAGATAGGCCCCGAGGGCGACCTTGTTCACGCCTTTCGCATCGCTACGAAAAGTTGGCAACGCTTGGCGCGAAAGACACAGAACGGATGGACTATTTTCCGCCTTCAACGCGCAGTCCCAGGCCTCCGCGGTCTCGACCGCGTCGGCAGGACGAAATACGAGCAAGTTCGGAATGGCCCGCAGCGACGCCAAATGCTCAACCGGCTGATGGGTCGGCCCATCTTCGCCGAGGCCGATCGAGTCATGCGTCATTACGTGGATAACGCGCAAACCCATCAGGGCGGCCATTCTGATCGCAGGCCGACTGTAATCTGAGAACGTCAAGAAGGTTCCGCCATAAGGGATGAAGCCACCGTGGAGGGCGATGCCGTTCATCGCAGCGGCCATTCCGTGCTCGCGAATGCCGTAGTGTATATAGCTGCCGTCAAAGGACCCAGGCTTGATGGGCTTCTGCATCTTCGCTTGAGTGAGATTCGAATGCGTCAAGTCAGCCGATCCGCCCAGCAGATTCGGCAGCGTCGCAGCGAACGCATCGATAACTTGTTGCGATGCCTGACGCGTGGCGATCAGGGGACGTTCGGTCGCGAAACGAGCGCGGATCGATCGGTAGGTTTGGTCGTATTCGCTCGACAGTTTACCGGCCAGCGCATCTTGTAACCAACAGCGGGCGGCAGCATCGGGCTCAAGAGCGCGCCCAGCCCAAGCCTTGTAGGCCACCTGCCCGCGTGTGCCGACCTCCCGCCATGCGGAGAGCACGGCGTCCGGGATTTCGAACGGCGGATGCGGCCAGTGCAGGGCAGCGCGGGTTGCCTCAATCTCGTCCGAACCAAGTGGAGCACCATGCGCCTTTTCGGTGCCCTGCCGGTTCGGCGCGCCGAAGCCGATCACCGTGCGGCAAGCGATCAGCGATGGACGATCGATCAGCCGCTCCGCTTCGATTGCCTTGGCGATAGCTTGAGGATCGTGACCGTCGATGCGGCGGACAGACCATCCGGATGCCGCGAAACGTACGATCTGATCGTCCGAGCACGACAGCGACGTGGGGCCGTCGATCGATATCTCGTTGTCGTCATAGAGAACGATCAGCCGACCGAGTTTCAGGTGACCAGCGAGCGATACCGCCTCATGACTGAGGCCCTCCATTAGGCAGCCATCTCCACAGATCACGTATGTGAAATGATCAACGAGGTCGTTGCCAAATCTGTAATTCAGCAGTCGCTCAGAAAGCGCCATGCCGACAGCGGTCGCAACTCCCTGACCGAGCGGTCCGGTCGTCATCTCGACGCCGGCCGTGTGGCCGTATTCAGGGTGGCCAGGTGTTTTCGATCCCCATTGCCGAAACGACTTGAGCTCTTCGAGTGTGACATCCTCATAGCCAGTCAGGAACAGGATCGCATAGAGCAGCATCGAACCGTGGCCCGCCGACAACACGAACCGATCGCGATCGGGCCAATCCGGGTTCTTCGGATCGAACTTCAGAAAGCGCGAGAAAAGGACGGCTGCGACGTCGGCCATGCCCATTGGCATGCCGGGGTGACCCGACTTCGCCTTTTCGACCGCGTCGATTGCAAGAAAACGGATGGCGTTGGCCATTTGCCGGTGCGAGGCGTTCACGCCCTTCGCTCCGACATGTCTTGACATCTCCAATTTTTCGGTTTGCGGAAAGGCAATAAGATCGCTCGTCATGCGCGTCTCTTTCGGTCGATCAGTTGCAGGATTAATGGTGTAAGGATTAGCTGCATCGCGAGATCGAGCTTCGATCCGTGGATAACAATCGAATTCGCGCGCGACATGAAGCTGTTGGGGATCATCGAAAGCAGATACGGAAAATCGATCCCGCGCGGGTTCTTGAGCCGAATCACGACCATCGACTCGTCCGGCGTCGGTATCCATCGCGCAATGAACGGGTTCGACGTATCGACCGTAGGCACACGCTGGAAATTGATATCGGTGTCCGCGAATTGCGGGCAGATGTAATTGACGTAATCCGGCATGCGGCGAAGAATGGTGTCGGTCACCGCCTCGGTGGAATAGCCGCGCGCGCTGCGATCCCGATGAAGCTTCTGGATCCATTCAAGATTGATGACCGGCACGACACCGATCTTGAGATCGGCATGCTGCGCGACATTGACCTTGTCGGTCACGACGGCGCCGTGGAGTCCTTCGTAAAATAGCAAATCGGAGTCGTTGGGAAGCGGACGCCAATCGGTGAATGTTCCAGGCGGGCTTCCGTGGATCGCGGCTTCCTCATCGTCGTGGACATAATAGCGGGTCGTACCCGATCCTGTTTCACCATAGGTCCTGAAGACAGTCTCCAGTTCCTCGAACAGGTTTGTTGCCGGGCTGAAGTGGCTGAAATGCTTGTTGCCGCGATCGGCCTCCTCGGCCATGCGGCTGCGCATCTCCAGCCGGTCGTAGCGATGGAACGCGTCGCCTTCGATGTACGCGGCGGCCACATTCTCGCGACGAAAGATTTGCTCGAACGTTCGCTTGACGGACGTCGTGCCTGCACCCGACGAGCCGGTAATTGATATGATGGGATGCTTCCTGGACACGATCGATCAGATCCTAAAGAGGCCACGGTGGGCGAAGAGCGGGGCGTTCTGCTCGGAAATGATGTCGGGGCTCATGTGCATGCGTTCGAGACGCCGGACCTTCTCTCTCGAGCCCATGATCAGCGGAACTCGCTGGTGAAGGGCGTGGGGCACGAGATTGAGAATTCGCTGCCGGCCGGTAGAGGCAGCTCCCCCCGCCTGCTCCATGATCAAGGCCATCGGGTGGGCTTCGTAGACAAGGCGAAGACGGCCCTCGCCGTAGCCTTCACGAGCGTCCGCCGGATAAAGGAAAATCCCCCCGCGCGTCAGGATCCGGTACGATTCCGCCACAAGCGACCCAATCCAGCGCATGTTGAAATCCTTGCCACGCGTACCGTCGGTACCGGCGACACAGTCGTCGATGTAGGCTTGGACTGGGCGCTCCCAGTGCCGGCGGTTTGATGCGTTGATCGCAAATTCCGGTGTATCGGTGGGAATCTGTACAAGCGCTCTGATCAGCCTGAATTCATCTTCGTCACGGTCGAACGTAAAGATATCGACGCCGCGACCGAGCGTGAGAACGAGAGATGTTTGCGGACCGTACACAACGAAACCGGCAGCAAGCTGCGCAGTGCCGGCTTGCATGAAGGCGGTGTGAACATCGTCCGGCGTTCGCACGATCGAAAAGATTGTGCCGACCGACATGTTCGTGTTGATATTCGACGAGCCGTCCAGCGGATCGACAGCAATGCAGATGGGGGCAGCAGGATTCAGGAGTTCGAATTCCGTCATCTCTTCGGACGCAAACGCAGCTATCGAAACGGTATTGATGGCCGCGCGGATGATTCGATCCGAGCGGACATCGAGATCCTTTTGAATGTCGCCATCGGTGTTGCGTCCTTGTGCCTGTCCGGTAATGCCGGCCAGCGCGCCGCGACCCGTCAGATCGGAAATCTCCATCGAAGCTTGCGCGAGAGCAGCGACCGCGTCGGTTACCACTCGGCGAAGAGGATCCGAGCCAGCGTACTCATCCATACGCTGGCGCAACGTCAGCCCGTGTTTCATTTACCGCCTCCCCCGGCCACCCCTCCACAATGGAAAGAGTGGGATGCACAGGTCCGTCGCGCGAACCATTGGGCGAGATTGACTTACGGGCTCAGATAAGGGAAATTTCGATATCTTTTATGCAACCAAATATTTTCTTATATGGCGAGTTTGCGGGACATCACTATCAGACAGCTACGGGCCCTCGCGGCCTTGTCCGGCAATGGCAGCGTGACAGCCGCCGCAAGCAAGCTGAACCTCACTCAGCCGGCGGTCACGTTGCAATTGCGCAACCTCCAGAATCTGGCCGGGCTGCCGCTTCTGCAACGTACCAACGACGGGATGATCCTGACCGGCGCAGGTCAGGAGGTCCTTACACTTCACGAGCGCATCGAGGCTGCGATCTCAAGCTGTGGAACTTCCTTGGATATGATCGCGGGCCGAACCGGGGGGCGTGTGTCGATCGGTGCGGTCAGCACCGCGAAATATTTCGTCCCCTTCGCAATCGCCGCTTTCTCCAAGATTCATCCCAAGATCGAAGTTAGTCTGTCGATTGGCAACCGTCAGGAGATCCGACAGGCGCTGCGCGGCTACGGCCTCGATTTCGCGATCATGGGCCGCCCGCCACCCGACATCGAAGTAGATACCCATCTGATTGGCGATCATCCGCATATCATCGTTGCTGCGAAGGGACACCGGCTCGAGCAGGATTTCGGACTTGCTGCGGTTGACCTTTCGTACGAGACCTTTCTGACGCGCGAGCCGGGTTCCGGGACCCGGATGCTGATGGAGCAGCTATTCGAAGCCACTGAGCTTCAGCCCACGATCGGCATGGAGATGAGCAGCAACGAGACCATCAAACAGGCGGTGATCGCCGGTCTCGGCATTGCCTTCATTTCCGCACATACGGTTGCAACCGAACTTGAGGACGGACGATTGGTCGCTCTCGACGTCGCAGGCCTGCCCGTCGTGCGGCAGTGGTTTGTGGTTCGCAGACAAGACAAGGTACTGTTACCCCCGGCGCAGGCGATGCTGGATTTTCTGAGAGCTGAAGGCGCGCGTTTTCTTCCCAGCATGCCGGGAAAAACCCTTTAGAAGCGCGATGGCCGAAAAGGGCACTGCAACCTAACGCCCTCAGAATTGTCCCGCGAGCGTCAGACGAATTGCCAGCGGCTCCACCGGATGCAGCACGCGATCCATCACGCCAGTTTGGCAAACGGCTGCCGGCGCGGTCGGGACCCCCGCTGCGGGAAAACACATGGCAAACAGCGAATCCGACTTGATCAGCGAACCATAGGCATACGTGATCTGGTCAGATTTGCTGTTCAGCAAATTAAAGCCGTCGAGTTGCACGCGCCAACCGTTTTCAAACCGATAGCCCAATCTCCCGTTCAATAGCCCGGTTGCCGGCGACACAAAGGCGCCGTCCTCCGTCAGCGGGCGCGGTCCGAAATAGCGATAACGCAGGCCTGCGGACCAGCCGGTTTTCTCACCGAGCGTGAACCCAGCGGAAGCGATCATGCTTGGCGCCCCCGGAATGTAATTACCCGGCGCATTGCCGATTTGGGCCGCCGGAAAACCGGCGAGCGAGGCATACAATGCGGCCTGATCCGGGTCGTCGCCACGAAAGCGCGCATGCGTGACGGCAATGTCGCCTTCGAGGCTGAGCCAAGACAGCGGACGATAGTCGTTGGTCCATTCGACGCCGTAACGACGGCTCGGCCGGCTGGCCTCGGTATCGCCGGCGTCGCCGGAGAACAGAATTTCCGATGCCGAATCGAGCAGGAACAGGCTGACCGCGCTGGTCAGACCCGGAATAGCCTTTGTGCGGAGACCGACTTCGACGCCGCGCGTCTTGACCAGGAAGGGTGAGGCCTGCAGCGCCGAACCATCCAGCGGCGATTCCGTGATGGTCACGCCGCGCGCGTCGTTGCTATGGAAACCTTCGCCGGCGTTGAAGAATAATTCGGTTTTGGCGAATGGCCCCAGCACCACACCGAACTTGGGACTGCCGATCGAAGCGTTGGCGCTGCCGGAGTTGGCCGGCGTAAAAAATGAATTGACCGAGGTCTGATAGAAATCGCCGCGCCAGCCGACATTCGTTCGCAACCAGTCGGTCCAGTGCAGCGTATTCTGCACGAACAGGCCGACGCTACCCTCCTGCACCGCGTCGCTGCGAATGGGCGACAGGAACTGCCGCTGCACGGTGTTGTTTAGGTCCAGCCTGATATCGTCGTAGCGGCTCTGCACGCCGATTTCGGTTTCCATCGGCAGACCGGCGAACTGGCTCTTGAAGGTATGCGATGCGTTAATGCCGCCCAGGATGCGATTGTCATGCTGATGAAACTGATCGCCATTGAGGGGATCAGAGAGGAAGTAAGTGAAATTGTTCCAGAGGTTAAGCGAACTCTTGATGACGTAGAAATTCGCCTTGGAACTGCCGGCGTCATCGGTTCGCGCCCACCGCCCGGATAGTGAAAAACGATTCGAGTTTCCGCCATCGCTGGGATCGAGCGCGCCGTAGAGGCCTATCTCGCCGGAAGCGATCGCCCGCGAAGGTATCTGATCGGTGGAATTCCATTTGTTGGCGTAGGCCATGCCTGTCAGCGAAAAACCGTCCTCGGACGTGCCATGGCTGTAGCGCATGACGCCATTCAGCTTGCGCAGATTGTCCGGGTTATCCCACGGGCCGTTGTAGGTATTGATCTCGGCGGCGACCAGCAACGTGCCCTCGCCTGCCTTGGTGGACGTGACACCGAGGCCCCGGCGATAACCAAAGCTGCCTGCCGTGACCGACGCCATCGTCCTAATGCTGTCGAGCAGGTTGATGTGGACCGAGCCGACCGACGAAAAATCGCCTTCGTCGGCAAAATACGGGCCCTTGCGGATATTGACCGAGCCGATCAATTCGGGGATGAGAAAGTTCATGTCGGCATAGCCCTGCCCGTGCGCGTGGGTGCGCATATTGACCGGCATGCCGTCGATCGAAATTGCCAGATCGGTTCCGTGGTCCAGGTTGAAGCCGCGCAGGAAATATTGATTGGCTTTGCCGTCCCCGCTGTGCTGCGTGACGATCAGGCCGGGCACGACTTCGAGCGCTTCGGCAGGCCGGGAAAACGGACGGGCATTGACTTCCTCGCCGCTGACATTTTTCGCGCTCGACGATGTGATCGGCGGCGCTGCCGTCGCCGGGTCGTTCACGACGGGAACGGCGTTGGAGACAGCGGCTACCGGGCTCTGGATCGGGTTGCGCTTTGATCGTCCGCGTTTGGCGGCGCCGTTCCTTGGTTTGAGATTGGCGTCCTGGCGCCACCGAGGTGCGTCCACCTGAATGGCGGGAAGCTCAGTAGGTCTGGCGTTCTGTGCGGATGCGCTGGATACGATGGTAGACAGGCAAGCCGCGAGTACCGCACTGCACCCGCACGGACACCGAAACATCGCTTGACGCGTCGACGGCGACAGGCGCGATGAACGGACCGCATCCTCCGCAACCGAAGTGAACCCAAGCAAATGCGCCCGCACAGCCCGTCTCCAAGCGTGGCCTCCCGTAACGAGGAACACCCAAGGATCGGCGTCTTATTTGCGTGACAATGGCCGACTTGATGTATGAATCCTCGATGTCAGGCCCGTGTTCTGGCCCGACACGAACGGCACGCTGACATAGCGAGTATGATATTGTCAATACTTCAGCATACTCTTTGCAACCGGCAGGAGAATCGAATTGCAGCGCATCACGATCACTCTCGACGACGACCTGATGGACGACCTTGATCGCATGATCGCCGAACACGGCTATCAGAACCGTTCCGAGGCGATCCGCGATTTCACCCGCGCCGGCATGCAGCAGGCCGCGCAAAAGATGGGAAACTCCGGGGAATGCGTCGCCGCATTGGTCTACGTCTACGACCATGCCGCGCGCGATCTGTCGCGCCGCCTGGTGGAGAATTACCACGGGCACCACGATCTCTCGATGGCAACACTTCACGTTCACCTCGACGACGACAACTGCATGGAAGTAACTGCCTTGAAGGGTATTGGCTCAGAAGTTCAGCATTTCGCCGAACACATCATCGCCGAGCGCGGTGTGCGTTACGGCCGGCTGGTGATGATACCGACCGAGGATGGCAAGAAGACCGCCTCAACTCGCAAAGCAAGTAACCATCGGCACCGCTGATGCCCGGCCAACCCTATGCCTCGGTGTTAGCGCGACGACGGGAAAACTTCCGGCTACCGTCGCGCGATCATCCCTCGCCGCCTATATGCTTCCGGCGGATACGCCGCACCACGGACCAGATCGTCAACGCCGCAATCGGCACAAAGGTGGCGATGACAAGATTCGGCTCGACCGGAAGCTTTCCGGTGTCGTGTGCAGCCTTGGCGAGATATCCGAATAGTCCCACGACATAGTATGTGATCGCAGCGACCGACAACCCCTCGACCGTGGTCTGCAAGCGCAACTGCAGGCGGGTGCGGGCGTTCATCGATTGCAGCAATTCCTGATTCTGCTGTTCAAGTTCAACATCGACGCGGGTTCGCAGAAGATTGGCGGCACGCGATAGCTTGGCCGAGAGATTGGCCTGCCGCGCCTCCAGCGTGACGCATGTACGCATGGCCGGCGCCATTCGGCGCGCCAGGAACGAGGACCATGTCGGGAATTCGCCGAGCTTCCGCTCGCCGATCGTTACTAGCCGCTGTTGGACGATTTCCTCATAGGCCCGGCTGGCACCAAAACGAAACACGCTCGCCGCAGCACCTGCTTCAACTTCCGCAGCGAGCTCAGTCAATTCGTTCAGCAAATGGCGATTACTGGAAAGATCATTTGCATTGCGCATCTCATCCGTCACCTCGGCGAGCCGCCGTTCGATCATACTGATCGAAGGCGCGAGCCGTCGAGCTTCCGGCAATCCAAGAAAGGCAAGTGTGCGATATGTTTCGATCTCGATGACACGCTGAACGAGCGCTCCCGCGCGCTCCGGGCTCATCCCGCGGTCGATGATAAGGATACGCACGAAGCCCGAAGATTCGGTTTGAAAATCCGTGGCGTAAACAGCCTTACCGTCAGAATTCTCAGCAACTGCAAGGCTTGTACGCTCAAACAATCGCTCCGGGATGGTGCGTTCGGTATCTTCGGAAAGAAGATGCAGATTGATCGCTACCAACAAAGGGCCGGGCTGAGGAACAAGCCCCATCGGCGATGCAAGCGATGAAGCACTCGGCTCAAATGGCCTCTCATCGGCTTCAGACGGGATTTCCCAAGTATAGGTCGTGAATTCGGAATGTTGCTCCCAGCGTAAGCAAAGCGCCCCGCACGGCACGCGATGGTACTTTTCTTCTGGCGACGGTGCGGCGATGCCGTGCACCACGCAAAATTCAACAAAATTCGCTCTATCTGTCTGCGCACGTCCGCCCGAGGTATCGAACGCAAAGTGAAGGATACGGCTCGGAACAGAAATCGACGTGAACGGCCTAGCGTGCAACTCACTTAAAACCGCTGCGCGCAACGGATGGGTCGTTAAGCCGACGGCATTGTTATTGCCAATAGAGACAACGTCACTCACGACGGCATTCCGCTATACGATTTCGAATGCCATCGTATTGAACAATCCATCAAGCGTTACCGTTTCCCGCAGCTAGCGTTCGGACAACGTTGGTAGCGCAGGCGCATGTGCCAGCCTTCAAAGGTCGAATTGCAGAATTTCCGCCCACTAGGGCCTAGCGTCCACAGTCTGGTTTCATAAGCGACGTTATACGAATTATCTTTCACCGAATTCAAGCTATTCGCAATTGAGCGACTCGTTCAGCAAAAGAGGCTCATTAGAATACGGGCATAAGGGCTGTTAGCTGTTTGGGCAGGCGTATTCGCTCTACGACAACCGCAGCCTCCGCCAGGTATGTTCGAGAGCGGGTCACGCAGACGGTTTGACAACCTATCTGGCTGAGCTATCAGGCAGTTACGCGAAGAAAACGAGCGCCGCAATCCCATCCCGACATACGCTTACGCCCTTCACAGCAAAGATGATTTACATCTGACTGACGGCGCCTATGCGCGCGCCCTGCAAAGATCATTTGCACGTCGGCGTTGTCAGATCCGGCCATCTTTCTCCAGCGAGGGTTAGTAACCCATGCCGAAGCGTTTTGCCGTACCCATCATCAATACTTGGCGGCGTCAATCGGCAAGGGTAGAAGCTAACTGAGAGCTAACTCAAACGTTGTGCACTTCCCTTCGAAGGCAGAGCTGATGGTAGAGCATGGACAATGACTCCAGACTAAGAAGCACACTCTCTGCTGCGCGAGCATCGCCCGTCGGTCTCCAACATCTCCGATATGCCGTAGCGGCCGCAGATCACGGCAGTTTTCGGCGAGCGGCCGATGTGTTGCTGCTCCGGCAATCAACATTGAGCCGCTGTATTCGCCAGCTCGAAGGATCAATTGGTATTGTGGTCTTCGACCGGTCAAGCGGTGGCGTTCGAGCCACTGAAACCGGTCGTACTTTTCTTCGAGAGGCCCGATCGATACTGGGGCAAATGGACGCTTTGATCGCGGCCACACAAACCAGCGGGCGTGGCGAGGCAGGCCGACTGACGATCGGTTTCTATGCATCACTCTCGGCCGGGAACCTGCGCGCGACATTACTGGATTTCAAGCAGCGGTTTCCGCAGGTCGAACTTGGAACAGTCGAGAGATCACGGATGCAACTCATCACCTCGTTGCGGAATGGCGCATTGGATATTGCGATCGTCACCGGCGATGCGACTCTCGAAAATAACAACGTCTTGCCGCTATGGAGCGAACGTGTCTTGGTCGCATTGCCGGAAAATCATTCCCTGGCAGACCGAGACACAATTTATTGGACCGACCTTCGGAGTAAGATCGTTCTGCTGAGTCAATACGATCCGGGCCGAGAACTTGAGGACCTTCTGATGTCGAAGCTCGCCTCTCCTGAGAACCGCCCCAAAATCGAACGCCATGACGTCAGCCGTGCGATCATTAAGAGCCTCGTGAGTGTGGGGTTCGGCATCAGCCTGGTGACTGAATCCGACATTGGTGCAAGCTTTTCGGGGCTGATTTATCGGGAGCTGCGCGATGGCGCCGGAGCGAGCCGAATCGGCTATTCCGCACATTGGAGGTCAGACAACGACAACCCGGCGCTGGCGAGTTTTCTTAGACTTCTCGGAGAGCGCTATCCTTCACCGTCCTAAGCCGTTTGATTCATGCGCCGCGCTTTTCCGAAGGCGCGGTCAGTAGCCATGAATCGCGCCAGCATCGGTGCTACGAGTTTGGAGGGATCGGCGATTGGCTGCCCGGTTTCGCGAGCTAGCACGTCGGCATAGGCACTCAGATCGCGATGCACGGCGGCCGGAAGCTCGACGGTCATCTTCACGGGTTTGTCATCGGCGATTGCGCCAAGTTTCAAGTTCGCCATGTTTGCCTCTCTAACCTTTATAAGGCTCCAGAACCAAGTCACGATTGACGATCACGCGTACTGGAAAACCCGGTCGGATGGTCAGCGTTGGTTGGATATTGAGATTGCGCTGAACAACCTTCTGTCCGGTTTGATTTAAGCTCTCGCTGGAGCCGCGGCGAAGCGCCTGGATAATATCGCCGTTGTTACCGGTATCCGAGCCCGCTCCCAGTTCACTTCCAACGCCGAGCAACGTAGAGAGAAGCGCCGCCCTGAACAAAGCGCCCCAGTGATTGTCGACCTCATCCTCGAGACCCGCATAACCGGCTGTATCGGCGCCGGGCTGACGCTCCAACACGATGGAACGGCCGTTCGGCATAATCAGGCGAGTCCAAACCAGCAGCACGCGTGACTGGCCGAACGCAACCTGACTGTCGTAGACGCCGATCAGTCTTGTTCCCTGCGGAACGAGAAGGAAGCGCCCGGTTGGGCTGTCATAGACATTCTCGGTCACCTGGGCGGTGATCTGCCCCGGCAGATCTGAGCGGATGCCGGTAATGAGCGACGCCGGGATCACATTGCCTGCCTGTACCACGTAGGACGATGCCGGCGCGGCGATCCTGTCCGGACTTGTAGTGCGGCGATCGACCGATGCGTTGACGAAGGCAAGTTTACGGTCCTGGCCGTTCTGCGCGAGGGTCTCATCGGCTGAGGATTGGGCCGGTTGACCAGGCTGGTTTGAGGTGACAGGTGAGGAATTGGCCGAAGCGGCTTGAACTGACGGCAACGCCAACTCGCGAATACTGGTCGAGGCAAACAGCTTGCTCAGGCGAGCCGCTTCGTTCTCCTGGCCGATGCGTTGCTGCTCCGCATCGACGCCAGGTACCATCGTCGAAGGCGCGTTTTGCGCGTTCAAAATCGGACGGCCGAGGTCTCCCGGTAGCGCCGGTCCGAGCGGCGGGGCCTGGCGGGGGACACCGGCATAGTCCCGTGGAAGGCCGCTCAGTCCGTCGGCCACATTGTGATGATCGGTGGTGTAGAGCTCTGACGGCGCGGATGTACGCGACCGATTGTTCTGCAGCGCCCACAGGACGGCACCGCAGATTGCAAGCGATCCGATCGCCGCACCTCCGGCCAGAACTTTTCGGGAGAGCCTTTTGACGCGCGGCCGCTCTGCGCGCAATCGCATTGATGCCGCCCGGTCCGACTCATTGTCGCGTCCCGGACGAATGTCGGATTCCGGCTCTAGACTCACCGCACCCTCCCGTCGGTACGGCTGATGCGGACGGTTTGTTGATGTTCACCGCCCATGCGGAGCTCCGCTGCGGCAAACAAACGGTCGATGATGTAATAATTCTGCTTCACGCGATAATTGACGAGTTGACCATCCCCCTCGGGCCCGATGACGAACAATGGCGGGGCCTCTCCTTGCGCAATGCCACTGGGCATCTCGATATAGACCTTGGACCCGTCGTCGAACGCGGAGACCGGGCGCCAGGGCGGATTATCGCCTTCAATCGCATAGCGGAACCGCAATCGCGAGATATCAACACCACCAACGATTGGCGTCGCAGCTTCGGCGCTTGCGTTCTGGCGGCGCAAAGCGATCAGCTGGTCCTGCGCATATTGCCAGGATACCGAGGCCATGTAGGTCTTCTCCGCCGAGCGAAGCTCGAGGAGATAGGTACGCCGGTCAGTGTTGATCACGAGATTTGAGACGAGGTCGGGCCGTGTGGGTTTGACCAGGATATGAATGCGCTTGGTCGGCCCTGCTCCGCTCTCGGTGTCGCCGACAATCCAGCGCACCGTATCGCCGGCCGCAACCGGACCGGAGCCGACAAGTTGCTCGCCCTCCTGCAAGGCGACGTCCGTCACCTGCCCCGGCGCGGCATAGACCTGATAGAGCGCTCCCGGCGAGAACGGATAGACCTGCACTGCGTTGATGTAGCCGTTGCGGGACGGTTGCACCCGGGCGGCGGCGTTGGCTTTTTCGACACGTTTGCGCGGATCGCCGGACTCTGCCTTCGAACGAGCGCCCTGCAGCGGTTTGAGCTGACCGGGAAGCGGCAGCAGCTTGGGTACTTCGACTACCTCAACCGGCTTGGGCGGATCGGCGAGTTGCACGGCCGGCTCTGCGTCGTCATAGGAGATTTGTGGCGGAGGCTTTAACGGAATAGCGCAGCCGACAAGCGTGGCGACGGAAAGAAGCAGAACCGGCAATGCGGCTTTACCAATATAAAATGAACTCATTGCCCCAGCTCCTTCGACCAGTTGACGGCGTTGACGTAGACCCCAAGAGGATTCTTGCGCAGACGATCGGCGTCGCGCGGCGTGTCGATCACGACAGTGAGGATCGCGGTCCAACGCTCAGTCGCGCTTAAGCTGCCGTTCTCGTAAGAGCGCTGGATCCAGGCGACGCGGAACGAGGTCGGTGAAGCGCGGATGACGCTGGTGACCTCGACCGAAATCTGCAGTTTGCCCAGATTGGCAAAGGGATCATTGGTGCGCGCATAATCATTGAGCGCGGCAGCGCCGCGGTCCGTGGTAAAGTCATAGGCGCGCAGCCAAACCTGCCGCAACACGATGCCATCGGTCGGCAGCCCGCGTACGTCCTCGATGAAGCGCGCGAGGTGAAATGCGATCTGCGGATCGGTCGGCTGATAACTGCTGTCGGCCGGTGCCACGGCCTGTGCCTGGCCGAGGCGATCGACCTGGACCACCCAGGGCGTCACCGTGCCGCGAAGGGATTGCCAAACGAGACCTGACGCAAGACCGCCGGATAGCATCAGACAGCCAAACGCCATCAATCGCCAATTCTTGGCCTGAACGCGGGCGGAACCGATACGTTCGTCCCAGACCTGTGCGGCCTTTTGATAGGGAGTTTCCGGTTCGGGCGTACGGCCATAGCGCACGGAAGATCTTTTAAACATCAGCGTTCACCTTCGGAAAGATCGACGGCTGCGCCGCTACCGCCATGATCAGCGGAGCGAACAGCATGGGTTGCCGCGGATGCGCCGTGGCTCACGGTTTGCGAGCGCTTCATGCGCGCCGCCCAGGCGGGTGGCTCGCCAATGGATGACGTACTAGTTGAAGCGGCGCTCTGCCCTGCTTCCGCGGCATTCGATGCTGCCGCGCCGGCAGCACGACGAAGCGAACCCGCAATATGTGAAGCGCCGGACTGCGCCATGCCGGCAATTCCACCAACGGGGTGGGCGGCGGATGCACCCGCGGCAACTGACGCGCTGCCTCGCGCTGCACTCGCGAGTGCGCCGCCCGCGACTCCCGCGCCGATGCCGGCGCCGGCTACTCCAGCGGCAACGATGCCGCCCGCTGCGAGACCCGTGCCAACAGCGGCTCCGGCCCCGAGCTGTGGACCTCCGGAAACAATGCCGTTGGCGATACCGGGACCGAAAATACCAAGGCCAAGCAGCGATAGTGCCGCCAGCACCATGGCCATGGCATTTTCGATGGTCGGCTGGTTGCCCCCGAAGCCCGAGGTAAACTGAGAGAACAATGTCGAGCCGATGCCGACGATAACGGCCAGCACCAACACCTTGACGCCGGACGAAATGACGTTCCCGAGCACACGCTCGGCGGCAAATGCTGTCTTGCCGAACAGGCCGAAGGGGATCAGCACGAAACCCGCAAGCGTCGTCAGCTTGAATTCGATGAGGGTAACGAAAAGCTGGATCGCCAGAATGAAGAAGGCCAGCAGAACGACGATCCAGGCGAACAGCAGCACGACAATCTGAACAAAGTTTTCAAAAAAGCTGATGTAGCCCATCAGTCCCGAGATCGAGTCCAGGATGGGGCGCCCGGCATCGATTCCGACTTGCGCTACGCGACCGGGGCTCAGGAAATCGGCAGCGGACAGGCTGGAACCGGACGCCTTGAGCCCGAGGCCAGAAAAGCTCTCGAAGATGATGCGAGCGAGATTATTCCAGTTGCCGATCAGGTAAGCGAACACGCCGACGAACAGCGTTTTCTTGGCGAGACGCGCAATGATGTCCTCGTCCGCGGCCCAGCTCCAGAATATCGCCGCGAGCGTGATGTCGATGGCCGCCAGCGTCGTAGCCAGGAACGCGACTTCTCCACTGAGCAGACCGAAGCCTGAATCGATGTAACGGGTAAAGACTTCAAGAAAGCTGTCGATGACGCCGGTGCCAGCCATCATCGTGTCTCGCTCTGGACTTCAACCGGCGTGACCTGCTCCTGGTTCTTCGCCGGATCAGCGGCTACGCTGGGGGTTGCTGCTTGAGTCTGCGTCGATTTGGCTGGCGCGAAGAAGTGCTTGCGATTTGCAGCCCATGCGCGCCTGCAATTCTCGAGCGCAACAGTTTCGTCAGGCGTAATGGTCCGACACCGCGCGAGCTCCGTTTCGAGTGCATCCGCCTGCTCGCGCTCCAATGGTGCAATGATGCCAACGTCTTCGCCGCGCCGGTTATGGATGACAGCCACCGCTGCCGCGAGTACGACGAAGCCGACTGCCGCGATCCGTACGAATTGTAGTGGGGTGATATACCTGGTCATTAGTGAAACATCTGAACATTGGTGGACTGATAGCCGACGCCAGGTATGAGGAAGCGGCGGAGCTGCTCCCTGCCCTGGTCCTGCGCGGTGGTGCGTTGGGCAGCTTCCAGACTCTGCGCCCGTCCTTGAGCCGCAACAGCCGCTGTGAGGTCAGCGAGTTGCTGGGCCTGCAGAGCGACGAGCTGATTGCCAGCTTGCGTTGCCTGCAGGGCACCGGTAGCCGACTGGCTCGACGTCACCAACGCCGACATCTGGGTGCGGTTGGTGTCGAGATTGCCGACAACACCGGCCTGCACCTTGAGCGCATCCTGAAGGGCTACGACCGAGGTCTGCCAGCGCGTTTGCGCATTTGATATCAGCGTCTGGCTTGAGCTAGACGCCGAAGCCGGGGCGTAGGTGGTCGAGAAAGCACTATTGATTTGCTGGACGTCGTAGGCGATACGCTGGGCCTGGGCCAGAAGCTGCTGAGTCCGCTGGATCGATGATTCTAGTTGTCGCAATGACGAAAATGGCAGGCTCGCGAGATTCCTCGCCTGATTGATCAGCATCTGGGCTTGGTTCTGCAGCGACGTGATTTGATTATTAATCTGCTGCAACGCGCGAGCGGCCGTCAGCACGTTCTGTGCGTAGTTGTTTGGATCGAACACCACGACCTGCGCCGAAGACGGAGGATCCAGCGAAATGATCAAGATTGCAAAGGCGCTTGCCGCCACGAGATGACGGATTCTCATGACAATGATCCTCCGGCCACAAGATTTGGGATGATGTCGGCAGCCCAACCGACGCCGCGGTGGGCGAGCCAGCCGGCAACGAAACTGTCGCGGCCATGTTCGGCGAGGACCTTTTCGATCGCGGTCTGATCCGATTTGGATGAGGCTGCGGTAAAGGCCAGCGCAACCTTGCCGAGCCCGAGCTCAAACAGGCGGTTGCCGCGCCGCGACTGGCAGTAGTAATCGCGCTTCGGCGTTGCCCGGGCGAGGATCTCGATCTGGCGGTCGTTCAAGCCAAAGCGGCGATAGATTGCGGTAATCTGCGGCTCGATCGCCCGCTCATTCGGCAGGAATAGGCGCGTCGGGCAACTTTCGATGATAGCCGGCGCGATGGCCGAGCCGTCGATGTCCGAAAGCGACTGCGTGGCAAAAATGACCGACGCGTTCTTCTTGCGCAGCGTCTTCAGCCATTCACGGAGCTGTCCAGCGAAGCCTTTATCATCGAGCGCAAGCCAGCCCTCGTCGATGATCAACAGGGTGGGCCGGCCGTCGAGCCGGCCCTCGATGCGATGGAACAGATAGGCGAGTACCGCGGGAGCTGCGGCGGTCCCAATCAGGCCCTCAGTTTCAAACGCCTGAACTTCGGCTTCTCCGAGACGCTCGGTCTCGGCGTCGAGCAGGCGCCCGTAGGGACCGCCCAAACAGTAAGGTTGCAGCGCGCGCTTCAGTCCCTGCGATTGCAGCAGGACTGATAGACCTGTCAGCGTGCGCTCGGCGATTGGTGCTGATGCGAGTGACGACAGCGCTGACCAGAGATGGTCCTTTGCCTCCGGCGTGATGCTGATCTTCTCACGCGCCAGGATGTTGGCGATCCATTCCGCTGCCCAGCCGCGTTCCGCGTCATCGTCGATTAACGCCAGGGGCTGGAGCGCGACCGGTTCGCTGGCATCATCGGACAAAGCCCCACCGAGATCGTGCCAATCGCCATTCATCGCGAGTGCGGCGGCGCGGATCGAGCCCCCGAAGTCGAATGCGAATACTTGGGCACCCGCATAGCGCCGGAACTGTAGCGCCATCAGCGCTAACAGTACCGATTTGCCCGCGCCAGTAGGACCCACCACCAGCGTATGTCCGACATCGCCGACATGCAGCGAGAAGCGAAACGGGGTCGAGCCTTCGGTCTTGCCGAATAACAGAGGCGGTCCCTCGAAATGCTCGTCACGCACCGGCCCCGCCCAAACCGCCGACAGCGGGATCATGTGGGCGAGATTGAGCGTCGAGACCGGGGGTTGGCGCACGTTGGCGTAGGCGTGTCCCGGAAGCGAGCCGAGCCAGGCTTCCACGGCGTTGACGCTCTCCGCCATACAGGTGAAGTCACGACCCTGGATGACTTTCTCAACCAGCCGGAGCTTTTCGTCAGCAACCCGCGGGTCGTCATCCCATACTGTTACGGTTGCGGTGACGAACGCCTGCCCGATCGCGTCTGATCCGAGTTCCTGCAGGGCGGCATCGGCGTCCATTGCTTTGTTATGGGCGTCGGTATCGACGAGCGCTGAGGCCTCGTTCGTCATCACCTCCTTCAGAATTGCCGCGATCGATTTGCGCTTGGCAAACCACTGGCGTCTAATCTTGACCAGCAGCCTGGTGGCGTCGGTCTTGTCGAGCATGATCGCGCGCGTCGACCACCGGTAGGCGAAGGCCAGCCGATTGAGTTCGTCCAGAATCCCCGGCGTCGTGGCGGTCGGGAACCCGACCAGGGTGAGAATACGCAGATGCTTGTCACCGAGCGACGGCTCAAGGCCACCGGCGAGTGGCTGGTCCGCCAGCACTGCGTCGAGATACATCGGGATCTCGGGCACGCGAACGCGCTGGCGGTTGGTCGACACGGTCGAATGCAGGTAGGTCAGCGTTTGCGTATCATCGAGCCACCGGATCTCGGGCATGAAGCCCTCGACGAGTTGCAGTACGCGGTCGGTGCGATCGATAAAGCCGCGCAGAACCTCGCGGGCATCCGCGCCTTCTTGGCGATCGCGTCCTTCGTAAAGAAAGCGCTCGGCCCGTGCGGCATCTTCCGGTGGCGGAAGGTAGAGGAAGGTCAGAAAATAGCTCGACTCATAGTGGGTGCCCTCCTCCTCGAATTCTTCCCGGCGTTCGAGGTCAACCAGTGCTGATGCCACATCCGGAAACTGACCATCGGGGTACCGGCCGGCGGCATGACGCTGCGCTTCGACGAAAACCGCCCAGCCCGACCCGAGCCGCCGGAACGCGTTGTTCAAGCGGCCCGCGACCCCGACCAATTCGGCCGGCACCGCAGAATCCAGATCTGGCCCCCGAAACTTCGCGGTGCGCTGGAACGAGCCGTCTTTATTAAGGACCACCCCCTCATCGACGAGCGCGGCCCAGGGCAGGAAATCCGCCAGCTGCGTGGTCGAGCGGCGATATTCTGCGAGGTTCATCATTGCTCAGACCCCCAAATAGCCGGCGATACGAAGATGTCGGCGCGCCACATCGACAAATTGCGGATCGCGCTTCGCGGCCCATACCGCCGCGGCCTGCCCCACCACTCCCAACAGGATTCCAGCGATCCACAGCCGCAGACCGAGACCGAGTGCTGCCGCTAGCGTGCCGTTGAGGATGGCGACCGCGCGTGGCGCGCCGCCAAGCAGGATGTGCTCCGTCAAGGCGCGGTGCACCGGCACGCTGAAGCCAGGCACTTCGCCGGCGCTGTCGGCAAGGCCCGTCATCAAACGAGCGCCCCGCCGCCGAAGCTGAAGAACGACAGGAAGAAGGAGCTCGCCGCGAACGCGATCGACAGACCGAACACGATCTGGATCAGTCGACGAAAACCTCCTGACGTGTCGCCAAAAGCTAGCGACAGCCCGGTAACGATGATGATGATCACCGCCATGATCTTCGCGACCGGACCTTCGACCGATTGCAGGATCTGATTGAGCGGCTGCTCCCACGGCATGTTCGAACCTGCCGCCCAGGCAGGAATTGAAGCTAGAGCAATGGTGCAGGTAATTGCAGCCGTTGCGGCACAGCGATAGATACGACGAAGCGGTTGGGTCATGGTTGATCTCCGGCAGCGTGGAGGACGTAGTCACCATCGGAGCCAAGCCCCTCGACGCGGGCGAGCTCGGCGAGGCGTCGATTAGACCCGCGACCGGACAGTACGGCGATGAATTGAATGGTCTCGGCGATCAGTGCGCGGGGCACGGTGACGACGGCTTCCTGGATCAACTGCTCCATTCTGCGGAGCGCCCCAAGTGCCGAACCGGCATGAATGGTGCCGACGCCGCCGGGATGGCCCGTGCCCCAGGCTTTCAGCAGGTCGAGTGCTTCCGCACCGCGCACCTCTCCGATCGGGATGCGATCGGGTCGTAGTCGTAGCGAAGAGCGGACAAGGTCAGAAAGCGAGGCGACGCCGTCCTTGGTACGCAGCGCCACGAGATTCGGCGCCTTGCATTGKAGTTCGCGGGTGTCCTCGATCAGCACGACGCGATCGGTGGTCTTTGCGACTTCCGCCAGCAGCGCATTGGTGAGTGTGGTCTTGCCGGTCGAGGTGCCGCCGGCCACCAAAATATTGCGGCGATCAGCCACCGCCGCACGTAATGTCTCGGCCTGCCCCGCGCGCATGATGCCGGCCGCGACATAGTTGTCGAGTGTAAATACAGCAACAGCAGGCTTGCGGATCGCGAAGGCCGGCGCTGCGACAACGGGCGGGAGCAAACCCTCAAACCGCTCGCCGGTTTCTGGCAATTCGGCCGACACACGCGGCGAACCCGGGTGCACCTCGGCACCAACATGGTGCGCGACGAGGCGCACGATGCGCTCGCCATCGTTTGGCGACAAACGTTCGCCGGTATCGACAAGACCACCCGCCAGCCGATCAATCCAGAGCCGGCCGTCGGGATTGAGCATGACCTCAACGACTTCGGGGTCTTCCAGGAAGAGTGCGATGGCGGGACCGAGCGCAGTGCGCAGCATGCGTGCGCCACGCGAAGTCGCCTCTTGGTTGAGATGGTGGATTGCCACTTGCGTCCCCAGCATGGCCAGCGAATTACGGTCGTGATGTCGGGGATGATTAGAAGAGGCAGGATGTGTGATCGCGCAACAAGATCAGATCAGGCGTAGTGCTCTGGCGTAGAAAGGCAGGGCGACGGCGGGATCGTCTAGGAGGAACTATCTGTTCGATCCGATGCACCATCCTTGGGAACAACGTCTTGGGATATTTCCTGCGTCAGACTTTGCCCCTTGGCTAACCGCCGTCCGAGCGCCTCGACAAATCCCTCATAGCGCTCGCGGCCCTTGGCTTGTGCGGCCGGCTGCGCTGTGTCCGGCAACGGTGGCGTGACCGTGAGCCAGAAGCGTACGAAGAGCGCCAATGCTTCGCTCGAGATGGTGAGGTGACGCTCCAACCGCTCAACCTGCCGCGTTAGGCGGTCAAGCCTGCGGCCGAGCGCTGCCTCCATCCGCTCCGAATTATCCGGCGACAGGTACGTGGAGAGCGCCGTTTCGACGACGAGCGCCTGTGGCACGCGCTTGCGGTTCGCATAATCGGCGAGTTGTCCCGCGATGTCTGGTGGCAGACGAAATGTGTGCTTGGTTCGCATCGATCAGTCCCTAGAGGTCGATGCCGTCGCCTGGATCCATCGCTGCCTGACGGGCCAGACCACGAGCCTGCTGACGAAGCGCGCGGGCGCGCACGGCGTCATCATCAGGGTCTTCCTCCCCGAAGACAAATTCTGGCGCCTGTTTCGCTTGCTCCGGGACGATCTCCTCGTGTTGAGGAAGTTCCGGCTCCCGGCGAATACCGCCATTCGCGGGATCGTCGATATGCGTCTCGCCTGTCGAATTGACTCCGAGTCCGGCGCTGACAGCAGGAACGGGCAATCGGCTCCAATCGTCAGGCGAAGGCGCACCACTATGCTTACTCACGGCCGGTGGCGCCAAAACCCGTTCCGCCAACCGCGGATCTTCAAAATAGCGAGCCTTCTTTGCTCGGATCGGTGGGACCCCTGAGACCAGCACCAGTTCATCGCTTGGCGGCAGCTGCATTATTTCGCCGGGCGTAAGCAATGGTCGCGCCGTCTCCTGACGAGAGACCATCAAATGACCAAGCCAAGGGCTGAGCCTGTGGCCGGCGTAGTTCTTCATCGCCCGCATCTCGGTTGCAGTTCCCAGCGCGTCCGAGACGCGTTTGGCGGTGCGCTCGTCGTTGGTCGCAAAGGACACCCGCACGTGGCAATTGTCGAGGATGGCGTTGTTCGGTCCGTAGGCCTTCTCAATCTGGTTAAGCGACTGGGCAATCAAGAAGCTCTTGAGGCCGTATCCTGCCATGAAGGCAAGCGCCGACTCGAAGAAGTCGAGACGGCCGAGTGCGGGAAATTCATCGAGCATCAGCAATAGCCGATGGCGCCGCCCTTTGGCATGCAGATCCTCTGTCAGACGCCGGCCGATCTGGTTGAGGATCAAGCGCACCAGGGGCTTTGTCCGACTGATATCGGACGGTGGCACGACGAGATACAGTGTGGTGGGCCGATCGCTCTCGACGAGATCGCGGATGCGCCATTCACAGTGACGGGTCACATTCGCCACGACCGGGTCGCGATAGAGTCCGAGGAACGACATCGCGGTTGAAAGCACCCCAGATCGCTCGTTCTCACTCTTGTTGAGAAGTTCCCGCGCGGCAGAGGCGATAACCGGGTGCGGCCCGGCTTCACCAAGATGTGCCGTCGTCATCATTGCCCGGAGCGTGGTCTCGATCGGCCGTCTCGGATCGGAGAGGAAGCCGGCAACACCCGCTAGCGTTTTGTCCGGTTCGGCATAGAGGACATGAAGGATGGCTCCGACGAGCAGAGCGTGGCTGGTTTTCTCCCAATGGTTGCGACGTTCGAGCGATCCCTCGGGGTCAACCAGCACATCAGCGACGTTCTGGACATCGCGCACCTCCCATTCGCCGCGACGAACCTCCAGCAACGGATTGTACGCTGCGGACTTCGTGTTTGTCGGATCGAACAGCAGCACACGGCCATGCCGAGCACGGAAACTCGACGTCAAATCCCAGTTCTCGCCCTTGATGTCGTGAACGATGCAGCTGCCTGGCCAGGTCAGCAGGGTCGGCACCACAAGACCAACCCCCTTGCCCGACCGGGTCGGCGCGAAGCAAAGCACATGTTCCGGTCCATCATGGCGGAGGTAATACTGCTCAAAGCGACCGAGCACGACGCCGTCTGGTGCGGCCAGACCGGCCGAATGAATCTCCGATGGAGCCGCCCAGCGGGCAGAGCCGTACGTGGCTGCGGTTTTGGCTTCGCGCGCGCGCCATACCGACATGCCGATGGCGACCACGATCGAGATGAAACCACCCGACGCCGCGATGTAGGCACCTTCAACGAAGATATGCGGCGCATAGGCATCGTACGCATACCACCACCAGAAGAACGACGGCGGCAGGTATACGGGAACGCCGGTGGCAATTTCGAACCAAGGCTGGCCTAGTTGCGGCTGGTAGCCGAGCTTCCAGGCGACCCACTGCGTCGCCGCCCACGTCGTGGCGAGCACGATCGTAAGTACGACGAGGATCTGGCCCCACAAGATTCGGGTTGCGGTCATGGCCATCGAGGTTAAATGCCGCGCGGGACGCGATCGGCAAGCGCCAAATTGTTCGGTGAGTACGAGCGACAGCTGCCGGCTAGGATTCGGATGGCCGCGGTTGCCAAGCCACAATTGGTCGCAAGGAGGCGCGCGGCATCACGAACCAAATCCATGCGGCGACTTGGAAAGCAACATTGAGAGCAAAGGCGGTCTGATAGGCAACTTCCGGATAGTGTCCGGCGTCAGGGGTCCATTGCTGCACCACGACGCCGATCGCATATTGCACGGCGAATGCCATGGCGACATGAAACAGATTCAGCGCCCCGTTCGCACGCCCCGTCAATTCCTTGGGGAAATACTCGGCCAGAATGGCGTAACTTAGCACGGTTGCCGCGCCGGTCGCCGCTACACCGCTCCACAGCACATAGGACGGCAAGGGCAACCGCAGGATCAACGTCAATTGAATCGCGATAAAGACGGTCGCGACCAGCCCCAGCAGCACTTCCGGTCCGACACCGCGACGGCGCAGCCGATCGGCCGCGATGCCCAGCCCGATGGCGCCGACACTGAGCGCGATCGCCATCATGAAGAGATGTTGCACCACCCCGGCCCGGTCGAAACCATCGACGTCGGCGAACCACTGTGCTGCCCACAGCCCCTGCAACGCCCAAGCCGTTCCGACGCAACTCGCCGAGAGTGGCGCGAGACGCCAGAAGCGCGGATCGCCATAGACCTTCTTCAAGCCGACCGAGACCGCTTTGCTTCTCGCCGGCATCGCCTCGGGCACCACGAGGTGGACCAGGATCGCGTAGACCGCGGTCAGCGCCGCCAACAGACCGAAGAGTTCACGCCACCCGATCCGCGCAAGTAACAGTTCGGCTGGCCACGTCGCGGTCACCGCCCCGAGTGCGCCCAGCATCACCATCAAACCGTTCAAGAGCGGCACTCGCTCCCTGGGAAACCAGAGAACGAGGGCTTGCATACCCGAGGTCAAGGCGGCGGCGACGCCGAGACCAATCAAGGCGCGGCCCAAAAGCAGCATCGAGAAATTCTCCGACGCCGCGAACAGCGCCGAGCCGAGCGCTGCTACCAGCATCAATGTGCTTTGGATCCGCCGCGGACCATAGCGGTCCAGGAGGATGCCGATCGGAATCTGGGCGGCAGCGAAGGTCAGGAAGTAGACCGACGTCAGCAATCCGAGATCGCCGGCACCCAGCCCCAGTTCTGTCACGAGGGGCGATGCCATGACCCCATTGATGGACCGGAACAGATAGGCCACGTAGTAGCCGGCGACGAAGGGCAGGAATACGCGAAGGATCAACCACCCGTTAGCGGCCAGACTTGCCGCCACCTTTCGTCCGGTCGCGCGCGGGGACTGCGCGGATTTTTCCGGGACGGCCGCCGCCTCATCTTCCTTGTTATCTTCGTTGGTGCCGCGGCTGGTCGTGGTCTCGATGAAACGTGCCTCCAGGAGGTCGTCTTGAGGGGCAGTCGCCCTCGCCGCGCTGACCCTGTCGGTCGTTTCCTGAATGAGGGAAACTCCCCGATCGACACGCCTTTCCACCTGTGCCGCGAACTCCTCGAAACGTTCGGCCCCGAGCGCACAGGCAGCCTCTTGCGCGGCGGCCGGCAATGACGGCGTCACAGCCAAATGGAAGCGTGCGTGAAGTGCGACCGTCTCATTCACGATCCGGAGATTGAGATCGAGCTGCTTGAGCTGGCCACTCATGGCCGCGAACTGACGGGCCAATGTCGCGGTATCGCTGAAGTCATCCTCAGATCCCAGCAAACGATCGAGAGCCTCTTCGACCACCGCCGATTTGGTAACGCCGGGACGGGTGGCCGCTTCAGCCAAACGCGCGGCCATGCGGTTGGAGAGATAGACGCCAATTCTGGGTTTCATGTGGAAATTCCGCTCAAACGAAGATGATCGCGATCAATTCCGATCCAGGCGAAACAATTCAGCATCGGCCCGATCCTGATTGAGATGGGACAACACGCCGGCCGTGGATGCGCGCCGCTGCAATTGCAGGACGGGCCGGGGTTCGGTCCTTGGATATCCGCGGCGCCAACTCCCGCGCTCAACAGCGCCCAGGAAGTTCTCGATTTGGGCGTTGAATGCCGTGGGCTCTTCCAGATTGATGCCGTGTCCGGTATTGGGGCAGATCCATAGCCCGACATTGGGCAGTACGGATTTGAGCATCAAGTTGGTTTCGAGACAGCTGGCGTCCTCGTCACCCACGGCGAGCAATACCGGGATCGTCATTTCAGCGAATTTATCGCGCAAATCGTGCAATGACGGTCGCACCGCCTGACAGCGCGCCATCGTGTGCGCCAGGCCCCGCGGCGAGAGCTGGCGTAGACGAGCGACGAATTCTTGCCAGCTTCTCGGATCCTTGTATTTCAACTGGATGCGAGCCGGCCCCCGCGCGATCCGCTCGGCCACAGCTACCATCCCATGATCGATGAAGATCCGAGCAAGAACGTAGGTTTCCCGCAACCAATTGTCCCGCTGGGAGGGATGGGAGCCTGACCCCACGCTGGCCGCGACGATGGCGCCGACTTTCTCCGGATAGCGCAGCCCGAATTGCAGGGCAGCATAACCGCCCATGCTTAGGCCCACGAGATGGGCGCGTCGGATCGAAAGATCTCGCATCACGGCGACGATGTCTTCAGCCGCGCATTCCCAACCATACAAGACGGAATCTTCGGGGACATCGCTTGGCGGATAGCCCCTAGCGTTATAGGCAATGCAACGGTAGCCGCGCGAGAAATGGCGAAGCTGCGCTTCCCATCCGCGGAGATCGGAAGCGAATTCATGGATGAAGATGATCGGGTTGCCGTGGCCGCTGTCCTCGACGTAAAGTCTCACCCCATCAGCATCAACATATGGCATCGCTTCTCGTCCCCATTCCACAACCTGCGCATCGCACGCGCAGAAGCAGGACATTCCATCGAGATGCAATCGGTCCGCCCGGGGCATCGGGCCTTGGCGTAGTGTGGCGTGGAATCACCGATAGGCCGGACTTCATCGGGATTTGCAGAACGCGGTTGGGCCGCCGTCGAGCCGATTTCGCCGAGCATCAAGGTCCACGCGACCGAACGCTATCGCGGTCTGACGCACGGGACTAAGTGGCAGGTTGCAGCTCAGAGTCCAAGCCCACGCTTCCGACCAAAACTCCAGTCGACTCCGCCGCCCGGTAACATGACGCCCGAAACGTGGCGACCGAGCTGCTGTTCGAGCGCCGGACGCCAGGGCACGAGTTGGAAGCCGATACCATCGTCGAGCATCGCGAACCGGCCGGAACTCAAGATCATCCTTTGGCGGTACACTCCCGCGACAGCCTCACCTTCCGCCGAAGGGCGGTAGATCAGCCCGGTCTCGGCGTTTATCTTCCCGGCCGCCGTGCCCAATTCTTGCTTCCGCAGGGTATTGAGCAAATCACGCGCGAAGATGACACGCTGTCCTTGTCGGCGAGCGAGCCCTTCGCTGGCAAGGTGTTCGACGCGACGATCCATCGCCTCCCGTACCTCCGCCCCAAATCCGCTTCCACTTAGTGTGGCTTCCTTTGCGAGAATTTGGCGGTCGATCCAGGTCGCACCCGGCGCGGTAACTTGCGCTTCGATCGTCAGATCGGATCGCGTCGCGAGCGAAGAGCGTTTGCGCCCCTGGCCGTCCTCGTAGGCGCGCAACTCGACCACCGCGCCAGGTTTGGCGTCGCCGGTCACCTCAAGATCGGAAAACCTGAGATGGTGCGTGCGTCCATCGACGCCTTCGATGACGACATAAGCAGTGCCTCTCAGTTCGTCATGGAGGCCGCGCGCCACCAGCCGACCGCGCACGGAATCGCCAAGGTCATCGCCATGCACGGCAAAACCCGATACATCGGGCTCACGACCTGCGCCCGTCATGTCCCGATGCATCGTCTTGATGATGTCGCCACGAATGCCGAGATCGCGAAGCGTCTGCTCGGAGGCCGGCTTCAACGTCCAGCAGGCCGGAGTAACTTGTTCGGCTAAACCCAAGCGCTCGAGCTTTGCGGCTCGGCCGAGCAAAAGACGGCGGAGTTGAGGGTCCTCACTCGAAGCGCCAGGGCGTAGATCGACAAGCCCCGCGCCTTCGTCTGCGATGTTGCGCAACGCCCGGTCGAGGCTGGTCCAGCGTTCAGCCTCGACTTCCCGTTCCAGAGCAGATCGGATTTCGTGCTCGCTGCGCGGCCCCAGTTCCAAGGTCACCCGTTCAGACGCACGGTCGCGGAAACCACGACTGATGTAGTCGCGGCTGATGACGAGATCCTTGCCATCCTCGCCACGACCACGGATCAAGACATGGACATGCGGGTTGTCGGTATTCCAATGGTCGACGGCGACCCAATCGAGTTGCGAGCCAAGGTCGCGTTCGACGTCGCTCATCAATTCTCGTGTGAAAGTACGCAGGTTATCCAACTCGGCAGCGTCTTCGGGTGAGATGATGAAGCGGAAGTGATGCCGATCATCCTCGCATCGCTCGGCAAACGCCTTTTCGTCGGTGGCGTCACCATTCGCATCGAACATCCTAGCCTCCACGCCATCGCGCGTGACGCCTTCCCGCTTCAGATAGGTGATGTGCTTGGGTAACGGCGCCGAACGGAAGCGTGTCCCGTGATGACGGACGACCCGGGCCTTCATGACCACCCTGCGAGAGGTGGAGCGCAACGACAAGGAGAGCGCCGCACGCCGGCCGCGGCCGAAACGTGAACGGCTGGCGCCGGCCTTACCATGGCCGAAACTCTCACCGATGTGTCCGGCCCTCTTCGCGGCCCTCATCACCTGGCCCACGAAGCTCTTCGGGCGTTTAGCCCCTTGGTTGCCGTGGCGGATACGGCCGGGCCGAATGTGAATGTCGTCGTCACGCGTGCTCATGACGCTGGACGTCCGTAAGAAAGAGACTGACGGCGCGTGGACCATTGAAATTCTTGCACTTTGTGCTGCAAGAGCCAGCAGGTGCTATTATCTCGGTGTCCAAAATGTCTAGACCAACCAACCACATGCGCACGACGGAGGTCGGTGCTTTTCCCTTGCCATCCGTGGCTCGTATCCCCCCGCTCCCACTGCCTCACGTCAAAACATGCGATAACACACGACAGGCTACGATGAAGCACGAACGGAATCATTGCGATCGGACCACGCTGGCACGACGCACGAACAGGTTACCTGACTGCGGCACGAGGGCTGATAGATCGACGACGGAACGGACGCTTGATGAATGACCCGATCGCACGCTAGGTAATGATTGACTGCTAGTTAAATTACTCGCGGTGCGCACAACGAATAACGGCGAGCGAGCCAAAGTGAATGATTTCGCGACGGCGGGAACCTTCCGGCCGATCCGGCTAACCCCGATTATCGGCGTGAGCGCCGCCACATACGCTTGTGTCTCGTCCGGCAGCGGTCGACCCGTCGCCAGATGACGTTCGTAACGTCCAGGTCCTGCATTGTAGGCGGCGAGGAACCCCGGCGCGCCGTAACGATTGCTGAGTTCGCGGATGTACGCCGCACCAGCCAGGATGTTGTCGTGGGGATCATAGGGATCAGCGCCGAGACTGTAGCGGGCGCGCAAGTCGGCCCAAGTTCCCGGCATGATCTGCATCAGACCCATGGCGCCCTTTCGCGACCGCGCGCGTGATTTCTCGCCACTCTCGACGCGCATCACTGCACGTATCCAATGCTCCGGCACCGCGAACCTGCTGGACGCCTCGGCGACGAATGCCGCGAAGGGATGGAGGGATTCGCTGCTCGCTCGATGGGTCCGCGGCTGTACTCGCCCGGCATGCGCTGCACCGCTCCACAGCATCAATGAAGCCAAGATCATCACGAAGCACGCGGTCGCCCAGAGAGATCGCGAAGCTGCCATCGTGCTCGCGGTCGTCAAGGGTAGCGCGCTGGCGCGCCGACCTGACGGCCGCCCTTGACCACCGCTGCGCGCGACGGCCGTGCAAATCTCGGCCGGGACGGAGGAATGGTCCGTGTTTTGACCGAACAAAGGAATGTCGGGAAGTTTGCAATCTGGTCGCAAGGTTATTCCTCCTCGCCGGTCCAAAGAGGTTCGGCCTTTCCGATGATCGTGCTCGTCGGCAGCGGTCCGAAATATCGGCCATCTAGGGAGTCCGCCGACTGCCAGTTCATGAGGAAGACTTCGCCCTCGGCGATGACGCGACAGCCCCGCCATACAGGCAGTGGTCGGCCTCTGTTGTCGCGCTCACGCACCTCGCCGATCTCGATCTTGTCGACGGTGATGGTGAGTTGGTTTCTGCAAACCGTCTGCCCGCGCAGCGCCAGCACACGTTTCAGTATCGGCACGCCACGAGGCAGATAGCCGCCATCTGCAAGGAATTTTGCTGTTGGTTCGGCGGGCTGGACAGCGACTAGTTCGGTGACGAAAAGGTTGCCGGTCGGCTGCAGCAGGTAGAGACCGATGGGCACGCTCCCGGAAGCGTTCCATATTAAATGTGTCGATTTCGCTCCGACTGTAGACAACAGCGCGAGGGTAGCCCCTACCATCGTGAGAAGCGTCGTTGCACGGCTATTCATGGCGCGATCTGCCGCCGATGCAGCCAGGCTTGATGGCGCGAACGTGTGTATGTCCGCGGGGCTTCATTGACAGACAAACGGTTGTGGACGTGGTGCCAATAGTCATGCGCGGCGACGGCCGGATCGATGCCGAGCGCCTCGACGGCGTCGATCAGCTGCAACACCCGTTCGACCTTGGGCCAACCAGAGAGCCGCAACAGGATGTCGCCGCCGGGCCGCACGTAGGGCACGGTCGCGCAGCGTTGGCCGGGCACAACAGCCCGCAGGATATCGATCCGCGAGATGATCGTGCCGAAGTCATTCGAGGTCCAGCGCACGAACGCGAAAATGCTACCCGGCGCAAACGACAGGATGCGCCGCCGCTTATCGAGAATCTGTTCCTCGGCGGCGTGGCCGAAGCGGATCCAGTTCTCGATGCGCTTCTCAAGCCACAGAAGTTCGACATGGGTAAGGTTACTCATGCAGGGCCTCCCCCGCAGAGGAATTGCCGAGCCAAGAAATCTGCAAGGTGCAAGGCGAGATTCGTCTTACCGCCAGCGTTTTTGCTTAGGAGCGCGCCGATCGTGTCGTTCCGTGCAACCGGTTGCCTAAGATCCCCAGCAGCGGAAAACGCGCGGTTCGTTAGAAAGAATCCGAAGGATTCAGGGTTAGAGAAGTTACGGGCCCGGCAAGTGGTTGAGTACGAAAAGCTTTCACACGATTCCGGTCCCCGATAGCACGAGGATCGGGTCCCTGATGGCACGTGAGTTGCGGTCCCTGATAGCACGAGATGATTCACAGCTTGTCCACCGATGCGGTTGCGAGGCCGCGACGGCGCAGAGCAGCCGTCAGCGGATCGACAGGAATGGGCGTGAAGTTGAGACGCTCAGCGCCGCGAAGGCCGGGCTCGATGACCAGCCGATAACCGGGCAGCCTCTGGCGGCGGACGATCTCGCGCAGGTCGTAGACAAAGTGTTTTAGCGGCGAGAGGCTGCCGGATTTGGCATGGAGATGGATGAAGTCAAAGCTCCAGCCGCCGTCTTGGCGGCCGCCATGCTTGCGCACGAGCCGATAGAGCCAACGCTCCAGCCCGCCGGTCAAATCGAAATACGCCCGGTCGATGGTGAGCACGAGCGCTTCATCCAGCACCCCGGCGTAGAACCAGTCCGGCAGAATCAACTCGAGCCCGCGCGGGCGGCCGTGCATGTCCGCCGTCTCTTTCCATTCGTTGATCCAGGAGAAGCGGTGCCTCCGACGCTCCGTCGGTTGGCGGATCGACGTCATTATTGTTGTCGATTGCAGCCGGTCGAGTGCAGCTTTGAGACGGTCGTAATCACGTACGCTGGTGCCGCGGCCGACGAAGGTGAGGATCTCGTAGGGCGTCACCGCCATCAGTCGCGATGTCTTCAGACCGGCGTCGCGAGCTTCAACGATCTGCGAAGCAGCCCAGATGAGAACGTCCGCATCCCAGATCGTTGCCATGCCGTGCTCCGGCACGGCTTCGACACGTATGGTGATCTTGCCGGCGCGAAAATCGATCGGAACGGTGCGCTTGGACTTGGCGAGCGAAAAGAAGGGATAGGCCATCAGGTCCTGCGCGTCGCGCGGCGCGAGATCACCGGGAAGCGCACGAAACAGATCAAGCTGCTCGCGTTCTGGGGTCTGTCTGCGCCGCATCGACACTATGCTCCCGTGGCGATCAGCGGCGCACTTGGCCGGCATATGGGCGGGGAACGGCAGCGTGTCGTTTGGCGGGCAACACGGTCCCGGCGCCGGGATCGGAGGTCGACGTCTTGGCGCCGCGGTCGGCCCAGGCTTTCAGATCCTCCAGCGCGTAGACGACACGTCCACCGAGCTTTCGATAAGCGGGACCGGTACCGTAGGTCCGGTGCTTTTCCAGCGTTCGACCGGAAAGGCTGAGGAATCGCGCGGCTTCGGGCGTACGCAGGTAACGCGGCGGCAAGCCGGCGTTTGGATCGGACATCTGAGAGGCTCCGTGATCTCGTGGAGCGCCAGCGAGGTTCGCCGCGCATCGGAGGTCACGATGGCGGAGCGGAGAGCCCAAGAGGGATGCCGATGGTTAGGGGATGGATTTTCGGCACCCCCCTCTTCGTCCAAATCGTCTGCTACTTCTTGCGACACGCCTGTCGCAGCATCTCGCGATAGCCACCGCGCATCAGGGCAAAACCGCTTTGCACAAGGCGGATGGTCCGGTTGCGCAGGTCGTGGGTCTTCCAGGCCCGTTCGGGAATGCGCTTGGCGCCGAACAGAACCTCGGCGATCGCGCGATAGCTGTTACCCTCGACGCTGGCATCGAGCGCGCGCAGCGCCAATGCCAATCGCTGTCGGCGCTGCGGGGAGAGTTCATGGAATGCGGGACCCGTGACGCGCCCATTGAGCGCGCGCCAGAGCCGCCGCGCGGCGTGGGCGCGAATCTCGAAATCTACGTCGAGCGGCAATTCGGCGGCGTACGGCGAGCCGACGAGCAGCGGCTCTCTCAGCCAAAGCCGGTGCTCGACGCCGCGAATACGCAACAGAACGTGCCAGCCATCGGAGGCCTGCCGGAATTCGCCGGCGGACATCTCGGCGAGACCGAGCGCATTTCCGTTGGACGCGGCTGTGCTTTGAACAATCGGAATGATTGTCGGCAGAACTTCAGGTGCCCAGAATATGGCCTGATCCTGCGACGACCCCGCCGGGTCAGTCACAAAAGCAGAGGCCCCATCTCCTTCTGAACGCTGTGATCACGGTTGGATCAGGTTTCGAATGCGCGAGCTCACGATGATCGCGGCGGTAGTCTGGATTGCGTCGAAGGCATTCCCAGGCAAAGCCGGTTGGCTCCAGTTCCCGGGCGCGATCATAGGCTACAGGTGATCGCCAATCGGAATGAGGCATAGCGTCGTTTCTCCTGTCACGTGCGCCGGCCAGGATAGCGATGCGATCCATTTAGCAATCAAAGGTTGAATGGAAGTCCCCGATTCCGCATCGCGTGATGCAGAAATGCGGCCACGATATCTTGGAGGAAATCCGTATTCCGGAGAAGTTGAATCGCAGCTGCTTCATTCTAGTTTGAGGCGCCGCCGCGCAACAAATGTCGATAGCCATGCTCAGTCATCCATTTGGCTCGGGCCAAATGACTGTCGAACGCATGTCTCGCTCGATCAGGTTCCCTATCCGGGTCAAGATGCAACACGATCCGCGCTACCACGCGCCAATCGGCGCCCTCGGCGTCGGCGTCAAGCAGCCGCAGGTAAGTCACCAGATGTTCCTGATCGTAACCCGTCAGTGTCGGGGCGGATGGCGCCACGTCGGCAACATGGGGATCGAGCGGGGGCTTCTGCATTGGCGTCCTGGTGCTGGGCAGGTGACGTCACGGGGACAACGTGTTTCCGCTAGTAAAGGCTAAGCCATAGTTTGGCCGTAATCCAGACCTTGCAGGCTCCATCCATCACTTATGATGATTGCGGCTAATCGTTCCGACGGTCTGCCGGACGGCGGCGAAAATGGGCCTTGGGGCCAATCGAGCCCTCCCGTCGAAACATCTTTGTCGAGAATACTCCGTGGTGAAATACTCTTCAAGACCGTGCTCTCTCGTCCATGGAGATACGAGAGGTACTGGCACTCAATTTGCGGAAACTCCGGCGGGCTAAAGGCCTGTCGCAGGAGGAGCTGGCGCACCGCGCTAAAATCGACCGTACTTACATCAGCTCGTTGGAGCGAAGCGTCTACGCTGCCGGCATTGACGTTGTGGACAGGTTGGCACGGGTTCTCGGTGTTGAGGCGGCAGATCTTCTCAGGCGACCGTCCTCGCCTAGGGATAAAAGGAGAGGCCGGAGTCAATCTGGCGCTTGATTAGTGCGGGCTTGCGCGAAGTCGGAGAGTGCTTTCCGCGAGCCGGGCCGCAGGCCCGGCGAGCCACGGGCGCGGAAACGCGCCCGCCGCCGATCCGGCAAGGCGGGTCGGCGGAAAATCGCAAAGCCTGGTAGCCCTGTGAAGCGCCAGCCGCGCAACCGGTTTTGCGGTTGCGCGGCTCTCGACGTTTCAGGCGCGTTCCAGCAATCGCTTCGCCCTGCCCTCAAGCTCAAGCCGCGCGTCCTGATGCGCCTTGCCGCGAGCCAGCGCGGTAATCCCCTGCACGAAATCAAACACGCTTTCCGGCGGGCGGCCTTCCTCGTGCAAGACGGTCTCAACGATTTTGCCGGTCTCCGATTTGGAGAAGCCACGCTTGCGCAGGAAGGTCTCCCGGTCCTCGTCGCTGCGTGACACAATCCGCTCACGCGCGGCCTTGATACCGGCAATGAACGGCGCGGGCGACGAATCGGCGAAGCGCGTCAGGGCCGGTGCCGCCTCGTGAGCAAACCGCTGAGCGGCAAATTTGGAATGCCGGATGGCGATTTCCTCGAAATTCTCGACGCCCCAAAGATTGCGGTTCATGCAGACGGCCCGGAGATAAAACGAGGCGATGCCGAGCGTCTTCGATCCGACCTCGCTGTTCCAGCAATAAAATCCCCGGAAGTACAAATCCGGAGATCCATCCGGCAAGCGACCGGCCTCGATGGGATGAGTGTCGTCCACCAGAAACAGAAATACGTCGCGGTCGCTGGCGTAAAGCGTGGTCGTGTCCTTGGTGATGTCCACAAACGGGTTATGGGTCATCGTGTTCCAGTCCAGCACGCCCGGGACTTTCCACCTTGTGTCCCCAGTGCCATTGCCCGCGATCTTCATGGCGGCGGCGACAAGCTCATGATCCCAGATGCGACCATAATCGGGACCGGTCACGGCCCGGAGCTCGATACGACCGTCATCGGCTTCCAAAGTTTTCACCAACTCGGCGACTTATCTGAACAGTCAAGCTGTCTCAGTCGGATTTNTGAACAGTCAAGCTGTCTCAGTCGGATTTGCGGCGGCGTTTGCCTGAAAATGCGGACTGCCGCTGGATGTCGGCGCGTGAGACAGATTCGCGGATCGCTTAGGGGCCCTAGCTCACCCAGCGCAACAGGATAACTTCGCGACGTCCTTTCCGAATGACAACGCTGCGAGCTTCAAGCCCTCGACAGTGGTGAGATACGGAAAGATCGTATCCGCGAGGTCCTCGACGGTAAGGCTCTGCCGGATCGCAAGTGCTGCGGTCTGGATGCTGTCGGCCCCTTCCGGCGCGAGAATGTGCGCGCCGAGCAGCCGGCCGCTGCCGGCGTCAGCCACGAGCTTGATGAGTCCCCGGGTGTCGCGAGCGGCGAGCGCGCGCGGTACCTGGTTGAGACCGATCGTGGAAACACGGACGGCATGCCCGGCCGTGCGCGCCGCGGCCTCGGTCAGCCCGACGCTCGCCACCTGCGGGTCGGTGAACACGATGGCAGGCATGGCGCTGTTGTCGTAGCGCAGGCTGTCGCCATTGAGGGCGTTCTTGGCGGCGAGCTTGGCGCCATAGGCGGCCATGTAGACGAACTGGTCGCGGCCGGTGACGTCGCCGGCGGCATAGATGCCGGCCCCGGTGGTGCGCATGCGGTCATCCACAACGATGCCGCCCTTCAGCGAGACGGTGATGCCGCGCTCGGCAAGCCCAAGACCTTCAATGTTGGGCGCGCGCCCGGTGGTAATCAGCACCTGATCGGCGTCGATCGTCGTGTTCTGGTCGTCGCGCGAAACATCGAGCGCAATGCAGTGCTCGGTCTTGCGGATCGCACGGTAGGCAACGCCGGAGACTATGGTGATCCCTTCGTCCTGCAAATATCCTGTCAGCGCCGCGCCGATCTCGGGCTCGGCCTCGGGGAGCAAATGGGACCGGCATACGAGCGTCACCTTGACGCCCGCGCGGGAGAACATCTGGGCAAGCTCGGCCCCGATATAGCCGCCGCCGATGACGAGCAACGATCGTGGTAGCTCCTCAAGGTCGAGCGCGGTCGTGCTGGTCAGATAGGGTACGGTCTCGATGCCGGGGATGGCGGGCACAGCCGGCCGCGCGCCGGTCGCGATGATGATCTTGCCGGCGGGAATGCGCGCGCCGTCCACCTCGACACCACCTTCTATGAGGCGCGCCGCGCCTTCGCGATAAGCAATGCCGTTATAGGCGGGCAGCAGATTCGTGTACTTGGCGTGGCGCAGTTCGGAAACGAGTGCATCCTTCTGACGAACGGTGCTGCGCCAGTCGGTCAGTTCGGCCTCCGCCGTGATGCCGGCAAAACGTGCTGCTACACGCGCGTTGTGAAGCGTCTCGGCGGCCCGGATCAGAGTCTTCGACGGCACGCAGCCGATATTGACGCAGGTGCCGCCGATGGTGCCGCTGCCGATGAGCGCCACCTGCGCGCCCTGATCGGCCGCTGTGATGGAGGCCGAGAAGCCGGCCGAGCCGGCGCCGATGACGACGAGATCGTAGGCGCCACCATTGCGATCGTTCGTGCGAAAGCGACGGTCCGCCGCTGCAGGGTTCTTCGATGTCGAGCCGACCGACGATTGTGCCGGGGTATCGAGGCCGGCGAGGCTCGGGCCGAACAGAGCGCGGCCAGCCTCCATCCCTTCCTCGATCGACAGCCGAAATCCGGCCTCGTCCGCCGCCTGTTCACGGCGCCAGGCGGAGAGATGGTCGTCCGAACAGAAGAAGGCGGTCGTCGCGCAAAGCGAGTTCGCAGCGCACGCGCCTTCATAGCGGACGCTTTGCCACATGACCGACGTATTCGGCTCAACGCGAGCCAGCATCCGACCTTGATCCCGTGTGGTGACCCGAATTTGCGCACCACAATGGCGGCAGCGCGATGCAATCGTGACATCGCGATCAGTCATGGCGCCAATGCCGAGTGCGTCGACCGCGCACATTGCGTTGAGAACACGTCCGTCGAGTGTGACCCGGTGGCCGGTGTCACTATCGGTGAAGGGATAGGCGCCGACGATCCGCTCGCCGTCGAGCACGACCAGGTCGCGACGGCGGAGCTCTTCGAGCAGAGCCCGGACGGACGTCTCGCTCAACCCTGCGCGCTCCGCAAGCGCGTCTGCGGCCGGAGCTCGGCCATGTTCCGCGTAGAGCTGGAGCAGCGCGATGCGAACGCGGTCGGTGGCGGGATCGTAGCCGCTCCAGCGATCGAACACATGGTCGGACCCGACCATGGCCAGCAGGGCGTCCTTGACCGCTGGTGATTTGACCACAGACCAATCCGGAAACGTCACGCCCGGCCGCACGACGTAGCTCGGGAGCGTCGCGGATGCGGAAGCTGCAAGCTTGTCGCGAGACGAGGAGGATGCGCAACAGTCGTTCATGGCTTCACGCCTTCGTTGTGAATCTTGGTCTCGCTGCAGGCGGGTCTTGCACGGCGATGATGGATAGCCCACGCGACGAGACCGAAGCACGTGATCACCAGGGGAAGCATCACCAGACCTGCACCTGCCAGCCACGCGCCGAGGCCGGCCAGTGGCAGGACTCCGGCGAGGAGCGGCGCCGCGCAGCAGATCACAGCGAGGACGGCGCCAGCCGTGCCTGCACCGATGAGGGCGCGGTCATTCACCTCAACTGCCCTGCTGCACCGGACGGGCTGGATAGCCCGCGTTCATGCTGGCGGCCGCGATGGTGGCGGGGTTTGTCTTGGCGTCGTCGAAGGTCACGGTCGCGGTTTTGGCTCGGAACGAAACGGCGACCTTTGCGACGCCGAGGACCCCCTCCATCGAACTCTTCACGATGTAGGGACACGAGGCGCAGGTCATGTTGTCGACAGCGAAGGTGATCGTGCGTTCGCCGGCGAATGCGGTCGACGCCGTCATCACTGAGGCGATCAGGGCGAAAGCGCCCAAACTGTTCTTCATGGGTCGGGTCTCCTCTTGGTGTCAGGTGCGAAGCAGCAGTGGGGCAACGTAGTCGAAGACGAAGGCGGCGATCACAAGCGCGGTCGCCATCCAGAGCGCGAGTTGAACAAGGCGGCTGGGAATGGGGCGTGAGCAGGCAGCGCCATCAGCACAGGCCCGTCTGGGCTTCCAGTAAACAAGGTAGAAGCCGTATCCGAGTAGGCCTGCCGTTCCGGCGACGAAGATCGGTTTGTAGGGTGCAAGCGCCGTCAGATTGCCAATCCAGGCGCCGCCGATGCCGACACTGAACAGGATCAGCGGCACGATGCAGCAGGACGAGGCGGCGAGCGCGCCGAAAATGCCGCCAACGGCGATCAGACGCTGCCGTCCGACCTCGCCGCGCTCGGACGCGGAGGGATCCGCCACAAGAGGCGCCATGCTTGCCGTTCTGGATCGCGATGCGACCATGTCCACTCTCTCTTTCCTTGTCGAAATCCTAAGCGTGCCGTACCATGCGGTCTGTAGTCGCTACAGGGTCAAGAAGGATTTTGCGATGCGCGATCACGCCGTGGTGAAGGGACTGCAGCGGGCTGAACTCGCCCAGCGAACGGGCTGCAATCTGGAGACGGTGCGTTATTACGAGAAGGTCGGCCTTCTGCCCGAACCGCCGCGTACAACGAGCGGCTACCGCAGCTACGACACGTCGCATGAGCGGCGCCTTCGCTTCGTGTTGCGGGCGCGCGAGCTCGGCTTCTCCCTTGATGAAATCCGTGAGCTACTGCGTCTCGTCGACGAGCGCGACCAGCCCTGTGCCGAGGCGCGCGCCGTCGCCGCCGCACACCTTGAGGACGTGCAGGCGAAGATCGCCGATCTGAAGCGCATGGAGCGGGTGCTCAAGAAGGTTGTCGCGCAATGTGCTGACGGCACGTTGCCGGAATGCGCGCTGATCGAGACGCTGTTCCGGGAGGGTGCGGTCAACTGATCGCACCCGGTGGACCCTTTGAAACGGCCCGTTGAGGGGGCGCCTATGCAGCGCCCCTGACGTCGTGCCCATGAGCATTGGCTTGCCGGGCGTGCATCCAGTCGGTGATCTCTTGTGCCTTGCTCGCCGCGGTGAAGATGGCGCGCTTGTCGGAGCGCAGCACTTCGAGCCAGGAGGCGATGTAGCGGGCGTGGTCGGGTCGTGGCTCAACACTGAGGTTGAGGTCGGCGCAGATCATGGCGCTGAGAAGCTCGACCGTGCATTCTTCCATGGCGTAGGCGGCCGAGCCGAACCGTCCGGAGAGATCGCGGTCGAGGCGATTCTTGGCGCCGGAAGCGTGGCCGCATTCGTGGAGCAACACGGCGTAGTAGGCAATCGCGTCCCGGAAGCAAGCGAACTCGGGCATCTGCACGTGATCCTTGGACGGGATGTAGCAAGCTTGTGATCCGCCGTGGCGAATATCGATGCCAAGGGCGGCGCAGAAGCGCTCGGCGTGCTCGATCCGCTCGACCTCGGGAAGCACCGGCAGCTCGGGCGGTGTGTAGCCGTCGACCTGAGCGGCATTGAAGGCAGTGTAGCCGCGAGCAAACAGGCGCCGTGCGGGCTCGTGATGATTGTCGTCGCCATCCTGACGATCTGTGTCGCTGCTGCGATCTGCCGTCTTCCAGAACACGACGAGGTGGCCGCGCTCGCCCTTGCGAACCTGAGCGCCGAGTTCGTGCCATTGGCGATAGGTGCCCCAGATGCCGGCGGGATAGCCGGCCGCATGCGCCGCAGCCCAGAGGGTGATGACGTTGACGCCGCGATAGGCCTTGCGTGAAGTGACGTTGACGGGCCTGGTGATGGCCGATCCGTCGTGATGCCAGGGCATCCGGTAATCTCCGGCGCCGGCCTCGATGGCGGCGATGATCTGGTTGGTCACGCGCTCGTAGATATCGTTGACGGTGCGGGCCTGGCTGTTGCGATTGGTGGTCATGGGTGCCTCCTGTGCTCGCCCTCTCCGTCGAGGGCGAAGCGGCAGGGGCAGACGCGGCGAGCCGGGCCGTCACACCCTGTTCTCGGTTACCGGTGCGGAACAGGGTTGACGGGCTGGCAACGTCTGCCACAACCGAGCCCCTGCCTCGACGGGCGAGCACAGGAGACGTCGGCCACGACCGATGGCCGCAGGACCGGCCGGTTACGGGGATATTGCGTGGCTCTCAGCCAGCGCCATCTCGCGGCGAGCGCCGCAGCGGAACGACCTTGGCCTCATTCGATCGCGCCAGTTCATTCTGCAAGCCGACAATCACCTCGTCACGCTCGGCAACCTGCAACGTCAGCACCTGGATGTGCTGTGCGAGTGTGCGGGTGAGCGCACGCAACTCGGTCATCTCGGCGCCACGCACGGCCCGGAGCTCGGCTTCGAGGAAGCGGACACGCTCCTTCAGTGCCTGGGGAGATGATCGCCGGTGGCGTACTTCGGCGGCGCGAAACTCAGCAAGAAGATCGATCGCACGGTTCGCCGTTGCCCGGCTGACGCCGGCCTCGCGCGCCAGATTGGAGACGGTGAGCGCGCCGTCGGTGCGCTCGGGCCGACCGTCGAGCAGTCGTGCCATTCCCGCCCTCAATGCCGCCTCGCTCTTCGGACCCAGGCTGGTCATGCATCACCGTCCATCAGATGTGCGATCAGCCGACGCTTGCGTTCGTTGTCGCGTGTGATGGCCGCGCGCTGCAGCGGCGACAGGCGCCGGTCGGCGAGCAGGGCTTCGCCGTCCGCGATCGAGGCTTGCCACGGCTCGCGGTGTCGGGCGGTCAAACAGGCGTTCGGGCAGCGATCGGGGCTGCATCGGGACAAGGCCGGTGCCGCCCGCTCGGAATGCGGTGCGGCGTTGAGGCACAGCGCGGTCGCGGCATCGAAGAGGCAGTCGTTGAGAAAGCCGACGTGCAAGGTTCGACCGAGATGAGCCAACATGGTGCGCAACCGTTTGCGATCCATGATCCGGCCGGGAAGCTCGCCGAGTTCGTCCTGCACACGCGCGAACTCCCGCCGCAATCGTGTCGCGCCTGGTCCCGCCGGACCCTCATGACGAAGAAACGCTTCGTAATGAGCAACGATGTCGTCGAGTTGGCCAAGCGCGCGTTCGCGCTCCACGGCCAGACGGAAGTCCGTGTGCGCCGAGCCCGCATAGCCTTCGAACATGGCGACCGAGGCGTGCTTGTACTGGATCTTTCCCGCAACGGTGCCGAACGGCCGATTGGCGATGTACCATGCGACCGTGCGGCGTAATTGCCGGGTGGTGAACTTCCAGGGCTCGTCTCCGATCCGTGGGATCGCCGGCGTGTCGGCGGAGCGCGCATCCAGCCCGTCGCGAAACAGATTGAGCGTGATCGTCGCACCCATGCCGAGATGATCGTTGCTCCAGGGCCAATCCTTCAGCGTCACCCATAAGGATGACAATCCCTTCTCGCGGCGATTAGGTGCGGAGAGGGCCTCCATGACCGCGACGGCGCGAGCGACCGGCTCGATCGTGATCCAGTCGGCCATCATGCCGCGTGCGCCTTGACGCTTGTAGACGGTGCTGCGCACCCGGTAGAGTTCGACCAGGCCATCGGCGCTACGAACCGCCGACACGCAGCCCGGCTGCATGGCTTGCACCTCGCTGTCGCGCATGCCGGTGAGATAGGCGCAGACCACATAGCAGGCGGCTTGCAGCATCCGCTCCTCGCGGGCGAGGCTTAAGCCGTCGAAGCGCTCGCGCCATGGCAAACCCGTGTCGGTATCGATCGAGATTGGCGTATTGAGACCGCCGATCTCGGTTCCCAGTTCAGCCGCCGCGGCATCGATCAGCCGCGCGGTCGGTTCGGATTGGCTGACGCGCCCGCTCTCGGGAGCTCCGACATGCAGCCGCATCAGATGGAGGTTGTAGGGAGGAATCTCGCGGCCGGTCAGCGGATCGATCCGGCGGGCGGCGTTGGGCGCCCGCTCCCAGATCGGCACGCCTCGGCCTGCGGCCCGGCGCGCGTCGACCCACTTCGCGACACGGGCGCGGTAGGTCTTGGCAACGGCTCGACTTGTCCGGGCATCGCGCGCCATCAATCGAGCGCAGCGGGCTTCCAGGGCATCGAGTTCTGCGCGCGCCGCCAGGATATCCGGCGCATAGACCTCGATGTACTTGAGCGACCAGCGAAGCATGGCGCCGATGATCGGCTCGGGAATGCGCGGCGTGGCATTCTCGGCGGGCGCAGGCGGACGTCCTGCAACATGGTGCGCCGCGCGCCCGCGCCACGGAAGAATGCCGATGCCGCCGCCCGTCAACCATGGCGACAAATGATGCAGATCGATCGGCACTTCGACATACTTCACCGTCTCGTTGGGCGTTCGCCGCCCGCCGTCGCGGGCGTGCACCAGATAGGCATCGAGCAGCGCCTGATCGATCCGGCTCAGATCGACGGCACCGATCCTTGTGCTGAGAAACGCCGCGAAATGCTGGATGTAGCGCAGCAAGCGGATCGCCGAGGTCGCACCACAAGGCGCGCGGTATCCCGGCACATGGATGCGCAAACGGGCGATCACATACTCCTTCGCAAGCCGCTGCGTCACAGGATCGGCGATGCGGGCGAAGTTCAGCCGATAATTGCTGTAGCGGGCGTTCACGCGGAAGATGGTGGCGCCCAAATCCCAGTGATCGTCACCGAAACGGGGAAGCTGCGCGCGGTCGACATCCTCCCTGACCGTGACGCCGGCGAGGACAGGCTCGTCGTCACCATAGATGGCGGATGGCAGCGACCGCCGCGCCGGCAGCGTGATCGGCGTCGGCATCACGGCGCTCCCGCTTCAGGCGGCAGGTAAATCAGCGCCGGGTCTGAAGCCGCGACCTGACGCGCCTGCTCGATCTCGGCATCACTGAAGCGGGGCAGGATCTGATCGGCGATCCGTCTGTGAACGCGTCCGAACTTCGTCGTCCAGTCATGTTCGGTGAGCGTCTGCCTTTGCGCGCGGATGAAGGTAAGGAACGACAGGAGCGCGGGCAGCTTGCGGGCGGTAATCACCGCATTGCTGCATTCCAGGCATCCCCAGAATGGCGACGGACAGGCTTCGCCGTCGGCCCCGAACGGGCTCTTGTAGAAGCCGCCGCAACTGGCGAGCCAGACGTCCTGCTCGCCGCTTAACAGGGCATTGACGGCGGCGGCGCCCGTGACCGCCAGATCACCGGCCTCGTCAGGATCAGCTCGAAGGGCGGCCTCCTGCCCTGATGACAAGACGTGCGGCTGCCGAGCGGCGTCGAGCGCATCGGTCATGGCGTCGGCAATGGTCGCTTCGTGGAGATGGCGAAGCGCGGGAATGTCGGCGTAGTGATTGGCCGCGACCGCGATGCTGTGCCCGACCGCGAAGCGGTCGAGCTGGCCGCCGGTTCGGCGATACCATGCCGCCTTATGGGTCTTGCGCAGGCGGGTCAGGTTGAGGCGGAGCGGCCGGCCCTGCTCGTCGAGGATGCCATGCCGTCCGACCCATGAGGCGATAACTTCCTTCATGCTTAGGACGCGTGGGGTCAGCCGGCCCCAGGCGAAATGAGCCCACAGCGAGTGCACGCCGAGCCGGTGTCTGGCGGCTTCCGTCCAGTGCAGCACCTTCCGAACCAGGCCGCCGGGCGTCGACGATCCGCCAGCGCGGACGCGCAGTCGCTTCCACTCGGCGCCGCGCGCCCGCCGCTTGCAATACTCGATCTCGACATAGCCGCCGGATGGGTTCTTCAGGCAGTCTGACCGCAATCCCTTGATGGCTTCGACCTCGAGACCAGACTCGAGCGAAATGAGAACGATGAGCGGCACCAAGTCGGCGGCGAGGAGGTGCCGACGGCCATGGAGATCGTGGATCAGGCGATCGTTCGCCAAACCGCTTTCCCGGCGAAGCGTATAGAGCCGTTTGAAGAGCGGATGCCGGTGCCCGATGACGCCTTCGACATCGATCGCTGCCATGGCCGCTTCGTGTGCTGCTGCCAGAACGCTGCTCCGATCGGCATCGTCGTGCGCCGGAAGGCGCTCGGCCGCAGCAAAGCGATGCATGATCGCGCTGAGGTCGGCGCGTGCTGCACTTCGCAGTGCCGACGCAACATCATCGCCATAGGCATCGCGCGGTTGGGCGCGCACGCCCGGCCGATTACTCGTGTACATGAGCCGGCGCGACGCATCAGGTGGCAATTGCCGCGGTTCTGCCGCATCCGCCAGCCGGAGCAGATTGAGCACCTTGCTCATCCGGTGCAACCGATGATTGGGATGCAGGCCACTCTCTTCCATCCAAGCGTCGAAACCGTCGATGCACGCGGCGTTGACGTCCGACAGACGCATCACGTGATGAGTGCCGGCGTCGAGGTAGCGCCAGAACATCTTGAGCGCATTGGCGTAGGCAGCGGCGGTCGAGATCGAGCCTGCCGGACCGCCAACCTGGCAGGCGCGCCAAAGCGCCCCCGCAAGCGTCCGCGCCAATGCTCTGCGACCGCCCAGCATCGTCAGGTCGATCGTCACGGTGCGGTCCGCGAGGGTGACAGGGAAGCGGAGCGATGCGATCGCCGCTGCAGCTTCCTCCTCGGGATCGGGCAGCGTCTCGGGAAAGAGGGCACGACGGCCAGGCCGCCGCGCCGATGTAGTCATGGCGGCGGTCATTGCGCATCACCGGCCGTATCTTGGGCCCAGCGATCCGCGGCCGCCTCGACCAGTTCCTGCGCTTCAGCCAAGCTGTCGAGATAGATGTAGGTGCTGGTCACACTCGCGTGCCCCAGCAGATGCTGCAGCTTCTGCAAGGGATCGCCGAGAATCCGGCGATAGGCCGCGCCGTGCCGATCCTGCGGATCGAACACCGCGCCAATCTGCTCGCGGATCAGCATTGAAAGCATGTTGACGGCGAAGGAGTGCCGCAATGTATGGGGCGATACGTCGAGGTCGATCCCGAAACGGCGACAGCGGACGCAGGCCCGGCGAAAAGCCGCTTCCCAAGTGGCTGATGGGACCGGCCGGCCACCTTCCGTCAACCAGAGCAAGGCGTGTTGCGCCTTGCCGGGCACGCCGATCAGCACACGCCGTCGCTCGCTCGGCGTCAGCCGATCGAGCCGGACCCGCTTGCCCGCCGCGTCGACGATCCTCCCGCCCTCCGGCGCCAACCAGAGTGGATTGGTGACCGATGGCTCCCATCGGGCGGACGATATGGTTCGCTCGAGATCGATGTAGTCATTGATCAGCGCCAATACCCGACGGGGAATGCGAACACGGCGCGGCCGTCCGCCCTTGGCGACCGCGCCTGGCAGATCGAATACGACCGAGCGCAATCCGGCTTCTGTCGCACGAGGAAGATCAGCCAGAAGCAGGCTACCGCCTTCGGTCAGCCGCAGTCCAGTCGTGACCAACAGCTCTGCGAAGAGCGCGTTCCGTTCGCCATTGCGGCCACGCCACGTCGGATCGTCCGTGCCGTCGGGCGAGCGTCCTCTCAGCCCCACGTCGCGGAATAACAGATAGCGGCCGAGATCAACGTAACGCATATCGTGCTGCCGTGCCGCGCGCTCGCGCGCCCGGTTCGTCGTAACGGCCAGCACGGCGCGCGTGCCAGCTGCCCTGCGAAGGGTGACGCCATAGCTGAAGGGCGAGGTCGTGATGATCCCTTCTTCGACGGCCCACCGATAAAGCTTATCGAGTGCCGCAATGCCGCGGTTCCAGCTCGCCGCCGAGACTCGGAACGCGGCGTCCGACAGGCGCCGCGCCCGGTGAAAGGCCAGCACGTCGTGACGGTCGGCCTGCCAGACCGTCTTGCGGTCCCGCCGCTCGCTGAGAAAACGCGCCCAGACGAGAATGTCGTGGGCGTAGGAGCGCCATGTGTTCGGCGACCGCGCACCCATGCCCGGACATACGCGGAAGAATCGATTGAGATGAAGATCGTAGCTCCCGTCATCCATCAAGATGAAGGGCATGCCCTCGATCAATCCGGCGCGCTCGGCGGTGCCGAGCGCGCCGGCCACCACGTTCACTGCAAGGTCACCAATCGAAAGCGGGCGCGAAACAACATCAACGTCTGTAAAATACAACTGCACGCAAGATACCTAAGCGGAGCGCCTTCGGCGCAACTTCATTGTTTAGAATGCGAGGGGTTCCCCTCGCGCTCTCCCGCTCGCCGCGTGGCAGGGGTGCAGGACTTCGCCTGCACCCCATCAACAGCTTGTGGTGTCGCCGCCGCGTCAAGCGTTGTCCTCGCTACGCTGCGGGAACGCTTGACCCGGACGTCTGAAGAGCCTCACCGGAACCACCGGTGATGCATCTCCATGGCTGATTCTGAGACAGGATCACAGAGTCAGGATAAGGCGCGGTGTGACAGCAAGCCGTGTTGTAGATTGATCCCGGCCAGCGGCGCGGGAAGCTGCCGCAAATAGGATGAAGGCGCGCCGACAAGACTGCACAACTGACCAAAACTCCAATGTGTGGGGGCCGCTGGTTCGTCACGTCCCGGCACGATCAGGGCCAGCCGCTCGGCACTGTCGCGGCTCGCCTCCACCTTTACGGCACGGCTCTCCACAGTACGGGTCTGCGCTCGCTCGGCGCGGCGGCGCACTGCGTCATAAAGATCGGTCAGGTTGAGATAGCGCTCATCATCGGGTCGGGAAAACCATTCCGACGACACGCGGCCAATACGCCCGCCGCGCGATACGTCCACGCGAAAGCTGCTGGAAACAGGCTGCTCGTTCTGGGTCAGGGATATCATCGTCATCGCTCATTCTCCTTTTGGGGCTGGGTTAAAGCGCAGCGCTGCGCTGCAACCCTGCCCGTCGGCGAGACCGGGGTAGCAAGAGCAAGGGCGGCCGGAGTGGAGGGGGATCACCCGCCCAAGGGGGCGCGCGGCACGCGCGCGTCTGCACGCGCCTGGCGCTAACGTTGCCGTGCAAATTCTGCGATAGCGCGGAAGACCGGGGAGACCGCTCCGGCCGGCACCGGGACGGTGCTTTACCCTTGCGCGCGCGAGGGCGGAGCCCTTAGCGATCTCTGCGCGAACAAGGAGGCCGAAGGTCCTTGCACCCTTTCTTTCTGCGCCGCTGTGGCCATGAGCGCAGGAAAGACCCCGCCTCCGAAGAGGCGGGGCACGTCGATCCGGTTGGATCAGTCGCCGTTGCGGCGGGACCAGATCAGGATGAAGCTGTCGTCACCCTCGCCCTTCACCAGCGAGGCGTAGATCGGGGCCGGAAAGCTCGGATCGTCGAGCTTGACCGAGAGATATTCGCGATCGCTGTCCCGCGCGGTCTTCTTCCAGGCAGCGCCGAACTCGGTGGCGCCGGCGAAGATGCGATAGTCGGGCGCCTTGTCGTTATCTTTCTCGGTCGCGACAAGCTTCGCCTTGACGTTGAGCGTGAGCGTCTTGACCGATCCGGTGTAGCCGTTGTCCGACGCGGTGAAGGTTCCGATGGTAGCCATGGTGGTCTCCGTCTGTTGTCGGGCCGCGACCATCGCAGCCTCGATGGCGGTCCTTGGCCCCGGGGAGCGATCGGCCCGCAGCCGTCAGGCCCGCAGCGCAGCGGAGGACGGTGGCGGACAGCTTTTTTGCTTTCCGCGAGGAATGCCGCCACTTCGCGGCAGGGGAAAAAAGCTGGCTTAACCGTTGCGGGAAGGCGATCGAGGCGCAGCCGTCCCTCGGGCCTGATCCGTCCATTCGAGGTTGCGTGGGACGCGCCCATCAAACAGACTGATGGAGACCACCATGACTGCCATCGTCGTCGCCGCACAAGGATACGGCCTCGCCGATCGGAAAAAGACGTGCGTCCGCGTATCAACGGAAGCGAGGCCGCGACCTAGCGAACGACGGCGTAAGAATTCGCAGCGCGGCGCGCCCGGTGGTGCGCGCTCGACCGAAGACCCGCGGAACCCGGTTCGCAATCTCGATGTTGGGGATGGTCGAAAACGCCAGCATCGATCCGCCTCGCTGGTGAACGCGAGGGTGACGACAGCTTCATCCTGATCTGGTCCCGCCGCAACGGCGACTGATCCGACCGGGTTGATGCGACGCATCTGCTTCGGAACGGGTCCATTGGCGCCGACCACAAGGCGCCTTGCCCGCCGCCCCGGGGGCGGAAAAGTGTTTCGCTCTTCCCTAAAGAATGCGCCCGGTCGACGGCGTGAGCATTATGAGATTGGCCGCGCGCCCAAGGGCGCGCGGCCGAAAAATTCGACAGTCGCACCATCAAAAGCCGGGACCGCGTGAGCGGTCCCGGCCATGCCGATTACTCGGCGGCGACGGAGTAAGCGTCGGGGTCCGTTGCCTCGGTGACAGCATCCGCCTGCGGTTGCCCGGTCGGCCCTTGCGCGGCTGGCGGTGTCCGCATCAGCGCGGGCAGCCATCCGGTTCCGACCAGCAACTGCTCGGCGGCTTCCGCCATGGCCTGCTTCTTCATGTCCCCCATCCGGTCAGCGGCCTCATCGCTGACAGCTTCCCGCACAGCGGCAAGAATGTGCGGCTTGGTGACACGACCGAGATAGGTCCGCGCGGTCGGCATCCAATGCGCGCTCATGTCGAGCGACACGGCCTCCGCCAACCTGTCCGCCGTTGCCACCGCACGGGGCCTTCGCTCCATCGGCAGTTTTACGGCATTGACCGTGAGCGCGACGCAATGCGCGAACAGCGCCATGCGGCTGTCATGGTCAAGGTCCACGACAAAGGTCCAAAGAGCGGCCACGTCGCGCGGCATCTGCGCCGCCCAACGGGCGTGGTGATCCGCCCATGCCCTACCTGCCTTTGTATCCTCGATACCATCCGCATGGGAGGCCAGCATTGTGCTGACTGGACGGATATCGAGAACATGGGCGTCCGCGCCGCGATAGAAGATTTGCGCTGTTAGCGCATGGGTGACGGCCACGATGGCGACCTCCGGTTGCTCGCTCAATGCGAGGCGAAGCCCGAGGGTGCGGTGCGCGGTGAGGTCGCGGATCAGGATGTCTGACAGCGGCTTGTGACCGTCGCCGTCGCCGTCCTCCCCGTCCAAGCTCTCACCCACGGCTTCACTGTTCGGGCCGGCTCCGCCGTCCTCATGGACGGTGTGACTGCCCTCGCCTTCGCCGCTCACATCATGCGTTTCCGGCTCCGGGTTCTCGTCCTCGGCCCGCGCAAAACCGCGCTCGATGCGGACAGTGCCGTCATGATTGAGAATGACAAAGGCCCCGCAACGCGCGACGTCGGCGGGGTCGTAGGCCTGACGCTTGGCCTCAAGTCGCTCGATCTCGGCTTCAAGTTCGCCGAAACGCGCATCGACTTCGTCCGGCAGTTCCTCGGCACTCTCGTGTTGCTCCGTCAGGCTGTCGAACTCGCCCCTCGCGGCATCCAGGCTGGCCTGATCTTCCACCGGCAGTTCCACCGTCTGCGGATAGGTCCGGCGCAGCCCGTGGCTGTGGGGGTAGTCGAGGAAGACTTGCGCCCATTTCCAACCCTCCGCTTCCATCAGCGCGTTGGCTTCACGTCCGAGCTTTGCCACGACCAGCATATCGAGAAGCGCCACATCCTCGAAATAGCCGCCCCGATCCTCGGTGAAGAGGTCGCGCAAAATTGTACCGCCAACCTCGGTATAGGCATCCGCACCGACAAAGATCGCGCGGCGATCCGTGGCGGCTACATTGGTTTCGGTGAGCATACGGCGGATCGTGCTGGCATCGCGGTTATGGGATAGCCGCTCGTATGCGGCCTCCTGCCGGGCATGGTCCTCCGTGATCGCAAAGGCCATCAACTGATCGAGCGCCAGATCGCCCGCACGATAGATTTCCATCAGCTTGGGCGAAACCGCGCCCAAGCGAAGGCGCTGCCGCACCACGTGCGGCGTCACGCCGAACCGAGCGGCGATTTCTTCCGCGCCGAAACCGCGTTCTTCGGCGAGCTTCTTGAAGGCCTCGAACTGGTCGGCGGGGTGCATGTTTTAGATTATGCGTCAAGTGTCCTGTTAGCTGGATGACTCTGATTCTGTGGCCTTTCTGGCTGCATCCTGCATTTTGGGTGTATTTTTGGCTTTGAATCGCAGCCGGTGGGAGTCAATCCCGATGTCTTTCTCGACGGAAGCGATAGTCGCGCTTTGATGCGCGTAGTGCTTTGGCGATAGCCTTGTTGATGTCGTCGAGATTGCAGGACTCCGGGTGGAACTTGCGGCCAGCCCATCGATGCATGGCTTCGTGTTCTTCATGATCGGGGTCGAGCCAGGCTTCGAGGAAGTTGGCATAGCCTGAAGGCCCACCAGAGTCTTCGGGAGGACCTGAACGTTTGGCGGCGACGCAGCGCGGATATTTGGTCCCCTCCTCGCGCGCGACGCGCTCCAGCCGCAGCCGATGACGCCAATTGTCGCCAAAGTCGTATTCGTAAAGGATCGTAAGAGGGCTCTCGTCGGGATCGTAGGGAAAGTGAAGGTCGATCATCCTGACCTCGGTCGCCTCGAAGATCCGGCTGTCGGACAGGCCGTCCTCATTGAACTCCGGGGCCCCGTAGATGAGACCGCCGATATTGAACTGATGCAAATGGCTGTCGGTCCAGCCGAAGGCGGCTTGCAGCACCTCGTGGAGTTGGGCGAGGTTGAGAGTGATTGGCAGCTCGAGAGTGCGGCTGATCCTGGGCTCGATGTCGAGGATATGAACCTCGGCGCGCACAATGAAGCTGTCTGGATCGAAGGGGTCAAGCATGCCGCAGATCATGCCGCGCATGATTGTCGCAGGCAATGGATGGGGCGACAAATATCCTTCGGCGAGCGCGGCGACACGAAGCGGCAACGTAGACAACGTCAGGATTTCGGCCCGCGAGCGAGCGGCACTGGCTTCGCAGCGCGATCGCGCTCGGCGATCAGGCGGGCGTTATGACGCTTCTGCCGCTCAACCTCCGTTTCGGCTTCGAGGATGCGCTTCAGCAGTGCGGCATTTTCCGTCACCATGCGCCGCTCTTCGATCTGCAAGACCTGGATCAGAGTGCGCTGCTGGGCGAGTTTGTCTTCCCAGGCCGCCAACTTTTCGGGGACGATCTTGCGATCGCTGGCGCGACGCAACTCATCGATCATCGAGCGATGGTTGGTGTAGATGGCGTTACGACCGACACGCGCCTCGCGTGCAAGCGTCGCGACGGTCAGCCGGTAGGATCGCTTTTGCAGGTCCGTGTGTGTGGGCAGACCCTTCACCAGCCGTTCCAGAGCATCGCGCAGCTTGCAGTGGGTGTTGCGCAGGCGTTTTTCGGCAGGCGTGAGGGCCGGCATTTTGCTGGTCTTACGCGTCATGGCGAGCATCCTTTCCATGGTCGAGTTCGCCAAGGATGCGATCGCATTCGGCAATCCGTGTTTCAGCGAGTTGCCGGCTGACCGGGTCCAGGTCAGGATGGCCGAGAAGATCGGCATTGCGATCGCGGCGGGCCTGCCAGACAGGCCTGTGCCTGGCGGTGACGGCGAAGTTGGCGCAGGTGAGACACGTGCTTTCGGTTCTCAGCACAGGATTCGGGCCACGCTCGTCGCCAAAGCAGGCAGCCGTTTCGACGCGATAGACGCAATAGCCCCAGTCGCAGACCCCAAGGCGGAGGTCGGTCTCTTCCATCAGGAAGCGGACATAAGCCTGGACATCGCCGTCGCGTGTGCGTCCGCGGAACTGCGAGCGAGCGGCGATCATGCGTCCACCCTTGCCGGCGAGCGCCGTCGCCGTTAGCACCTCTTCCAGGGCGGCGCAGGTTTCTTCCTGAGTATGCCGGTCGATCAGATCGTCGAGCGCGAAGTCGGTTCCGACATAGCCACGATCGGTCATGGCCCGGGTCACATGACCGAAGTGCGCCTGAAGCGCATGCAGGCCTGTGCGGTCGCGTTTGCCGACGAAGCGGGCAAACGTCTTGCGGCCCTGATGCGTGTTCAGATGCCAAGGCTCGCCCTCGTGGTCCGGCAGGCCGATGAACGGCGCAAACAGATCATTCAGCCGCCTTATGATCGTGGAGCCGACGGGGAGGTCAATGCGGGCGGCAGGACCGACCAACCCGTTGCTGGCCATCGCCAGGAAGAGATCGTCTCGTCCGCTTTGGGCCCGCAGGCGGGCGGTCAGCCGCTCCATCACCACGACAGCCCGCTCGACGGGTGCCGGCGCAACCCAGCGATGGGCTTCGCCATCGATGCCACGCGCCGTCTTGTAAATCCGCCCGACGAGATAGGCGAAGCTCTCGCTGCCGTCCCCGGCAGGATGCTGCTGGATGCAGCCGACCTGAAGGCCGAGGATCTCCGAGATCCGGGCGCCGACAAGATAGCTGACCACCACAAAGCAGGCGTCGTAAATGCGATCGGCGACATAGCGCAGCTGCTTGGTGCTGGTGACCGGCGCCTCGTGCCAGGCAGCTTCCTCCCCAGGCAGTGTCGCGAAGGTGAACGGCGCGATTGCGTCGGTCACGATGAAGCCGGCCTTCGTCTGGCTGATCCCGTTAGCGAGCGCATGGTCATAGACGGACTGCGCCTGGGCCTGCAGAGCGATGACGTCGTCGGCCGGGGTCCCGATCAGTCGCAGCGCCGCCGAGACCAGGGGCACAGCGATCGCGTCCGGCGTATAAGGCAGCCAGCCCCGGTCGCGGCGAACGAACGGCGGCGCGATCCCCGGGAATGGATCGGCGATCGCCACTTCCGGGAACTTTGCTCCCTGCAGATAAAGGCGCGTCAGCAGATTGGCGTGGTTTTGCAGCGTGGTGCTCTTCAGCGGCTTACCCGGCTTGCGGCCCGGACGCTGCGCCATCGCCGTCATAAACCGGTCGCAGGCGTCGCGGTCGAGATCGGCAAAGCACCGATATCCCTGCGCCGCCATCCAGCGGATCAGCATCCGCAACCTATTGAAGACGGAGACGATCGTCATTTCATGAGCGTTGCGGTACCCAGGAGGCGGGTCGAGCTTCAGGCTCCACAGGAACAGCTTCGCCGCCTCTCGCCAGTCAGCCCATCGCGGATCACTGAACCGGCTGTCGTCAGCAAGAACAAAACTCCAGTCGAGCGAGAAGTCAGCTCGGTTGCTGCCAGGGCGACGCCCGTCGAGATGCCAGACCTGATCCAACCACACCGAGCGTGTCGAGATCCGAAGCGGCGCACGTGCTTCGGCGGGAAGAGGGAATGCCGTGGAAGCCGTCATCGCTCACTCCAGCGGCGGAAGCGGTGCGAGGGCCAGCATTCGTTGATCGGCATCACCTCGCAGTGTTTGCGGGAAGTCCGGCAGGATGTCGTCGACCAAGATGCGCAGGCTCGGCGCATACAGGAGCTCGAAGCGACGCGGATCAATGCGTTCACGCGCCCGCTCCAGTTCGCCGATCGCCTGAAGGATGCGCGCCATGTGCTCCACATTGATCGGTATGACCAGTCCCGGGCAGCGCAGACATCCGCCGAAGTGCCGGCAGACCCGACCTGCTATCGAGTCTGGTGCTGTGCCCGCGACCGGGTTGAGGCAATCATGACTGAACGGAACCGTCGCATTGCTCGCCAGCGCAATCCGGTCGCGCTGCGCCCGATCCTCGCAGTTCACCTTCGCGCCGACGATCCAGCCGAGCATCAGCTCCTGCAATCGGGCGATTGTCTCGCGCTGGATGCGGCGCGTCTGCGGCCCCTTGATGTAAAGCTCGGTCGTGTCGGCGCGGACATGGTTGAGCACATCCTGTGTCGCGACGATGTCGCCGCCAGACGCCTTGTAATATTCGGTGGCGACGCTGCCGCGCAGCAGAACGGCGGCAAAGTCCGGCAAGAGCTGACGTGCGCGCTCCGGTGCAGCCTTGTTCCAGATGGCGATCCGGGCATTGGAGCGTTTGATGAACGGCTTCAGGGCGTGCGACAAGGTCGCTTCCGCAATGAGCGTGACCATATTCTTCTTCTCGCTCTTCACCAGGAACAGGCGGTTTCGATCCTGCCGGCTGGCCCGGGCTACGAGCGGCGCCGTCATCGCCAGCAACCTGTCGATCAGATTCGGCGCCGCGTAGCGGCGTCGGCGGTCGAACGATCGCCTTTGCGCGCGTTTCACCTTGGCGCCGGCCCGAGGCTTGGCCCACTCGACGATGATACGATGCTCGTCGAGCGGATGTGCCACCTGGCAATCGCGCGTGATGAGCCGCAGCGCATCCGGATTGCCCGCCGTCTGGATCGAAAGCGCGATGAAGAACGCCGCGACCGTCTCGCCGGTCAGGTGCATGTAGCCGCCAAGATGACGAAGCCCGCCATGGCGGTTGGCCGCCGATATGTTGATGCCGCTACGGATCGCTTCCGTGCGCGACGGCAGGACACCGTCACCCACGGCTGCAAACGCCCGGATCAGTTCGCAAAGCTCGGGATCGACGCCATCAACCGGCCCGCGCGCCCCAATGATCTTCCGCCCAGCCTCGAAGCGATCCCATGCCTCGTCGATCTCCTCATAGCACGCGCGCAGGATCGCTTTGAGGTCCCCTCCGCCAAGGCGCGGCCGGGTATCGGCAATGCGGTTCGGCCAGACCCGCCAGGGGAAGTCGATCCGCGACAGCAGCCGGGAGGGATGCCGCCGCTTGGTCCAGTCGATCATCTGGCGAAGCTGCATGAGCACATTCGCCCGCGAACCCTTCGACCAGGGCTGGTTGGTCTGTCCTGCGACCTGGCGATCCAGCCATGCGATGTAGCGCCCAACCATCGCACTGGTCAGATCGTTGACCGACAGAACAAGACCGTCCTCCGCCACGAAGCGCGCAAAGGCGCGCAGCGCCATCCAGCAATGACGCTGCGTGTCCCGGCTCGAGGCGGCATGATGATGACGGAAGGCATCGGCCAGAAGAATCGCGATGCCCAACGGCAAACCGAGGCTGCCGAGATCGTAGCGTTTCACAACCTCGCCCCAGCCGTCGCGGAAGACGACGATGGTATCGGCTGGCTGATCCAGAACGATCGGCGCCGCAGCCGACAGCCTCCGGTCGATGCGCTCGCGTCTAACGGCCATCGGGGACCAACTCGCCATAGAGATAGTCGATGCCGTCGGCGAGGTCCCGCCCATTCAGCTCAACGCAGCGCAGGTAGATCGACGTGCTCTGGATCGAACTGTGACCCAGCAGGACCTGCACGATCTTCAGCGGATTGAGGTCGGGCGTGGTCGCTGCCTGCCTCTGCAATCGCACCAGCATCGTCATCGCAAATGTATGCCTCAGGTAATGTAATGTTCCGGTCACGCCAGCCGCGCGGAATGCCTCGGCAAACACCGCCGTCAATCGCGCCTTGCTGACCACATTTCCCTGGGTGTTGAGGAACAGAGCCGAAGGCGGCCGATAGTCGGGCCTCCCTCGACGCAACGCCCGGACCTGCGGCGTGCGAACCTCGTCGATGTAGCGCTGCGTGCGGTCGACCAGGCGAATCGGCGGGTAGATCGTGCGCGGCTTGTCACCCTTGGTGATCGTCAGCGGCACGCCGATCAAAGGATGATCCTCGTCGTCAAGATGCGCCGTCTCCGGAACCTGGAAGACCGCGAGGCCGCAAAGCTCCTTGCGCCGCAGTCCCGTCGCCAGCGCCCATTCCGCCATCAGGCGGTAGGGCATATCCAGATGCGCAAAGACGCGACGCAATTGATCGACACGCAACGGTCTCGGCAAACGCTCGTGCTCCGCTACCGTCAGGATGTTTGCCGCCATGACGCCTGGACGCGCATCGACATGCGCCAGGAACGATTGTCGCCGGCCGGAGCCCACCCGCACATCGACAAAGTGGAACGGCAGGCTCTCGATCCAGCCACGGCCTTGCGCCCACGCATAGAACCGGCAGACCGTGCGGACCCGATCGTTCACCGTCGAGCGCGCGTAGGGTCGTTTCGTATGCAGGCTCGGCTGTGACAGCATGCGATTGCGCCAGGCCGCAATCTCGGCCTCGCTCACGCTGTGCCAGTCGAGCTCAGACTGCTCCAGGCTGTCGAACCAGTCGTGAAGATGCTCGCCGTAGGTTCTGACCGTTTCCGCCGCGTGGCTGCGGCCGGGTATCGTCGCCAGCTCCATCAGCCAAGCGAACGCGGGCTCGATGATCGCCATCCGTTCCGACACCAAGATCGGAAAGCCGGCCGGGATTGCAGCATAGCCCATCGCTGCCCTGATGATCCGCACCACGCTCTGTCCTCTTTGCTCACGACCTTTCCAAATGGCAAACGACACCCTGGAGGGCGCAAGCCCTTCCATCAGCAACAAAGAGACAGTTTCTCGAGCCAGCTGTTATCTAAGCGGAGCGCCTTCGGCGCACTCTTTTGTTTTATTGCGAGGGGTTCCCCTCGCGCTCTCCCGTTCGCCACGTGGCAGGGTTGCAGGACTTCGCCTGCAACCATTTGACTAGTTTGTGGTGTCGCCGCCGCGTCAAGCGTTGTCCTCGCTTACGCTGCGGGAACGCTTGACTCGGACGTCTGTGTGCCTTCCTCGAAATGCCCCGTTAATGTCGTCGATTCCCATGACGGACCTACGACTCTAAGAGGACAGTTGCGATACAGAACCTAACATGTTTTCCCGCGTAACATTTTCGTCGAGGCTGATTTCGTGGGGATCGTTCGCGATGTCGATGACACAGCGGATCGGTTCGGTCTTCTTGATCTCCTTGCGCTTGACACGGAGAAGCTGCGCCAGCCTGCGGCCTTCACCGATAGTGACAAAATAGAACCCGGTGGCTGCGCCATCCGTATCCAGTTCCGGCTCGACGACAAGGTTTTGCAGGATGCCTTTGGCGGCGATGCTGGCCGCATAGGCCTCAATCGATGCTTCGCTGTGCGGTGTCTTGCGAGCATTGTTCGGGGATTTCTTGAGCTTGTTGAGCGGAATGAAACGTTCGGTTCCACTCTCCGTGACGATTTCGACATTCTTGGCAGACATGATCAATCTCCTTTTAGGGCTTGGGTGCAGAGCGCACCTGCGCCTGCACCCCTGCCCGTCGGCGAGACCGGGGTAGCAAGGGCAAGGGCGGACGGGGCGGAGGGGGATCACCCGGCCTGCACAAGCGGATTCCGATGGTGGCAGCTGTCCGGTCTTGACGTCCGCGCGGAAGGTCGGGGAGACCGCCCCGGCCGGTCCCGGATCTTCCGGGACTTCACCCTTGCCCGCGCGAGGGCGGAGCCCTTAGCACGCAAGCAAAAAAGGGCGTCTGCGCCGCAGCGAAGCGAAGGCCCGTCGGCAGTCGCGAGACCGGTTAAAAAGGCACCCGAACGAAGGGCAGTGATAGCGACGCCGGAATGAAATGACGGCGGGACCGAGGGCGAGTGCCTCCGGCGAGCGACACAGTATCGCGCGAGGGATCGAAGCCGAAGGACGAGACGGCTTGCGGCTCGGTTCACGAGAGCCCGGCCCGCAACGCGGGCGCGCTCGGCGTTTTGCTTTGCGATATCCCTGCATTCGTCTTCCAGCCAAATAGTTCGCGTCGACGTAAGGTTCGGTTCGCGGGCGTGGTGCTTGGAGGTGTTTCGGGCGGTTTTATCGGAATTTCCACGCCGGCGCACTGATCCGATCAGTTCAAGGTTCGACGAAGATGAGATGAAATCTCCGCTGAGACCGTTCGCCAAGGACAAGCGCGAACAGCCAGAGGCCCGCTAGGGGTCAAATAACCCTTCAAGTCCGGGCCATTCGCTCAGAACCCGGCCGGCTCTTGCCCTGATGATCGCCGGAGCGGCTGGCGCTGCCAGCAGCACGACGCCATAGGGCACAAAGAGCATGGAGACAGATCTCCAGCCCTGGGTTTGGAGCACAGCAGCGGCCCGCCCATTACCGGTGGGCTCAAGCGGCCAAAGGTGCCGGTTGTGAAGGTCGATATAGACCAAGGCATCCAAGCTCGCGCAGGCGGCGGCGCCATAACGCGCGGCTTTCCCCGACAGACGATCGGCGACGAGCAGTGCCGCGTCGTCGAAGCACATCGGTTGCGGTGGCGTGTACGGTTCCAGCAGGTCTGCAACATGTTGTGCATCGCGATATCTGTCTTGGCGCCGACGCCACGCCAGGCCGCGCCTGTTATCGCCGACGATCTCCATGATTTGGAAGTCGGCGGCTCGAAATCTGACGTCGATCGGCTCTTCGCTGCTCGCGATGATCTCACTGTCCTCGAAGGCTTCACCGATACAACGAAGGAATGCGCGCACGACCATGCGCTCACGTCGCGGCTTTTGCGGATTTGAGAAAAGGAGCCGAGCGCGATCAGCGTGTTCGCGCAGTTTGGCGAGAAATGCGTTGTCAGAAAAGGCCATTGTCCCCAAGGATAGCACTTGGTCACGGAGCCTGCGTGACTTCTTCTTCAAATGGTACGGCGGTCGCGGCAATCGCATCCCGCAGCGCTGCAAGATCCCGGTGAATCCGGGCGCCGCGCCTGGTCGCATCACGCACCTGCTGGACGTCAAAGACGTTCGGACCGTGTTCGGCGCGCTCAAATTCGTCCAGATATTCAAGATTCTTCTTTACGAGTCCGACCCGATAGGGCTGGCGCGGCTTGCCCTTGAAGGCGCCTTCCCATGTCTCGCCATGAACCAGGAAATTGCGTATCGGCCGAAGGTGATCCAGTTCCTTGTAAAGGCGTTGTAGCATCAGCTTGTGCTCATCGGGCATGTCGGCGAAGTCACACCATTTCTTGAAGATCTTGATCTTGTCCGCGAATGTCCGTCCGGAATACTCGTCGAACAGCGCTTCGAGCGGCGCCTCGTTGATAAGGTCCATCAACAGGAGCATCCTGAACTCCACGCGCCCCATCTCGGTTAAAAACTCTCCGAGCGCTTGATGCATCGCATCGGATGGCGTTCCTGCAGACCGTAACCGGCGCCGCCATTTCCGTCGCCGTTGAGCTTTTCTTGAGTTCCTCGACATAGTATCCCCCTAAGCCGCTTCGCCTTCCAGCCACGGAACAATCATGTCGAGCTGAGCGGCGGCCTCGATAAACCCGCCGGGCCAAAAAGCCACACGGTGGGTGGGGTTGGTCCTAAACTCTTTACGGAGGCGCTCGGGGCGGAGTCTGACTTCCAAATTGGAGGAATTGTGAAAGAACCACTGGTTGGTGGCGAGCGTGTTGCACATTTCAGAACTCCACAGATCGTCGCGAATGACGTGCGGCTCGTTGTCAGTAAACCAGTCGAGGATCATTACAGGAGGCCGTGGTTCTCGACGCTCTGCCGCGCCTTTCATTCGATTCTGGAGTGCCCGGTTGATATGCGGGTCGGAAAACCCATATCCGCCGATCAGGACGGCATCCGCTTCGTAAGCGTACCGGACCAAGGTTGCATAGAGGGATTGAAATGGCTCGACCAGCAGTTGATCGAGCTTGAATCCGCCGGCGATGAGTGTGGATGTGGGAAATGCTTTTCCCTCGGATCGTCTATCCGTCGCGAGGCCTTGATGGCCATCGAAAAATTGTGCTCCGAGCTCAGGCTGCCAGCGGATCGAGCTTCCGGATTCCCGCTCTAACGTGTGGTGGACGCTGCCGTGTAATTGATAGACAAACCCCCATTCGGCGCGCTCGTGCACGAGGCCTGGATTGAAGGCCCCGCCCGATGCGAACCCCGTAAATGCCTGCGGCCATGCCCTCAGCGCGACGTTGTCATAGTTTAGATTATAGATGCCGATATCGAACGCGCAGCACAGGCCACATAGTAGTTTTTTGTACGCCTGAAATGCGGGTGTCGCTATGTCGATCCGTTGACACCGCTCACGCATGTCCTTTGCAAGTCGTTGGAGAAGGTAGGTGAGTTGGTCCGTGATCGCGACTGTTGCACCGTACCGATGCTCCTCGTCGAAAAAAGGAAAGACCAACTCCGGCGGAGCCGCGTTGGCACTCGCGATTTGCCGAAACGCGTCACCGAAGGGCGGCGGCTCCATCCAATGGGCGAGTCCCAGCATCTCGCCGAGAACTTTTTCGTAGTTTACCCGCGGCTGGTGTGCTGGGTTCATCGTTCGTGTGCTGGAGTGATAATATTGATCGATGGCATTCCAGACTGCCTCGAAATAATTCGGAAATTGATGGTGAGTGCTCCACTCACGGCTCCATGTTCTCATGGACGAATTGAGGGACGGAATAGTGGGACCGCCTACCACCGCCGAGGGTCTATCTTCGGCCACGGACGGCATGTCCTGGGCGAGTGAACTGCCCGCTCCGAGGATGACAAGAAGCTTTTTCTTCCGCTCCGACATTGTTTGCGATCATTTGCATGGAGCGCGAAGCGGCTCAGTTCCGCGGCGGTTCCGTGCCTCGATTGAGAATGGTCATATAGCGACTATAGGCGAACAGTCGCCCGCGCCGCCGTCCTGTAACCTCGTGGACAATGCCGAGCTTCTGCAAGTTGGCGATGGCCTTCATCACGGTCGGATGAGTCACCTTCAACTCGCGGCTCGCAGGGACGATGCTGATAATCGGCTGGCGCTGGAGCAGATCGTGAACCTGCAGCATCGATGCAGCGGACCTTCCGAGCGTGCGAATGTGAGCTCTGTCCTCTTCGAATAGCGCCAAGAGCTGACGTGCGGTCTCGACGGATTCGGTTGCGGTTTCGACCACGCCGGTCAGAAAAAACTCGATCCAGGTTTCCCAATCACCGCGCTCGCGGACGGCTTGCAGGAGATCGTAATATTGCTGCCGCCGCTGTTTGAAATAGAGGCTTAGATAGAGCATCGGCTCTTTCAATACGCCGTCCACGCACAGCATGAAAGTGATGAGCAAGCGCCCTAATCGACCATTGCCATCAAGAAACGGATGGATACTTTCGAATTGGACATGAGCCAGGGCCGCACGGATGAGCGTCGGCGTTTTTTCGTCGTGGAGAAATTTTTCGAAATTATCTAAGCAGCCCATCAACTCATTGGGAGGCGGCGGTACGAACAAGGCGTTGCCGGGCCGGGTGCCGCCGATCCAGTTTTGCGTCGTCCGAAACTCGCCAGGTTGCTTGCTGCTGCCGCGCCCCTTGCGAAGCAGGATGTCGTGAATTTCACGGATCAGACGCAGCGATAGCGGGAATCCTTCGCCAAGCCGCTTCAGGCCGTACTGCATCGCGGCGACGTAATTGGAAACCTCTTGCACGTCGTCGATGGCGACCAGCGGGGTTTCGTCATTCTCGAACAGCAGAAGATCGGAAAGAGATGATTGCGTTCCCTCAATTTGCGAGGACAGCAACGCCTCTTTCCGGACATACATAAAGAGAAAGAGCGGGGGTGCTGGTAGGATTGAGGTTATGCCATCGAGTCGACCAAGCGCGCGGTTGGCTTGCTCAACCAGGAGCATGAGGCCGCCCAGCTCGACGGGCGGGGTCGGCGGAAGCGGCGGCGGTACATAGGCCCGCACTTGCTCGTCGCCGTGAGCGGTGGTGACGAAGCGGCCGATCCGGGATGGGAGTTGGGCCTGGGACATTCCGCTTACATTAGCCAGCCCCCTATGTAAGCGAAAGCCACAATCGCTACATAAAACGCGTCTGGCCTAGGAAATCGGCGATTTTTCCACCATTTATAATCGCTAAATATACCCGCAGTTGAATATGTTCCCGAATTGTTCTAAGTATGGAGATCGCCTTTCTGGGGCGATTTCCCCTCAGCCGGAAGAGTGCCATGCTTGAGTTTCGCAGCGGCGGTCGCCGCGTCAGTCAAAGCGAGTTTCTCGAAAACATCAAGAACGAGGCCATTGAGGCGGGCCTGAAGCAGCTTGAACAGCAGGTTCATGCCGCTGCCGCATCCATTATCGATCCGGAGACCGGCAAACACGCTGAAGTTTTTGTTCGCCGCCGCAGCCCAACCGAACTGACCCTTCGCACACGTGGGTCACCCGCTTTCGTCCGCGAACTCGAAAAGCGCCTCGGTGTAGATGCAGGTTCAATCGAGACTATGAGCCCACAAGCCACCAACGACGTTCCGCGCGTGTATCTGGCGCATGCTTCGGAAGATCACGAGACGCTTGCCAAGCCGTTGGCGGAATCCCTGATGGCAAAGGGTATCGAGGTCTGGTTCGACGAATGGGAAATTCGCACCGGCGATAGCCTGCGCCGCAGGATGGAAGAAGGTCTCGCGAACTGCACGCATTTCGTCGTGCTCCTCACACCGAACTCCCTCCATAAGCCATGGGTAGAGACGGAAATCGATGCTGGATTCATTCGCTCGGTCGGCGGGGAGTCGCGCTTTATGGGCCTGCGGGCTGGCATCGATGTCAATGATCTTTCGCCATTCCTGCGCACGCTCCGCTGTCCCGAAGTCCATCTCGATCAAGCTGATGAGGTCGAAGGCCTGATCGCCGACATTCACGGCGTAAGCCGCAAGCCTCCACGCGGCGATGCTCCGCGCTACGTCAAAACGCTGCCCGACGGACTGAAGGCATGGTCGGCATCAGCCGTTGCCGCGGCCGAGCATCTCGTCCGCAGCAGCAAGCTCGGCCGGAAATTCGATCCACAGGTGACCGTGGCCAGCGTGGCGCAGGCTACCGGTTTGCCTGAAGAGGACATCCGGCTGGGTGTGCTCGATCTGGCCGGCAACGGCTTAGTCGAAGAATCGAAGGAGATCGGCTCCGACCGCTTTTGGCCGACGATCAGCTTGTTCGTTGAGTTCGACCAATATTTTCTCGACTTCAACCCCAAGCAGGATGCTATTGCCATCGCGAACTTGTTGGTTAGCCAGAAGATCGAAGCCATCGACATCAAGGATCTGGCGAAGCAATTCCCCGACTGGCAGCCACGCCGGCTCAACAGCGCCCTCAACTATCTCGACGATGCCAACCTCGTTCACCCGCTGAAAGCGATGGATTCCGGCCCATGGGTCATGGTGTGCCTGCGCGTCACCGATCACACGCGCCGGTTCGTGCGCGATCACGGCTGATGCGGAATTGAATGGCGATTTTCAGAACGGATATTGAAAGGGCTTTGGACGAATTAGTCTCCAACGAGGAAGGCATGCGCTTTCAGGCGCTGGCGGTCGTCCTCGCGAAGCAAAAATGGCCGGATCTGATCGCGTCTGAGCGGCATAGGGATGGCGGCTTGGACGCCTACGCCCCGGCGTCCGTCGCCGAAGACAAGAAGGCGAAGGGCCTGGCGTCATCGATCACGGGCACCGTCACCAAGATCAAAGACGACGCCACCAGCATCAAAAAGAATTTTCCCGACGTGGCGATTCTGATCTTCGCGACGCCCCGCAAAGTCACCAATCCGACCATACAAGGCTGGGCTGAAGAGATACGCACCGAGTTCGGTTACGAGCTCGTTGTCATGACCCGGGAAGATATCATCACGTCGTTGATGATACCGTCCAATGCCCCACTTTGCAGGACGTTACTGGCGATTAACGTCCCGGCGGAGGCGACGGAAGCCGAACTGCTCGCGAGAGTGCGTGAAGCGGTGACGGAAGAAGCCCAAAACTGGCGAGCCCGGCTGCGCACCGCGAACCGGCCGATCGTCTCGCTTCAAGCGGTCAGGCTCGATAGCGCCGGCAAGGAAACGTCCGAGATCATTGACACCGCTGGCATCCGCAGGTCGCTTGCGCAAGCACGGCGCATAGCGCTGGAAGCTCCCGGCGGAGGCGGCAAGACGACGACGCTGGTTCAACTCGCCACGGAAACCCGGCCCGAAGGCGAGCTTACATTTCTTATCGACCTTCCCGCGTGGATTCAGTCACGAACCGACGTGCTTGAATTCATCGGGCACACGCCATCCTTTCGTTCACGCAACATCGGGGCAGACGATCTTGCGCGGCTCTATAAGAGTGAACATTTTTCCTTCCTCCTCAATGGATGGAACGAGATCAGCGAACTTCATTCCGAAGAAGCGATGGTCGCTCTCAGGCAGCTTGAACGGAACTTTCCTGCGGCGGGAATCGTCGTTGCCACTCGGACGCATTACATCAGTCCGCCGCTTCCCGGTTCATTCCGCGCCAAGCTTCTTCCTTTCAACCGGCGACAGCGGGCCGATTATCTGAATGAGACGCTTGGCGATCGGGCGAACGAATTGCGGCTGCAATTGGAAAGCAACCGCGTTTTGGATGAGCTGACCCGCACACCACTCATTCTCGCCGAGGTGGTGACCATCTTCCAATCGGGCGGCCCGATTCCGACCACGCGGATCGGCGTGCTCGGCGCGGTGGCGACGCTGATTGATAACTCAGACGAGCATCGCACCCACTTACAACGGCCGCCTCTTGCCGGTGGCGCGCATCATTACCTCAAGGAATTGGCCGCGCAAATGACCGGTCGAGGCGAGGTGATCACTGCGGAGGATGCTGCGCGCGGCATAATTCAATCCGTATCAGAAGAATTGAAAGAAACAGGACAGATCGCCGTCGTGCCGGACCAGGCGATGGTCTTGCATGCGTTGTGTGCGCATCATGTGCTGGAAAGACTTGAATACCCGTCGGTTACGTTCCGGTTCCAACATCAGCAATTCCAGGAATTCTACGCCGCCCGGTTCTTGGCAAGCGCGCTGGCGATCTTGGTCGAAAACGGCGATCAGACCGCTGATCGCGCGTTCGCCGCGTCCTACATCAACAAGCCGATGTGGGAGGAACCGCTGCGTATGGTGTCCGAAGAGACCCGCCTGCGAAGCGAAGATGACGCGTCCAAGAACGACGCGATCACCTCGGGCGCGCGCCTTATCGATCTAGCGCTTGGAGTCGATCCCATCCTCGCCGCCGACCTGTCGCGGCTCAGTGGCCCGACCGTGTGGGAGGCGGTGCGCGCGCACGTCGGTAAATGCCTCCGTGATTGGTATGCGGTGGGCGAGCCAGATCACAAGCAATGTGCGTTGGCGGCGATGCTCGCAACTGGTTCCGACGATTTTTCCGATATTCTCGTCCCGCTCCTGACCGACCCGGACCGACAGGTGCGGGTCGCAACCTATCAGGCCGGCGAAGCCTTCTACCCAGAGAGCCTCGGTACCGACTGGCGACGTGTGGTTGATGGATGGGACGAAGAATCCCGAACCGATTTCGTTTACGAGGTCATCCACCGTGGCTTGATGGCGGATATCGGCGAGAGTCTTGCGATTGCCGATCCGAGCGAGAAGGTTCGCGCCCAAGCAATTGAGGCCCTGAGCTGGATTGGCGCAACGGAAGCTCTCACGCGCGTCGTAAATGCGCTTGACGACGCTACGCTGGAGACGGCGTTGCCAGCGTTCATCCCGGACTCCATCCCGTCAGCGTTGCGCGAACGCGTCGTCGCGGCTAACCGGCGCCTCCTGTCACGCGAAGTCGATCCGCTTGCGCGTATCAGGCACTTGCTCCAGGCCGTCGAGTTTGACGATGCTGATACTGCGGTCGAGATGATGTTCGAGTTGAATCGTCTTCCCACGCCACCGCTTGACCAGTATGCCGACCATGCGATCGACCAAGCAATAAAGATCGTCAGACAGGGGCATCCACAATGGGCAAGCGATTGGTTGGCTGCTCGCCTGCTTGCTGGAACGATGTGGGGCGACCATTGGCAGACCTCTTTGTTGGCGGCTTCCCGGCAGCAGGCCGATGAACTCATTGACAGGCTTGCCACACAGGAGATCCAGCCGCGTGAGGCCTCGGCCATCTTTACAATCCTGTCTGCGTCAGTAACGCCAGCGCTGGCACGGCAGGTCTTTGACCGGCTCTGCGAGGTGCAGCGTGCGATCTCGTCTGGCGGCCTTGCCGGCAATCCCGCCTGGATATGGTTCGATCAATTGCGGTCGTTGTTTCGCGCCTTGCCTGCCGAAATCGCGTTTGCCGGATTGCACGAATCCATTTCGGGCGAATTCGATACAGAACAATTCCGAGCCACAGTTCAGATTCTGGGTCGCGTCGGCGCCGACGCCCCCGAACTACGCTCTGCGTTACCCGACGAGTTGCGGCAATCATTGCGCCGCTACCTTAAGGACGGTATTGCGAAAATCGCCGGCGACGCCACATTCGATGATGCCAACAGGTCGTATGCGGCGGTTGCGTTGGGAAGAATCGGCAATGCCGACGACCTCGCCGATTTGCGCGGGTTGATCGACGCAGACATTCAGCGACAACCCACGCGCGGCGGCTCCACAGATTATTCGAACTGGTTCGTGCTCGCCTTGCAATGGTTGGACGCCCCAGGCGCCGAAGCAATCTTGATTGACCTGTTACGCCATGCAAAATACGAGCGCAGCGCTGCGCATGGCTTGTTGCGTCTGGCGACGCCGGCCGATCGGCAAAAGATGGGGTTTGGAAATAACAGAACGGATTATGAAGCAATCTGGTCAGCTCGCGCCGGGAGCCGCACAGGAATCGATGAGGTCCGGGCCAAGCGATACGCGCAGGCTATCAAGCAGCGCGTCGCCGAGATAACGGACGAGCGCTCGAAGGCTGCCAATCCGGACCAATACCTCGGGAGACTGAAGGCTCTTGCCGTGCTCGTCGCAATGCTTGATGGCCACGGCCACACGCATCTCGTACTGGACGTCCTGGCGCTACCCAGCAAATGGGACAACTGGGACCGGATGAACGGCGTGAAGGCGCTCTTGTTGTCTGGTGTGGCGCTCACCCTAGACTCCATGCTCAAGGTGCTTGACCCGGCGATCGAGAACTTGCTTTCGCAAGGTCTCTATAACGATCAGAACCTCACATTGCTGACCGATTGTTTGTCATTGCTGCCGTTCAGCGATAATCCCGCAAGAGGTCTAGGCCGGATCGAAGAGGTCATGTGCCGCTTTGAATACCGGCCTTATCAGTTCCGCGATCTGGTTGCCGCACTTGGTCACAGCCGCTCCGAAGCGGCGGTCGAATTCCTGCTCAAGCTCGCTCGCGGCACCGGCGGACTCCAGAATATGGAAGACACCTGGATTCATGCGCTGGGACGGCTCAATTTTCCTGCCGCACGGCAGGTGTTGCTCAGCTTCATCGACCCGGCAATCCCATGGGTCGGCATCACGATCAACTTTGATTTTCGCAACGTCGAGCTTTTCGCCTCCTATGTAGCTGAATGGGCGCGACAAGATCCGGACTTGAAGCAGCGGCTTTTCACGTTGAGCGAAAACACGCTGACCCCGATGCAGCGGCAATTGCTCCCGGCGATTTATGCTCAGATCGATAGCGCGGAGGCGATGCTTGCAGGCATCAATTTAATTCAGGGCAGCATGGTGCCTTACGGTTTGGCCCGAGGACTCGAATCTCTGTTCCTTGAGCGTCGCCATTACGATAACTCAGGATCGTTCACCTACGTGCCCCGCAAAGCCGATCAGGTTAGAGCGAGGCTCTTTCAGATGGTCTTGCATGATTCGCAACGGAGAAATGTGGCATTTTCGATCTTGGGACAGGTTGAAGTCTGGCGTATCGAGCACGGACGCCCGAACGGCGAGCCCCGCCATCCGATGATCGAATCCGGCGAGCCATGGCCGCCGGTTTCCTTCTTGAAATAGAATGATCGAACGCTGGTCAGCACGTTCAACGCGCGCAACGGGACTGGAGATAGGCATGCCGAAGTCGTCGCGCGAGACCGCCCGAAAACATCATTACGTCCCGGAGATGTACCTTTCGGGCTTCGTTGGCCGAAAGGGAAGATGCTTCGGCGTCGATGCGAAGGAGCGAAGGCCATTCAAGTCACGACCAAAGGGCATTGCCGCGCAACGAGACTTTAATCTGATTGAGGCGCCGGGCGTACCTCCGGATGCTCTTGAAAAAGAACTGTCGAAACTTGAGAGCGTGCTCGCGCCGGGCATCAAGCGCGTCAGGGAAACGGCGAGCTTCGGAAAGGAGGGCAAGGACCGCGAGGACATCATCAATCTGGTCACTCTGCTCGCAGTTCGGAATCCCCGAACGCGGAACGATATGCAGAGGCTCTACACAGAGATTTTCCGCGCGATGCTTGCGGCGCCATTCGAAGATAAGGCGAAATGGGAGGCCGTCGTCGGAGCAATGAAGGCCGCGGGGAAATGGCCGGAGGATGAGCCGAGCGATTTTGAGGGCTACAAGAAATTCGTCGAGGACAACCTCGACAAGCTCAAAGCCCACCAGAACTTTAGTTTGGAGATGGAACTAGAGGCGCTCGAGAAGCTGTATTGGTACTTTGATGCGCGGAAATGGCGGATTCTGAAAGCGAAGGAAGGCAGCGGTGGCTTCGTGACCACGGATCATCCCGTTTGCATTCGCAGTCCCGGTAATTTGAACTACGGCGCGCAATTCGCTCCTGGCCTGGGTCTGAGCGATCGCGACGTTCTCTTTCCACTTTCGTCCAAGGTAGCGCTAGTGGGGCGAATGGACGGGGATGAGGACGTCGTCGAACTTGATGACAAGGGAGTCGCCGACTTCAACGCGACAGTGATGGGTTACGCCATGAAGCAAATCTACGCGGCCGATGATCAATACAGCTATACACGACCAGCGGGGAAGCCGCTAGGAAAAGGCTGCACTTTGCTGCAGGACCCAAATCTGAAGGTGCGTGAGGGCTAACCGGGCGTGTCCGACGAGGACCAGGCCAACATTGCGCGAATGCAGATGTGGAATGGGATCGTCACGAATATTGATTGCCCCTATCGTTCCATTCTGACCCAACGCACAGGTTCAACGTGCCCGACAGATCGCGAGCGCGAGCGATTCGAGTATTGGACGCGCCCATGCCTAGCACACTTCGACCTTCTGCAAAGGCGTGCGGCGGTGATTGGGGAGCCACTTTTCGATAGACCCAAAAGTTGAAGAATAGGCTTGTCAGGCTTCAAGTAGGCTCGGGAACAGACGCTCTGCCGCCGCGTCAAGCCGGTCAATTTCGTCCTGGTGAAAATGATACCAGTTCGTGGCTCTGAATAACCGTGCCTCGATCAGAATGTACGAGCGCGGACTCCGCTCCAGCACGCGCACAATATCATCGCTGTGGAACCATTGAAGCCGCACCTGCAATAGGGTTGCCAGACGGGATTGCCAGCCAGATACCATATTGAAACGCGGATGTCGGGCCAATTGCTTGAACCCTCGCCAGAGCGCGACGTTCTCGTTGTGCTGCAGATACGGTGACCGAAGATCGAAGTGCTGCACAAACCGATAGAGAAGACCTGAAAGCACCGGATCGATCTCCGGGGTTTCGACTAGAAGCACAAGCGCGCACAAGCTTTCAAAAAGTTCGTCGGTACCGGATGATACGTGACGCAGCAAGAGAGGCACGATACGCCGATCAACGTATTTCGTGACCGGGGCCGGCAACGCCGCATTGCAAAGGCGCGGCAACAGAAGATCGGCGTGAGCCTCAAGCTCCTCATAAAATCTGCCGCTCTCGTTCTGGGCATCGAGCGAAGCCAGAAGCCGCGGAATATAACTCCCGGCTTGGATCGTGGTCAGCAAATCCTCGTGCCATGGAATTTGGTTTTGAAAACGGTTCGCGGCCGCAATAGCCGGTCTGATCAAGGCGGCGGGTGCTTCTCCGCCCTTGGATGTTACCGTGCGTCGAGCAACGACAGGGCCATTTGGTGTAAATGACACGCCGGGCACGAACGTCTCCACGGACGGATAATGGTCATTCGCCGGATCAGCCAATTTTACGAGTCGTTCGAACTGCTGCAAGTCGACCGCTTCGACCACCACCGGCCCAGCGTGGTTGAAGGCTGAACTCGGATCAGAGAGAATATGTACGGTTTCGTCATAGGTCAGACGCTGAATCGCGGGAGACTTCGCTTCAACGCTTGCTGTGCCAGGCGGGGGTGTCGCTGCGGAAGGCGGCACGTCACCGTCAGGCATTTCGTCAAGAATGCGTTGTAGAATTGGCGCGTCTCCAACTGCGGATAGCGCGATCAAGCCTTTGAGCCTCGATTTAAGTTGTGGATCGCGCTGAGCGGCGCGCCGTCGCTCCAGCAAGCACTTTATAGCAAACCAGACATAGGACGCACCTGGCAGTTGGGCCTCGATCAGCTCAGGGCGACAGGCCATACGAAGCGATCGCAGGACGGCACCCTGGAGCATTGGGATGTGCAACTCGTTCAACAGTCGATCGGGAGCATCGCTCTTGGTTGGCCATCCATGGTGCTGGAGTCGATCAAAAACCCATCCAGCGAGATCACGTCCCGATGGCAGTCCTTCCCTGGACATCAACTGTTGCCAGTGTTCCTCAAAAATCTCCCCAAAGAAGCCCGCAAACCCGTCGGGCCCCCGAAGAAAGATTTGCAGCAGGCCTTTAGCGTCACATAGGACCATCGAGCATACGGTTTCATGGCACTGCAGATTCGGATTCTTATCCAGTGTCAATGAGAACTGTTCCTGCATGATTGCGGGCACAATTTTTTCAAGCGCGGCTTCATAGGGCATTCGCCCAGCAGCAAATATCGCGGCTCGCCGCACCTGCCAGTTTTGTGTACGATCGGTCGCCATCGCGACGATCTCATCGGCTGCCGCTGCGTCACGCAGCCGTGTCGCCAGTATGCATCGCCAGAGTTGCGTAGCCAGCGTATCGTGCCGCGCCGATGGAAGGTCGGCAACCGAAGTTGGGCCCGACGCCACGATTGCACTGGCCTGTGAGGCGACGAGGCTCCCTTCTTCCTCAATGGCGAATTGAGCACGGAGGCTAGATAAGGCGGCCCGAGAGCGCCGCTGGCTGAGCGAGACAGCCGCGCAAAGCCGGATTTCGCGGCTCGGATTCGAGAGAGCCCGAACCAGCAATCCTGTGACTCGGAGGTCGGGAAGTTCGGCCAATCTAGAAAGTACGGCAGTGATAATCGGGATCGTCGCTGGGACGGCCGCACTGATGTACGTATCGAGCAGCGATACGGCATCGGCGAACGGAGCATGCGTACAAGCGAGCAGGAATAACCCACCAAGCTTGTGCATGTTTGCAGCATTACCCTTGTCGTCGACGACACGCCTAAACAGGGGACCGAGATCCGATCCGACCAACGCGAGCACCTGCAGAGCCGCCCCGCGGTCGTTCAAGCTCAATTTTGTGTCTAAGACGCGCGCCTCACACAGGGCACGGTCGCAAACACCGGGAAGCATCGCCGGTACAAGCGCGGCTAGCCGCCCAACTCTATCTTGTCGCTTCAGGAGCGGCTCGCAATGCTCCCAAACCGACAGATTTCCAAGAAAGACGAGTACCCGTATGGCACCTTCCAGGGCTTTTTCTTCCGCAGTCGCATCCTTCAGGATTTGCAGGCAATGTGTTTGAAGTTCTTTTCGTCTAGGCCAGATCACACCGCCGAGCGATCCGAGCAACGGAGACTTTGTGACGGCCATACCACCGTAATCAACGTCTGGAAGCGCCGCGAGAAATTCAATCGTGTCTTGACGATCACCGATCTGCAGTGACGGCTCATTCCACGGTCGAGCACGGCCTCTTCCGGACGGCAGATCGGCGGCATTTGTCAGAAATTTAAGGGCCGGCTGCAAAGTGTCGCGGCGACGACTCCGCAGAAGGAACGGAAGGATTTGCTGCATTACCTCCTGCGAAGCGCCGTTGAACATCGTAACAATCGGCGGGCCGATCTGCACGTCTTTGCGACGTACAGCGATCATGAGCCAACTCAACGCCGCTTCGCGGCGGTTCGGATCGGCGATTTCCTTGACTGTGAATGATAGGATTTCCTGCAGTCGCGCAGGATCACGTTCAAGAGCTGCCTCGACGATCGCAAGACCCCACTGATAGTCCGTGACGAACCGTTCAGGCTGTGCGCGAAGAATTGAGATCAACTGATCAGCTTCCTTACCCGATCCGAGAGCACGCAGCAGGTTAGGAAAGACATAGCAATCTTCAATTGGGTCGGTGCTCGCAACTCTGCTGAGAACCTCGTCAGCAGATACCAGCTTGTGATCCATCACGTAGGAGGCGAGCGCCGCCCAATGCTTTCCAAGAAGAAAGACCTCTCGTGCACGCCCGTGTGCCTCAGCTTGATTGCCGGCCTTTTCGAGGTGAAGAATTTCGGCGGTTACCAAGCCTCGACCAGCGTAGAAAGCAGCGAGCGCCTGATGCGCCGCGCGCCGCACGTTGACCGCGATACCTTCTTCGAGACCTGCCCGCACAATCTCATGCATTTCAAACGAGTCGATATCGTGTGGGCGGAGCAGTCCGAGCGTTGACAGTTCTTGTAAAGCTGCGCCGATGTTGTCGTCCGGGAATACCTCTTCCGCGTCTTTCCGGCGGAAAGGCAGTGCGAAGCAAACAAGCTTTTCGGAAGCGCTCCGCGCACTGCCAGTCACCCCCATAAATCGCTGTCGTTCTGCGTACGAAACCATCTTCTCAGCAGGTTTTGCCGCAATCGCGGCCATCTCCGCCATCGATGGAGCGCTTGCAATCGAATGCGCGAGCCGGGCGAAAAGTCCAGCCTCCCGCCCGGCGGTGACCCGTGTGTAGATGTCCGAAAGAGCGCTGCGGTCAGGACTAGGATGATATTTTGAGACGAGCGTAACGAACTCCTCAAAGCCGAATCCTCGGATGTCCGCCCGGACGACGCCGTGCTGCTCCTTTTCCAACCCGCTAAGGGCGCGGAACGCGCTTTCTTGCCCGAAGACAACAACTCGTAACGCTGACGACGGCAAAAGCGACCGAACAAAGGTCGCAAGGTCCTGCGCAAAAGCGTCATCACTTGAGCCTTCGACAAGGTCCACGAGCAGAAGTATTGGTTGCGTGAGGGAAGAGTAACGCTTGGCCAACCTTGCCAGCACATCGTCATCCGCCGGCCCGGTTGCGACCGATTCCGCGAATAAGGCGGGCAGTCCCCTTCTGTGGAGATGAAAGGATAGCCCAACCAGGATGTCACGCAAGGCAATATCCGATCGCACTTCCGCATAGTAGACAAGTCGCTCCGGATCGGAAGCTCGCGATTTCTCTGCCACCTCTGCCGCGAGCATCGTCTTACCCGAGCCGGAAATTCCAACAGCCTCAATGGCTGTCCCAGCCCAACGCGTCGTAAAACGGTCTGCCAGATCGGGTCTCGGGATATGATTTTTGCCGAACGAAGGAACGTCCTTGATCGGGACCATATGCGGCCAGATATTTCGCAACTCCAACTCAAATTCGGTGTTGTCGAAAGAACGCCCCGGCTGCTTCGAGATGTCGACTATGAATCCACGCAAATTGCGGAAAAGCGCGTTTTCAATCACCGAACGCTGAAGTCTGTACTGTTGTTGGAGCCGATCCAAGATCCGTAGTCCGACATCACGTTCGGTTCCGTAGGTAGGTAGGACCCGTGTCCTGACCAGGATGTCGGGCAGACGCTGATGTAGTTCCGTAACCTTGCCGTGGTATCTATCGGAGATTGTGCTTGAAGCGCCGATATTGCTAACCACATCACGAAACGCCTTGGTCATTGTGCTGAGAACGTCGACTGGCTGGGCCTGACGATCGACGGCTGGGCGCCAACGGAGGAGTTTGTTCCGTTGCGGCATATCAAGTTTCTCGCTGTCGATTATTTCATTGCGCACAAGCAGATGCACTGCAGTCCAATAGGCTTCGGCAGCGGCGACCGGGGCGTTGACCCCACCATCAAGAAGGGATCGCAGCTCATCGGAAACAGCGTCTCCGATGATCCAGGTCTGCTCGAATTGGTTGCCGCGTAGATTCCTGATTGTGTTCGGCAGCAGCTCGGTAATTGCCTCAGGCAGCGTCCAGGGTCTCGGTTTAAGATGACCGTCGTTATCTTCTCTCGGTTTCTTTATCTGCAAGTAGTGGCGACGTTCGATCGCGCCTTCCGTCCAGTAGAGGTCGAGGTCTTCGATGCCTTCGGGACGCACGCGCGCAGTCGCACCATTGCGATCAAAATGGTCGAAGAGACGATCCAAGATGACCGTGGCCTGATACTCAAAGCCTTTGATTGCGTTGATGCCGTTTGACATAGAGGGAAGCCGCGTTGCTGCCGGCAGACAATTGGGACCGGCATCTAGTTCAGAATGTATAGTTCAGCCGTATGCTAGCCAAACATACCGTCCGCAATTGCATTCATAGCTTTCTTGTCATCATCGGGCGAAGTTGGCGACAAGCGGCCGGCTATCATCGACAATCCAGAGCACCGAACGCTAGTCGAGCTGGCAAGTCGCGGCGTTCCCTCGCAGGTCGTCAGCCACGTCTACATACCGCTCGGCCTGAAACCGCCAAATTACAAGGTCACTGGTCACTGCGCGGCGATTAGAACGCGCTTATGAAGCGCAGGATCCCAAGCGTCAGCCCGTACAGGAAGGCTAGGCCACAGTGCTCACTTTGGCGCGTAACCCGCCCTAAAGCCCTGAAAACCACGGAATATGCGGGTTTGTTCACTGATTGTTCCGTTTGGAACGAGCCTCCTCTGCTAGTACCGCTTGTATTCGTCACTATTTCAATCGGTGATCCTTTGAGCTGACTGATGAGCGTGACCGATCTCACCGGCACTATCGATGCGCCCGCCTCCGATGCGGGCGGCGTCGCTGCGCGTCGGGGGTTCAAATATCAGGATCATGTCGCCGCATTCTTCGTCCTGACCATGATCGACGATCCGCGTCTCGCCAAAGTCGAATGCGAGACCGCCGACGATATCCTCCTGTTCTGGCAGTTCGGTGGGACCGAATACCCGGAATACGTCCAGGTCAAAACGACCGAGGGTGACCGGAAATGGACGAAGGACGAGGTCACGACGCGCAGTCCACCCAAGAAACCAACCTCCCTGGTCGAGAAATCGCTTTTGTGCGACCGGCATGGGCCCAACGCGCGCTTTCGGATCGTATCGCGCCGCGACGTGAACAAATCGCTCGCGTGCCTGAAGCTTGAACGCGACGCGCGCTTTCGCCGCGAGCCCGCGGCCGAGTTGGGCAAGAAGCTTGCCAAGCAACTCAAGACCGTTTCGCCGCTTGGAAACGACCTTGTCTATTGGGCCGGGCAGACCATTTGGCAGGTGACCGGTGACGTCACGGCATTGATCGCCTTGAACCACAAAAAGATCAGCGTCCTTGCGGAACGCTTCGGCGGCAATCCGACCGCCTCGCATGTGGACAAAATCTATCAGGACCTCTTGCGCATCATTGACGACGCCGCGACTGCCTCGCGCGTCAGCGACCCGGACAAGAAGGTGCTTGCCCGGAGTACCACCATCGCTTGGTGGACGCAGCACCTTGCCAACACCGAAGCCGCGCAGCAGCGCACCTCGAAACCCTATCGCGCCAAGACCGACGCGTTCTTTGCCGATCTTCACCACATGTCTGAAGACTCACTGCGCCGCGCGCTCTCGAGCTACGACGTACGCTTTGAAAACGAGCGCTGGCGTTCGCAGCAGTTGGCCGATCATCTCGTCGATTGGCTCCCCGAGATTGCCTTGAAAGCGAGCGACCTTGCGTCCGTGCAGCATCTCCAATTGCGGCGAAAGACGCGAGACGCCGTTAACGCCATCAAGCGCCAGCGCGCCATCTCCGATCAGCAACTCGTCGGCGAAACCCTGCTCCATGTCGTCATCCGCCAGAGCTTCGGCAGCGAACCCATCGCCTGCAAACTTTTCTATCAATCTGCGACGGGCCTGCGCAGCTTCGGCTCGGCCCATATCGTCCATGCCCCGAGGGGCGACGAACTCTGGCTTGGCCGCGCCACCATCGCCACCGCCGATAGTCATGAGGCGGTTCTCAATGCCACGCTGGCGGATCTCGAACACGTGCTCGATCCCGATTTCCTGAAGGAGGAGCGGGAAACCATTCTTGCCTTGCGCGAGCCCTTGCATCTGTTGCCGACCAGCCTGGAAGCAGCGCTCGCGCGCAACGCGCCGATCGACGACCTGGTGGAGCCCTTATGCATTCCGATTTTGATCGCCTATGACAGCACGGTTTTGGGCACGGGCTATGCCAGGGACTATCGCACGCGCCTGATCGCCGAGGTGCAGGCGTCCTACGCCGCGCTAAAGCCGCGCCTGCCGTCTAACCTGCAAAACGTGAGGGTGCACATCTTCCTGGTGCCGATCGAATGCGTCGCCACCTTGACCGCGCACTTCACAACCCTGATGGGCGGCTAGCCCATGGATTACGCCGAGCTCCGCAGCGCGCTTCAGGAGCCCATCTCGTCGGACCAGCGTGTTGGTATCTTGCGCGGGATCGCGCAGCATGTGAACAACGCCCACACCCACCATGAAGGCCGTGATCTCGTCATCCGCGCGCTGGCCGTCCTTGACCGTTTCGAGAAATCCCAGCGCGCGGTCCTGATGACCCTGGTGCGGAATGTCGGCCTGTTCCCATATCTCTCTGAAACCATCGCGGCGGCGGATGTCGCCGACCAGCTCGCCTTCGAGCTGCACCGGCCGGACAACGCTGACAGCGCGATTGTCTTTCATAGCCTTCAGGCGCGCATCTACCATCAGCTCTTGCGCGGCGCCAATGTTGTGCTGAGCGCCTCGACCAGTTCCGGCAAGAGCCTCGTCATCGACGAGATCGTGGCTTCTGAGAAATTCCGCAAAATCGTCATTGTCGTGCCGACCTTGGCTCTCATCGACGAAACCCGCCGCCGCCTGTTGCGCCGGTTCGGGGAACGCTGCGCCATTATCACGCATCCCAGCCAAAAAGCGCGGGCCGACCGGATTACGGTCTATGTGCTGACGCAAGAACGGGTCCTCAGCCGAGAGGACCTGGCGGACACCCAGTTCTTCGTCATCGACGAATTCTACAAAATGAACCTTGCGACCGAAAAAGAGTCCGACCGCGCCATCGACCTTAACCTTGCCTTTCACAAGCTCGCCAAGACCGGCGCGCAATTTTACCTGCTCGGGCCCAACATCCAGGCGATCAAGGGCCTTGAGCGCTACGAGCACCACTTCATCCCGTCGGAATTCTCGACCGTGGCGGTCGATGTCGTCAATCTCAACCTGCCCACGCACGGCGACGCGCGCGATGCGGGCCTGCTTGAGCTTTGCAAGACGCTCGACGGACCCACGATCATTTACTGCCAGTCTCCCGGCAGTGCGAGCCAGGTCGCCAAACTGCTGATCGAACGGGGCGGGCTCGCGCGCCATGACGCGGTGGCGGCCGCGGTTCACTGGATCGCCGAGAAATACGATCCCGACTGGATCGTTGCGCACGCGCTCGAACACGGCATCGGCATCCATCACGGCGGCGTGCCGCGCGCCTTGCAGCAATATTTTATTCGTCTGTTCAACAACCGGCAGATTCCGTTTCTCGTATGCACCTCGACCATCATCGAAGGCGTGAACACGGTTGCCAAAAACGTCATCGTGTATGATCGCCGAAAAAGCCGCGACGTGCTGGAGCATTTTACCTACAAGAACATCGAAGGCCGCGCCGGCCGGATGAACGAGTATTTCGTAGGGCGCGTCTTCGTGCTCGAAGCTCCGCCGGACGATCAGTCCTTCACCGTAGAGTTTCCGCTAGGGGTGCAAAGCGCCGACACGCCTATGAGCCTGCTCCTGGATTTGTCAGCCGACGACCTCCAGCCGGTCTCGAAACAGCGGGTCGAGGATCTTTTCGCGAGGAGTTCGCTAAGCCCGGTCACGCTGCGCGCCAATCGCCATGTCCCATGGGAAGTACAGGAGGCGATCGCCAGCGAAATCCGCGCGCGGCTGCCTGAGATTCAACCCCTGCTCGGCTGGACCCAGCCCCCGACGGGCGCCCAGCTCGAAACCGCATGCGATCTCATCTTCCGCTTTCTCAATAAGCGCGCGCTTCAGGAATACCGCATCAATTCGGGCGCGCAGCTCGCATGGCATCTCAACGCGCTGCGGATGGGCGACGATCTCAGCGCCTATGTCAAGACGTGCGTGGCGCGCCGGTACCCGGGCGACTCGCCGAGCGATGCGGTCGAAACCGCCTTGCGTCTCGTGCGCAATGTGATTTGCCAGCGCTTTCCGCGCGATCTCATGGCGATCGACGCGCTACAGCGCGATGTGCTGGGCGGCGCGGGGTTGCATAGAGGAAACTACGCCTTTTTCGCCGAACAGGCTGAAAATCTATTCATGCCTTCCGTCCTCTTCGCGCTCGACGAATACGGCATTCCGCTGCAAACGGCGCAGCGGCTTCAGGGATCCTTGCTGCCGGCATCGTCGCTCGACGAGGTCCTGCTCCGTCTTGGCCGGATCGACCTGCAGAACGCCGACTTGTCGTCGTTCGAGAACGATATTCTTCACGACGTCCAGCAAACGCTCTTCCCGCAGGCACGCCCGGGCGGGCCGGTGTTGGCGGGCTAGGAGCCTGTCCGAATAGTCGCTGTTCAATTCTCAGCGAGTCTGATTCAACCTCGGGCTATGAGCAAGTATTTTCGCCCCTGGAATATCGATCAGACACTGCTTCTGCCGCCGAGTGTGCAGGACTTCGTGCCGAAAGGCCATGTCTCGCGGTTTATCGTTGAACTGGTGCGGGAGAGCCTCGATCTCAAGGAGATCACTGGCAGCTATGTGAGCGGGCTTGGGCAGCCGCCGTTTGACCCGCGGATGATGGTGGCGCTTCTGCTGCACGGCTATGCGAGCGGGCTGTATTCGTCGCGGCGGATCGCGAAGGCCTGCCGGGAGCGGAACGATTTTGTGATGATCGTGGCGCTCGATCCGCCGGACTTCCGGACGATCAGCGACTTCCGCAAACGGCATTCGAAGGCGCTCGGCGCGTTGTTCCTGCAGGTTCTGAAGCTGTGCGAGACGGCAGGATTGGTCAAACTCGGCCACGTCGCGCTGGATGGCACGAAGATCAAGGCGAACGCGTCGAAACACAAGGCGATGAGTTATGAGCGCATGAAGAAACGCGAGGCGGAATTGAAGGCCGAGGTCGCTCGCATGCTGGCGGCGGCGGAGGCTGCGGATTGCGAAGAGGACGAGACCTTCGGCAAGGACAAGCGCGGCGACGAGATGCCGGATTGGGCCGGCGACAAGCAGAAACGGTTGGCGAAGATCCAGCAGGCGATGGCAGCACTGGAGGCCGAGGCCAGGCAGGCGGCGGAGGAAGAGCGACGGATCGAGGCCGAAAAGGAACGGCAGCGCCAGGCCGAAGGCCGCAAGAAGCCGGGCAAACCGGCGGCGCCGCCATCGGAGGAGCCCAATCCCAAGGCGCAACGCAACTTCACCGATCCGGAAAGCCGCATCATGAAGTCGAAGGATGGCTTCGTTCAGGCCTATAATGCCCAGGCCGCCGTCGACGCAGGCGCCCAGATCATTGTTGCGCACGAACTGACGCAGTGCGGCAGCGATCAGGGCCAACTGGTGCCCCTGGTCGAGGCCATCGAGAACAATCTCGGCCGCAAGCCGGCGCAGGCCTCAGCGGACTCCGGCTACTGCAGCGAAGCCAATCTCGAAGCGCTGGACGCACACGGTATCGACGGCTACGTCGCGCCCGGTCGCGCCAAGCACCCGACCGCCGCGAACGGAAAAGTCGGCGGACCGTTGACCCAAGGGATGCGAAAGAAGATCGACGATGGCAGCTTCGAAACGCCCTACCGATTGCGAAAGCAAGTGGTGGAACCGGTGTTCGGACAGATCAAACAGGCACGCGGCTTCCGCCAGTTCCTGTTGCGGGGCGTCGAGAAAGTGCGTGCCGAATGGGCAATGATCTGCACCGCCCACAACCTGCTGAAGCTGTTCACCCTCGCAAAGGCCGCCTAAGACGGATACCCTGCAATAAACACCCGTCACAACACCCTATCTGGACGGGCTCCTAGGGACCAATTAGCGCGCCACGATCCGTGGGGCTGCGTTCGCGCGATAGAATCCCCGCCATTTCTCGGCAAGGCTGCGATCGGCGAGGTGCGGGGTATACTGATTGTCCTTTGCGGGTGTCAGCAACGCTTCGCTCGGAACGATCCTGTTCTCATCGAGGAACCGCTCCGCCAGCGCCTTGAAGGTTTTCGGCGGCGCATGATCGATCATCGCTTCTTCCAGCGACAAGAGCCGGCCGGTCAAGGCACAGGGGGCTTTGCCATCGGGATGGGTGGAGGCGCGGAAGAACTCCCACTTCATCTGCTTGATGTCTTCGACCACTTCGGTGCGCATGGCGCGTAAGCTCTCGGCAAAGGCCGACGGCACCTTGCCGTCGAGGCAGGGCTTGACGGAAAAATCGGTCGTGCTGCCATCGATGCGTCGGATCTCAAAGCATCGCGTGTCGAACATCGCCTTGCGCGTGCTGAATTCCTTGACGCCCGCCCCGATTTTGGCCGCCGCTTCCGGATGCCGCTCAAGCAGCCAGTAGACATGGGTCGCATCTAGCTCGGAAAGCGCGACGCCGGGATCGTGCCGGCGGAGGATTTGGCGGAAATGCTCGGCCGCATCGCCCTTCCGCGCGAAACTCAAATCGCCGATGTCGAGAGGTTTTGAGGGCATGCGTCGAGCTTATACCGAACGCGGTTGCAAGCGAATCCCCAATGCCCGCATACAAGCCGTCGCGGTAACCCGCTATGCAGGTTCGACTGCATTCGGCGACCGCCGGCGGCAATTTCGTAAGAACGAAAGCGAAAGAAAAGTAGAACCTGCGTGCACAGGATTTGCACACGACCCCCATCTAACTATTTGATTTCTATAAACTCTCTACCCAATCCATCATCGGGGCGACGGAGAAGCGTCCGATTCCGGCGGAGCCGTATTTTGAAGTCTGTTCAGGCACCTGGGAGCCGATCCGAACTCTTGATCCGATCAGCCGCGGACCGCGCCGGACTTCATCCGGCATCAGACCGCGACTGCAGCACGGCAGGTAATGGGAACGCGAAGTGCCCGCAAGCGCAAAAAGCGCGCCTCCGGCGCATTCCCGGGAGCAGAAACCGGACCATGACACCGGAACGGGCTACGGAAAAGAGGAGTGGAACGAGATCAGACCAGGGAGCGTCGAGAACGGACAGGCGTCAGAGCCCCGCCCCCTTCGCGATCGCCGCGGCGAACGAGCGATCGAGAATGGCAGCGGCGTCGAGCCGCTCCTTGATGAGGCCGCTGCGCGTGTAAAGGTCGATCGTCCGCTGTTCGTCGCTGACCACGCTGTCGTCGATTGGCGCGATCCGCACCTTGGCGCGCTTGAGCCAATTGAGCGGCACCGCCGGCGGAATGTTCATCAGCCGGCCCCAGGTCTCGGCATAGCTCTCGACATTGCCGAGCGACCAGGCGCGCGCGGCGGTGAGGCGCTGCACGAAATCCTCAAGTGCGGCGCGCTTGTCCTTGATCGCCGCTGGCGTTGCCACCTGGAAGCTCAGGCCGGGCGTCAATCCTTCGCCGGTGATGATGCGGCGTGACTTGAACAGCACCTCCTCCTGGCTCACATACGGCTCCCATGTCGACCACGCATCCACCGAGCCTTGCGTATAGGCGACCTTGGCGTCCGATGGCGGAAGGAACACGAGCTGGATATCGTTGGTGGTCCAGCTGCGCGACTCCAGCGCGGCGAGCACAAGCTGATGGCCGATCGAGCCGCGGCCGGTCGCGATGGTCTTGCCCTTGAGATCGTCGAAGCTCCTGATGCGCGAGGTCTCCGGCACCAAGATTGCGAGCCCCTCTTGGGTCTGCCGGATCGCCGCGATGGCCTTGACCGGCACGCCCGAAGCCGCCGCGAAGGTGAACGGCGCGTCGCCGACCAGCCCGGTCTCGATCGCACCGGCGCTGAGCGCCTCCAGGAGCGGCGCCGCCGCGACGAACTCCTTCCACTCGATCGTGTAAGGCACGTCCTTRAGCACGCCCGCCGCCTCCATCACGGCGCGCGAATTGCCCTTCTGGTCGCCGACACGCAAGCTGACTTGCGCGAGCGCCGATGCGGTGAATGCGAGCAAGATGCCTGCAACAGCGAGAACACGCTTCATTCCGCCGCCACTCCCTTGGCGCGCTGCCGGGCGGCGATCAATTGCCGCGTCGCGGGGATCAGCTCGCGGCCATATTCGATGGCATCGATCAGCGGATCGAAGCCGCGGATCAGGAAGTGGCTGATGCCGAGGTCGTAATAATCGCCGAACACCTCGGCGACCTGCTCCGGCGTGCCGACCAGGGCCGTGGTGTTGCTGTTGGCGCCGGTGAGCTTGGCAATCTCGGTCCACAGCCGCTTGTCAACGCGCTTGCCCTGTTCGGCGATCGCGAGCAGGCGCTTCGCGCCATCGGTGGCATGGCCGTCGGCCGGCTTGCGATAGCCGGTCTGGTCCTGCAATGCGGTGGCGCGCTCGAGAACGGCCTGCGCCTTGGCCCAGGCCTTCTCCTCGGTCTCGGCGAGGATCGGCCGCACCGACAGCGAGAAGCGCGGCGCCGGCCGGCCGTGCCTGGCGGCCGCGGCGCTGACGCGGGCGACCTGCTCGCGCACCTGGGCGTAGGACTCGCCCCACAGCGCATAGGTGTCGGCATGGCGGCCGGCGACGTCGATCGCGGCATCCGAGGCGCCGCCGAAATAGATCCGGATGCCCTCCTTGCGATACGGCTTGACCTGCGCAAACGCGTTCTCGACCTGGTAGTACTTGCCGGCATAGCTGAACGGCTTCTCGCTGGTCCATTGCGACCGGACGATGTCGAGGAACTCGCTGGTCCTGGCGTAGCGCTCGCTCTTGTCGTCCAGCGTATTGCCGTCCTGGCGCAGCTCGGCGGCGTTGCCGCCGGTGATCACGTGCAACGCGACGCGGCCCCTGGAGAATTGATCGAGCACCGCAAACTGCCGCGCTAGCAAGGTCGGCGCAGTGAAGCCCGGCCGCTGCGCGATCAGCACGTTGAGCCGGGAGGTCACGCCCAGCACATGCTGCGCGACCTGCAGACTGTCCGGCGAGGTCGAGTGGAACGCCAGCAGCGCGCGGTCGAAGCCGGCATTCTCATGCGCTTTCGCGACCGTCTCGATGTGCACGGGATCGAGCACCGGGCCCTGCCGCACGATCGTCTCGGACGAGTTGTTGTTGGAAATGAAGCCGATGAATTCGATGTCGGACATGGGTCCTCTCTCCTGAAATCTCAAAGTCCAAGCGCCAGACGGCCGGCAGCAATTCGCGTCGCGTCGTCCTGCGGGGTATGCACGCGCCCGCACAGCACATCGCGATAGTGCCGCTCGAGCGGATTGGCGCGGCTGAGCCCGTGGTTGCTCGACAGCGACAGCGCATCCTCGACCGCGGCGACCGCGTTGTTGGTCACGGTGAGCTTGATCACGTTGCCTTCCACGGGGCTGATCACGCGGCCCTCGTCGAAATCGCGCGCGACGCTATGGATCAGCCGCGCATTCACCTGCAGCCGCGCCTCGATCGCGCCGAGCACCTCCTGTGCCCGCGCCAAGGTCGCCAGCGGCGCGCCGAGGCTCGACGGGGTCCGTGTCTTGAGAAAATCGACGATCCAGTTGCGGGCGGCGCGGGCGACGCCGTCATARATCGCGCCGACAAAGGCCGCATGCACCAGCGCCTGGGTCGGGTTCTGCACGCGCCAGTCCTCCGGCTTGCGCAGCTCGATCTCGTGGTCGAGCGGAACAACGACGTCGTCGAACACGACATCATGGCTGCCGCTGGCGCGCAGGCCGAGATGGTCCCAGGTCTCCACGATGCTGATGCCGGGCAGTCCCGCCTGCACGAGGAACAGGCCGAGCCGCGGCTCGGCCTCATCCGTCTTGGCCCACACCGAGTACCAGGACAGGATCGGCGCGCCGGTCGAATAGATCTTGTGCCCACTCAGCCGCCAGCCGGTCTCRGTCCGACGCGCAATCGTCTCGGGCAGGCCGCCACGCGACGGCGAGCCCAGCGCCGGCTCGACGCGGAACGTGTTGATSAGGGCGCCGCGCTCGACCGAGTCGCGCGCCAGCTTGCGCGCGAGCCGCGGCGGATATTCCTGATGCCGCGCCATGACGAAATGCTGGATGTAGTGCATGGCCAGCACCAGCGCGGTYGACGGATCGGCTTCGGCGATGATCCCGAGCACACGCGCCGTGAGACCTGCGCCGGCCCCGTGTCCGCCGAGTGCAATCGGCACCGTCAGCGACAGCAGGCCCGCCTCGAACAGGTCCTGGAAGTTCTGGAACGGGAAGCTGCGATCCCGATCATGCAGCGGCGCGCGTTCGGCGAACRCCGGCACCAGCCGRAGCGCACGTGCGATCACCTCGTCCTCGTTTGCCGGCGCGGTCTGGCGCGACAGGATGCTTTCCACAGCGGCTACCATGTCGCCTCCAATCCGAGGAGACCGAGGATCTGACGGCGCAGATCGGCAAGATGCGGATCGCCGCGATGCCGCGGATAGGGCCTGTCCACGACGATGTCGGCCTTGATGCGCGCCGGCCGGTCGCTGAGAACGACGACGCGGTTGGCGAGCACCAGCGCCTCCTCGACATCGTGGGTGACCAGCAGCGTCGTGAATCCCTTGCGCTGCCACAGCGTCACGAGCTCCGCCTGCATCGCGATGCGCGTCAGCGAATCGAGTTTGCCGAGCGGCTCGTCCAGCACCAGCACCTTGGGATCGTTGACGAGCGCGCGCGCCAGCGCGACGCGCTGCGCCATGCCGCCGGACAGCTGGTGCGGATAGGCATTGCGGAAATCGGCCAGGCCGACGAGATCGAGCGCGGCGTCGACGCGATGCCGCTGCTTCTTCAGGATGCCCTGCGCCTCCAGGCCGAGCGCGACATTGTCCCAGACGGTGCGCCAGGGAAACAAGGTCGGATCCTGGAACACGACGACGCGCGAGGGATGCGGGCCCTTGATGCTGACATCRTCCTCGCGYAGCGCGCCGCTGCGCGGCTTGTCGAGGCCSGCAATCAGGCGCAGCAAGGTCGACTTGCCGCAACCGGATGGTCCAAGCAGCGCCACGAACTCGCCGGGCTCGACGACCAGGCTGACGTCGTCGAGCACCTTSAGCTCGGCGCCGTCGATATCGAAGGCATGATCGACATGCGCAATGTCGATCGCAGCACCGGGGAATTGCGCCCGTGTCRCCTCAGCGACGRCTACCATTTGACGACCCCCTTCTGCCAGACCAGCACACGGTCGCGGGTCTTGAACAGCAGCGTGATCGCGCCCGAGCACAGCAGCGACATCACCAGCAGCGCGGCATACATGTTGGCATARGCGGCCCAGCCTTGCGCCCATTGCAGATACCAGCCGAGCCCAGCCTTCACGCCGATCATCTCGGCAACGACCAGCACAGCGAAGGARGCGCCGAGCCCCATGAACAGGCCGACGAACACATGAGGCAGCGCCGCGGGAATTGCGACCTTCAGCACCAGGAACCAGGGCTTGGCGCCGAGCGTGCGCGCGACGTCATAATAAGCTGTCGGCACGCTGGCGACGCCRGACCAAGTCAGCACCGTCACGGGAAAGCCGGTCGCGAGCGCRATCAGGAASGTCGATGCGCTCCAGCTGGTCGGGAAGGTGAAGAACGCGATCGGCAGCCACGCCGTGGCCGGCAACGGACCGATGAARCGCAACACCGGATGCACCCAGTAGCCGATCCTGGTCGACCAGCCGATCGAGACACCGGTCACGAAGCCGATCGCAGCGCCGATGACATAGCCGCCGAGCTGCAGCTTGACCGACGCCCATGCGCTGTCGAGCAGCTTCGGCAGATCGTCGGTGTAGACCTCGATGATGGCTTGCGGCGGGGGAAAGAATGGCAGCGGCAGCCAGGCGAATTTGGCTGTCGCGAGTTCCCACGCCGACAAGAAGACGCCGACTGCGATCAGCCAGGGGCTGCGCTTGCGCAAGGCCGCGCCGGCGCGGCCGAGCCGTGACGCGGTCAGACCGGCGACCAGCACCAGCGCTGCGATCACGAAGKCCGCGACGGCGAGATCCGTCGTGCGTGACCAATCGCCGACATCTTCCCGCACCAGGCAGGACRCGCCAAACAGCGCCCACGCCAATGCTGCAGCMATGCCCGGCGCGAGTTCACGCAGYCTGTCAGCCAGACCGGTGCCGCGTTCGAGTCCGCCGGCGGTGGTGGYGTCAGACAGAGAAAATGTCGACATAGATTCGCTCGGCAAATTTGTTGGTGTCGGTGCTCGGCTTGAACACGGAGACGACCTTGAGGTCGTCGGCATAGGCCTTCAGCTCCTGCTTCAGCGCCGGACCATGCGGATGGTGATGATGGGTGTGGTAGCGCGCCATGCCTTCGAGATCGGCCAGCGTCGCCTGCTTCGGCGCGTASGGCTGGAACGACTTCGCCGCCTCGCTCGGATTCTGTGCCGTGAACATCGCGGCATCGAGCAGCGCCTGGGTGATGGCGCGCCCCACGGCCGGCTCGTCGCGCACCAGGCTGCCGCGCAGCCCGAGGATGCAGCAGACCCGGTTCTGATACTCGCCGTCGAGATTGGAGGCCACTTCCTTGTAGGCGGGGTCCTTGAGCCAGAGATAAGCGAGCGGATCGGAGGCCAGGAACGCCTGCGTCTCGCCCTTGTCGGCCGCGACGTTGACGACGGCCCCCGGATAGACCCGCCAGTCGACGTCCTTCACCGGATCGATGCCAAGCCGCGCCAGCTGGATCGAGAAGAAGTTCTTGTCGGGGCCACCGAGATCGCCGACCGCGACCGCCTTGCCCTTAAGGTCTGCGAGCTTGGTGATCCCGGAGTCGGCGCGCACCAGCACGCGCATGCAGCCACCATGCGTGCCGGCGGCGATCTTGACATCAAAACCCTGCTCCAGCGGCTTCAGCCAGCGCAGCGCCATGCCGAGGCCGGCGTCGCTCTTGCCGGTCGCGATGGCCTCCAGCAACTGGTCGGTCGAGCCCGAGTAGTTGATCAGCTCGACGTCGAGATTGTGCTTTTTGAAGAAGCCCTGATCGATCGCCACCGGGACCGGCGTCAGGCAGACCGCACCGGCATTCCAGGACAGTTTCAGCTTGCGCGGCGCCCCCGTGAGGGCTGGTCCATCCGTCGCGGTCCTGCAGATCGGAAACTGCGAGAGATCGATCTGCGGTGTCGCGCGCAGCGACAATGCCTGCGCCCCATACCCGCCAAGCGGCGCCGCAATCGCTGCCGCAGCGCCGGCCTGCAACAGCCTCCGCCGGTCGAGCATCGTGGGTGTCCTACGCTCTTCGTTCATCACTATCTCCCCCGGGAAATGCTCCGCGGCGGGCGCAGACGCATGGCGTCCGCGCACCCGTCCTGCGGCGTGCGTCAATCAATCATCAGACAAGATGGCGGTCTTCACCGCATGAATTCATGCACAAATGATGCGGGCGAGCGGACCAGCCGTCAATGAAATGGATTTTCGAATGCACCGCCGCACCAAGTGATTATCTCCCCGCACTGCAACCCAGGCGATGAAATCCGTTTCTTTCGTAGTTGTCCCGATCATGCKCGACGGTCGCAAGACGGACTGCGGATTCGTCCGGCTGCGAATAACGGTGCGACAACGTCCTAYGGACTGATGCGTTAACGACACGATCGTTGCCGGGCACGGCTGCAAATCAGTCGGCCATTTCATTGACGCTCTGCCGGACCGTCTTACAGTTCAGCTTTCAGCAACGACACTCAGGATACGACGGAATGACGGCGGCTTCGAAGAGACACGGTTCAATCGATCGGCGAGGGCTGGTGGCSGCCACGCTCGGCACAGCGCTGCTGCTCGCCGGAACGGCATTCGCTGCGGCAGGCGACTCGATCGTGCTGCGTGTCGGCGACCAGAAAGGCGGCAACCGCTCGCTGCTCGAGATTTCCGGTCTCGCGCGCGACCTCCCCWACAAGATCGAGTGGGCCGAGTTCCCCGCAGCCGCGCCCATCCTCGAAGCCATCAATGCCGGCTCGCTCGACGTCGGCTACACTGGCGACCTGTCGTTCCTGACGGTCTATGCCCTGTCTCTTATACACATCTAGATGTGTATAAGAGACAGACACTCCGATCGTGCGGCTCCTGGCGCAGGGACAGCCGATCAACCTGCTCTCGGTCGGCGAAGGCCATCTGCGCTTCGTGCTGGCGGTGCGCAAGGATTCGCCGATCAAATCCGCGGTCGATCTGAAGGGCAAGAGACTGGCCGGCACGCGCGGCGGCTGGGGACAGTTCCTGATCGATGCGACGCTGGAGAAGGCCGGCTACAAGCTCGACGAGGCCACCTTCGCCCCGCTCGGTCCGGTCGATGCGAAGGTCGCGCTACTGGCTGGCTCCGTCGATGCCTGGGCGGTGTGGGAGCCGTACATCTCCTACGCGACGCTGAAGGACGGTGCGCGGGTGGTCTCGCATGGCGAGGGCCTGACGCCGACCATCACCTTCATCGTCGCCTCGGACACCGCCATCGCCACCAAGCGCGCCGCGCTCCAGGATTTCGTCAACCGGCTGAACCAGGCGCGCCTGTGGTCCCTCGACCATGTCGCCGACTATGCGAGAAGCACGGCCGAGCTGACGAAACTGCCGGAGGACGTCCTGCTGGCGGCCTATCAGGCGCAGCGCACCACCCCGATCGTCATCGATGACGTCGTCGTGACGGAGGTGCAGGCAGCCTCGGACCGCGCCACGCGCTACGGCATCCTGAGCAGGACGCTCGACGTCAGCAAAGCCGTCGATCGCAGCTTCACGGTGCCGGCCGGATCGAACTGAGCTCGCGCAACCAGGCCGAACGAGGCAAGCCCCGTTCGGCCGTTCGTGAACGCCAGACCCTACCAGCTGGGCAGCACAGCACCCTTGAACTTGCTCAGGACGAACTCCTTGACTTCCGGCGTCCTGTAGCTGTCGACAAGCGTCTTCACCCAGGGCTTGTCCTTGTCGGCGGCCCGCACYGCGATCAGGTTGACGTAGGGCCCCTTGGGGTCCTCGCGCAGGATCGGATCCTTCACCGGATCGAGACCCGCCTGGGTCGCGTAGTTGGTGTTGATCGCGGCAGCATCGACGTCGTCCAGCGCCCGCGGCGCCTGCGCCGCATCGACCTCGACSAATTTCAGCTTCTTGGGATTCTCGGTGATGTCGAGCACGGTCGGCTTGAAGCCGACACCGTCCTTCAGCTTGATCACGCCCTTGTCGCGCAACAGCAGCAGCACCCGGCCACCATTGGTCGGATCGTTCGGAATCGAGACCTTGCCGCCATCAGGAATGTCGGCCCAGCTCTTGTGCCTCTTCGAGTAGACTCCGATCGGGAAATTGACGGTCRGGGCGACCGCCTCGATCCTGTAACCGCGATCGGCCTTCTGGTTGTCCAGATACGGCTGGTTCTGAAACGAGTTGGCCTGGATCTCGCCGGCGTCGAGCGCGGCATTCGGCACCACATAGTCCGAGAACTCGACGAGCTGGATCTCCAGCCCCTTGGCCGCGGCAATCGGCTTCACCGCCTCGAGGATCTGCGCATGAGGCCCCGGMGTGACACCGATCTTGATCGTGTCCGCCATGGCCGCGCTCGACCAGGCAAGCGCCGCCGAAACCAGCAGCAAAGAACGTCGCAACATCTGAAATCTCCCAATGATCGATTCTGTCTCCGCGTCGATCAGCCGACGCGGCCGGCCGCCTGACGGTGGGACCTCTCAACGCCGCGCTCGGCCTGGCGCTGCCGTATCCGCGGGATGATCTCTTCGGCGAACCGCGTCATCTCGGCCTCGAAGGGCTGAAATTGCAGCATGAACAGTTCGATGCCGGCGGCATGAAAGTCGATGATGCGATCGGCCACCTCGTCATAGCTGCCGACAAGCCCGGCGGCCGTGCCGCCATTGCTGCCCACCCGCGCGCTCTTCTGCATGGTCTGCATCATGACGACCTTGGGGTCGGTGTTCTGCTTCTGGATCGCCTTCATCGGCGCGTCCTTCTCCGCAAGCCGCAGCAGTCGTTCATGCGCCGCATCRGCCTCCGCCGCGGTCGACCGCGCGATCACGAACGCCGACARGCCGAAGCGAAGCGGCACGGCCGCGCCTCTCGGCCGGGAGGCGACATTGTTGATCAGCGCGGCGACATCGGCGAGCGGCTGGCCGTTGATGAACCAGACATCGCCATGATCGGCCACCAGCGCCCGCGCCGGCTCCGATTCGCCGCCGACATAGATGCGCGGCCGCGCACGATAGAGATCCTTCGGCCGCAGCGCGTAGTCCTGCACATCGAAATATTTGCCTTTGTARGTCAGGCGCTCGCCCTGCAGCAGCCGCGACACCACGGTGATCCATTCCCGGCCATAGGCATAGCGCTCATCGTGCTCGGCAAAGCCGATCCCGGCGCGCGCCAGCTCCGGCCTGTTCCAGGCATTGACGAGGTTGATCGCGAASCGACCTCTGCTGATGTTTTCGATGCCGAGCGCCATCTTGGCGAGCACCACGGGATGGAAGAGGTATGGCTTGATGGCAGTGATGATTTCGATGCGGCTGGTGAGCGCGGCGAGCGCCGCGGCCGCGCTCCAGGCCTCCAGCTGATCGAGATCCTCCTGATGCGGATTGATCGTGTGCTGGGCCACCAGCGTGGCATCGTAGCCGAGCTCCTCCGCCTTCAACACGAGAGCGCGATTGCGCTCCCACGACGCATCATAGGGCTCCTCCGGATCCTGATGGGCCGCGCGCGGGCCATGCACCGACGCCCAGATGCCGAAACGAAGCGGATGAACCATGATCGAACCTCGCRAACGCGTCCGGATCGTCCCCGCGGCGCGGCACGATCTCCGGCTCTCCTACTAACAAATTCAGAAAAGAAGTTCTTGCCGCTTTTGGCTCACGGCGGAAACCGAAAACCTCCAACCGCGACGACAATTGGAATACCGCTCTATTCCGGTCCGCGATGTTTCGTGGGAAAGTTTGGCGGCATCAAGCGGCGGCGCCGGCCTGGCTTGAAGAGCCCGGTGCGTCAAAGCCCACGCGTGCCGACGCACATGACGCGGACGCACCTGACATCGCGAGGACTGCACGACCTTGAGCAATATCGACCAGACCGCAGGACCGATCGAACTGGCCCAGGCGACCACCGACGGGCATCTCAACGGAGCGGATCGGCGTCATGCGATCGGCCCGGCGACGCTGCAGGCCTTGTCATGGCTGGCGCCGGCGCTTCTGGTCGTGATCTGGGAAGCGCTGGCCCAAGGCGGCTACCTGTCGCCGCAGGTGCTGCCGGCTCCGAGCAAGATCCTGCGCACGGCCTACAAGCTGACGACGCAGGGGACCTTGCTCAATGATCTCGGCGTCAGCCTGTTGCGGGCGACTGCAGGCTTTGCGATCGGCGGCGCCATCGGCTTCGTCCTCGGCCTGCTCGTMGGTTTCTCCCGCCTCGCAGAAGCCCTCATCGATCGCAGCATTCAGATGATCCGCGCGATCCCCTTCCTGGCCGTGCTGCCGCTGGTGATCGTGTGGCTTGGCGTCGGCGAGGCCGAGAAGGTCTTCCTCGTTGCGCTCGGCGTCACCTTTCCGATCTACATCAACACGACACTCGGCATCCGGCAGGTCGATCCGAAGCTGATCGAGCTCGCGCGCGTACAGGGCCTGTCGCCGCTCGCATTGATCCGGCGCATCATTCTGCCCGGCGCCCTGCCCTCGATTCTCACAGGTGTGCGCTATGCGCTGGCGACCGCCTGGCTCGCGCTGGTCGTCGCCGAGACCATCGGCGCGCAATCGGGCCTCGGCTTCCTCGCGATGGACGCCCGCGAATTCCTGCGCACGGACGTGATCGTGCTGACGATCGTCATCTACGCGCTGATCGGCGTGCTCGCTGACCTGATCGCGCGTTGGCTGGAGCGACGGCTGCTCGCCTGGCATCCGAACTACGGAGCCGGGCGATGAGCGTCCATGAGGCTGCAGCGGCGCAGCGTCCGGCCGATCCAGCCGTGATCGTCAACGGCCTCCGCCGCGCCTATGGCGACCGGACCGTGATCMAGGGTCTCGACCTTCGTATCGAACGCGGCGAGTTCGTGGCGCTGCTGGGCGAGAGCGGATGCGGCAAGACAACACTGCTGCGCGCGCTCGCCGGTCTCGACCCGATCCAGGGCGGCCGGATCATCGYCCCCAARCGACCGGCGGTGGTGTTCCAGGAGCACCGCCTGCTGCCCTGGGACAGYCTATGGCGCAACGTYGCGCTCGGTCTCGACGGTCCGGACGCACGTGCGCGCGCAGCCGCCGCGCTGGCGGAGGTCGGATTGGGCGACCGGCTCGACGACTGGCCGCGCAACCTGTCCGGCGGCCAGGCGCAGCGCGTCGCCCTTGCTCGCGCGCTGGTGCAGCAGCCGCAGCTGTTGCTGCTCGACGAACCTTTCGCCGCGCTCGATGCGCTGACTCGCATTCGCATGCACGCGCTGGTGCGCGAGCTCGTCGCCACGCACCGGCCCGGTGTCCTGCTCGTCACGCATGACGTCGACGAGGCGATTGCGCTCGCCGACCGCATCCTGGTGATGCGGGRCGGGCGGATCGCCTTCGCGCACCGCGCTCATCGCGAYGGCCTGGTCSCACGCGGCGACCTGCTGGCCGAACTCGGTGTGCTCGCCGCACACGCTCCCGCCTGATTGTTGGAAGGATCGACCATGTCTTCGGATGACTTCTCCCGCCGCCAGTTCCTCGGCACCGCCGCCTTCGGSATCGGCGCGCTCGCCGGACTGACCTTGACCGACGATGCTTGGTCGGCGCCAGGGCGCGTCACCGACACGGTGCGCCTCACATGGGGATTGTCGGGTCTCAACCTGATTGCCAAGGAGCGCGGCGCGTTCGAGAAGCTGCTCGCCCAGGACGGCATCAAGGTCGAATGGCTCGGGCCGTTCCCGAACCACGCGCCGACCTTGCAGGCCGTGACCGGCGGAACCGCCGATTTCTCGTTCGGCGGCTCCACGACTCCGGCGCTGGCGGCGATCATCGCCGGCTCCCCGCTGGTGTTCACGCAATTCGTSGTCTACGAGCCRCGCACCACSGCGATCATCGCGCGCGAYGATTCCGGCATCAACAAGGTCGAGGACCTGGTCGGCAAATCGGTCGCCGTCAATCGCTCGGGCCTYGGCGAATTCCTGCTCGTCGCCGCGCTCGAGAAGCACAAGGTCGATCGCTCCAARGTCAAGTTCGTCTATCTCAATCCGCCGGACGCGGCGCCGGCGCTCGCCTCCGGCAAGGTCGACGCCTGGTCGATGTGGAGTCCCGGCGTCGATATCGCCCGGCTCGACTACAAGGCGCACGACATCTTCCTGGAAGGCCGCGACCTCGAATTCCAGATCGACTACACCTCGTATCTGACGACCCGTAAGTTCGCTGCCGAAAATCCGGCGCTGGTCCGCGCGGTCAACGACGCCTTCCGCGCCGAAGGCAAATGGATCTCGGAAAACAGCAAGGAGGCGGAATACATCGCGCAGAAGGCGGGCAAATACAGCGACCAGGTGCGCGATCAGTTCATCGCGATGAACCGGCAGTACCGCTATTTCTCCGTCAACGACAAGCAGTTCGTCGCCGATCTGCAGAAGGCGGCGGACTGGCTGGCCGAGCGCAAGGTGCTGCCCGAGCCGGTCAAGGTCGCCGACCATCTCGCCCGGATCGAGGATCCGGCGCCGCAGCGCTGAAGCCGATCCGCTCCTCCTGGCATCATCGAGACCATCATGAACAAGCCGCTTTCGACCAAGACGCTCAGCGCCGAGACCCCGCTTCCTCCTGCACCAGGCGCGCTCGATGCGTTGCTGGCCGCGATCGCCGACGGCGAGCCGGAACGCGAGCGCGAGCGCATCCTGCCGCACCAGCAGATTGCGCTGATCAAGCAGGCGCGGCTCGGCGCACTGCGGCTGCCCGTCGCCGCGGGCGGCGGAGGCAGCTCGATCCGCGATCTGTTCGCGATCGTGATCCGGCTCGCCGAAGCGGATGCCAATGTGGCGCACATCCTGCGCAACCACTTCAGYGTGGTCGAGCGGCTGGTGCGCAATCCACGCGATGATCAGGCGCGCGAATGGCAGAAAGCGGTCGCCGGCGGCGCGATCATCGGGCTTGCCACGACCGAACTGGACAGCCCACAGGTCGGTAACATCACGCCAAACACGACCTTCACGCCGGATGGCGACGATTACCTCCTCAACGGCACGAAATACTACAGCACCGGGACGCTTTATTCCGATCTCGTGCTGGTGCGCGCTGCCGATCCGGATGGTCGTCCGGGCGCCACCATCATCCCCCTCGATCGCGACGGCATCGAGCTGATCGACGATTGGGACGGCATGGGGCAGCGCCTGACGGCGACCGGCACCACCCACTTCCGCAATGTCAGAGTCAAGCGGCAGGAGATCGTGTTCGACGCTCCGGACATCGGCTACGGCGTGCCCTACTCCAACACGTTCGCGCAGCTGTTCCTGACGGCGGCCGTCGCCGGCATCAGCCGCGCCGCTTTGCGCGACGCCATCGCACTGGTCCGCTCGCGCAAGCGCACATTCTATTATGCTCCGCACGAGAAGCCGACCGACGACCCGCTGCTGCAGCAGACGATCGGCCAGATCGCGAGCGCCGCGCATGCCGCCGAGACGGTCGTCCTGGTCGCGGCCGAAGCGCTCGACGCGGCGACGGACGCATTCGATGCCGGGCGAGCCGATGCCGAGGAGTTCGCGCACCGCGCCGCCTTGCTCTCGGCACAGGCCAAGATCGTCGCCGACGATGCCGCCATCCGCAATGGCGGCCTGATCTTCGATGTCGGCGGCGCCTCGTCGACCAAGAAGGCCACCAATTTCGATCGGCATTGGCGCAACGCGCGGACGCTGTCATCGCACAATCCGGTCACCTACAAGGAACGGGCGATCGGACAATTCCTGATCAACGGCACACCGCTTCCGGCCAAGGGCTTCTTCTGACCGACGGCGCTGCCGCGACGAGGGACACGACCCAAACGGCTCGTGCCCGAAGGAGGCGACGGATGAGCAAGCGTGACCTTCATCTCGTATCTGAGACCGCGTTCGATCCCCAGCACTTCCACTCGGCCCTGCGCCGTGTCGCAGCCGGCGTCAGCGTTGTGACCGCGGGCCGCGGCGAGGAGATCACCGGGGTGACCATCGCCTCTCTCATCTCGCTGTCATCAGAGCCGCCGCGGCTCATGATCAGTCTCGGCAATCGATCGTCAGCGTACCCGCTGATCGCGCGCGACGGCTGGTTCGGCATCAACATCCTCAGCTCGGATCAGCTCGCGCTCGCTGATCGCTTCAGCACGCCGCATCTGTCGGGACAGCAGAAGTTCGAGGGCATCGACTGGTCGCGCGGTCCGGCCGGCGTCCCGCTGCTGCAGCACGCCCAAGCTGCGATCGCGTGCGAGGTGGACGAGATCATCGAGCGCTACGCGCATGCGATCATCGTCGGCCGGCCCGACAGCGTCGAGCTTGCGCCCAAATTGTCGAGCCTGCTGTATTGGAACGACCAGTATGTCGAGGTCGACCGCAACGCGGATCTCGACCTGCTCGCCGAGGTCAGCGTGCCCTTGACCCATGTCCGGTGATGACGCGCATGCTCACGGAGACAACGGCATGAGCTCTCGCCCCATTACGGGATCGGGTCTGGACAACGCCACCTCRGCAGGCGAACGCTGGGGCCTCGATCGGCTGGTTGCGGAGCTGCGCGTGTCGCGGGAGGAGACGCACAGCATCCGCAAGGACGGCGTCATCCACCGGCCGCCGTCGCGCGAAAAGCTGGCGCAGGTCGTCTCGGCGCTGACCGAGGCCCTGTTCCCGCGCCACTATGGCCAATATGATCTCGATGGCGAGAACATCGACTATTTCGTCGGCCATCGGCTCAGCGTCGCGCTCGACCTGCTGTCCGACCAGATCCACCGCGCAGCCTTGTTCGTCGGCGATGAGCTGATCCCGGGCTTCCGGCCGCCCGAGGCCGTGGAGTTGACCCGCCGCTTCGCGGCCGAGTTGCCGGCCCTGCGCGGTATCCTGATCAGCGACCTGCGCGCCGCCTTCGTCGGCGATCCCGCCGCCAAGAGTTTCCCGGAGATCCTGATCGGCTATCCCGGCATGACCGCGATCATCCATCATCGGCTCGGCCATCTTCTCTATGGCCTCGGCACCCGCCTCGTTTCGCGGCTGATCGCCGAGATCGCGCATGCCCGCACCGGCATCGACATTCATCCGGGCGCGCAGATCGGCTCCGGCTTCTTCATCGATCACGGCACCGGCGTGGTGATCGGCGAGACCGCCATCATCGGCGACCACGTCCGGATCTATCAGGCCGTCACGCTCGGCGCGCGCCATTTCCCGACCGAGGAGGACGGGACGCTGATCAAGGGCGACGCCCGCCATCCGATCGTCGAGGACGATGTCGTGATCTATGCCGGCGCCACGATCCTGGGCCGCATCACGATCGGACGGGGATCGACGATCGGCGGCAATGTCTGGCTCACGCATGACGTGCCCGCGAACAGCGTCGTCACCCAGGCCTCGCTGCGCAACAAGGTCGGCGGGCCTGCGCTGCAGAAGTCATGATCGAAACGCCGCTCCTTGGTTCCTGATGAGGACGAGGTGATCATGCTCGCGCCGTGGTCAACAATGCAAATCCATTTCATCGACAGCATCGGGACAGAGCCGCTAGATTTTCATCCAGCGTAGCCGGCGTTCGTCGTTGCGATGGCAGCCGCGTTTCAACGGATTGCACGATGTTTGACCCTCTCGCCGTGATCAGCCTGCAGCAGGATACGCCAGGGCCTTCCACTCCCGATGGCCAGCTCCGTGACATCCACGACCACGCAGGCAGGCTGCGCCTGGAGCACCATGAACGAGGTCTCGCCTCCCGCGCCGGCATCAGCCGGCTTGCCCGCCCTATCGTCCGTCGCCTGCGATGGGTTCACCACCTGAGCGATGCATTCGCCCGCGATCCGCATTAGCCAGCGTCAGTCAGTCGATCACCGCTCCACATCCGACATCAGCGAGCCAAGACAAGAGCGCCCCATGAGCCAGCGTCGCCAACTGAACCTCAACCTCTTCATCTATCCCGGCGGCCATCACGAGGCRGCRTGGCGCTACAAGGGCTCGGCRGCGAGCCGGGCGCTCGATATCAGCTATTACCAGCAGCTGGCGCGCACGGCCGAGCACTATACGTTCGACGCGATCTTCTTCGCCGACGGTCCGGCATTGGCCGATAATGTGCGCTATGCGCAGCGCTTCCGCTTCGAGCCGATCACCTGGCTCTCGGCCATCGCCGCAGCCACCAGCCGCATCGGCCTGATCGGGACGGCCTCGACCACCTATCACGAGCCCTACAATCTGGCGCGGCTATACGCCTCGCTCGATCATCTCAGCGGCGGCCGCGCCGGCTGGAACATCGTCACCACCAGCGCGCCGCAGGCGGCGCAGAATTTCGGCCTGCCCGAGCATCCTGATCATCACGAGCGTTACGAGCGCGCCAAGGAGTTCCTCGACGTCGTCACCGCGCTGTGGGACAGCTGGGAGGACGACGCCGTCGTCAATGATCCGGCGTCCGGCATCTTTGCCGATACCGACAAGGTCCATCCGCTCAACCACGTCGGCAAGCATTTTCGCGTSCGCGGGCCGCTCAACGTACCGCGCTCGCCGCAGGGCCGGCCGGTCTATGTCCAGGCCGGCTCGTCCGAGGACGGCCGCGCCTTTGCAGCGCGCTTTGCGGAGGCGATCTTCACCGCGCACCAGACGCTGGCCAGCGCCCAGGAGTTCTATGCCGATATCAAGCGCCAGGCGCGGGCGCTCGACCGCAATCCCGATCACGTCAAGATCCTGCCCGGCATCAGCCCGTTCATCGGCTCGACCCAGGCCGAGGCCGATCGGCTGCAGGAGGAGTTCAACGACCTGATCCAGCCGGAGTACTCGCTGGTACAGCTGCGCCAGATGTTGGGGCTCGATCTCTCGGGCTTCGATCTCGATGGTCCGTTCCCGCGCCATCTGATCGAAACCGACGGCGCGCGTGGCGTCGCCAGCCGTTTCAAGCTCGTGGTCGACATCGTCGACCGCGAGAAGCCGACGATCCGGCAGCTCATCCAGCGCCTYGCCGGCGCCCGCGGCCATTGGGTGATCGCCGGCCCGCCAGAGAAGATCGCCGACAACATCCAGACCTGGTTCGAGAACGGTGCCGCCGACGGCTTCAACGTGATGCCGCCCTGGCTRCCCGGCGGCTTCGATCTGTTTGCCGAGCACGTCGTGCCGATCCTGCGCAAGCGCGGCCTGTTCCGCGAGGAGTATTCCGGCAAGACCCTGCGCGAGCACTACGGCCTGGAGCGGCCGGCCAGCCTCTACAGCCATCAGGTCCAGGCGATCGCCTGAGATCCTCAACCCGGGCGGCGCGGATGCCTTGCATGGCGTCAGCGCCGCCTTTCATTTGTTCAAGATCTGGAAGTCCCATGCATTGTTTGACGAGATTGCGWTTCCTCGGCCTGCTGGCTGTCTCCGTCCTGTCGATCGCCGCCGGTGACAACGCGCWGGCGCAGTCGGCCGAGAAGAAGGACCTGAAAGTCGGCTTCGTCCCCGGCCCCTATATCGACGAGTTCAAGATCGGCGTCGCGCCCGAGCTTGCGAAGAAGGGCTATCAGATCCGCTATGTCGAGTTCTCGACCGGCCTCGAAGCCAACAACGCCGTGTTCAAGAGCGAGATCGATGCGAACGTCATGCAGCACACGGTGTTCCTGAACTCCTACAATGAGCGGCAGAAGACCGACCTGGTCGGCATCGTCCACGTGCCGACCCCACCGATGGGGATCTATTCCAAGAAGCACCCGCTGGGCACCAAGATCGGCGCTGGCGCCAAGGTCGCGGTGCCGAACGATCCTGTCAACCTGCAGCGGGCGTTGTGGATCCTGCGCGATCTCGGTCTGGTCGAGATCCGCGATTCCAAGCCGATCGACGTCACCGAGCTCGATGTCGTCAAGAACCCCGGTGGTATCAAGATCATCCCGCTCGAGGCCGCGCAGGCGCCGCGTGCGCTCGACGACGTCGACTTCGCCGCCATCCAAGGCAATTTCGCGATCTTCAGCGGCCTGAAGCTGACCAACGCCTTCGCGCTGGAAAAGATGACGGCGCCCYATATCAACGTCGTCGCCGTCAAGCGTGACAATGCCGAGACCGCATGGGCCAAGGACATCGTCGCCGCCTACAAGTCGCCGGGCTTCAAGGCCGCCATCCTCGCCGATCGCTTCTATGACGGCTTCACGCTGCCCGACTACATGAARTGATCGGTGCCGGCGGCCCGTGATCATMATGGGCCGCCGCTGCTATCAGTATCTGCTGATCGCTACTTCAATCCGAAGCCGAGCGCGCGCAGCGCCTCGGTCAGCCTGTCGCGGCCGTTGAGCGCCTTCGCCGAGCCGAGCCGGTTGAGCACCGTTTCCCGCCAGCCGACCGGCGCCACGCCCTGGCTGGTCTGGAAGTCGCGCAGCGTCTCGTCATAGGCGGCGATGCCGTGGATCTCGTCCGTCGGCGCATAGCGCTCGCGATGCAGAACCAYGCTCTGGCGCARCCGTGGCTTGACGTCCTCGCCGGCCGCCTGATCGGCATAACCGACACAGAGGCCGAACACGGCGAGCACGTTCGGCGGCAGGCCGAGCTCCTCGGCCACCGCCTGCGGGCGGTTKCGGATCGCGCCGATATAGACCGAGCCRAGGCCGAGCGCCTCGAGCRCCACCACGGCATTCTGGGCTGCGAGGGCCGCGTCGATGATCGCGACGAACAGCGTCTCCAGGAAATGGATGCCATCGTCGGGGCGTCCTTCGCGCTTGGCCAGACGCTCCGCCCGCGACAGATCGGCGAGCCAGACCAGGAACAGCGGCGCCTCGCGGATATGTTTCTGACCGCCGGCGAACTCCGACAGGCGCTGCTTGCGCCCCTGATCCTCCACCGCCACGACGCTCCAGGTCTGCAGATTCGAGGACGATGCAGCCGATTGCGCCGCGGCCACCAAGGTCTCGACGGTGTGCGGCGGCACCGGATCCGGCCGATAGCTGCGGATCGAGCGGTGCGCCAGCAGGTGACCGAGAATGTCGTCGGCACCGGAGGCGASCTCTGGAATATGCGCGCCATATCGCTTGCGCAGCGCSGCCGAGATCTCGTCTTCGGCCGCCGTYGGCTTTCTCGTCTCGATGATCGTCATTCCCTCGTCCTCATGTCGGTCCGTACATCATTGTACCAGCCGATGCGCGAATGAGCTGGCGCGTCGATCCGCAGCAAAGCCCACCGGGCAGGCGACGACAATCCCCTGCAAGATCATACGTCCATTGTCGACGCGCCCCACTACTCYGCGGCCTGSGCCGCAGCRGCCGTCTCAATCACCGGTTTACGCAATCCTGCCTGCTCCATCAGGGGCAGCACGCGGCGGCCAAAGAAGTCGAGGTCSGGCTTGAAGTCGTAGAAYGACAGCTGCAGGCCGTCGACGCCGGCTTTCTTGAGCTGSACGAACTGCTCGACCACCTGCTCCGGCGTGCCGATCACCTCGATATTGCCGCCGATCGCCCGGCGCTTCGGCGCGTCGACGCCGACGCGGCCGCGCCAGGCATGCGCGTCGCTGTCGAGCTTGTGRAARTCGCCGACSGGRTCGGCATGGGCCACGATCGCGTCATGATAGGCCCAGGTYTCKCGYTCGGTCTCGCGGCAGATCACCATCGGATTGAGCAGCGTGCGGACCTCGCGGCCGAYGTCGCGCGCGGCCTGCTTGACCCTSGCGGTGTGCGCCGGCAGCGCCGGAAGGGCGCTCTCGAAACTGGAGCCCGCCGGGCTGGTGATGAAGACGATATCCGAATAGCGCGCGGCGAAGGCGATGCCGGCGTCGGAGCCGGTGGCGTTGACGAGCACCGGCCGGCCGAAGCGCGGCTTCGGCGTCACAAAGGCGTTGTTGAGCTTCCACGACGACTGGCCGGAGAACGAGTAGTTCTCGGTGTCGCTCCACAGCCGCTGCAGCACTTCAAGAAACTCGGCGGCGAGCTCGTAGCGGCGGTCATGATCGATCCGGCTCCAGCCGAACGCCTCATGCTCGGCGGCGCGGTGGCCGGTCACGACGTTGATACCCCAGCGGCCATTGGAGATATGGTCGAGCGTGGCGCCATATTTCGCAAGATGCAGCGGATGCCACGGGCCATACAGCACATGAATCGTCGAGATCAGGATGATGCGCCGGGTCAGGCTGGTCAGGGCCGAGGTGGTGATGAAGGAGTCGAGCGCCTCGCCGGTGAACACGCCGCCATAGCCGCCCTTCGGCAGCCATTGTGACAATGCGAACACCAGATCGAAGCCGAGGTTTTCCGCCGTCAGCACCAGATCGCGGTTRTAGTCGAAATGCCACGACGTGGTGCGCGGCAGGGTCGAGGCGCTCCAGCCGCCCGCCTGGATYGGCAGGAAAAGGCCGAGCAGCAGCGGCTGCGTCAGYGCACGCGACAGCGGGCTCTCAGGCCAATCGGCGGGGCCGCGAAAACCGTCGAGATCGACCAGTGCCCCCGGGCGATGCGTGATAATCGTCATGCTGTCCTCTTGTCGTCTGCGCCGGCTGCGCYCGCAGCCGCYTCGCCGGCGCGACGAAACACGGTCTCCATCAGCCATTGCTCGTTCGGAAATTGACCGGCCCATTCATCCCAGCCGGAATGCTGGCGGTATTGGCCGAGACGGCCAGAGGCGAGCGCCGTCTCCTGCGTGATCGCCACGCGGCGGTCGCAATCGGGCGCGACGTAGATCGCGTCGGCACGGCAATAGAGCTCGCACATGAAGCAGGTCTGGCAATCTTCCACCCGGGCCAGTTGCGGCGGCCCGGATGGCGCCCGTTCCAGCACATTGGTCGGGCACACCTCGACGCAGGCGCCGCAATCGGTACAGCGATCGGCGACAATCAGCTCGATCATGACGCAGCTTCCAGCTCGCGCGCCGAGGATTGCGGCTCCYSCGCCGTATCAGCAGTGACCTCRATCCGATCGAAGCCGCGGCTCAACAGCCGCACCGCAAGCTGCGGATCGAGCCCTGGATGATCCACCCTGCGATGCAGGCCCCTGCTCTCGGTGCGGCGGCGTGCCGTGGCGACCGCCCAGCGCGCGCTCGCGACCARCGCCGCTGTTTCGCGTGACCGCAAGGYWTCGCCGGCTGCATGATCGACGATCTCGCGCCAGAGTCCGTCGAGCGCGCGCTGCGAGGCGGCCAGCGTCGCCTCCTGCCGAAACAGCGTCTTCTCGAACGGATGCATCTCGGCACGCACMCCGGCCCTKATCGCCTCGAGATCGAYGGCCCTGGTACGACCGTGCGGATGCAGGCCGGCACGTCCGAGCGGCCTCAACACAGCAGCGGGCGGTCCGATCTCGCGCGCCAGCCGCGCTGCAGCCTGCCCGGCCCGGATGCCTGAACTCAGTGCCCAGGCCGAATTGACATTGCCGCCGCCGGAGATCGCACCGGCGACCTTTTCGCGCGAGGCATTGTCGCCGGCCACGAACAGCCCTGGYACSRCGGTGCGGCCATCGACGGCGTCGACCTTGACGCCACCGAGGCCGCGGATCGTGCCGTCATTGTGCAGCGTGACCTCGAAGCGATCGCGATAAGGGTCGATGCCCCAGCGATCGAACACCAATGGCACGTTCGGCGARATCGTATGCAGGCGCGCCTTGATGTCGTCGGGCAGACGGTGGAGCGAGCAAAACACCGGACCGGCGAGCAGCGCTTTCGCGAGCCCGAYCGTCTGCTGAGGTCCGAACGRCAGATCGAGCTCGCGCCCGTCGCCGTCGTAGTAGGTCGCGAAGGAATACGCCATGCTGCGCGTCATGGTCGAATGAGCCGGCGCGATCGTGTAGGCCGCGGTGAACTCCATGCCGGAAAGCTCGGCACCGGCTTCCGCCGCAAGCAGATAGCCGTCACCGGTGTTGGTCCGCGATCCCAACAGATGCGACAGGAAGCTGGTGCCGCCAGCCGCGAGCACGGTCGCCCCCGCCGCGACCTGATACGGACGGCCGCCATCCTGCCGGCGCTGGCCACGGGCGCCACCAATCGAACCGTCACTGCGCGCCAGCAGTTCCAGCACCGGCGAATGGTCGAGAATGGTGACACCATGCTCGCAGGCGAAGGCGCGCAGCGCGCGCATATATTCGGGACCACGCACGGCGCGATGGTTCGCGCGGCCGTCGTCGTCGATGCCGAACGCATAGTGGCCCGACAGGGTCGGCAAAGAGCGCCAGGTCTCCCCGATGATGGCATGCATCCAGGCGGCTTCGCCGAGACCAAGTCCCGCGGCAACGCGCTGGCTGACAGCCTGCTCGCGCGCTCCCGGCGGAACCCACCAATGACCGGGCCCGGCTGCCGCCGTGACGCCGCTGGTGCCGCAATAGCCCTTGTCGACCAGGATCACGCGAGCGCCCGAGCGCGCGGCAGACACCGCGGCCCAGGCGCCGGCCATGCCGCCGCCGATGACGAGCACGTCGGCCGTGAGCGCCAATCGATCTGGCACGGAGACGGTCATCACACCACCGGATCGGTCTTTGGCCAGCCCGAGGTTCCTGTCCGTTGTGTCCCCGTGCGCAGCCCAACCATGTTTCCAGCTCCGAAGCCGTGCGCGAACGACGCAGGCCGGCGCATCGTCATTCAGCGCAGCGCCGCTGGCAATTTCAGAGTTGCGCGATTCTCGGCGCCTCCATTCTCGCGACAATCGTTGATCGAGAAAATTTCAGTTGAGCGGCTCAAGCATCCGAAACCGCTAATGGCACGAGCTCGCCTGCATAACAATTCTATCGCGCCACCGCCTGCTGCGGCACAGTTTCGACAACAATCTGGATTTTCCTGGAACAATGCCGACAGGAAAAGGGCGTCGGATAGAATATTCGTCTTTCCGAATCCGGCCGGCGGTTTGCGTGTTAGATTATGAATCCTACGCATGGTCGGCACGCGAGAGAAAAGGCATCTTTGCATGAGCCGTTTTTCGGAACGACACGTGATCATCGTCGGTGGCGGAGCATCCGGCGTTCTGCTGGCCTATCAGTTGCTGCAGCAGGCCCATTCCAACGTCCGCGTTACCCTGATCGAGAAGCGCCCGGAGGTCGGCCGCGGGCTCGCCTACCACACCGGAAATGCCGATCATCTGCTGAACGTGCGTGCCGCCAATATGAGCGCGCTGCCTGAGGATCCTGATCATTTCTGGCGCTGGCTGTCGTCTCATGAGCACGGACAGCAGCTCTGTCCCGACCCGTTCTGCTTTGTACCACGCCGCCTCTATGGCGATTACATTGCGAGCCTCATCGCACCGTTCCTGGCCGAGGACGATGGCGCGCGCCGTCTGACCATCATTCGCGGCGAATGTGTCGCTGTCAGCGAGGGTGCCAGCGGCGTCACCGTCAGCCTCGCCGACGGCACGCGTCAGCTCGGCGACGTCGCCGTGCTCGCGACCGGCCACGATGCCGCGGTTCCGCGCTCGGCCTGGCACGCTGATCCATGGATCTCCCCTTCCGTGCCGGGCTTCAGCCAGGATGCGACGGTGCTGATTCTCGGCACCGGCCTGACCATGGCGGACTACGTGCTGTCGCTGCTACGCGCCGGCCATCGCGGCCCGATCGTGGCGATGTCGCGCCGCGGGCTCATGGCCAAGGGCCATCGGCGCATCGCGCCCTGCAAGATCAGCGAGGACGAGATTCCGTTCGGCGCTCCCGGCAGCACGCTGCTGCGCTGGTTCCGCCAACGCATTGCCGCCCACGTCGCTGACGGAGGCGACTGGCGCGGCGTCATCGATGCGATCAGGCCGTTCAGCCACCGGCTGTGGCACGAATTGCCACAGTCATCGAAGCGCAGCTTTCTGGAGCATGCGCGGGCGTGGTGGGACGTCCACCGGCATCGGATGGCACCGGAGGTCGAGGCGCGTATCGCAACAGCGAWCGCGGATGGGCAACTGCGCATTGCCGCAGCCAAGCTCGTCAAGATCGATGGCGGCTCCGTCGCTGGACGGGCGCATTATCGCCGCCGCGGCCGCAGCGAGATCGAGACCCTGGAGGTCGGCGCCGTGATCGACTGCACGGGCATCGTCAGGGATCCTCGCGCCACGGCCAATCCGGCGGTGCGCAGCCTGTTCGATCAAGGGCTCGCGCGCTGTGATCCGCTCCGGATCGGCATCGAGGTCACGGCCGATTGCGCCGTCGTCGGCGCCGATGGCACGCCCTCGCAACGCCTGTTCGCAATCGGCCCGCTGACCCGCGCCGCCTTCTGGGAGATCATCGCCATCCCAGACATCCGCAGTCAGTGCGCTGCGCTTGCCAATCGATTGGTGCAAGCGCAGCCGATCGAGGTGCCGCCGCGCGAGGCGCCGGCACTCGCCGCCGCTCCCGATCACCAGGTCGCGATATAGGTTCCCTTGAAGCGGGTCTCCAGGAATGCCTTGACCGGCTCGGACTGATAGGCCTCGATCAGCTGCTTGACCCAGGGCTTGTCCTTGTCATCCTCGCGGACCGCGAGGATGTTGACCCACGGCCCTTCGGCGTTCTCGCGCGCGATCGCGTCCTTGGCTGGATTGAGTCCCGCCTGGACCGCGTAATTGTTGTTGATCGAGACGAGATCGACGTCGGCGAGCGCGCGTGGCAGCTGTGCCGCATCGAGCTCGACGAATTTGAGCTTCTTCGGATTGTCGGTGATATCGGCAACGGTGGCTGCGACGTTGTTGGGGTCCTTCAGCTTGATCACGCCGTGCAATGCCAGGATCATCAGCCCGCGCGCGCCATTCGAGGGATCATTGGCAATCGCGACGCGGGCGCCCTCGGGCAGCTCGGCCAAGCTCTTGTACTTCTGCGAATACACGCCCTGCGGCGAGGCGATCGTGGTCGCGACCTTGACGATCTTCCAGCCGGTCTTGGCGATCTGGTTTTTCAGATAGGGCTCGTGCTGGAACGAGTTGGCTTCGAGGTCCTTCAGCGCCAAGGCCTGGTTAGGAATGACGTAGTCGGTAAATTCGACGACCTTGATGTCGAGCCCGCGCTCGGCGCCGACCTTCTTCACCACGTCGAGTATCTCAGCATGCGGCCCGGCGGTGACGCCGACACGAATGGTCTCGGCCCGTACGGGCGTGAGCAGCGACACGAGGGCAGCCAGGGCAACGACAGGAAGGCGCATTCAAGTCTCCAACGAAACAAACAAGTTCCGCCGCTCACTAGCGCCGCTGCCATTCGCGTTCAATTGCAGCCGCGAACAAAGCAACGAAGACGCTATGGATCCGCGCCGCCCGATCCGGATATTCTCCCACCAAGGGTTTTCATGACCGGTTTGTTCTCGTCCCCCGACCGAGATCATGGCCCGCGAGATCGCCCGCATGCCGTTGTGCGCATGCGGGCTGCGCAATTCGATCAGTTGAACAGGTCCGGCTCCTGCGCCGTGATCCAGTCCCACAACGGCTGGAAGCTGAAATAGCCGCCCTTATGAGTGCCGACCTGCCCCGCAGTATGTTTCGCAATGTCGTGCGGGATCGGTTTGGTCGGGCCTGCCGCCTCGGCCAGCAGCTGGGTGCGCGCAGCGTTGTCCATCGCGATGTACCACCACGCCGCGGCTTCGATGGTCGGGCCGACCGTGAGCAAGCCGTGGTTCTGCAGGATCGCAGCCTTCCTGCTGCCGAGCGCAGCTGCGATCTTCTTCCCCTCATCGGCGTTGAGCACGACGCCGGTGAACGGATCGAACAGCACGTGATCGTCGTAGAACGCGCAGGAATCCTGGGTCAAAGGGTCGAGCAGCCGGCCGAGCGCCGAGAACGCCTTTCCGTAGGTCGAATGCGTATGGGCAGCGGCAATCACCTGCGGATGGGCCGCATGAATCGCGGAATGGATGACGAAGCCGGCCTGGTTGATCGGCTTGTCGCCGATCAGGATGTTCCCGTCGTGATCGACGAGTTGCAGATCGGACACCTTGATCTGGCTGAAATGCGTCGACAACGGATTGATCCAGAACCGGTCGGGGAATTCCGGATCGCGCACGGTGACGTGTCCGGCCAGACCCTGATCGAAGCCGTAGCGGGCGAACAGGCGGAAGGTCGCCGCGAGCCGCTGCTTGCGATGCAGCCGCTCCTCCGCGAAGGTCGCTGCCGGCTGACGCTCGACGAGCGCAAATTTCCGGGGTCGTTCGACGAACTCATTCATGTCGTTTCACCTCTTGCACCGAGCCCCCGCGCCATGCCGCCGGACGAGCTCACTGCCGTCATGGTAGAACGAACCTTGCGAGACGATCTTTTCAAAGATCAGGGCTCGCCGGCAATACCGGCAAGCCCTCCTCCGCCAGGCTCGATCCAAACCATCTCTGCCGCGCCTGAACGGGCCGCACGACTCAGCGATGCCGCAGCCGCCGATTCAGCCGGCGCGCCAGATGATCGCCGACCGTCTGCACGGTTTGCACCAGCACGATCAGGACGACGACCACGGCCAGCATCATCTCCGGCATGAAGCGCTGATAGCCATAGCGAATGCCGAGATCGCCGAGGCCGCCGCCGCCCACCGCCCCCACCATCGCCGAATAGCCGAGCAGGCTGACGACCGCGAGGGTCAGAGCCAGGACAAGGCCGGGCAGTGCTTCCGGAATCAGCACCTTGAACACGATCTGCAGCGGCGTCGCGCCGAACGAGGATGCGGTCTCGATCAGACCGCCATCAACCTCGCGAATGGCCGCCTCGACCAGCCGCGCGATGAACGGCGTCGCGGCCACGGTCAACGGCACGATCGCCGCGCCCGATCCGATCGACGTACCGGCCACGAGACGCGTGAAGGGAATGATGGCGACGACGAGGATGATGAAAGGCGTCGAGCGCGTGGCATTCACGACGACGCCGAGGATCGCATTGACCGAGGGCGCTGCGAACAGCTCCCCCTTGCGACTGGTCGCCAGGAAGATGCCGAGCGGCAGCCCGAGCGAGGTCGCGACCAGCGCAGCGGTCGAGACCATGAACAGGCTTTCGCCAGTGGCCTGGATGATCAGATTGATGAGCTCAGGAGACATAGCCGAGGCGCTCCGCTGCGAACTGGTGCTGTGAGAGATAGGCCAGGGTCTGCCGGGCCGCCGCTTCGCCGCCGGGAACGCCCAGGATCAGCGAGCCGACAGGCTGGCCGCCGATCTCGTCGATCCGCGCCGCCAACAGCGCAACGTCGACCGACAGCTCGCGCGCCAGCCGCGCCACCAGGGTATCGCCGGCGTGGGAGCCGCGCACCTGAACGCGGATGACCGCCTGTCCGAGCGGCGCCGGCTGCTGCACGAGGCGGCTGGCCAGCGACACCGGCACGGCGTCGCCAAGCACTTCCGCAAGGAATGTCTGCGTGGTCGCATGTTTCGGATGGGTGAAGATGTCGGCGACATGGCCGCGCTCGACCACGCGGCCGTCATCGATCACCACGACTTCCTTCGCGAGCTGGCGGACGACCGACATCTCGTGGGTGATGAGGATGATGGTCACGCCGAGCTCGCGGTTGATGTTCGCGAGCAGATCAAGGATCGCCCGCGTGGTCTGCGGGTCCAGCGCCGACGTCGCTTCATCCGACAACAAGACGTTCGGCCGCGTCGCCAGCGCACGCGCGATGCCGATGCGCTGCTTCTGGCCGCCGGACAGYTCMGACGGGTAGCGGTCGTGCTTGTCGGCGATGTCGACGAGYTCCAGCAGTTCGGCGACGCGCGTCCGGATGTCCSCCTTCGACCAGCCGGCGACCTCCAGCGGCAGAGCGATGTTGTCGGCCGCCGTGCGCGAGGACAGCAGGTTGAAGTGCTGGAAGATCATGCCGATCGAGCGCTGCGCAAGCCGCAGCGGCTGACCGCGCAGCGCCGAGATGTCGCGGCCATCGACAATGACGCGGCCCGTGGTCGGCTTCTCCAGCCCGTTGATCAGCCTGASAAGACTCGACTTGCCGGCACCGGAGCGTCCGATCACGCCGGTGATCGCGCCGCGGGCGATCGCAAAATCGACMTCTTTGAGCGCCTCGACGGCTGGCTTGTCGCGATAGGCGGGATAAGTCTTGGACAATCGCTCGAAGCGGACCATCGGCTCGGCGATGAGACCTTCGGGCAACGCGGGCTCCGCCGGCCGGATCGGCTCGGCAATGGATGGGTGAGCATTCATGGAGTGACCTTGGGCTGACCTTGGCTTGGCGTGTTGCAGCGCACGCGTTGGCGTCAACATCGCCTGCGATCCTGCTCAAGGCWATTTCAGAAAAAGCGCCCAATTTGGATGAAGCTTCTCGGGAGGATGACGGCGGTGAAATGTCATCCTCCTCGCCGCGTGTTCATTCTCGGTGGAACACGAGAGTCCGCACTTCGATGCTCTCGCGCGGCGGCGCGTCAGCCGGAGTCGTCGGGTCGACAAAAGCGGTGTGCGGCGCGAAGCGCGTGCGCCCGTCGGTTGCCGAATCATAGCATTTCAGCAGCAGCGCTTCGTCGGGCGTCATCTCCGGGAAATAGAACCAGCGATGCGACGGATTRTAGGTAACCGAATAGGTCTCGCCGTTGCGATTGGGATAGATCAGGTCGGAGGCGACCAGATCATCGCGCGCGACAGTCGTGCCATCGCACATCGCCAGCGGCGTGTCGCGCAACGGGCCGATGATCGGCCGCCAAAGGTTGACGACCTGCACCCGGCCGCGTAGCAGCTCCTCCGCCTCGGTGCCGAGATGCTCGCGGACCCGATCTGCGCCTGATCGCTCGGTCTGATCCACATGCACACGCGTCGCCGGCTGGCGCGGTCCGCTGTTGCGGACATCGGGCGCGCCAGGAACGCGCTTGCGAATGGTGTGATCGAAGATCACGACCCGATCAGCGCGCAAGGTCGCACGAAGGAACGCCTCGACGGCCGGATAATAGACGTTGCGGATCTCCTTCTCATTGGTGAAGTCGCGCACGAAGGTCGGGTGACGGACCAGGGCGAAACCCTCACGGTCGAGGGAGAACGACTGCGCAATCGGACGACCATTGAACACGGCGACCTGGCGCGGCTCCGGCACGGCGGTCGATTTCGCCTCGCCCGGCGGCGGATCGAAGGCGTAGGTGCGCGGCTTGGCCGAGGTCGRCGCAAGATAATTGAGCTCGGCGAGAACGAGGGGCAACGATTCGATCTTTCTCTCGACCAGGCTCATGGCTGTCTCCAGGCAACTTCATGCTGATGCATGCATGTTGGTTCGTGCCGTCCGCGCCGGCAACCCGCCGGCAAAAATAGCAACGAACCTGCTACCGGCCACACGGCCGGTAGCATGACACGTCGCGCAGCGCGGCGCTGTCGACTGGTTTCTCCTCTGCGTCGGCGCGCTCTACTCCGCCGCCTCACTCAGRCCGAGTCGCGCCTGCGGGATTTCGCCGGTTACCACCGACACACGCTCACCCCACCGCTCTTCCGGATAGTAATCCCAGACGGCRTGGTGCTGGCTCGCCCAATTATCCCAGACCAGAAGCGAGTTGGGGCGCCACGGCACGCGCGTCTGCAGCGCCAGCTGGCCCTCGATATGACGGAACAGCAGCTGCAGCAGCGCGTCACTCTCCCGCCGGGTCAATTGCACGATGTGGGAGGTGAAGGACGCATTGACGTAGAGGAACTTGCGGCCCGTGCGCGGATGGCTCACCACCACCGGATGCTCGGACTGCGGGTAGGTCTTGCCGGGATCGGGCTTGGCGCCATAGCCCGCGGTCCACGCCAATGAGCCGTCATGAATGGCGGTCAGGCCCTCGAGCAGCTGCTTGATCGGATCCGACAGGAATTCATAAGCSAGATACATGTTGGCGAACGCCGTATCGCCGCCGAGCGACGGTGTCTTGGTSACRCGCAGCAGCGARACACGAATCGGGCTCGGATCGCAGGACACGTCCGGGTGCCAGCCGTCACCGGCGGTGAAGCGCGAATTCGCATCGGTCTTCCACGACAGGAATTCCGGATCGAACGGGCCATCATGGCGAAAGCGGGTGGCGGCCAGTTCGTGCCGGTGCAACGACTTGCCGAAGCGTCGCGCGAAGCGCTTGTGGTCGTCCTTCGAAAGATCCTGATCGCGGAACACGATCGCGAGATTCTCATCGAGCGCGCGCTGGATCTCCGTGAACTGCTCGTCCGGCAGATCCTTGGAGAGATCGACGCCGCCGATCTCCGCGCCGACAGTCGGACTGAGCTGTCGCACCTCGATTGAGCGGTAAGGCTCGCGCCTTGCGCTGTTCCAGGATCGTGTCCCATAGAGTGGTGTAGCTGGCATGGTGGGTCACCGGGCAATTCCGGTACGGGCCGGGCTGGTCAGCCTGCCACAGCGGGCAGGCCGGCAATGGGATCATCGCTCAAAGGGCCGATGGTTTCCAGCGTCATGTAGCGGGCGCGCTGGACGGCCCACTCGTCGTTCTGTTCGAGCAGGATCGCGCCGACGAGACGGACAATGGCTTCTTCGTTTGGGAAGATGCCGACGACTTCGGTGCGGCGCTTGCCCTGTCTCTTATACACATCTAGATGTGTATAAGAGACAGGTTCGTGCCGGTGCAACGACTTGCCGAAGCGTCGCGCGAAGCGCTTGTGGTCGTCCTTCGAAAGATCCTGATCGCGGAACACGATCGCGAGATTCTCATCGAGCGCGCGCTGGATCTCCGTGAACTGCTCGTCCGGCAGATCCTTGGAGAGATCGACGCCGCCGATCTCCGCGCCGACAGTCGGACTGAGCTGTCGCACCTCGATCGTGCGGTAAGGCTCGCGCCTTGCGCTGTTCCAGGCCTGGATGGCCAGCTTGTCGTTGAAGTCCCGGTAGAAACTCATGACCTCTCGTCCTCGAAATGTGTGATGGGAAATCAGAAAGCCGCCCTGCGCACGCGGCCGCCGCGGACGGTCAGGAGCGCGCGGGCCGCGCGCTCGGCATCGCGCGCCGAGGCGAAATGCTGACCGTCGAGACTGTCGAAAGCGCGCTCGGACGAGAAAAAGCTGAAGCCGCGCTCGTCAGCGGTGACGATGCCTGCGGTGCGGTTATGGACCTCGATGATATAGGCTTTGGACATGATTGATCGTTCGCCGCCTGCCTGCGGCGCTCCTGTCTGATCTGCTGATGTATTGAAGGCGTTGCGTTCGGCTGCAGCGATCAGCAACAGGCCCCGGTCGCCGCAGAGAARCAGCGTCCGGCAAGGCGCTTGCGCACCAGGCAACGGGCTGCGTTYGTGGTTCTCATCTCGGTGATCCAGGGTTGAGCGATRAYGGCRATGAATATCCGCGCCGGAGGCCGTGCGGTCAATGAAATGGAACTTCAAAGATCGTGAACCGGCGCATCGTTTGTTTCAGGACCAGACACGCCGAAGCAAATTTCGCTCGCAAYCCCCGCCAGCTCGGACTGCGACTAATTTGCAYGGGGCGATGCCGCGCGTGCGCCGCAGAACSMCGCCTGATCAGGGATCKGGAGAATCATTGCGCTCTTCGACAGGAACCCTTCCGTSCGGCGCCGGTTGCGGTCCTAGACGACGCGACGTCCCATCCCCGAGGGAGAGTCAACTCATGGCAGTCCAGATCGTGATGGATCGAACAGGCGACAGCCGCTACCYGTTCGATCCGGCAAGCCCGGCACAGGTCGCGGAGGCCGAGCGGCTGTTCCGGCATCTGACCGACCGCGGCTTCACCGCCACGGCCCGCGTCGCACCTGGACGATTGGAGATCATCCGTTCGTTCGACCCGGGCGTGGAAGAAAGCGTGTTCTTCCCGCGGCTCGTCGGCGGTTAGCAGCACCGATCATGTTCGCGGCCATTCGATCAAAGCAGCGCGCCTTGCTGCGCCGGCTCGCGGTGCAGAACCTGTTCTGCCACCACCAAGCCCACCGCACGCCCGACGGCCGGTCGCGACGCCTCTTGCAGCAATGGCTGACGCCACTGCAGTGGAAGCAGTTGACCACCCGCGGATATTTCGACGTCATCGGCTCCCAGAGCGGCAGCCGCTACCGGATCTACACGGGCTCGGCGATGAATGTCTGCCTGCTCGACGACAAGGGACGCGCWCGCCGGGGCCTCTGCTTCGTTCCGGTCGGCGACCTGCCTGCCGGCGACGTCATGCTGGCCCAGAAGCTCGCGCTGGAGCTATGCGAGGACAGCGCGATCACGGTCGCGAAGGAATTCGTCCCGCGCTCATCCTACTGGATCTGACCGCCTCGGCGTACCCTTCCCACGCGTCGTCGCCATTCGATCAYGCGTTGCCGCCCCTGCAGATCAGCATCCGCCGGGGCGACCAGGTCGCAGGGATCCGGCGCTCACGGATGGCGTCGTGCYTCTCATCACSGCGAGTTCGAGCTTCCACCAATTCACAACCGGTAGAAGCGCGCCGCATTGTCGTGGAACAACTTGCGGCGATCGCCGGCGGCAAATCCGGMCGTGATCGTCTTGAAGGCCTCGARCAGCCTGTCATAGCTGCTGAAGAGCTTGTCCACCGGGAAGTTGCTCGCGAACATGCAGCGGTCCACGCCGAACATCTCGATCGCCGACAGCACATAGGGACGAAACGACTCTACGGTCCARCTCCAGTCGCCCATTCCCAGACCCGAGATCTTGCAGGCGACATTCGGCGCCTGAGCCAACAGCTTCATGCCCSTCTTCCACGCCTCGAAATGGTCGTGGCCGTCGACCTGCATGCCGGTATGGTTGAGGATGATCTGCGTGTCCGGGAAGTCGCGTGCCAGCTCATAGGCCTCYTGCATCTGCGGATAATAGATCTGCAGATCGAAGGACAGGCCGAGGTCACGCAGCAAAGCGAAGCCGCGCCGCCACTCTGGCTCGCGGCAGACGCCGGGACGGYCGAGATAGGTCTTGGCCGGATCGGGATGATAGTTCAGCGACTGSCGGATGCCGCGGAAGTTCGGATAGGCCAGATKCGCTTCGAGCACGTCGCGCACATTCGGCTGCGCCAGATTGGCATAGCCGACAATGCCATGCGGGAAGCCGTTCTGATCGGCCACGGCCTGCAGCCATTTCGTTTCACCGACGGGATCGTCGGGATCGAACCCGACGTCGAGATGAACCGACTTGACAACGTTCTGGTTCTTGCAATCGGCAAGGAAATCCTCGACCAGATAGCTGTGGCAGATCGCCGTGTAGTCGCCGAACGCAGCCGGCTTCACACCGTCCTGCAGCCAGGGATAGCGGTGATTCTCGAGATCATAGAGATGATGGTGCGGATCGATGATGGGAAAGTCGGACATGGTGGCATCCTGAAGCAGGRACAGGCCGGGCGTGGGTTGCGGATGCCTGAGGACGCAGGCACCCGCTGCGATGTCGCWGCGATCAGTAATCACCCGCCGACGGCGGATAGACGCGCTTCAGCTTGGCCTGCGCTTCCGGTGTACCGACATTGCTTGATGTCACCAATGCGAGCGGCAATGGCAGGCTCTGGGTCACGGCCGCTCCCGTCAGCGCGTTATAGACCTGCTGCACCGCTTCGATCCCCTGCCCGCCGGCTTCCTGCAGGAACAGCCCCTGGACGACGCCCTCGCGCAACAGCTTGACGGTGGTCGGGCTGCCGTCGGCGGTGGCAAGGCCGACCTTGCCGACCAGGCCACGGGTCTGCAGCGCCTTGGCGGCGCCGGTCGCGGCTTCGTCATACATGCCGTAGATCGCCTTCACGTCGGGATGTGCGGTGAGGAGATCGTTGGCCTGGTCGACCGCCTCGCGCACCGTGAGACCCTTGGTCTGCAGGATCTGGACGAGCTCACAGCCGTCGGCCTGGAAGGATTCCTTGGCGCCGGCGAGATATTTCTGCGCGTTCTCGCGATCTTGCGGCAGCGACAGCATGCCGACCTTGTTGCCGCCGCGCTCCTTCGCAAGCGCACAGACGAACTTGCCTTCGGCCTTGCCGCCCTCGAAATTATTGGCGGTCACGGCCGACGTGTAGTCGGTTTCGCCCGGCTGCGGGCCGATGCCGGCAAAGGCAATCGGGATCTTCTTCTCCTTCAACAGCCGCAGTACGGGKGGCGTGCTGGTGGAGCTCACCGGGCCCATCACGATGGCGTCGACGCCGCGGGTGATGGCGGTCCGCACATTCGTCATCTGGTCAGCCGGCGAGTTGTGTGAGTCCATCTCGATATAGGTCATGCCGAGCTCGGCCGCCTTGGTCTTGGCGCCGTAGCCGACCCACTGCCAATAGGAGATGTCCAGCGACGGTGCGATATAGGCCACCGTGAACGTCTTGGCGCCTTCAGCCGCCACGGGCTGCGCGACCGAGGCGATGACCGCAGCGACGGCAAGCGCGAACAAGCGATGAGATCGTCGATTCATGATTTCCTCCGTGTTTTTTGGTGGTTCCGCAATTTCGCAGTCTCAGCTGCGGACCTTCGTGGCGCGATCGATCAGGACTGCGACGAGAATGACGGCTCCCGTGACGGTTCCCTGCCAGAAGCTGTTGATGCCGATCAGGTTGACGCCGTTCTGGATCACCGTGATCATGATCGCGCCGAGCATGGCGCCGATCGCCGAGCCGGTGCCGCCGAACAGGCTGGCGCCGCCGATCACGCAGGCCGCGATCGCCTGCAGCATGAGGTTGGCGCCGGCGGTCGATTCCGAGTTGCTGATATARGACAGGCTCAGAAGGCTGGCGAAGGACGCCGCCACGCCGGACGCGACATASACTCCGAAGCGCACGCCATGCACGGGAATGCCGAGCAGCCGGGCGGCCTTRTCGTTGCTGCCGATGGCGAASACCCAGCGGCCGACGACGAGCTTGCGCAGGACACATTCGAGCGCGATCACGGCGAGCGCGCAGAACAGCACGAAGTTGGTAATACCCGGGATCATCTCGCCGCCATTGAGCGTCCAGAAATTCGGATCGGCGATCGCAATCGAGTGGCCGTCGGTAATCACGAAGGACAGGCTGGCTCCGATCGCATAGGTGATCAAGGTGACGACGAAGGGTGCGAGGCCGACAACCGTGACGAGGCCACCATTGATCGCGCCGACCGCAAGCCCGACACCGAGGCTGATCAAACAGACCACCGGCCACGGCAGGGCGGCAGAGAAGCAGAGGCCGGCCACCATGCCGGTCAAGGAAAACGTCGAGCCGACCGACAGATCGATCCCGCTGGTCGCGATCACCAGGAACACGCCGAGCGACATCAGGATCAGCGGTGCCGCGGCCTGGGCGATGTTGGCGAGATTGCCCCAGGTCAGAACATAGGGCGACCAGAAGCTGATGCCGACCAGGAGAACCACGATGGCCATCGCGATCGCGATCTCCGTGCGATAGATGCGCGTCAGGCGTACGACGAGCGAGGCGCGCTTGCCCGGCTGCGGCCGGTCGGCCGCGCGCTGATCGATCACCACTTCCGTCATGCTGCCCTCTTGCTTGCCCATGCGCAGATSTTCACGCCGCCATTCCGGTCGCGCGCGACAGCGACACCTCATCGAGTTCGTCGCGATCGAGAACGCCGCTGGCCTGGCCGCTGAGATCGAAGGCGRCCACCCGGTCGCACACCGCAATCAGCTCGGTGAATTCGGTGGACCACCACACCACRACGCAGCCRGCGGCGGCGGCATCGCGGATCATCGCGTAGATCTCGCGCTTGGTGCCGATGTCGACGCCGCGCGTCGGCTCCTCCAGCACCAGGATCTTCGGCGCCGGCGCGAGCCAGCGTGCCAGCAACAGCTTCTGCTGTGTGCCCCCGCTCACGGTTTGCGGCAGCGCGTCGATCGAGCTGGCTTTGATGGAGAGCGTGTCAAGCGCCGTCTGCGCGGCCGTCGCCTCCCTGGACGARGCCAGAATGCGACGGTCCGCCACCCGAGCGGCCGCGACGATGTTGTCGAGGATCGGCARGGTCGCGAGAATGCCCTTCTCCGCGCGATCGCCGGAGACRTAGCCGACCCCTGCCCTGATCGCTTCGGCCGGACTTGAGAATCTCACATCGATGCCGTCGATCGTGATCTGCCACGCCGYGGGCCGGCTCGCCCCGATCAGGGTCTCGATCACGCCGGACGGTCCSGCCGGCGCACCGGCGAGCCCGAGCACCTCCCCCGMGGCGACGCTCAGCGACACACCTGGACTGCGCAACACAATCTGCATACGCGCGGACGCAGCCGGCGCGCCGCGCGGCGCAGGAGGCGACACCGCACTGCTCTTCTGCCCCATCGCCTCGACGATGGCCTCGTCACTGATGTCGGAGAGAGCCACGCGGTCGAGCACGGAGCGCCCGTCGCGCAACACAGTGCAGACATCGGCGAGCGCGCGGATCTCGCCCATGCGATGCGACACCAGCAGCGTGCTGATGCCCTGCTGCGCCAGCCTGCGCAGAATGCCGAACAGCCGCTCCGTCTCGGAAAAGGTCAGGTTGGCGGTCGGCTCGTCCAGCAGCAGCACGCGCGCCCCGGAGCTCAGCGCCCGCGCAATCTCGACAAACTGCCGCTCGTGCAGGTCGAGCTGCGCCACCGGCCAATCCAGCGTCYGCTCCGCCAATTCCTCGTCGACCAGCGCCAGCGCGGCGCGGGCCTCCGCGTAGCACGCGGCCTCGCCGAGCCGCGCGAAGGCGCACTTGCGATGCGGCAGATAGATGTTCTCGGCCACTGACAGATGCGGCAGCAGCGCCAGCTCCTGAAACACGACAGCGATCGCGTTGGGGTTCGGATCGAGCCGGCCATCGATGCTGATCGACCCGGCATCAAGGCGGTGCGACCCGGATATGATCCGGATCAGCGTCGACTTGCCGGCTCCGTTGCCGCCCAGCAGCGCGTGGATTTCGCCACGGCGGATCCGCAGATTGGCTCCGCGCAGGACGTGCGTGGCACCAAAGCTCTTTTCGATTTGCTTGGCTTCGAGGACGAATGCCGTGGCATTCGTCCCGGCCTGGGTCTCACGCGGGGCTGACATTTCGGGATTCACGTTCTCACCTGCACCACGATGCGTCAGAGGAAACCGATCGACARCCACGGGATGAAGGCGACGAGCAGAAGGCCGAGCACCAGCGCGCCGAGATAGGGCCAGATGCGCGCCAGTCCGGCATTGGGATCGATCTGGCCGATCGAGCACGCCGCGTAGTAGCCGAGCCCGAAAGGCGGCGCGAACAGGCCGATGCCCATCGCGAGGATGATCACCATCGCGTAGTGCACCTCGTGCACACCGAGCAGCTTGGCGGCCGGGAACAGCAGCGGCCCGAACAGGACCATTGCGGGAAGACCTTCGAGAATGCTGCCGAGCAGGACGAACACGGCGATTGAGATCAGGAGGAAGCCGTATTTGCCGCCGGGAACCGATGTCATCATCGCCGCCAGCGCATGCGAGAAGTTCGACTGGGTCAGCGCCCAGGCCATCGCGGTGGCCGCGCCGATGATGAAGAGAATCGCGCCCGACAAGGCCGCAGTGTGGACCAGCGCCGGGTAGAGCTTGCGCCAGTCGAAGCGGCGGTAGACGAGCAGCCCCACGATGACGGCATAGGCGATGCCGATGGTCGACACCTCGGTCGCGGTCGCCACGCCTTCCGTGACGGCGGTCCGGATCAGCACCGGCAGCAGCAGAGCGGGGATCGCTGTGATGAGCGCGGCGCGGATCGTGCCCCAGGACGGGCGCGGACGAATGACGCTCTCCGGCTCGACCATGCGCCGCTTGGCAACGATCGCCAGGGCCGCCGCCAACACCAGGCCTGGCAGAATGCCACCGGTGAACAGCGCCGAGATCGAGACGCCGGCCACCGAGCCGATGATGATCAGCACGATCGACGGCGGGATGGTCTCGGCCATCGCGCCSGAGGCGGCGAGCAGCGACACCARCTCGCCATCATGAATGCCGCGCCGCTTCATGTCGGGAAACAGCACCGGCGCAACTGCGGCCATGTCGGCCGTCTTCGCACCGGAGATGCCGGACACGAGCAGGATGGCGCCGAGCAGCACATAGGACAGCCCGCCCCGGACATGCCCGACCAGCGAGACGAGGAAGCCGACCATCGCCTCGGCCATCCGGGTCATCACGATCAGGTGCCCGAGCAGGATGAACAGCGGGATCGCGAGCAGCACCAGCGAAGAGACGCCTTCATCGATCCGGCTGGTGACGACCTCGAGCGGCGCGGTCGTGACCGTCAGCAGATAGGCAATGGTGGCGAGGCCGAAGCAGAACGCGATCGGCACGCCGGCAAGCACGGCCGCGCCCAGCAGCAGCGCGAAGAAGACGATCAGGTTCCAATYGCCGAGAGCCTTCAGCGCCGGAGCGGTGCCCCACAGCACAAGCGCGACTGTCGCAAGCAGCACCAGCGCGATCGCGAGATCGCGCGAGGCGTGGCGGGTCATGCGCAGCAGCGCGGTCGCGAGCATCAGGCCGATGCCGACCGGCACGGCGCCGGCCCGCAGGCTATCGGACAGGCCGAGCGCCGGCGTCTCGACGAAGGACTGACCATTGGCGTAGTCGATAGCCGGATGCAGCAGGATTCCCAGGAACAAGGCCGGCGCCATCAGGGCGAGACATTCCAGCACGGCACGCACGCGCGGRCTGACGCGGTCGACCAGGGCCGTCATCCGCATGTGCTCACCGCGGCTGAGCGCGAGCACCGCGCCGAACATGGCGAGCCAGAGAAAGGTGATCGACGCGAGCTCATCGGCCCAGGTCAGCGGCCGGTTGAAGACGAAACGCGACATCACGCCGGTGAAGAGAATTCCGACTTCCGCGACCAGGGCGACGATCGCCGGAATCTCGATCAGCCTGGTCAGCGCCCGTTCGAGACCGTCGACGACGCCGTGCTTGGTGGAGGCCGTCAGAGACATGTCGACGCTGTTCATCCGAGCTCTCCCACATTCGACTGCAGGATCGTCCAGGCCTCCTCGCCGAACTTGCCGCGCCAATCCTTGTAGAAGCTGCTCTTGCCGAGCGCGGCACGGAACGCGGTCTTGTCGACATCGACGAAGGTGAAGCCCTTGGCGGCCAGGTCGGCACGCAGGCTCTGGCTCAGCGCGGCAATATCGGCGCGCTCGTCGTCGGCCGATGCGTTGAACTCGCGCGTGACGATCGCCTGCAGATCGGCGGGCAGCCGCGTGAACGCAGCGCGGTTGCAGAGAATCCAATAGGCGTCCCAGACGTGGCTGGTGAGAGAGCAGTATTTCTGGACCTCGTAGAGCTTGGCGGTGGCGATGATCGGAAGCGGGTTTTCCTGCCCCTCGACCACCTTGGTCTGCAGCGACGTGTAGACCTCGTTGAAATTGATCGGTGTCGGACCGGCGCCGAGGGCCTGGAACAGGCTTGTCAGGATCGGCGCAGCCGGCACGCGRATCTTGAAGCTCTTGAGATCGTCCGGTGTCCTGATCTCACGGGTCGAGGACGTGACCTGGCGGAAGCCATTGTCCCARGGCTTGGAGAGCGCGATCGCGCCGGTCTTCTCGATGTCCTTGCGGATATGATCTCCGAGGCTGCCGTCCATCGCCTTCCACACCTGATCGTAGGAGGAGAAGGCAAAGCCGGTGTTGACGATGCCGGCGAGCGGCACGCGCGTRGCGAGCACGGAGCTCGCGATATTGATCGCGTCGACCGCGCCGACCCGGACCTGCGAGATCAAGTCCGTATCCGATCCGAGCTGATTGGCCGGATAGAGATTGATCTCCAGGCGGCCGCCGCTGGCGTCCTTGATGCGGTCGRCGGCCTCTCGCGCCCGCTTGTTGACCGGATGCGACGGATCCTGCCCGGTCGCGAGCTTCATCGTGAACTCCGCCGCCTTCGCGTAGCGCGAGATCGCGAATGTGAAAGGCAGAGCAGCAGCTGCCGTGATCAATTGCCGACGCGTCGTCCCCTTGCGCATTGCCGTCCCTCCAATATGATATTGTTTGTTATGATCCGGCACTGCAGCGCGCCGGCGGGTCAATGAGAGCGGATGGCCCGCTATTTGAGCCAGGCCTTCACCTGCTTCGCGACCTCCGAAAGCGAGATGCCGTAGCGGTCGTGCAGCGTCGGCAACGCGCCTGCGTCGAGGAACGCGTCCGGCAGGCCGATCTGCCGGAACGGCACATGCACGCCCGCCCGCATCAGCAGGCCGGCGACGGCCTCGCCGAGGCCGCCGATCACCGTGTGATTTTCGGCGACCACCACCAGGCGGCCCGACCGGCCCGCCTCGCGCCGGATGGTCTCTGCATCGAGTGGCTTGATGGTCGGGACGTGCAGCACGGCGACKTCGACGCGATCATCAGACAGCGCCTTGGCCGCCTCGAGCGCGCGCATGRTCATCAGGCCGGAGGAGATCATCAGCACGTCGCGGCCGTCGCGCAGCAGCTTGGCCTTGCCGAGCTCGAATGTGTAGTCGTATTCATCGAGAACGAGCGGCACCTGGCCGCGCAGCAGCCGCATATAGACCGGGCCCTGATGCGCCGCCATGGCCGGCACGACCTGCTCGATCTCATGCGCGTCACAGGGATCGATCACGGTCATGTTCGGCATCGCCCGCATCAGCGCGAGATCCTCGGCCGCCTGGTGGCTCGGGCCGTAGCCGGAGGTCAGGCCGGGCAGCGCGCAGACGATCTTCACATTGCGATCTTCCTCGGCGATCGTCTGATGGATGAAGTCATAAGCGCGGCGCGAGGCGAACACGGCGTARGTGGTTGCGAACGGCATGAACCCTTCGGCGGCCAAGCCGGACGCGGCACCGAACAGGAGCTGCTCGGCCATGCCCATTTGATAATAGCGCTCGGGGAATTCCTTCGCGAAGATATGCAGGTCGGTGTACTTGCCGAGGTCCGCGGTCATGCCGAGCACATCGAGCCGGCGGCGCGCCAGCTCGACCAGCGCGTGGCCGAACGGCGCCGGCCTGGTGCGCTGGCCCTCGGAGGCAATCGAGGCGATCATCGCCGATGTCGTCAGCCGGGGCTTGCTCAGATCCGGTGCGGGTCTTGTCGATTTCATCACGGCCTCCCGGCGTCGAGTGCGGCGATCGCGAGCTGCCACTCATGCGGCTCGACGCGAATGAAATGGTTCTTCTCGCGCTGTTCCAGGAACCGCACGCCCTTGCCCATCAGCGTGTCGGCCACGATCATACGCGGCCTCGGCGCCTCGTGGGTCTTCGCGGCGTCGAAAGCGGCGACCACGGCATCGAGGTCATTGCCGTTGACGCGCTGCACGAACCAGCCGAATGCCTGCAGCCGATCGACGAGCGGCTCGAAACCCATGACCTGGGTCGAGGGCCCGTCGGCCTGCTGATTGTTGACGTCGACGATCGCAATCAGGTTGTCGAGCTTGTAGTGGCTGGCGGACGAGATCGCCTCCCACACCGAGCCTTCGTCGAGCTCACCGTCGGAAAACAGGGTGTAGACGCGTGAGGTCGAGTTTTTGCGCTTCAGGCCGAGCCCCATGCCGACGGCGATGCTGAGCCCCAGACCCAGCGAGCCRCCTGACATCTCCATGCCGGGCGTGTAGGACGCCATGCCGGACATCGGCAGCCGGCTGTCGTCGCTGCCATAGGTTTCGAGCTCGGCCTCGGGAACGATGCCGGCCTCGATCAGCGCGGCGTAGAGCGCGATCGCGTAATGGCCGTTGGACAGCAGGAAACGGTCCCGCTCCTCCCAATTGGGATCTTCGGGCCGATAGCGCATTGCGTGGAAATAGGCCGTTGCCAGCACGTCGGAGATGTCGAGCGCCTGCGCGATATAACCCTGCCCCTGCACCTCGCCCATGCGCAGCGCATGGCGGCGGATGTTGTGGGCGCGCTGCGCCAAAGTCGGCGCGTTGACGAGCCGATGAGTTGCGGTATCCATTGTCTCAGACCTTGCTAGTGAATCAGCATGCCGCCATTGACGTCGATGACCGCGCCGGTGACGTAGGCGGACAGGTCAGACGCCAGGAAGGTGTAGATGCCGGCGACATCGTCGGCGGTGCCGAGGCGGTTCAGCGGAATGCCCTCGAGAATCTTGGCCTTCATGTCGTCGGTCAGCTTGCCGGCGGTGATGTCGGTGCCGATCAGGCCCGGCGTCACGCAATTGACGCGGATGCCGTCTGGGCCGAATTCGCGCGCCATGGCCTTGGCGAGGCCGAGCACGCCGGCCTTCGCCGCGGAGTAATGCGGGCCGCCGAAAATGCCGCCGCCGCGCTGCGCCGAGACCGACGACATGCAGGCGATCGAGCCCTGCTTGCGGCCGCGCATATGCGGGATCACCGCCTGCGACAGGAACAGCACGCCCTTGAGGTTGACGTCCTGGATACGCTCCCAGTCGTCCGGCGTGATGTCGAGCAGCTTGACCGGCTGGGTGATGCCGGCATTGTTGATGAGAATGTCGATGACGCCGAACTTGGCGATGACTTGCGCGACGGCGTCATTGCAGGAGCTCTTGTCGGCGACATTGCAGCCGAGCCCGAGATGCGCAGCGCCGAGCGTCGCGGCTGCATCGGCCGCCGCCGCGGCGTCGATGTCGAGAATGGCGACGCGCGCGCCTTCGGCAGCGAACCTCCGCGCGGTCGCGAGCCCGATGCCGCGCCTGGACGCTGCGCCCGAGATGATCGCCGTCTTGCCGCTGAGCAGCATCCTTGGTCCTCCCAAAGTGTCGTTGTGTTGGGCTGACCATGGCGGGCCGGACCGGCGGCGACAAACGCGCAGTTGTCATGGATAGATGAATCTGGTTCACTTATAGAATGCTGTCCAACGTCCCGATCTCGTCAATCAAGGCCTTCGAGGCCGCTGCGCGGACTGGTTCTTTTCGCGATGCAGCGAATGAACTTCATCTGACCCCGAGTGCGGTCAGCCACGCCATCCGCAAGCTGGARGCGACCTTGCGCACGGTCTTGTTCGAACGCACGGCCCGCTCGGTGCGGCTGACGCCGGCTGGCGAGAACCTGATGCGCCATGCCGGTGCCGCGTTCGATCAGTTGCGCCGCGGCCTCGAAGAGGTCGCCGCGCGCGGTCCGCAATTGGTCCGCGTCCATTCGGCGCCGAGCTTCGCGGCGCAATGGCTGACGCCGCGTTTGGCGCGGTTTCTCGCCGCCCACCCCAAGCTCGAGGTGCGGCTGGCCGCCAATACCGACTATGCCCGGTTCAAGACCGACGATTTCGACATCGACATCGTCTATGGCCAGCCGCATGCCGAAGGCGTCGAGATCGTTCCGCTGGCGGAGGAGACGGTCACGCCGCTTTGCGCCCCGGCGCTGGCAGCAACGATCAAGCAGCCCGCCGATCTGCTGGAACGCACGCTGATCCGCTCCGACGTCAAGCAGGTTCAATGGCATCAGTGGTTCGCGGCCAACGGTCTCGAGTCCCCCGCTTTGCACGGCATGCGCTTCGACCGCAGCTTTCTCGCCCTTGCGACCGCCGCTGAAGGCCTCGGCGTCGCGCTCGAATCCACCTTGCTGGCCGAACGCGAGCTGGCGTCGGGGCGACTCGTCGCGCCGCTGGCCGGCCGCGCGACCGACATCCGCTACATCGGGCATCGTCTGGTCGTGCCGCGCAGCGACTACCAACGCAGTGCCGTGCGCGCTTTCGCCGACTGGATCATATCCGAGCTGCATCGAGAGCGCTGAGAAGCTCGCAGGGGTGCCCCGCCTGCCTTCTGCTCATTTGGGACGGCCTGCTCCCAGAAAGCGTCGTCGCAAGTTGCAAGCTGGAGYCCAGCAGACTCGCATGCCAGGATTTTGTACAATGCGGCATGCCAACGTCAGCCCCAGAACAGGATGCCCCTCCAGCGGTGATCCGCAAGATCATCCATATCGACATGGATGCGTTCTATGCGTCCGTCGAGCAGCGGGACAATCCAGAGCTTCGCGGCAAGCCGGTGGCGGTCGGCGGTTCACGCGAGCGAGGCGTGGTGGCTGCCGCAAGCTATGAAGCCCGGAAGTTTGGCGTCCGCTCGGCGATGCCGTCGGTGACCGCAAAGCGCCAATGTCCAGACCTGATTTTTGTGAAGCCCCGCTTCGAGGTCTACAAGGCCATCAGCCTGCAGGTCCGCGCGATTTTCGCCGAGCACACGCCGCTCATCGAGCCTTTGTCGCTTGACGAAGCCTATCTCGACGTCACCGAGAACCTGCAAGGCATTCCGCTGGCGCGGGACATCGCCTTACGGATCCGGGAGACGATCAAGACCGAGACCGGTCTCAATGCCTCGGCCGGCATTTCCTACAACAAGTTCCTGGCGAAGCTCGCGTCGGATCACCGCAAGCCCAACGGTCAATACGTCATCTCTCCGGAGATGGGACCTGCTTTCGTGGAGACCTTGCCRGTCGGGAAATTCCACGGCATCGGCCCGGCCACAGCGGCAAAACTCACCGCGCTCGGAATCCGGACCGGACTCGACATCCGCCGCCAGTCACTCGCTTTCCTGCAGCAGCATTTCGGCARATCCGGCGCGTATTATTATTGGATCTCGCGGGGAATAGATGAGCGTCCGGTCCGGGCCGACCGCATCCGGAAATCGGTCGGCGCGGAGACCACGTTCGTCACCGACCTGACGGAGCTGGAGCCCATGACGGCGGAGTTGCGCCCGCTGATCGACAAGGTCTGGCGCCATTGCGAAAGCACCGGCAAAAGCGGGCGAACAGTAACGTTGAAGGTGAAATTCTCCGACTTCGAGATCATCACCCGCAGCCGGTCACTGTTGTCGCCGGTGACCGGTCGCACGGATCTGGAGCGATTGGCGGTCGGGCTGCTTCAGGCCGAGATGCCGCTGCCAAAGCCGGTGCGGCTGTTGGGGGTCGCACTCTCGTCGCTGCAGCATCTGGACGACGCAGAACCTCAACTGGATTTCGGGCTGTGAGCGGCTACGGCGTCGAAAGAGCCGCCTGTTTGCTAATGACGAGTCTGGTTTGTCCAAATCGAGCAGTCACCAAAACTCCCGCAGATTGAACGGCCGCGGGAGCTTCGGTCCGAACGGCGCGGCGAAAACTGCCGCGCCGGATCGATCGCATCAGCTGCGATAGCGCTCGGCAACCACGGCGCTCGACAAATGCGGCAGCATGGTCTGCCGCGCGGCCTCCCAGGCCTCGAACTCGGCGCCATCCGCAAGCGAGGGCACCGTGGCGAACTCACCGCGATCCAGGCCACGCAGCGCGGCATCGACCAGATCGGCCGCCGACATCACCCATTCCTTCGGCAGATTGCTGGCCGGCAGACCGGCGATGTCCCAGAACTCGGTGCCCGTTGCGCCGGGCAGCACCACCTGCACATGCACGCCGGTGCCGGCGAGTTCCTTGCGCAGCGACTGGCTGAAGGCAAGCACGAAGGATTTGGTGCCGCCATAGACGCCATTCAGAATCTCGGGACCGATTGCCACGATCGACGCGATGTTGACGATGGTGCCCTGCTTGCGCGCAACGAATTGCGGGACCGCCGCGTAAGTGAGCCGCAGCGGCGCGGTGACGTTGATGGCGACCATCTTCTCCATCTCTTCAACTGAGGCGCTGGCGAGCGGCGCCGCACTGCCAAACCCGGCATTGTTGATGAGATGCGTGATGGAGGCGTCGGTCTTCAGGACGTTCTCGACCTGGCTCAGGCCGGCGCGGTCGGTGAGATCGGCGACGAGCGTCCGCACCTTCACGCCGTGCTGAGTGATCAGCTTGTCGGCGAGCGCGGCGAGCCGATCCTTGTTCCTGGCGACAAGGATCAGGTCGTGGCCGCGCGCGGCGAAGCGCGCAGCGTAGATGGCGCCGATCCCGGACGACGCTCCGGTGATTAGGACGGTCCCTTTGGTCTGGTTGGTCATGGCCGACTTCCCTCGCTAGCGTCCCGCCGAAGCGGCTGGAACRGATGGACCASACCTACCCCTGGATTTTMTCGTCTCAAATGTCATATAAACGGCAAATCAGGACACAACAACGGTATCATMATGCGCCACATCGGCTTCATCATGGAAGATGGCTTTCAGATCATGGCGATGGCCGCCTCAAGTGCGTTCGAATTTGCCAACATCCAGAGCGGCGAGAAGCTCTATCGCGTCAGCGTCATGTCCGAGAAGGGTGGCCCGATCCGGTCGACCTTGGGCGTGCGGATCGACACCGAACCGCTGGGAGACTTTCCCGATACGCTGATGGTGGTGGGTGAATTGCGGCCGCGGCCGTCGAGCCCGGGCTTGCGCGCCTATATCGCCGAGGCTGGTCAGAAGTGCCGCCGCGTCGCAGGCGTCTGCACCGGAGCCTTCYTGCTCGCCGARGCCGGGCTGCTYGATGGCCGCAGCGCGACGACGCATTGGGCATATGCCAGCGACCTTCAGCAGCGCTATCCCGCCGTCAGGGTCGATGACGATCGCATCTTTGTCTCCGACGGCAATGTCTGGACGTCGGCGGGCATGACCGCGGCCATCGACCTGGCGCTGGCGCTGATCGAGGAGGATCACGGCGCCGAATTGTCGCGCGCCGTCGCGCGTCGGCTCGTGGTCTATCACCGCCGGCCGGGCGGCCAGTCGCAATTTTCGGCGCTGCTGGATCTGGAGCCGCGCTCCGATCGCGTGCGGCGCGCGCTCACTTACGCRAAGGAAAATCTGCGTAATGCYTTGAACGTCGAGGAGTTGGCCGAGGCCGCAAGCCTGAGCCCGCGCCAGTTCAGCCGCATCTTCCGCGACGAGACAGGACAGTCGCCGGCCAAGGCGGTTGAGCGTCTCAGGCTCGAAGCTGCCAAGRCGATGCTGGAAGAAGGACGGCATTCCCTGGACGTCGTGGCRCGCGACACCGGCTTCGCCGATCGCGACCGGATGCGCCGCGCCTTTCTGCGCTTTTTCGGCCAGCCACCACAAAGCTTGCGTCGGAGCCTGCGGTTGATCGAGGGCGAGCCTCAGGAGACGGCAGACARCATGTCCTGAATGGGCGCTTCTGCGCGCTATAGCAGTCGGCACCGGATGCCAAGCTCTTGCTCKATYCCGAGGCCGGCTGCGCTTTCCTGTTTAAGAAATCGACGACGTCGCCGAAATGGACAGGTTACTGACGCGCTGATTGCAGAGCATCCCGGCACGCCTGTGCCGGGATGCAAATCGCGTCTCAGACYCCGAGCTTTGCCTTGGCGAGCGGCAGGCTGCGCACATGCCGCCCGGTCAGTGCGGCGACCGCGTTGACGACTGCGGGCGCAATTCCGGGCAGGCCGGGCTCACCGACACCGCCCATCGGGGCGCCGCTCTCGACGATCTCGACATGCACCGACGGCATCGCGCTGCGCGACAGGATCGGATAGTCGTCGAAATTATGCTGCTGGCGCCGACCGTCCTTGTAGACGAGCTCCTCGAACAGCGCCGCAGACAGGCCGAGCGCCGCCGCCGATTCCACTTGCGACGTGATGATCGCAGGATTGACGATGCTGCCGGGATCGAACGCGATCCAGAGATTGTGGACACGCACCTCGCCTTTCTGCAGCGAGACCTCCGCGATGGTCGCGGTCTCCGAGCCGAACGGCGACGCTAGCGCCACGCCGCGGGCGCGCTTGCCGCCCTCCGCCTCGTAAGGTCCGCGCTTCCAGCCGCCGGACATCCTGGCGACGGTTTCCAACAGTTTCAGATGGCGCGGCTTGTTCTCTAGCAGCGCGAGGCGCAGCTGATACGGATCCTTGCCGCCAGCATCGGCGATCTCGTCCAGGAAGCCTTCATAGAAGTAGTCGTTCATGGAGTGGCCGACCGAGCGCCAGAAGGCGATCGTCACGGGATGGGCGAACTTCACATATTCCATGCTCCGATTGGCAATCGCGTAGGGCTTCTCGACGAGGCCCTCGACAGCGGAGCTRTCGACCTTGCCGCCGRCGGTGACGCCGAACCAGCGTCCTATCGGCCCCTCGCCCACGGTGCGCACCTTGATCGCAATGGGGATGCCGTCCTTGTCGAGCGCCGCCTTGAAGCGGCTGAAGCTCAGCGGACGCAACGCGTCCATCTTGAACTCCTCCTCTCGCGACCACAACACCTTCACCGGACGCTTGGTGGCCTTGGCCAGCAGGATTGCCTGCTGGAACGGATTGGACGAGCCGTAAGCGAAGTGGCGGCCGAAAAAGCCGCCGAGCATCGGTGAGTGCAGGATCACCCTGTCCGGGGCAACATCCCCGACTTTCGCAGCGATGCTCTGGAACAGCTCCGGCATCTGATTGGGCACAAACAGCTCGAGCGTCCCATCGGCATTGAAGCGCGCCATCGACGATGGCGGCTCGAGCTGGCCGTGCGCCAGATAAGGCGCGTCATATTCGGCTTCAACGATCTTCGCTGCATTGGCAAAGGCTGCCGCGACGTCGCCATCCTTCTCGGCGGACAGGCCGCTCGCGTCCGACGCTTTCAGCGCGGCCAGAATGCCCGTCGACGAATAGTCGGCGGCCACGGCGTCGAACCCCGTCGCCGGCGCCTTGGACCACGTCACCTCCAGCGTCTCGACCGCCTTGCGCGCGCGATACCAGCTGTCGGCGGTAACCGCGACGGCRCCCGGCAGTCTGTGCACGGCGTGGACGCCCGGCATCGCGGCCACCGCAGACTCGTTGCTGACGCGTTCCGGCTCGGTCCCGAGCACCGGCGCATGCTGGATCGCCGCGTACAGCATGCCGTCGAGCTTCTGATCGATCGCATAGACCGCCTTGCCGGTCGATTTGGCGCGGACATCGAGCCGCGCCATCGGCTGGCGGATATAGCGGAAGGTCGCGGGATCGCGCAGCGCCACGTTCTCGGCCGGCGTCAACGYAAGCGCCTGTTCGGCGAGCTCGCCATAAGTCACGCGGCGGTTTGATCCGGCATGGACGACGTAACCGTCGTCGGTGKTCAACGTATCCGCCGTCACGTTCAGCTTTGCGGCCGCAGCGCGGATCAGCATGTCGCGTGCGCTGGCGCCGAGCCTGCGCATCACCTCGTAGCTCGACCGCGTCGAGAAGCTGCCGCCGGTCAGGCGCAGGCCGTTGAGAATGGCGTAATCCGGACCAGGCGGCGCGCATTCGACCTCGAAACGGCTCGGATGTACATCGAGCTCTTCACCGAYGATCTGGGCGAGCCCGGTGTTGATGCCCTGCCCGCCTTCGACGAATGGGCTGAGCAGCTTGACCGTGTTGTCCTGGCCGATGACGAGGAACGCCGGCACGCGGGTGCCCGGCTTCACAGCCGCGGCGGCCTGTGCGCGCGCACCGAACGCCGGCAGCAACGTCCCAAGGACGAAGGCGCCTGCGCCGAGCCCGAGCAGACGGCGGCGCGACAGGTTGGTCACACCCYGATCAGGGATCAGCGGCATCACCGCGGACAGGTCGATCTTGAGGAGAGCGTTCATGGTCGTGTCTCCTCAGGCMTGAGCTACGCGACGGATCGCTGCGGCAACGCGATTATAAGTGCCGCAGCGGCACAGATTGGTCATGGCATCGGCGATGTCGGCCTCGGACGGATGCGGGGTCTGCTTCAACAGCGCGGTCGCCGCCATCACCTGCCCCGACTGGCAATAGCCGCATTGCGGCACCTGATCCGYGACCCACGCCTCGACCACCTTGCGACCGACAGCATCCTGATCGATCGCCTCGATGGTCCGGATGTCGGCTGAGCCGATGCTATCGAGTGGAACTTGGCAGGACCGTGTCGCCTGCCCGTCGATCATCACCGTACAGGCGCCGCATTGCGCAATGCCGCAGCCATATTTGGTGCCGGTAAGCCCCAAMGTATCCCTGAGCACCCAAAGCAACGGGGTGTCGGCCTCGGCCGCAATCTCGTAGTCGCGGCCGTTCACGTGAATTCTGGTCATGGCGATTGCACCTCGGTTTGAGCCGACAGGCTACAGGCGATCGGACGGTTGGCGGATGACAAAAATCCGGCAGTTCCGGACATCATGGCGCAATTGGGCGGCCAGATCGGAGCCGTTCGCGCGAGAGGCTGACCGCACTTCTGGTATTTCGAAATCTGCCGGCCACGCCGTCCGGGTCGAAGCGACCGCTTCCGTGCTGACCTCAATGGGCCGAGCCTTGAATTTACTTTTGGTACGAAGTAATTCAGATGGACACGAGCGAGGACTGTGACGACGTGAAACGGGCCGACAGGAAAGTCGATTTGGCACTTAAGGAGGCCCCGCCTGTTGCGTCCAGGACCGGCACCGATCAGGAGGCYGAGCACAGGGCACAGACACGGCTATGGYTGCGGCTGCTCGCCTGCACGACGCTGATCGAGGGAGAGTTGAGGCGTCGMTTCCGCGAGGAATTCGATTTCACCATGCCGCGYTTCGACGTGCTGGCTCAGCTCGATCGCGAACCCAGCGGGCTCGTTCTGGGCGAATTGCCCAAGCGCTTGATGGTCTCTGCCGGCAACCTCACCCCGATCGTCGACCGTCTGGTCGAGGATGGCTACATCACCCGCACGCCTTCGAACCTGGATCGGCGCGTCCAGATCATATGCATGACGGTCGAGGGCCGCAAAGCATTCAGGCGCATGGCGAAGCGGCACGGTGCATGGCTCGCCGAGCTGCTGGCGCAATTTCCGCCGGAACGGCTCGACGGGCTGACCTTGGAGCTTGATGATCTGAAGGGAGCCGTCAAGCAAGCGACACGAAAGCCTTAGGTCGCCGCCGTGATCAGTTGGCGCGGCTGAGCTCKACGAAAMGCGCAAAGACTGTCGAGCAGCAGYGGGCAAGACAATCACTGCCGCCGAACACGAATCCCGGCCGCGTCGCGATCCCACGTRTCRGCGGTCACACCAGCCTCGCGCAACACRCCCTTCTTGATCTTGCCATTCTCCGTCAGYGGCATCTGCGCAACGATGCGCACATAGCGKGGCACCGCGAAATAGGCGATCATCGYCTCGCAATGCCTGATGACATCGACAGGCTCCAAGCTCTGTCCGGGCTCGAGCAGAATTGCGACGGCGACCTCATCCTCCCCCAGCTCCGATGGCAACGGGTAGACGGCGCAGGCCGCTACGGCAGGATGCGCCTGGATYGCCTGCTCGACCTCCCAGGACGATACGTTCTCCCCGCGCCGGCGGATCGAGTCCTTCATCCGATCGATGAAGCGAAAATGTCCGCTCGGCTCACGGACCACGCGGTCGCCGGAATGAAACCACAGGTTCCGCCATGCTTCGACGGTCTTCTCGGCCATGCCGTAATATCCGCTGGCAAAGGCGAATGGCTCCTTGGCGCGCAGAACGAGTTCGCCAGCCTCGCCGTCAGGCAGCTCCGTATCGTCCTCATCGACAATCCGGGCTTCGATCCCGTCCGCAAGATAGCCCATCGTCCCCGGACGATCGGATGGAATCGTTCCCGCAAATACGAAGTTCGTTTCCGTGGAGCCGTAGCCGTCGAGCAGGGGAACGCCGAACCGTTCGAAGAAGGATCGATGCACCTGCGCCGGCACACCGCCGCCAAGCGCGACGCGCAGGCCGTGCGTGGACTCCTCCTCCCGCTTCGGCTGCGCCAGCAGCATCGAGGCCATGGCGCCGAGCAGATAGCCCACGGTTGCCTGGTGCCGTCGCGCCGCCGCCCAATAACCCGAGGCGGAGAATTTCGGCTCCAGGACGTAGGTACATCCGTTCAGCATCGCCTGATAGAACGCATTCAACGCATTGGTGTGGAAGAGCGGCAGCGTCGTGAACAGCACATCGCCCTCGCGGATGCCGAGCGCCCGCGCCGAATAGATACCCCACCAGAACATCTGGGCCTGCGGGCAGCAAACGCCCTTCGAAGGCCCGGTCGTGCCGGACGTGTAGAGGATGGCCACCGTGTCGGCCGGGCGTATCGCGCCAGCGCATGCACAGGCGCCGAGCGGCGGCAGCGGGACAGCTGACAGCGCGGTCTCCACGGCCGATCCGATGATCCAGATCGACGGCGGCAGTTGAACATCGGGCTCGATCGTCTCGATCGCCGCGAGATACGGAGCTTCGACGACCAGCAGCGCGGGGCGCGAGTTGCGAAGCACATGGGACAGTTGCAGACCTCGCAGCGCCGTATTGATCGGCACGACGATCGCACCAAGCCAGGCGCAGCCGAGATAGACCCGAAGAAACTCCGGCCGGTTCGAGCACATCAAAGCGATGCGATCGCCCGGCTTGAGTCCGGCCTCGATCAGCGTCTGTGCCGATGCGGCGGCAATCTGGACCGTGTCCGCATAGGTCCAGCGCTCCTCCCCAGACACGAACAACACCTGCTCGCCGTAGTGTTCCGCCTGCCGTTGCAGAATCGCCGGAAGCACCCTTTCGGACGGCGAGAATCGCGCGACCGCGCGCGCCCAGCTCGGCAAGGCGTCACGCTCCGCGACGGGATCACATACGTCTGTCCGCACCTGCTACTCCGCTCAAGCGCCSACCATCATGGCAGCAATTTGTAGTGACCGTCTTCGATCTGGACCATGATGCGCGCTCGCGCATCGACACCATGCCGATCGGCCGGCGTGAAGGTGTAGACGCCCTGGGTCCCGACGACATCCTTGGTGGTGAACAGCGCTTCGCGGAGAGCGGAGCGGAATTCCGGCGATCCAGGCTTCGCACCCGTCGCCAACGCGCGCTTCGCAGCGTCGACGAACACCAGCCAGCCGTCGAACGAATAGGATGAAAATGAATCGGTCGGCGCTTCGCCATTGGCCTTGGCGAAGGCCGCGCGGAAGGCCAAGGCCACCTCTCGAATGGGATTGCCTGCCGCAAGCTGCTCGGCCGCCGTGACCGGTCCGGTCGGACAGATGATGCCGTTCGCCGCCTTGCCGGCCAGCCGCAGRAAATCGGCGCTGATCAGTCCGTGATTGCCGTAGAGCGGCCCCTTGTAGCCGCGCTCGGACAAGCCAATGACCGGCAGCGCGCCGGGGGTYCCCGTCCCGCCCAGCATGATGGCATCCGGCCGTGCCGCGAGCGCRCGCAACAGCTGCGCTGTGACGGACGAGTCGGAGCGCGCGTAGCGCTCATTGGCGACGACCTTGATGTCGGCCGCCTTCGCGCTGGCGGACAATGACTCGTACATGAGGTCGCCGAACGCGTCGGAGAAMCCGATGAAAGCGACGCTCTTCAGCCCGCGCGCCTTCATATGATCAACGATGCCTTGCACCAGCAATGGCGTCGGCTGCGGCGTCTGAACGACCCACGGCCCGCCGTCGCCGGACGGCACCGGGGCGATCGGAGACACCGCGATCATGGGCACCTTCATCTCGATCGCGGCCGTCGCCATCGCCAGCGTCTGCGGGGCTCCCGAGGTCCCGATCAGGATGTCGACCTTGTCCTGCTCGGCAAGCTTGCGGGCATTGCGCGTGGAGGCCGTCGGGTCGGACCCGTCGTCGAGCTGAATGACGCGGACCTTCTCACCGCCGATCTCTCCGACATAGGCCTGGCCGGCAGCGATCCCCTTGGCGTTCGGAATCCCGATCGATGACACCGGCCCGCTGAGGCCGGTGACGAAGCCGACAAGGATGTCCGCCTGCGCGGCCTGTGAAAGGCCGAGCAGCACAGCAAAAGAAGTCAACCAGCTCTTGATTAGCATGCGGCACCTGTTCCGGCGGTTTGCAATATTGTCATCACATCTAGAACTCACAGCCGGCTTCAGCTCGACGACACCAGCGCGATCACGCGCAACGGACTGCCTGACCCGTTCTGAATCTTCAGCGGCGACGCGATGATGACAGCTCCCTTGGCAGGAAGCTGATCGAGATTGCAGAGGCACTGCAGACCATAGCGGCCCGCGCCATGCAGGAAATGATGGGCCGGATACGGCGGATCGAAATGGCCCGCCTGRCCGGCATCCGTGCCGATGGTTTCGGTGCCGAAGCCGATGATGCCGCGCTGCTCAACCAGCCACTTCATCACCGCCGGGTTCGGGCCCGGCGTGTGCGCSCCGTCATCGCGCAGATTTGCATAGTCACGCCAGCCCTTCTTCGACCAGTCCGTCCGCAGCAGCACCCAGTTGCGCTCGGGAATGCGACCATGCTGGGCTTCCCAGGCCTCGACCACGGGGATCGTCAGGAGGAAATCGGGATCCTGCTTTGCTTGAGCCGAGCAGTCGATGACGCAGGCTGGAGCCAGCATGTCCTTCGGGGGCATCGTATCGACCGCGTTGTTCGGCAGGTCCTTGCCGGTGAACCAATGGATCGGCGCGTCGAAATGAGTTCCGGTGTGCTCGCAGAACGACACGTTGTTCCAATACCAGGCCGGGCCGCGGGCATCGTAACGCGACAGCTCCTGAATCCGAACCGGCGCCGCCGGGCTGAATTCCGGTGGCAGCACGATGACCGGAAAATCCGGACTGAGCGTAAATGTCARATCGACGACGCGGACCGCGCCGGAAGAGATCGCGCCTGCTAGCTCCAGGAGGTTCGAGCTCTGCATGGTCATGGTTCCCGGCTTGGTTGGGCTTGCGAGATCATCGGTCGAGCTCACGCTCGAGCGCCTTCGGATTGGCGGCGAGCCGCTGCCGGATTTCTTCTGCAACGTCTCCGACATAGACGTCCTCGAGGCCGCTCTTGAGCGCGGCCACGATCGCCTGCGCAATGGCGCGGGGCGCGACCTTCGGCGGCGGCACCATCTGGAACCACTCGGTATCGACAGGGCCMGTGAACAGGTTCGTCAGCTTGACGCCGCCGGGACGCAACTCTGCRCGCAGGCAATGGGACAGCGACAGGCAGGCGGCTTGTGAGGCCGAATAGGCGCCGTAAGCAGGCCAGTTGGCCAAGGCATAGACCGACAAGACGTTGACCCAGGCKGCACTGCTGTTGACGCCATCCGCGCCCCGCATCCGCATCGCGGGCCCGAATCCCTGCGCCAGATTCAGGAAGCCGAGATAGGCGTGGTCGATCTCCTCRCGGGCAATGGCGGTGCCCTTGCGGTCGAGCACGCCGCCGGGCCTGATATATTCGGTCGTGTTGATGAGGATGTCGACCTTGCCGCCGATATCCGCGGCGAGATYGGCGACCGACTTCTCATCGGAGGCGTCCAGCGCGACGATCTCGATTCCATCCAGCTTGCGGAGGTGTTGTTCGYCAGCAAACGGGCGCCACGGCTCGGCAACGCCGACAAACACCGTCTTCGCGCCGGCGGCCTGCARYGCRGTGACCGTCTCCAATCCGATGGCACTGCGACCGTTGGTCACGAGCACGCGCCGGAATTTGGGATCAGCCGTCATTTCCCGCCACTGCCGGTCATCGTCCATGTTGGGAGTCTCCTCCTCCGGCCGGGCAAAGGCGACCGCCTGACCGCTCTTGTCGAGCTGAAACGACATGCGAACGGGCGCCCCTTCGCTGCAATCGGCGTGCAGATGCGCGACGATCGTCGGTCCGCAATCCATCTTGACCAGACCGATCCGCCAGGGCGCCCGCTCACGGAAATAGACATCGCTCGGAACGCGAGCCGTCGTCTCCGCCAGCAAGGTGCCGCGCCGCGGCGCATCGACGAAAGGCAGATCTGCCGACAGGCACGACGGACAGGCGTCGCGCGCCGGATAGGCAAAGGTGTTGCAGGCGGCGCACCGCTGCAGCATGAAGCGCCCCTCGGCGGCCGCTCGCGTGAAGCCATGCGACTTTCGGCTGCGCGCCCGCGGCGGCGACGCCGGCAGCCGCGTCCGCAGCAACGGGTTCTTGCGCCGGGGAGGATCGATCGGGTTGATCATCGCGCAGGCCCCGCCAGGATCACGGCCCCCGAGGCGAGACCGCGATCATAATTGATCATTCCGAAGCCAGACGCGAGAGCGAGCCGCGCCGCTTTCACCTGGGTCGGCCCTGCCGTTCCCAGCACCTGCCGAAGCCCTTCGACGAGTCCGAGATAGGCGCCGGCCGCACCGGCCTGCCCGACCGAGAGCTGGCCRCCKGACGTATTRTGCGGGAAGTCGCCATCGATCGTGAGATCGTGCTCGCGCACGAAGGCCGCCCCTTCCCCCTTCTTGCAGAAGCCGAGATCCTCGAATTGCATCATGGTGATGACCGGGTAATCGTCATAGGTCTGGACGACATCGAGATCGTCCGGCGTGACCCCGGCCATGGCGTAGAGTTCGCCAATATCTTTGGCCCAGCCGCCGCGTAGCTGCATGGGATCATCCGCAAATGCGTTGTGCCGCTCGATCGTCGAAAGCACGCGGGCGGCCGGTAATCCGAGCGATGCCGCCGTGTCGTCCCGCATCACCAGAAACGCCTCGGCGCCGGCGCACGGCATGACGCAGTCGAACAGGTGAATCGGATCCGAAATCGGGCGGGCGGCGAGATATTGCTCGATCGACAGCGGCGTCTTCATCAGGGCATTCGGATTGCGGAGCGCGTTGGCGCGCTGCGCAACCGCGATCCTGCCGACATCCTCGCGCGTTACACCGTAGGTGCGCATGTAATTGCGCGCAATCAACGCAAAGCTCGCATTGGCGCCGCCTGCTCCGTAGGGATAGACGGCGTCTTGATTGAAGCGGGAGAAATTCTCGAGTGTCTGCCGGAACGAATCGACATGATTGGCATCACCGGCCACGCAGGCCACGATATCAGCGTCACGCGCCTGGACCGCCCGCGCCGCCTTCCGCACCGCCGCGATGGCACTCGCGCCGCCGAGCGGGATCGTATCAAGCCACCGCACGCACAGACCGAAATGCTGGGTCAGACCAACGCCGCTGTCGTTCCCCAGCGTGAAGCTKGAGACRCACAGGCCGTCGATATCSRAACTCTTRATCCCGGCCTGCGCCACGAGCGCGCTCAAGGCGCGGCCGATCCACCATTGCGCGCTTTCGATCGAATAGCGCATGTAAGGRATCGTGACCGGAACGGCCATGACGACCCCATCGTAGGATGCGCGCTGAGTCTTCTCCACTGTCATCCGCCCGGATTAGCGCTTCAGACCACCGTCAGCTTCACGTCGATATTGCCACGCGTCGCATTCGAATAGGGGCAGCGCTCATGCGCACCAGCAACGATCTCCTCGGCCAGAGACTTCTCGATGCCCGGCAGGCTGACCCTGAGCTCGACCGCAAGCGCATAGCCGACCGGGATCGAGCCCATCCCAACCTTCGCGGTGACCGACGGCTCGGCGGACGGCGTCATCTTCCTGGTACGAGCCACGAGCTTGACCGCGCCGAGAAAACACGCCGCATAGCCGGCGGCAAAGAGCTGCTCCGGATTGGTTCCCTCACCGCCGGGCCCACCCAGCGCTTTCGGCAAGGACAGCGACACCGACAGCAAGCCATCCGCGCTCGCAGCCTTCCCGTCGCGGCCACCCGTCGCCGTGACCTCGGTCTCGTAGAGGATCTTTTCAGGCTGCACCATTCTTGGTCTCCACCGCGGGACTCGGCTCCCGGCACAATTGCGTGTTGCAAGCGAGCAGCGCGCGAAAATCCTCGCGGGCGAGCGCGCTGGCCCGGCTGAAGCTGGGGCCGCGACTCGGCTCGGTCCCGTTGAGCCGCCTGAGCTGCACCCACATCTCGGCATTCTTCAAGGCGACCGCCGCGCAATTGACCACCGGCGCGTGATCGATCTTCAAACCGTGTTCACGGCCGATCAACAGCCCCGGCAGCACGCCGGCGGGAATCACCACATCGGCGCCGCGCTCCAGCAGCGGACGCGCACACGCCACGAAGTCCCTGATCATCCGCGCCTGCGCCTCCTGGTCGCCGGCAAACGCGGCGGCAAAATCCTCGGGCTTGCAACCAAGCCCGACAACATGGGCAATGCGACCACCGAGACCGTAACGTTCGGCCTGCTCATAATGCCAGACCTCGAAGACGGGATCGAGCGTCACCAGGCCAAGCCGCCTGCCGAGCTGCGAGGCGGCAAGCAGGGTCGCCTCCCCTGTCCCGATCACCGGAATGTCGAGCGCGGAGCGAAGCTCATAAAGCCCGGGATCCTGAAAGTGTCCCATGACGAAAGCGTCGAACCCGCCCTGTTCGGCTGCGATGCCGTTGTCGATGGCCTGAATCGCACAGCGCAACTCCGCGAGGCGACCGAATTCGCGATCAGGCGGCGAGATTCCTTCGACGTGAACGCTCGTGCCAGGCGCCGCGATCGCGTTGAGGTACTCCGACAGCCGCGCCATGTAGGGCGYATTCACGCTCGCATCAACGAAGCTCTGCCAGAAGATGCGCATCGCCCTTCTCCCCGGACGTCGGAAGATCCATCCTCGATCTGCCRCCGTAGAAATTTCAATCATAAACTAATTGGTGCGTCAATGCGCTCAGCGCGATACGCGGGCAGYTGGACGACAGCCGGCCAGACTGCACATTGCTCGGCGGGCGATGGCGCGGCAATCGGCGCAGCCTGACGAAAATGTATGCAATAACATTTTTTTCTTACGAAACGCCGGCGCGTGTTGACGGCTTCGCCAATAATACTTTAGGCTTTAACTAATCCATCGGCGCAGCCGCTGGGCCCAGACACCGATGTTGCAGGGCACCGATTTTGAGACTCTCGATCGCCTGGACAGTCACAGAGCCGCCGGCAGCATCGTCGCTCTCGCGTCGCGGCTGCAGCGCTCCTCAGGCGATGCCCGAAARCGCTTCCGGGTCTCTCGCATGGCAACGCGGCTTCGACAGCAGCCGATGCCATGACCGCTGACGCCCGCCAAGCAGCYCTTCATCGGTGCGCCCKGCCTGCGGCGCTGCAGCATCGTCTCCGATCATTGTGTCAGCTCCCGGCGGGGAGCAAGCTTCCCAAACCGGTCAMCCCAGGAGGAGAACGCAAATGCGAAGGACTGTGAGCATACTYGCGCTTGTCGCCGGCGTCTTTGCGGCAACAGCWGCKCAGGCCGACATMACCATTGGTTTCGTCACATCGCTGAGCGGCCCCGGCGCCTCGATCGGCATTCCGTATGGCCGCGGCATCGCAGCGGCGTATGAATACAAGAAGGTGATCAATGGCGAGACCATTCGTCTGATCCAGCTGGACGATGGATCCGACCCATCCGCCGCAACCCGCAATGCGCGCAAGCTCGTGGAAGAGGAGAAGGTCGACCTCCTGATCGGCACRGCCACGGCTCCCTCGACCATCGCGATGGCCGCCGTCGCCAGCGAATTGAAGGTGCCGATGATCGCGGTGTCGCCGATCGGCAAGCTGCCGGAATCGCCGGAGCAATGGGTCGTCTCGGTCCCACAACCCGCATCCTTGCTGGTCAAGATCGTCGCCGACCGCATGAAGCGCGATGGCATGAAGAACATCGGCTATATCGGCTTCTCCGACGCCTGGGGCGATCTCGTCTATAACGGCGCAAAGGCGGCCGAAGCCACCGATGACATCAAGGTGCAGACCAACGAGCGTTATGCTCGGACGGACACGTCGGTGACGGCGCAAACGCTGAAGGTGCTCGCGGCCCGGCCGGATGCCGTCCTCGACGGCGGCTCGGGCACGCAGGGTGCGCTGCCTCTCCTGAGCYTGGCCGAGCGGGGYTTCAARGGCAAGACGTATGGCACGGTCGCCCTGGTCAATCCGGATTTCGTCCATGTCGGCGGCAARGCCGCCGARGGGATCCAGGTGTCGGCCGGCCCGGTGATCGTGGCCGAGCAGCTCCCGGACGATCATTTCGCCAAGAAGCTCGCGYTGGATTTCCGCGCGGTCTACCAGAAGACCCATAATATTCCGACGACGGACGGYTTCTCMGCCTATTCGTTCGACGCCTGGCTCATCTTCGCCAACGCCGCCGAACAGGCACTCAAAACCACAAAGCCCGGCACCAGCGCATTCCGCGGCGCCCTGCGCGACGCCATTCTCAGCACCCGGGAACTGCCCGGCGTCCACGCCATCTACAATTTCAAGCCGGGAGCGGTCACGGGCGTGGACGAACGATCTCTCGTCATCGTTCGCCTGACCGATGGCGCGTGGAAGTATGCGCCATAATTCGACGACTGACCACCACTCGGAACGGGGAAGCGCGCCGTCATGACGAGCGATATCGCCGCCATTCTTGCGATCGACGGCATCGCCACCGGCGCRGTCTATGCGCTGGTGGCGATCGGAACCGTGCTGATCTTCACGGTCACYCGCGTCATCTTCATTCCGTTCGGCGATATTGCCGCGTTCACCGCGCTGACGCTGGCTGCTCTCGATGCGAAGCGGTTTCCCGGCACCGGAACGCTCGTTCTGGTGCTGGCCTGCCTCGCAACCCTCGTGGAAATCGTTTCGCTGCTGCGCACGAACGAGCCGCGGCTCGTGCCGCGCGCGCTGCTGCTTTATCTCGCTCTGCCATGCGCGATCGTCGGCGCAGCCTGGATCGTGACGCGCATGGATCCGCCGCTGGCGGTCCGGCTCGTGCTCGCGCTGATGCTGATCACCCCGATCGCTCCCCTTCTCGACCGGATCGTGTTTCGTCCGATCGCCGACGGCACGGTGCTGTTGTTGCTGACGGTCTCGGTCGCATTGCATTTTGCACTGGTCGGTCTTGGCCTGCTGTTTTTCGGACCTGAGGGCGTGCGCACCGAACCGCTGACCTCGCTGTCGACCGAGATTGCCGGCATTCTCATCTCCGGTCAGACCATGCTGATCGTGATCGCGGCGCTCGTCTTCAGCGGTCTACTTTATCTGTTCTTCGACTTCACATTGGTTGGCAAATCGCTGCGCGCCACCGCCGTGAACCGGACCGGCTCGCGCCTGATGGGAATCCGGCCGGCACGCGCCGGGACCATCGCCTACCTCCTCGGCTCGCTGATGGCCGGCGTGTCGGGCATCCTGATCGCGCCGGTGAACACCGTGTTCTACGATTCCGGCTTCCTGATCGGCCTCAAGGCTTTCGTCGGCGCGATCGTGGGCGGCCTGACCAGCTATCCCGGAGCGGCGATCGGCGCCGTGGGCGTCGGCATTCTCGAAAGCTTCGCATCCTTCGAGAGCAGCGCGCTGAAGGATGTCATCGTGTTCTCGCTCCTGATCCCGATTCTGATCTGGCGGTCCCTATCCTCCCTGCATTCCGAGGAGGAGATCGAAGAATGACCCGTCTTCACGTCCAACTGGCGGCAATGGTGGCGATGCTGTGCCTTGCTGCCGCGCCCTTCCTCCTGCCCCCGTTCACGATCACRCTGATGAACTATATCGGSGTGTATTCGCTGGTCGCGATCGGCCTCGCGCTTCTCACCGGCGTCGGCGGCATCGTCTCGTTCGGACARGCGGCTTTCGTCGGGATCGCGGCCTATGCCACCGCCTGGGTGTCGGCCCTCAACGGACACTCCCCCTGGGTCGGCCTCCTCCTGGCGTTGACGCTGACCTGCAGCATCGCGACCCTGCTCGGGCTCGCCACCCTTCGGCTGCAGGGGCATTTCCTCTCGCTCAGCACCGTGGCATGGGGGCTCGCGATCGGCTTCCTGTTCGGCAATGTGGAAGGGCTCGGACGCTTCAACGGCATCGCATCGATTCCGCCGATCAGCTTCGGGTCCTAYGCCCTGGTCTCCAGCGCGCAGGTCTATTTCCTGATCTGGGGCATCGTCGCAGCCGTTCTCTGGATCGGATATAATCTGCTGGACTCGCGCCTCGGCCGCGCGATGCGCGCGTTGCGGGGCGGCAAYACGCTGGTCGAGAGCCTCGGCATCAGTGCGTTCCGGATCAAGCTGCTGATCTTCGTCATCGCGGCGTTTCTGGCGGCCCTGTCCGGCTGGCTCTACGCCCATATGAGCCGTTTCATCAGTCCCGGCCCGTTCGATGCCGGCATGGGCATCGARTACCTCATGATGTCGATGGTCGGCGGCGCAGGAAGTCTGCTTGGGGGCGTCGTCGGCGCCGCGATCGTGACGCTGCTCAAGAACAGCGTCCAGGACTATCTGCCATTGATCGCCAAGGGGGCATCCGGCCAGCTTGAGATCGTCGCCTTCTCCGCGCTGTTCATCCTGTTCCTGCAATGGGCCCGGCAGGGGATCGTGCCATTCGTCGGGCGCTATCTGCCGAAGCTGCGTCGCGAYCGGCCGCAACCCGCSCCTGCCCTGCCGCGCCGTGCACAGCCTGCGCCTGGAGAGCTGCTGCTCAAAGTGGACGGTGCCGAGCGACGTTTCGGCGGCCTTGTCGCCGTGAACAATGTGAGCTTCGACGTGCGCTCCGGGGAGATCCTGGCCGTGATCGGGCCGAACGGCGCCGGCAAGAGCACCATGTTCAACTGTCTGACGGGCGCGCTCCGCGTCAACAAGGGCGACATCGTCTTTGCTGGACGCTCGATCACCCGTGAGGCGCAATCGCGGATCGCCAAGGCGGGCATCGCCAGAACGTTTCAGCACGTCAAGCTCAGGCCGCGGATGAGCCTGCTCGAAAACGTGATGCTCGGCACCTATGCTCGGACCCGCACCGGCCTGCTCGCGAGCGCCTTGCGCCTCAACCGGCGCGAGGAGGCCAGTGCGCAGTTCGAAGCGCTGCGTCAGTTGGAGCGCGTCGGGCTCGGCGACAAGCCGTTCGACATCGCCGGCAACCTGCCGCTCGGCAACCAACGCATYCTGGAGATCGCGCGGGCCCTCGCCGCGGACCCGGCGCTGCTGGTGCTCGACGAACCGGCTGCCGGACTTCGCCGCCAGGAGAAGCTGCGGCTGGCCGAACTGCTCAGGTCGTTGCGGAATGACCACCTGACCATCCTGATCGTCGAGCACGATATGGAGTTCGTGATGTCCCTGGTCGATCGCATCGTCGTGCTCGATTTCGGATCCAAGCTCTGCGAAGGCGACCCCGCCGCGATCCGGAACGACGAGCGGGTTCAAGAAGCCTATCTCGGAGGCGTCGCGTGAGCCCGATGTTCGCTATGACGGATGTGACCGTCTGTTACGACCATGTCGAAGCGGTCCGCAACGTGTCGCTGTCGGTCGAAGAAGGACAGATTGTCACGGTGATCGGCCCGAACGGGGCCGGCAAGACCACGCTGCTGATGGCGGCAATCGGGCTGCTCGCGTCGCGCGGCCGGATCCGTTTTCAGGGCAGCGAGATCGGCAGGATGTCGGTCGAAAACCGCGTCGAGCGGCGGCTGTGTCTCGTTCCGGAAAAGCGCGAGCTGTTCTCCGACATGACGGTCGCGGACAATCTCCTGCTCGGCTCCTACAGCCTGCGCGATCGCTCGGGTGTCCGCCAGGCGCTCGACGAGGTGTATGATCGCTTCCCCCGGCTTCGGGAGCGGCAACGCCAGACTGCCGGAACACTCTCCGGCGGTGAACGCCAGATGCTGGCGCTGGGACGSGCATTGATGGCCAAGCCGAAGCTGCTCATGCTGGACGAGCCCAGCCTTGGTCTTGCTCCGCTGATCGTGCGCGAAATCTTCCGCACCATCGCGTCCTTGCGCGATCTCGGCGTGTCCATCCTGCTGGTCGAGCAGAACGCTCGCGCGGCACTCGAGACGGCCGAYTACGGCTATGTGCTCGAGACCGGCGAGATCGTCCAGTCGGGCCCGGCCAAGGACCTGATCCACGATCCCCGGCTGATCACAGCCTATCTCGGCGGCCATTGACGCGATGGTGTGACGGGCTGGCCGCGGCGCGTGGACAAATCGTCCAAGCGGGCAGCAACGCTCGCCACGCTATGGATGTGCCGTGCCGGGACGGACCGTCGTGGTCAGCATCGGAAAATGCTTGTTGCCGCCCRCAAATGGCGGGAAGCGGAGAAAGTCCTCCCGCATCCGCTTGATCACATCGGAACTCAGCGCCCGCGCCAGCGCGTCCGGACTGTCGAACACCAGTTTGTTGCGCTGCATGTGCTCGACGCGTCGTGAGGGCAGCCGGTCGATCCAATCGACCCGCGTATAGATCTCGATCTGGCGGACATCCGGAAACGTCCGCATGATCGCGGGATGGTGCTCGATATAGTGCAGATTCCAGGCGTTCATGTCGTCGGCTGGCCCCGGATAATGAACGAGATAGCTGCACGGTCTCACCGTGCCGTCCGGATGCGTGGCGACATCGACAGGGAAACGTCGCGTCACCATCACCTGATGCGTGACGTCCAATCCAGCAAGGCTCGACAGCCCCCTGCCCGTTGCCAGGCCAGAGAGAATGCCGCCCCTGTTCAGGGCAGCCTCACAGGTCGGCAAGTCCGGAAAGCGCAGTTGCAGTGCAAATGCCGGTCCGGCACCGTCGGCGCGATAGGGATGATCGACGGACTGCTCGAGTGGCGTAAACAGCAGCCCTTCCGTCATATCCGGGATCGACGCCACTGCCTCGATCGCGGCCGCGAGATCCCCGGCACTGATCCGCCGCTCGCCGGCCATGTCAGCAAAGGTCATGAAACATGAGATCATGCGATGGATCGTGCTCCGTCGGCCGTGATCTCCAGGCCTTTCACAAGCGCCGCACGAACGTCGTCCGGCCATGGAATGGCACGGCGATCAACCAAGGATGTTGCAGCCAGGATCTGATTTGCGGTCCATCGGGCGCCATCCGATCCCGATATSACGTGGCCCAGTTGAAGCGATGCCCGGCCGACGCGCTTGATGCGGAGCTCGAAGGTCAGCCGGTCGCCGAACAGCGACGGGACCGAGAAATCGCAGTCGAGATGCACCGTGGGGGTCCCGATCTTGCGGACCGTGATCAGCTCCTGCCAGGGAAAGCCGATCGTCGCCCAGAACTCCTCGACAACTCCATTGAGCATGTCGAGATAGGACGGGAAGTAGGCAATCCCTGAAGGGTCGCAGTCGCCGAATCTCAGCTCGCGCTCGAATGAGAACCGGCTCATCAGATCGCCACCACCGGGTGCCTGATGACCCCGATCCCGTCAATGCCGGCCTCGACCACGTCGCCCGGCCACAACCATTCCTGCGGTGTCATTCCGGCGCCGACGCCATCGGGCGTTCCGGTCGCGATGATGTCGCCGGGCTCCAGCGTCATTCCCGAAGAAATGTCCGTGATCAGCGTTGGAATGTCGAAGATCATGTATTTGGTGTTCGAATCCTGCTTCGTTTGCCCGTTCTTCGTGAGCCAGAGACGCAGGTCGTGGGGATCGGGTATCTCATCGGCGGTCACGATGCACGGGCCGAAGGGCGCGTAGGTGTCCATGCCCTTCGAGAAAATCCACTGGCCGGCGCGACGATTATCGCGCGCGGAGATGTCGATCATCACCGAATAGCCGAAGACATGCTTCATCGCATTTACGACCGCAATGCGCGTTGCGGTCTTGCCGACGATCACCGCGAGCTCCACCTCCCAGTCGAGCTGCTGCGTCATCTTCGCATTGTGCTGGATGGCCGC